>Ga0172367_10003692_pt1 | contig 19543 bp, 7 predicted proteins | sample Lak10m_FD_114542 | JGI IMG/M metagenome (GOLD analysis project Ga0172367, IMG submission 114542) | Freshwater microbial communities from Kabuno Bay, South-Kivu, Congo - kab_022012_10m | ecosystem: Environmental > Aquatic > Freshwater > Lake | place: Democratic Republic of the Congo: South-Kivu...
AAAAATAACCGTCCGTGGGAGGCAGAAGGAAACTTATTGCTAACATCTTTTTCACTTTTTAGATCGTAAAGCATGGTTCTCGCTTTCGACGTAAAAGTCCGCTCAATTCTATATTGCAAGCCCTTGTCAAGTTCAAAAACAAGTTTTATTCCATAGGGAGCTTTTTTGTCCCAAGGCTCATAAAATGCAATCACCGATTTTTTTGCTGTGGTAACTGAGCCATTATCTAAGAAGCCATATAGTGCCGCCAAGATGGAGCGTTGTAAAGTAGTTTTTCCCGCTTCATTACGTCCATAAATCAAGTTCAAGCCAGGACCAAATTCAAAGGTTTGATTTACAAATTTGCCAAACCCATCGAGTTCAATTTTTTTTAATTTCATAAAGACCAACCTGACTTTCACCAAGAGATTGCAAAATCATATTCAGCGCGGTTAATTGACGCTGTTTTTCGGTTTCACTCACTTCACTACCTATGCGTGACAGGAAGCGCTGGACAAGTAAGCCTCTCACAGTTTGTTCACGTGCTAATATTTCTAGGTCGTAATTTATCGTGAAATAATCTTCCAAACAAAAAAATGATGAGGATTGAATCAGTGCGCGCAATTCAAACAGATTTAGTGCAAATGTCGGTTTGCCAATCAATTTGACCGTAATAGCAGATGTGTGTGATTTGGCGATATCTGTCTCAATTGCCGCTTCGATAGACTGAGCAACTTCTGAATTAGATTTGCAGGTGGTAACATCAACTTCAATAATATGATAGTGCCATTGTCGTACTGAGAGTGGTTGAACACGAATGTTTTTCTCGTCTACCTCAATTAAAGCCAATTTATGAGAATTCATTTCCTCCAGCGGTGATAGCGGCTCTGGGCTACCAGGAAAAATAAGTTTTGATTTTTCAAGGGGTAAAATTTCTGCTGCATGTTCACCTCCTAAAAGTGCCAAATGGAATCCTGCTTTTTGAACAACTTCATTGCTTATGACATGAATATCGCTTGAATCTGGTTTTTTTAGAGCGTGTAACAATAAAATATTTACCCCATTTTTGAGTTGGAATCCATCCAGTAAATTTCGTCCGCGTGTTGGTGGATTACTAGCTCCCCATATATAAATCTCAGGAGTAAGTTGTAAAGAGGCGAGTTTACTCTGGTTAAAAATATCCACATTTCTTGGCCACTTAAAATTGGAATAAATTGATTCGTTGGAGTAGGGGTCTTGAAATCCAGGAGATATGATCACTCGAATTGGATCAAGCGAAGCAAATTGTTTCCGAATGAAATCGGCGGTTTCCGGAAACAAGTATTCTTGCACAAACAAATCGCCGGCAATCGTAACTGCATCAACTTTATATTCGCGTGCTTTTGAAAAAATTTGTGTCAAAGTAGCCCGCAAACCCAACCTCCGCTCGTTTCCATAATCCAAAGGGAAGCCTTGCCCAGCAAAAGAGGCGTCTAAATGTAGATCGGAAAAATGCAGAATTTTATAGACCATATGTCACACTATACTGATGTTTTTGTGCTTCCACCGTGCTGGGTAGCGCGAGGGCGAAACCGAACTCGAATGGCTTTTTGTGAAAATACTCTTTCTGTTGCTTTGGCAGCCCAGAGAAATGCCTCTCCCTGAGATAATGATGCCATTTGTGCGGGTGTGAGGTCTGATAATGCTGATATCGATTTTTGAATATGTTTTAACCATTGAGGCGAATTGAAGCGATGCAATACCACTATTGAGGAAAGTTCAATAATTGCATTAGGCAGCGACGGGGGATCTTGGGAGGCAATAAGCACAGAAACACCTTGGTGGCGCATTTGCCGAATAGCATCAACAATATGCCCAGTTAAATCAGCGTTATCCATATATTTATGTGCTTCATCAAAAACGATCAATTTGTTGAACTTCTCTTCACGTCCTGCATTGGCAAAAATATTCAACATCACCACAAACAGTCCAAGAGCTTCATCTTTGTCGATAAATTCGTCTCGTAAATCTACGATGATTAAGCGTCCAGGGCGCAACATTGAAGACAATCTTTGATTATCGTCAATAAATTGCGAGGCAAAGTTTAGACGCAAATCTGCAATGTGCTTTTGCTGATCACTTAAAGCCGACTCACTTACTCTTTCTCGCAGAGTGTCCAAGGTGATGTCTTGGCGTAATTCTCGCATAATCATATTGATTTGTCGCATGTACATTTGATTGCCGCCAACACCCATAAGAAAACGCCAATCGCGGATTTGGAGTTCTGTGGAACTAAAATTGATTGGCTCAACTTGAACGTTAGGAAATTCCAATCGGCGTTCAGATAATTTATCTGCTGAAGTTAAGATAAGTACGTCGTTTAGTGCTGCAGGGGATACTCCATACTCTTGCTCTAAAACTTTCAGTTCTGATTCTTTTGAGTTTGGCTGTACCATTGATACAAATTCAGGTGGGTAATCCTGGCTTTCATGGTAGTGGAATATCACAGTGGCAAGTGGGCTGGGTAAATGATTAACACCTTTCATTGATTGTGTCGCCATTTCCACAATTGTCCCAATCGTATACGATTTCCCCCCTCCTTGAACGCCAAATAGACTGATGGTATTTGTCCCATTTAAATCCAACGCTAGTAAACGCCCTGAACTTTTTCCAAGTAAGCCATATTGGCGGCTTTTATCAATATCGCCTACAAGTATGTCGTAATCTGGAGCTTCGGAATCAACAGATTGTTCAGACTTAACAGGTTCAGGAATATGGGATTCAGAGGTTTCTGAGTCCAAAATTTTGCTTTTCTCCATAATTCCATCTTGCGTTAGCTGGCTAGTCATATCTGCTGGCTGCGAAAGGCTTTGATCCGTGTGTACATTTTCTGGAATCGTAAGTGATGAAGAAGATGATTTCTCTTCATCTGTTGATACTTCTTCTTTCTTTACTTGGGCTTTTGCGCCTGTAGTTGGACGAAATCCTGATCGAACAGTTTCGTACTTGCGATCACGACGCATATCAGTATCGTGAATAATTTTCTCGCGCCTTTGTTGTTCCGCTTGTGCTTCTTCTATCAAGGCTGGCTGAATATTTATTTCCTGTAGCAAGCCATCTCTTCTAAGACCAGATTCAACCATCTTACGAATGTAGTCATTTCCGATTCTGTAGAAAACTAGCCCAGCATGCTCCTCATCTTGTAGAATATCTTCAAAACCGAAATCAAAAATAAGACCGCTGCACGAGGCAGTCATATGATAGCCTCGATCTAGGTCGTTAATAAACACCTGTAGATCTCTTGCATTTTCAGCCTTGACAAGTCCATATCTTTCTGATCTTTCCAAGTAGAATGTTAATAGGTTAATTAATTCCCTAGTTTTGATCTGCCGGTCGATACGATCTTCGGAATTTAAATGTGGGTCAAAATGCTGGCGAAGTTTAATTTCGCTGTCATTTAGTTGGCTTTCGACATGCTGGCGAAGTGACAAATAGGCGTTTACATCACCTAAATCGGACCGTAGCTTTACCTCAACAATATGAAAATGGAGCACGCGAGATGCTTTATCTACTTGTATTAGAAGCAAATCACTTCTTTGAAATGAAACTTCCTCTTTCAATAAGTCGGATTGGTTATCCGGACGAAACAAGTTCAAATGAGCATCTAATGGAATAAGTATGCTGTCGCTTAACAAACCGAACTGTTCCATAAATAGGCGGGCAAATGCCAACCCCAGTACTTCACTGACACTATTTGGAGAGGATAATAGTTTTAAAGCCAGCCGCCCACTCATTGAGCGCAGAAGTTTCAAAAAGAAAAGAGCACCAAGGTCATCCTGTGCCAATCCTCGATTTTCCAGTGCCGGTTTAATGTAGCTAGTAATTTCTTCAGTAAGTTGGGTAGTTAAAAACAACCGCTCAGTATCTACTTCAGCAAATTCAGGAATAAAGTCAAGTAAATATACGGGTCTGCCTTGCAATACTACTCCATCAAAATATTCCAAGCCCAAGTTTCGATCAATAACAAATACCCAGTCGGAAGTTTCATGAACAAGGTTGAGTAAGCTTTTATGTTCGATGTCAAGTTTCAAATGTAAAGTTGGTCTTACTCCAGGAGCATGTTTTCCTGCAGCAACAGAGGCTTGTAGATTAGAAATTTCTTCTAATAAAGTTGCAATTATTTTGCTTTTGACGTCATCATTCTCAAGTTCTGCGCAAGCATGCGGATTTAGCTGACGACGCCATGCATATTCTGCTTGATCTTCCTGACCAAATGAAGTAACAGGAGATTGTATTAGTCCATGCAAAAAGCTGGATCTTCCCTGAACGGTTGAATCCAACCCAACCTGCAAAGGAAAAACATCATGCAAAATAGACAAATGAGCTTGAAATGCTTCAGGGTGTGATAGAAACTCTTGTTGGCGATGACGGTAAAAACGCAATTTTGGGAAAAGATGGTTTTGGCTTGCCTCCGAAAATGCGTCCGCCTCAGGACTCACCTGACGTTGGGGATTCATCAGCTCTTCCACAGCGGATCCAGTATCATCCACTTCTGTATCTTGAGTAAAAAGGTGTAACTCATAACGTAAGGATAATGAGTTTTTAAAGTATTCTTTTTCGACTAACAAAATTGCATCAACCAATAGCTCGGCGTCGCCAGGGTTAAATGCGTTAATCTTCAGAGCGTGAATGTATGGATGTTGTACAAGATACCGCTGAATTTTTTCGGCAAGAAGTTGCCGATCAATGTTTCCGTTAGTGTTATTTTTTATGCTTAAGCGCCCAATACCAAGAGCTTTCTTGACTCTTGCAAATAATGCTCGACGATCTTTTACATTTTCACGAATGTACATGCTCCAAAATGGAGTAACCGGTCCCTGTTCAACATAAAAATGGGGAACGCCGGAAGGATTTGTCTCATGAGAAGGGCGAATAAAAGGTGGCAGGTTATAAGGCGATAATCCCTGTCGCAAAAAAATTCGAATTCCAGCGGTGAGAGCTTGTCCGCTGTGTTCTGATTCGACGGCGCGCTTAAGCCAATCCTTGGCAAGGCAACTCCGTTGAAGTTGCCAAAGCAAGCGTAGAGGGTGAGTTGGGGCAATTAAATAAACACGATTGTCTGGCAGCTCTCCCGGAATTTCAATTTGGACAGTATCAATATCTAAAAATATTGCTTCTGTGCGTTTGCGACCATTTTCATCTGATATCACCACCATCTCAGAAAAATTTTCTTCGATGCTTTCGAGCCAAGATTGATATGCGACTGCATATCTTAATATTTTTTTCTCCAAGGGTAACAGATCAACGGTTTCAACCAAAGAGTCCCCTTGTTGCAAACGGATTGCTTCAAATAAGTCTGATCGAGCGGACATGAACTCCGTCGGCACTTGTCTGCTATGGTGGAATTGGCGCTCAGTGGGTTCAACATCATGCTGAGTTTGTCCAGGTTCAAAAAGAAGCCGCCAACGTCCAAGCATCTCAGGTTTGCCTAAGGTATCACTCTCAATTTTCCGTAGTAGCGAGCTAATTGAGAGCGTAAAACGAGCTTGCGCATCATAAACAATATTGTAGACGGACTCTACTGACTTTCCTTTTTGAGTAGCCCATCCAGTTTTCTCGGGTTTTGGAGTTATGGAATCGTTAAATGGGTCTTCATTTCTTTCTAAAGCGGCAAATTGAACTTGTAACTGAGCATCCAGAAAAGAATTTACCGATATATTACGTGTTGGCTCCGCAGGTGGAGTTTCAGATGTTTGGCTTTTCCAAAGCCAAACATCTTCGCTTTCGCATACTTTTTTACCTTGAGGGTTGTCAGGGTTTCGATAAGGCGAAGGTTGATCAATTTCTGCATTTTCTTCTCTGCTGATTAATTCGCCTCCTTCTGTGTATGCACGGACTCTGAAAAAATACAACCCATCTTCAACCTGATCTTTAAATTCTTTTACTTTTATACTTTTTGAAATTAAATTTTTGGTTGATTTGCTTTTAGCGATTTTATTACTCTGCCAATCAATCAAATAACCATCTGTATTAACTAACTCAATACGAAAATAAGCGAGATCAGAGACTAAGCTTGAGCGAGGATCAGTGTGCCAGACAATTTTGACCGTTGTCGCTTTGCCCAAATCTAAGTAGTGAAGGTTGTCAGAACCAGCTTGCTGCGAATCGTTAATAGGCAAATCATCAAGGTCGTGAATGTAAATGAGGATTTTGTCGGTCGGCTTATCGTTGAAAGGCCAACGATCAAAACATAAAGATCGTTGCTGATCAACTGTTGCTAATTCTTTACCCCAGGTGGAAATTTCCGCAACACGGTAGTTTCGTAAAAAATTATATAACTGGGATTGAATAGAGTTCGGTATAAGACCTAAATTGTGAATACGAGTCAATAAAGACTCTGAAGTATCTAAAAGGTTTTTTAAAGCCTCTTTGTTTTGATTGATTCGCACCTCAATATGTTGTTGATCTTTGTAGAGTTCGAAGTCGGGAACTAAACCAAGTTCAAACAATGATGCGCCAGCGGCTTCAATGTCGCCGCCATTTTTAATGATTGACAAGTAGTATCGAATTAATGCCTCATCCTCGACTTCAAATTTATTGATTGCGCGGTCAATTAATCCTCTCAATGGATTAGAAATTTGCTGACGCAAGTTTTCACACAATGCTGATGGCACGTTGGTTAGGTTAATTTCTGCAAAGGTACTTACGTCGAAAGAATCGCCAGCTGCTGCTTTCAACCCTGGTCGTACAAATGCCAATAAAGGACGTTCTTCTGCATTTCTGAGTTCTATTAACCGAGTAGCACTCACTTGCCAGGGGTGCTCAGGTTGTTGATGCGTGTCCATGACATATACAATGTCTGCATCCAAACTTTGCTGTTCTTTATCTTCGTTTAGCGCGAAACATACTTTACGCATAACAGCTTCAGTTAAGGTGCTAACTCGCTGACAATGCCCTTTTTGACTCTCTTTGAGCAAATCCAATACGTGAAAGCGAACGGCGTCCGCAAATTGCTGATTAACTTCTTCTTGGAGGATGGATTGAAAATTAGTCATGTAGCGCACCTAAGATTTGTCAATTTGGTAACGTGGGCGAATTGTCTGAGTATTGTATGCGTCACTTAAATCAGTATAGAACCCAATTTCACGCAGTCGTCGCTTTAAGTTTTTCAGGTTTTCGTTGAATGCTTGATTGTCTTCTATGCTAGCGTGTGTCCATTCAGGCATAACTACCAAACCATATCTTTCCTTCATCCAAGAAATAAAATCATCGATCAAAATTGGCTTGGAAATAAAGCGAGATGCCGGACCTTGCCCCACTTGTTCCAGTACAGCTATTTGAACTAGGAATTCCAACATGCGGCTTCCCATATACCACCTACGTCGGTTTTTGGCGCCCTTTCCTTGCCGCATCAAACCTGAGTCCGTATTTTTCATAAATACTGCATCTAATTGGCGGGTCAACTCGCGACGGTAATTGTAGGTTCGCTCGAGGGAGATTAATTCTACAAATGTTTCAATAGGGCGTAAATCTTTTATTTCATAAATTGCCTTTACTTCAGCCCGTTCCGCATCTGGTCCTTCTGGCAAAATAGCATCAATTCGATTTGTGAAATAAGCATCCATTGCTTGAGATGGCTGTTTAAGTAGCTTAAGAATTTCACTGACAGATTTTGGTGCTGGTGTGTTGGCAGCACGTGAATAAGCATGGCTCTGAGTGTATTGAAATAACTGGTTAATTGTAAAGACAGACTGAATATATTCGTACATGCTGTCGTATGCTGTGGCACAATTATCCATTGCTATTTGTGCCATGCGGGTGCTGTGATTTTCGCCCATATCAACGATAATTTCAGAAACTTTTCCTGAACGACTGTCTTCCAGATTTTGAAAAGCATATGGACATTTTAAAAATGGACGTGGGTCATTTACCTGTACCGGGCAGTTCAGGCAGGCTGAATGGGCTTCTTTATCTTTGACCCATCCTGCAACTTGTTGAAATAAACGCAGCAAATGTAAGCCCATATGGAAACCGATTGCGGTACGGATATAACCTATCATCACCGAACGCGGCACATACTTTTCATACGCAAGCAGGCGGCGTAAATCGTTGCATAATAGTTTTGCATGTCCGATGCATAATGGAGGGTCAATGTTTTGCGAATCACCCCCAGGTTTTTCATTTAAGGCTGGATTATCCACCATCCGAACGATCGCCAGGGTGTCCAAGTCAAGGTGGGTTTCTTCATCATATTTATCATATCCTGCGCTCCTATCCATCCCTTGCCCAAGAAATTCTTTTAGCCGATGCAAGAGATCAGGATCTCCAGCTTTTATCAAGCTATAAATATGTTCAGAACCACGATAGTCATTTGATTGTTTTGGATTGCGCAATTTATATGCATTTAAATGTAAAGGTAATGGGGCGGCAACTTTTTCCTTGTCAGGCAACCCTCGATAAACGATATCTAACAGGTCACTGTGAACCCAGTTCTCAACAATTTCAGGGTAATCACGGAATCCTTTTAATTTTTCTCCATGCAGCTCGGTGAGTTGAGAAACAATATCTGGAACCCGAACCTCGCGTCTTCCTGCTCTCATTGCTGTTCGCCTGCCTTCATATTTGAGTAGCATATAAAGGTTGATTAAGACTCGATCCAAGTCCATATGCTTGGGGAATGCCTGGCAGATTATGGGGTTGTGAAACTCGTAGTCTTTTCGAGTTAAGTTCATGATTTCTCTCCGTCTTCTGGCTCATAAACACTAAGATGTAATACCTTGTCCTGGGTTTGATAGATCTGGAAAAAGCGTCGATCATCCCGAGTTAATACAACCTGATCATAAGGCAAATGTGCCAATGAATTTCTGAAAGTGAGTAAGTTCACAAAAATTCCACTAATGTCATCAGGAGAAGGAATATAGCCCTTATTTATTTCTTCCAAAAGTTCTAATAAATCAAGAGATACTGATAGGTTTGCTGCCTGTGCAGAGGAGATCTTTTGGACATGCTTGAACACAAAATGATCCATAGTGTGTTCAAGATAGTCTCCTGTCTTGAATTCTGGAAGACCAATTTCAAAATCTTTGAGCGGGAATGTACGGAACGATCTCAGGCTTGTCTTGACAGGCTGACCAGCACGAATGCACACAAATTGTTTTGTTAATTGAGGTTGTTTTGCGCCTTCAACATAGGAAAAACCCCGCCCTATAGATTCTCGTAATTGGGCAAGATCGGTACTTTTGGAGGGGTCAGTTATGGATTGAAATTCATGCAAATTGCGATATGGAAGCATTTCCTTCCAGTCTTGGTCGCGGCGTTCAAAGAATGCCATTCGGCGGAGGAAATTATGCCGGACGCGCTGCTCTTTGCCTGCTGCCATTTGATCCCCCTGCCATCCGCCAGGAACAGTCCATGAATTGAACAGATCGGTTGTGAGACTGGAACGGTTTTCAAAGGACAACATTGGCAAGCGATTGCTGAAATGCAATGCGCGATCTGTACGTGGATTGGCGGTTAAGGCTGGGTCGATTTGCCGTAAAAGAGCAATGAGGCGATCTTCGCCCTGACCCGAACGTGGTTTGCCATTTTGTTGAAAAGCATTGTGATATAGGTTGTCCAACCGGGCCTGCGGCGAAGAATTACTAGAAAGCTCAGCAGCAACTTCATCGCAGGAATGATCTCGTAACAATAGCCAGGAAAGTGCAGATCGTAGGTCACGCATGGTAATGTGGAGCAGTCGCCTTAGGTGAACGATTTCGAACAGCGTGCGAATCCGTTCGTGTACTGCGGGTCCGGAGATTGGGTCTGCAAGAGTATCTACGTTATATTTGATAAAACAGGATTCTTTCAAGGCGCATGCCTGGCATGATTGCCAGAACTCAGGTTTGAGCAATGCTTGAAGTTGACGATCAAAAATTGAGAGGTTTTTCTCTTCAGCATCTGGGGCGACCATTGAACGTTGGTTAAGATCCACGATTAGAAGCCAACTAGGGAACCCTTCCGATAAATCGTTATTTTCAAAGTACTGTTTGATAGATTCAGCAAGATTTTGGAAAGATTGGACTTGTGAAGAGGCATTCGCATTGCGTGACCATAGCGGGCTGAAAAAATCAACCAGACGACCCTCATTAATAGCGATAATACTTATGTTGGATTGATTGGCAGCACTTGAAAAATTTGCGTCAGAAAAAGGTGCAAAAAATTCACTTAACACTTGGTCATTAGCACGATCAGCGCCTTCATCTTGTGAGCCATCATAATTGGTGTGGAAAGTAAGCCCGTGATACTGAAAAATACTCGAATTAGCGGATGGGCGTTGAATATCCTTTGCCACTTTTTCCAAATTCTGGATAAAGGCAGTTTTTCCATCACCTGCGTTTCCAGTAATAATTACCAGGCGATATTGACCGTTTAGAATGGCAGGTTGCAAAGAACGATCAAGGCGAGTCGGGACATATGTCAGTTGGGCGATCTCATTCAGACCACGTGTGCCGCTGTTGTCGCGTCGAGCCTGACTGTATAGCTTGAGTAGGCGTGTCACATAAGGGTTGTAATTGGCGCGCTCGATTTCATCTTGATCCAATGTGAGATTTATTTGCAAAGTAGAAAGTGGGCGGGCTAGCAGATAGTTATTTTCCAGGGCAAGCAAATCCTGACGGAAACGACGGGCGCTGGAATAGTGTGCGCCTTGTTCGCAGGAAACAGCACGCATCAAAAGTTCACTAAAAGCAGGGCTGAGTTCAGGTACAAATTCACGCGGATCAATCACTGGGGAACTGCCGGGTTCGAGATCGTTTTGGTATGGATAATGTCCAGTAATTAACTGATACAGCACAATACCAGTGGCAAACAAGTCATGTTCGGTTGTCCACTTGACGAAGCCTACCGATGGAAGCATATATCCCCTAGTGCCGACAAACGTTTGTCCTGCTGTATTTGCACGGGTAGCAATGTTGAAGTCAATCAGCCGAACTCCTTGCGGAGAGAGAATCAAGTTTGACGGTTTAATATCACGGTGCAGCCAGCCATTGCTTCTTAGGTCTTCTAGCTTTTTGTATTCTTCTTCCGTTGCTTCCCGCGTGCTTAAGTCTTCGCGCAGAGATTCGATCAATTCAATATCTGGATGGAGGTATGCAAGGGCGTCGAGCAGATCAGCGATGATTTGGACGGATTCGCGAATAGTCAGCCGATGTTCTGGAACTGTGTAGTGGGAAAGTTCTTCACCTTCAACAAAATCGCTAACAAGATATACACGACCCGAAGGTAACCTGCCCCAATTGACCACGCGAACGATGTTTGGATGATTCAAATTGAGCAAGGCGCGAGCTTCCTGTTGAAGCGAATCCATTGCCAGGTTTGTGCCTTCATATATTTTCAAGGCAAAGACGCGATCAAACACGCTGTCGTAAACGCGATAGACGCGCCCTGAACCACCAGAGTTCATAACTTTCTGAACCTGAAATTTTCCATCGATCAAATCCTGCAAGGCAAATACGCTTGGTTCGGAAGGTATGATCGGCTTGCTTGGTGGAAGCGGTTCATCAGGTACGGCGTTGGTGGAAGGTTTTTCACGGATGGAGCGCAAGCGATCCAGAACTTCCAGCGCATTTTGTGGGCGACCTTCGGGCTTGGTTTTGAGCAGGGAGCGAATTAACGCATCAAGCTCGGACGGGACATCGGTGACAAAATCTGTGGGTCCATTCTTGGGGCTGGTGGATTGTCGCGCTTGTTCGGGTGAGTCGTAAAGCGGTTGACCGACAAGCATTTCAAAGAGGATCATGCCGAGACTGTATAAATCCGCGGTGGGCGCGGCGGTGGTTATGCCCAGATCCAATTCGGGGGCGATGTAGGCGCGGGAAATTCCAGGTTCAACAGCGCGCGGGCTGACCGTTTGAGCGGAGGGGGTTTCAATGCGCGCATGGTCAAAGTTCATCAGGCGCGGCGTGCCATCTGCACCAATCAAAACGTTTTCTGGACGCAAATCGCGGTGAATGACTCCGCGTGAGTGGGCAGCCTGCAACCCTGAGGAAATGCCAATGGCGAGTTCCAGCTTACGGTCGAGGGTCAGAGGCGTTTCACTGTTCATCAATGAACGCAGTGTTCCGCCTTCAGACCAGTCGGTCACTTCAATCAACAGGTTGGGATCTTCTGGCGCGGCATCGAAACTTTTCAAGCCGATCAGATTGGGATGATTGCCAATCTGCATTAAGGCTTCGGCTTCGCGGCGCAGACGGGTTTGATGCAGGGCGCGTTCTTCGTCTGGCAGGTAGGGATTGTATGAAAAAACGCGCAAGCGGACTTTGGGACTGGCGGGGAGGAGGTTGTTGCTGGCGAGAAATTCCGAAACTTGATCGCGGCGCAGGAGCGTTTCTTCCACGCGATAACTGCCATATTGCAGCGGACCGATCCGCCTGCCGCGCGCGGCTTCTTGCAGGGTGGTTTCGATGTAGGCGCGATATTGTTTGAGGTCAAGTGCTCTTTCCCCCAGAGTTTCGGAATTCGTTAGAAAGGCGGGCAAATCGGTATAGCGGAAAACTCGTTCTTTGCAATTACCGCGCAGGTTCAGTTGACCTTGATCATCGGCAATCGCGACTACGGCGTCCACCCAGATATTGCGCAGGTTGGGCTGGAAGCGTTCGATCTTGCTTTTCAAGACCCGCGCTTTGTTGTTGACCGTCGTCCACGGGTTGGGACGGCGGTGCATGCCTGCCACCATCCAGTAATAATCGTCGCCTTGAATGCCGCCCAGCCAACGTTTGATTTCCACCACGTACACCGCATGGGGCGCGATGACGATCAAGTCCATTTCAAAGGGCGGACTGCCAGGCTGAGGGATTTCGGCGTTGGGGATGAGGGTGTAGGTGCCTGGGAGTTTCTCTGTTAGATATGAGATTACCAGTGTTTCGCCCTCATTGGCTGGACGGGTTCCAGGAAGGTTGATGAGTTTTGCCATATTCAAACCTTATGTTTGTAATGCTTTGGCTAAAATATCTTGCGCTCGATCTTCGAGTATGTTTGCCTGCTCGCGTTTTTCATACGCATCAACAACCGCTTTCCCTATTCGTTTGCGGAACTTGTCTTCAGGAAAGGGAATCTTGATGTTGCTAAACTTGGGAACATCCAATCTCGGTATGGAAGTCCCATAAGAATATCTTAATGCCAATCGTCTCCCGAAATTTGTGGAGAGAAGACCACACATATAACCATTCTCAATGGGATCATTGTGCGAAATGCGGACAACGTCGCTTGTAACGGCAACGCCATCCAGCGTTTCAGTAACAAGCAAAGGCTTGGTGATGAGACCATATCTCTGACCAGCGTTTTGGACAATAACCATACCTTTGCGTATGAGGTATTTTTCAATATCAGGTTGGAAGCGGGATAAATAACGCTCAGGTCGCGGGTGGAGATTATAAAAATTAACTGCTGACATATAAGGATATCCACTATCAGCAAACATTCTTTTGAAGATTGGCGGGTTGAAAAACTCATACCCAACATCTTGCGCTCGTACAACATTTGGGTATTTTTTTAGAACCTTTAGGGCGTCTTCGACATAACCGATATAACCAAATGCATCGAGCCTCATTCCGAAGTTCGGGTCGATTTTGGCTTTGCCAATAGAAAATGAATGATCAAGAGAATGTTTTGGGTCATCAAACCCAATGTGCTGTTCAATATCGGTTTTGGCTTTTTCAAGTATCACATTGGCTTGAGTGCGAAGATCTGAAGCCCGCTCAATTAACTCGTGGATATGTTCTTCGACTTTGTATTCCAAGCGTGGGATGGGCAAGTTGGATATAAATTCTGGCGAAATTGTGTCAATAACACTGCCAAACGTTCCTAATTTGACTAGAGATTGCCCCATAGGGCTACTTAAAAAGGTGTACAAATAGCCGGGCAAGATTTTATTTTCATCAGCCACAACTCGCATGATATGTTCAGAGCCAGCTAATCCATCCATATCATCACGAACATATGCCATGTTGCCTATTGTTCCAGAACGAGAAATAAGGACCCATCCTTTTTTTAGGATTAAATATTTCAAATCTGTTTGAATGGTTTTTGAAACTAGATTGACCCCTTCAAAAGATGTCATCAACATATCGCTGCTGGACAAAAATGGAATACCGCGAGAAGCATCTTTGACATATACACGTCGAGATCTACCTCCAATGAAAATCCCATTAGGAATACAAAGACTCCCAATTCGATCAAGTTTATTCCGCTTGCCAGATTTCTTTCTTAATTCGTCTAAGGATTTCATGCCTTCGCTAGCATGAAATTTTCCATCCAAGCGGATAGAGTTCTCGTTTATTGATGAAGAAAAAGTTTCGCTGACTTTCATCTAAGCACCTTACCTGTCTTCAAGAAGTCAGCATATGCGCGAGCAATCTTTGGTAAATCATCATCGAGTTGCTTTTCGGGGATGGTCATCGTGGTGGGGCGTAAACGTCCGCCACGGCGTTGAAGAATGGTCTTGGATTCATTGAAGACCACTTCCGCGCCATCGGCGTCGCGCACATAAACCGCGCTTCCGCGCCGATCATGTCCCACCGCTTCTGCCACTGCCATAAACACGTTGTATTCAGATGGCTTGCCGAGTGCTTCTGCGTCCATCTCTTCAGTGGTCTTGCGACGAAGGTACAGCATACTAGCCTGCACGCCCACCTGAGGCAAAAAGGCTTCCACGGGTAAATCCACACTGGCTAAGACCTGACAATGCTTCAGAATCCAATAACGGATGTATTCCGCGTCGGGATTTCCCAAAATTCCATCTGGTAAAACAATCGCCACGCGCCCCGTCCCTGGCTTTGCCCATTGCACGCAGCGCTCTACAAACAGAACTTCAGGCGCAACACGGCTTTGTAAATCGCCACTCTTATACCACCGCCCATCATCGTCTTTGTACCAACGATGTCCAAGATCATATAGTTCAAGAACTTTTGGATCGTCGATAGGAATCTTCGCCCCAAAAGGTGGGTTGGTAAAAACATAATCAAATGAGTCGAAGTCAGCATCTATACGGGCGCGGGCAGCGTCGCTCCACTGTTCTTTGGATAACTTTCCGTAGTCGGAACGAATTTCGCGAACAGACTTTCCGCCCAGCATGTTGGGGAATTCCAACGAGTTGAAAGATAGAATGTTGCCATGACCATCGTTATTCAAGATCATGTTCATGCGCGCCGCACGTTTTAGGTCGGGATCAAAATCAATGCCAAACAAACTGGCTTCGGCAAATTTCCGCACCAGATTTGTCCCGCGTTTATCATCTTCCAATCGGTGCAACCGTAGTAGTTCATGTTCGTTAGGATACAGTTGGTCAGCAATCTTACGGCGGACATGATCCAACGCGTAAGTGAGGAAACGTCCGCTCCCGCACGCAGGATCCAGAATTTTGGGCCAGTTGCCCGCCTGAGTCAGATCGTCATCTCCACCAGGATCCATCATCTCCACCATACATCGAATCACATTGGTAGGGGTGAAGAATTGTCCGCGTTGCGATTTGAGCATGCTTGATGTGATTTCTTCATATGCCGCGCCTTTCACATCTACATCTGTTTCGAGCAGGTTATAGCGGCTCAACTCGCCGACGACAAATGCCAAGACTTTGTCATTTAACTCGATCTTATCGTTTTCGCTGAAAACTGTAGACGAAACTGTGTCTTCCTTGACTTCGGAGAATAGTTCTTTGATCCGCTTGGCAATTGCGGCCTGCCCCGCCGCGTCATTGCGCTCTGTGCCTTTCACCCAAAAGCGACGCTCCCCTGGCGTGCGTTCATCATGAATCTTGCAGAAAATAAGATTGAGTACCTGCCAAAACGCAGCGTCCTTTTTCAAACCCTGATTGCCGTAAATGTAATCATGCACGCGTGCAAAAGTGCGTTGTAAATTATCCCCTGTCGCAATGCGCCCCACCTGTCGATCAATCCTATCCAGGTCTTTGGCATCTTCGCCATAGCCAGGCAGGTCATATAACTCAACATATTCAGGTTGAATATGCTTCTTAGTCATAATCTTTTGGCGGAAAATTAAATCCGTGCCATTTGTCCATAAACCGTATTCGCAATTCGGCAAAGCCCCCAACATTTCTTCGAGCATGACGATGCCACGTTTTTTGTCATTCGCTTTAGAACCAGGCGGAAGAATCATACAAATCCGAACGATCTGATTTTGATCGTCGCGTTTGGAATTCTCTTCAAATACAGCGATTTCTGCCTTGCGACGCACCCGTTTTGCCCTCCCATTATCCTCATAAGCTTCATAAACGATGGTTTGTTCGCGTTGAAGTTGGGTGTGGTCAAATCCGTACTCGTCCACTAAGGAGCGGGCAACAGATTGAAGCACTCTTTCTGTAGGGCTGTCTTTTACCGGTTGATTTGTGATGTAATCGTAGATTTGATTTTCAGCCAGCGCATCAGATGCTTCAGAGTCTTCGGTTAAGTTTTGTAAAGTGTCGTCCATGCAGAAATCCTCTTAGAAGTGTGAGTGTATGTGTGGCGGAAGATTAATATGTTTCTTGCCTGGTGTTTTATTTGAATACTGCCTTTGGAATTTGTTTATTCAAAGGGCAGTCCACGTTATTCCCTTATTGGGTACAACTTTGAATAGTGTAGTCTATCCCACTATTCCTACCCATTAATCGTTTACTTTGAACTAATAAGTATAGACCAAAGGTGGAGTTTTGTCGATTGAAATTCCTAACAAGATCATGGCATAATCGCCAATGCGCATATGACTTGAAGTTTGGCTGGGTCAAGCCCATTTTGTGCCGCCCAATACCCTCGAGTACGCTCGATCCACATATCGAAATCATCCTCGTTTGGATAACTTTCAAATGTTGCTTTAGGGGTTTCAGGCAGACAACGGATCATTCGCATCACATCATCCCGGCGGTTGCTTTCCTCCATCGGTTTGCCATGAACATCGGCAATGATAGTATCAATCCTATTTTTTCCACGCTTCAACAATAGGAATAATCGTTTGCGACCAGCCTTGTTCATGGCGCTGCGGATGCCTGCCGGCAACTTTAGTATCTCGTTTTGGTTGGCAATTATTGCCAGATCATTATAGAAAGTGCTGGTAGTCAGATCTTCAACGGTATGAAGAAATTCCATAACCTGTTCCAGATCCAAATCTGCGCCGTCATCCGATGCAAGGAACATTTCACGCCCCAACTTTTCCATTTCCAGTTCCTGGGTCATGCCTTGTTGTTGACTCTCCCTATGAACCATTACTGGGATTTGAGCCAGAGAACGATGCTGTCGACTTCGTTCTTGTAATCGATGCTCCCAGTTGCGAGCATGGCGAATCCGTTTGTGATCCATTGTGGAAGGCACAAAATTGTAGATGATGACATCACGAGGAGCACCCCACGGGCGTAACACTCTTCCCATGCGTTGTGCCAATTGCAGCACTGTCCAAGGCAGGTCGTAATTTACGAGAATCGATGCATCTTGCATGTTGAAACCTTCAGACATGGAACGAGTAGCGATTAACACCTGCAGTTCTTCTTCATCATTCCGTTCTTCAGGCAGGACTTCATTGGCGATAGGCGCAAACCTGCGTAATAGATCATCCAGGTCAGGTGTATCTACGGTCGTCTCAACCTTTATAGATTTGAGCCGTTTTAATCCATCTCTCAAAGATCGGGCTGTTTCGTGGTATTCACAAAACACAACAATTTTTTCATTCCCTGCTTCTTCGATGATTTTCAAAAGGTGAGCGAGTTTGAGATCGTTGCGGGGTTTTATAGCATTCCGTATAAGAGCACGTCGCTCTTGAATAAAAGCGGTAAGTTCCTGTTGTCTTGCAAATGAATAGTTGTAACTACTCTTCTCCAATTGAGTACAAACATTCTGAACCTCTGCAGGAGAAGAACAAAACTGATGAAGGAATAGGGCTTCCTGGAGAGCTAAACGTTCCCCTTCCGTAAATGGAATGTCTAACGGTAATGGTGCCTGAATTGGATTTTCCTGGCGCTCAATTTTCTTGTAAAGCAGCTTACTCTCGTAAAGATCAGCAAGAAAGTCATCAAATGGGTTTTGGTAGCGTATGGTTCGAAGGCTAATCCGTCTCGGAAAATATCTTTGGTCTTTTTCCGAGAAAACAACAAACCTCTCTCCATTGGCGTCCTGCTTACTAAAATGGCGGACGACATCAGGGGTGGTTAGAACTGTACACGGAGCAAGTTCAGGTAAATCAGAAAGTTGTTTTGCCTGCCACATCTGAGTCTCAACTTTAAAACCAAGAGCAGTGCTTTGTGCTTGTTTGGGTGCCGGCAATAACCGTAACTGGCTTTCCACCTCTGAGAAATCCTTCCCGTATGGTGTTGCAGTAAGTAGTAATACTTTTGCGCCTTTTTCTCTTGCCGCTTTTTGAATACGGTCATTGCTTAAGCGCAAATCTCCACCGTTGGCTTCTTCATTTCGGAGACGGTGAGACTCATCCAAAATGATCAGGGTTTGTTGATTGACTTGCTTCAACTCATGTTCAAGAATGGGTAAATTCGAGTCGCCATCTTTACGTGTCAGGGTGTGATAGGAAAATTCTATGCTCGGTACCCTGGCTGAACGCATCGAGCGGCGCCATACCTCCCGCAGACCTGCCGGGCAAACGACCAAGGCACTGTCGATATCACCCTGCATTCGTAAATAAGCCGCAACATGAGCGGCAATAACAGTCTTTCCTAACCCGGTGGATGCGATAAGAAACGCTCCATCATGTTCCGTCATGGAACGTAGAACACTGGAGACAACGCCTTCCTGATATTTCGCTAAAGGAGGCAACTGAGGGGCTGCTCCTTCCTGTGGAAGTCCATATAATTCCAGTAAGGCTCTTGCATAAATGATATAAGGATCGTACGCTTTCAGCCAGGAACGCAGGGCTTCGATCAATTCAGCAGTGATCTGGCGGGCTTTTTCAAAGTAATAGTCAAAGCGTTCTACGAAATAGGTGACATCATCTGCTTTATCAATGGTAATTCCCGCCTCACGACTTATGCAAAGACCATGATAAGAAAAATTCGCGGAGGTAACAACTGCGGTTGTTTTATCCGCAATATAAAGTTTGGCATGATGGTAGATGTATCGGGCATCCATAATTGGCGTATCTTGTGGAAGGGATGCTCCAACCGATACCGTCATCATGCCTTGTTCTAATGCTTCCAGCATCTGGCGCATAGAACGTGTCCGGTTTTCCATCGGACCATAGGAAAGCTCGTTGATGAACTCCTGCAGAACTTCTCGCAGGCTGTCCTCGCCCCCTTCTTCTCGCCCAACCAATAATTTGACTTTCTTGCCGCTTAATACGTTCTGCAACGCTTGAAACCCTGACCCTTCAAAGTACGCTGTTGCAATACGCACCTGTTCAGCCGAAGTCAAGGCAGATGAAATGCATTGAAGTGCAGCCCTTTTTCCATCGAAAAACCGAGAGTTGTTGTTGAGATTATTGTCTGTGCTTGTCATATTTCCCCCAGTACATTCTCCTTGGGAGGTGACCAGTAGCGCTAAGTATAACCGTTTTCAAAGTATGGTTATCTTTCCCCATTCAACATTTGGTAGTTTTCCGTACTTTCGCCTATTCC
>Ga0172367_10003695_pt1 | contig 19537 bp, 24 predicted proteins | sample Lak10m_FD_114542 | JGI IMG/M metagenome (GOLD analysis project Ga0172367, IMG submission 114542) | Freshwater microbial communities from Kabuno Bay, South-Kivu, Congo - kab_022012_10m | ecosystem: Environmental > Aquatic > Freshwater > Lake | place: Democratic Republic of the Congo: South-Kivu...
AACTATAATTTTTACGATAATTTATAAAACTATAATTTTATTTTTTATGATAATTTATAAAAACTATAATTTTTACGATAATTTATAAAACTATAATTTTATTTTTTATGATAATTTATAAAACTATAATTTTATTTTTTATGATAATTTATAAAACTATAATTTTATTTTTTATGATAATTTATAAAAATATTAATTTCATTTATTATATTATTTTATAAAAACTTTAATTTTTATAGTATTTATAAAAATTTAAACTTAAATTATTTATGATATATATAAAATATTAATTTTTAATTTTTATTTTAATTTCTTCAATTTCTTTTTTTAATTCTTTAATACCTTCTAATAATATAGGTATTAATTTTTCATAAGAAATAGTTAAATAATTTTCACCAGAAATAGATGTTTTATTTATACTTAAATCAAATGGTGCAATAGATACAATTTCAGGTAATAAATTTTGAACTTCTTGTGCATTTAAACCAATATCTTTATTGATATTAGAAAATCCAAAATGATTAGCTAAATTATTAGGTGTATAATAAAAAGCATTAAGATTATTAATAATATTAAAAGGATTACTAATATTAGAAAGAATATTTTTTAATCTAATATCAGAAAAACTAGAAGTAATAGAACCGGAAACATTCATATCACCAATAATAGATAATTTTAAAGAAGGAGTAGAAGTTCCAATACCAACATTACCATTATTATAAAATAAAGAATTATTATTATTAAGCCATTGAGGTAAAATATTACCATTTTTACGAATATTACCAGTCAAATTTAAATCACCAATAATATCTAAATTAAAACTAGGATTACTGATACCAATACCAATATTTTCATTATTAATAAATAATCTATCAGTATTTAAAGTTGCAAATTTAATAATAGAAGAAGAATTTATATTATCACCACTATCCATAAAAATACTAGTAGAAGTATTTTTACCATTAAAAGCAATACCAGAAGTTTCAATTTTAATAGCAGTATTAAAATTATTAATATCAATTCGATCGTAAATAGTAATAAAAGGGAAAGTTTTATCACCATTAGCAATATTACCATAAAATTCACCACCACCTAATGTTAAAAATTGAATTTTTCTATTATAATTATTAGAAATAGAATAACCAGCACTAGAATAAGGATATGTAAAAATTAGACTATTATTATTTAATATTAATCTTTGAATATTATTAGTACCAAAGATTAAATCAGTATTTTCATTATTCCAAATATAACATTTATTATTAAAATCTTTAATAATTTCGAATCCATTTTGAGAAGAAATATCAGTTAATTTTATATTAACATTTTCAGAAATTAAAGAATTATTTTTAGCTAAATGTAAAGAAGCACGAGGAAAAATAGTTCCAATACCGATATTATGATTATTAATATAAATATTATTAGTATTTAATATTTTATCTGAATTTGATAAATAATAATTAGAATTTATATAAAGATTACTTATATTATTATTATTTATTAACAAATTTGAAGAATTAATTATACCATTAACATCTAATTGAAATTTAGGATTAGGATTACAAATACCAACTTTATTATCAATAACAATAAAAGGAATTATAATATCAGTATCATAATTATCAATATTATATTTAATTTCAATATTACTTAATTTACTATTAATATATATATTATTAATATCATATGTATTAATAACTTCAGTATCAGGTCCAATATTTAATTCTAAACTATTAAATAATAAATCTTTATCAATATCATTATTATTAATATTACTAGTTTTTAAAAAACCATTAATAGTTAAATTATTATTATAAAAATTATTTTTAATTAATTTTTTTTTTCCTTCTTTTATATTATCTATTATATTAGAATTAATTAAGATTTTTTTAAAATCTTCAATACCTCTTTTTTCCTCATAATATAAATTAATATTACCTTCTTTATATAAATCAGTAGTAGTATTATATTGTATTGTTCCAATTATTTGATTATCATTATTAATATATTTATTACTACCTTGATTAATATTATCTGTAGTAAAAATAATATTATTTATTTTATCAAAATAAAAATTAGAAGTTCCAGTTTTAATTTTATCTGTAGTTGGTAAATTTTTATTTAAATAATTATAAATATTATATTCATTTGTATATAAATTAATATTACCTTGTTTTATAATATCTGTATTTAAATTTAATAAAATATTAGATTCATAATTATAATTACTAGTAAAATATAAATTAATATTTCCTTGTTTTATATTATCTATTGTTGTAATATTTGATTGTATTTTATCATTAAAATCATTAATATTAAAAAATTTATTTAAATTACCATTTTTTATAATATCAAAATTAATATTTATTAAATTAGAATTATAATAAAAATTAGATGTTCCTTCTTTAATTTTATTTAAATTAAAAAAATAATTTAATGAATTACTATAATAATCATTATAAGAATAATAATTATTAGAATTAATATTATCCGTTGTTATTAATTCTAAATTTTTATAAAAATTTATTTTATATTTTTCATTATTAAAATAATTACCTTGTATTAAATCAGTTGTTATAATATTTAAATAATTAAAAAAAATATTATTAATTAAACTAGTATTAAAATATAAATTTATAATTCCTTCTTTTAAATTATCAGTAGTAAAATCAGATATATTTAAATTAGATATAAATAAACCATTTCCTGTTATTTCATTAATATTTATATTATTACATATAATATTAGCAGATGATTGAATAATTTTAATAAGATTATCAGTAATTTCCAACCATTCTAAATTACCATATTTATCAACAGATAAATAAGCATTATCAAATAATGGTAAAATTGGTAAATTATAAATTATATTAAAATTATCATTATATTTAAATGATATAGAGTAATTATTTTTAATTTTTAAAATTTCAGTATTTAATGAACCATCTATAAAAAATTCTGAAGATGTATCAATATTTCTTTTTGAACTTATAATAATAGGAATATTTTTATAATTTCCAATACCTAAATATATTGAATTATTAAAATTTGTTGCAAAATCATTATTAAATTTATTTAATATTGTATTAATAGGATTATTATAATTATCTATATGAATTACATTATTATTTTCTAATTTTCCAAAATTACCAATATTAATAATTTCTTTTAATTCTCTTATTGATGAATTTTCATTTCCTATAGATATTATTTTATCACATGTTAATAATTCATTTCCGGCATTAGCTCCTATTATAGTGGAATTATTTAATTTTAAACCTATTTTTCCTGCATTATCACCAATAATTACATTATTACTACCTTTATTAATTTTAGCAGCATATTGACCAATAATGGTATTATCATAAGAAAATATAGAAAAATCTTTAAATATATCAGTATTTATAAATCCATTAGGTGATATTTTACTCATATTACTTATAAAAATAAAAAAAGTTTTATTTAAATAGAAAATGAAAGATTATAATTCTTTTATGAATATGAATATAAATATGGATGATTTTGAAAATACTTATAATTCTATGGCTATTAATTCTATGACTTTTGGTGGTGGAACAATGAAAGTTAAAGATTTATTAAATAAATATTTATCTAAAAAAAAACAAGGTGGTACATCAGGAGTTGAGTCTAAAGATAATTTTTTTTATCTTACTAGACCACAAGATATAACAGCAACAAATCTACATAGAATGTCAGATTATACATATAAAAATTTTGATTATCCCGGAATAGTAAATAATACAAGAAATTAGATTAATATATTTCTAAATTATTATTATCGTAAGGTCTAAATTGTGTATCTTCTAAATAATATACATTTTTTTTATTAAAACCATATTTTTCAATAATAATAATCATTTTTCTAGAATATTTTCTAAAATCGATAATTGTTTTTTCTAATTCTTCAAATGGATTTAAATTATATGTATAATTTAATTTTTGAGGAATTATTATAAATATAGAATATAATTCTTTTATTATTAATGTTCGTATATTTAAAAAAGTTTGAAAATATTTATTAATATCATATCTATCAGCTAAAATAAAAATATATAATTTCATAAATTTTTCAAATAATAAAATTAAATCTCTCCATTTATTTTCATCAAAAATTTTAATAAATTTAATATTTAATAATAATTCAATTAAATAAGAATCTTTATCTAAATATTTAATTTCAGTAGGAAATATTTTAAAAATATACTGATTTGTATTTATTTCTTTTCTTTCTTTAATTTCATTTTCTATTAATTTAATTTTATTAGTAAAATTAGATTTTAAATTATTATTATAAATATTTATATTATTAAAATAATAATATCCAATAATAATAATAATAATAATAGATAATAATATAGAAGTATTTTTATTTGAAATTATAAAAAAAAATAATACTAAAATAAAAATAGCAAAGTAATAATTATAAATAATCATTAAATTGTTGCTCCGTCTATAAAATATATAACAAAAGATAATATTATTAAAATTATGCCAATATAAAATAATCTTTTTTCTTTAAAAAAAATATCTAAAAATGATATTAAATAATTATTTCTATTTGTATTATCTAATATTCTCATGAATTCATTAATAATATCAATAATAGTTTGTAAAGTATTATTATATAAATCTATAATTGAGAAATTAAAATAATCTATATCTTCTTTTTTTTCAGTTTTTATAAAAGATGGTATTTCTTTTAATAATTGATTAAATTTTTTTTCTATTATATCTTCTATTAATTTATTATTATTCATTATTATTAATATATTATATAATATTCATCATATCACTCGTAGATATTAACATTCTTCTACAACAATATCTAGTTAATCCTAATTTATCAAGAATTTCTTTAGTATGTATATTACTAAAATATTTATAATCAGGGTCTTCATTTATTTTTCCATTTTTTTCTAGTTTTTGCATTTCTTCAATATAATAATCATATTTATCAGCAATTACTTTAGCACATGTAAAACAACGAATTGGAACTATCATTATTAATTTATATTAATATATATAAATATATCATTTTTTTTTATATTATTATAATAATATAAGATAATGGAACAACATCCTTTATATCGGCTTTATATACAATTAAATGATAAATTAGATAAATTAGTATTAAATACACCAGAATTAGGTAATAATAATAATTTAGATTTAAGTGATATAATAGTTCGTTTAAAAGATTTAGAAAATAAACCATCATTAGATGGTGTATTACATCAATTATCAATATCAATAGAAAATCTTAAACAAGAAAATCAAGAATTAAAAAAACAATTAGAAATATTAAATAAAGTAGATAATCTTGAAAATAGAATTTATAATATTGAAGTTGAACCAAAAATAAATATAGAACCTATTAATAATAGAGTTATTAATCTTGAAAATATTAATATTAATGAGCAATTTAATAAAATTGAAAATCGTTTAAATCCAATAGAACAATATGTAAATAGTATAGCAGATTTATCTTATCGTTTAGGAGAAGTTGAAAAAAGACCGGAATTATCTCAGAGATTATCGGCTGTTGAAACTATTATAAGTAATATTCAACAGACTTAAAGATTAAAATTTAAAGAAATTATAATGAATATTTATTTAATTACTTCAGAACATTTAAAAATACGTTTTCATCATTTAAATGAACAAATTGCAAAATTAAAAGGTATTTTAGATAAAAAAAATTTTAAATATAATTTTATTCAAATTAATAATCCATCTTCTTCCGATATTGAAAAAAATATTGATAAATGTAAAGATATTGTTGATTTAAATAAAGATTTTATTGAAGATAATGATTTTAAAAATTTAATTAATCCTTTAAATACTTATCAATTATCAAATTTTCAAAAACATTTAAAAGCTTTAGAAATGATTAAAAATAGTAATACTAAATATAATTATATTATTGAAGATGATTTTATAATTATTGATGAATTTAGAAATAATTTTTTAGAATTATTAGATAAAATTAAAATAACTGATTTTGATTTATTATTTACTTCTATTGCAGTAAATGAAAATTCAAATGAATTTAAATTTTTAAATTCTTCTGATTTTTTTAAGGTTCTTATTGCTAAAAGTTCTTATTTTATTTCTAATAATTGTGCTTCTAAACTTTTAGATTTTTTTAATAAAATTAGATTTACTTATAAAATACATTTATCTTATTTTATTTTTCAAAATAAAAATTCTATTAAAAGTTTGATTTTTAATAAAAATATTCTTTTTGAAGGTTCTAAAATTGGTTTATTTACTACTAGTGTTAATAATAATAATTTTCTTTATCAAAATGGTGAATATGTTAAATTAACACAATTTATTGGTAATAATGAATATATTGATGATGATATTATTAAAAAAGCTGAAGAAATATATAATAATTCTGGTAAAAATAATCCTGATTTTCAACATACTATGGGATTACTTTATTATAAAAATAAAAATTATAAAAAAGCTAAAGATATTTTAATTGATGCTGTTAATAATATTAAAAAAAATGATGGTTTAATTACTCCTCAAAATGAAACACTTAATAATTGTATTAATATGCATCAATTTGAACAATCTGATATTGAAAATGTTCTTAAATTACCCGGTATTTATTCATAATTTTAAGATTTTAATTATTTTAGAATTAATTATTATTTTTATTTTGTATTAATTATATATATATATATTTAAAATTGATTTATTTTTATTTAATATCTAATATAAATGATTTCTATTATTTCTGGAATTGCACAACGTGAAATTGAAATTGCTTTAAATAATTTTAATTTTGGTATTAAATCAATTCAAAGTTTTAAAGAAAGTGTATTTGATATTTCTGGAAATCTTAAATTTTATGGTAGAAAAATCATTAAAAAAATAAAGTATATTAAAATTATTAAAATTTCAAATGAATTATTTCTTTATAAAACAAATGATAATAAAATTATTCGTATTACATGGAATATTAATTCAAATTATGAATACATATTTTATATTAAAATATTGAATTAATATTAATAATTTTATATAAATTATTTAACAAAATTAATTTTTTGTTAATTTAATTTGTTTTAAAATATTACTAAATAAATAAAAAATGATTTTTATTTCTTTTTTTTTAAATTAAAAAGAGAGTGAATCATTTGCTTTATTTTTAGAGATGTCATACAGTATTTCGAGTGTGAATTTCTTTAATACTGTTTCAAACTTTATTAACTCTTACTATGATAATCCGGCGGATTATCAGGCGACATTGAAGTATTATGATAATATTCAATCAATTCCAAATCTTATTCAGTTAGGTCAAGAAACAGCTGAAGTTTTGGGATTGAAAATAGTGTCAGTAACTAATACATGTTTCATCTTTCAAGAAGCCTATGACGCTGAAGAAGATATATCTATTCAAATTGATATTTCAATTGTAGGTTTAAATTATGAGTTTAAACTCTTCATTTATACTTATATTGAAAGCGATGAAGATTAGATAAACTTTTGGTTGGATTATTAACAGAATTAATTTTTTGTTATTAAATTTTTTTGTTTTTTTATTTTATTAATTATTTTTAATTTTATAAAATAAATGGAAACTTTTTTATTAACAAATTTAGAAGAATCAATTAATAATACTAATTGTGAAAAATTAAGAAATATAAAAAATAATATTTATATAACTATGTCTATAAAAATGACTACAATAATTATTTATTTATAAAAATATTTAAATAATATAATATTTTTGTTTTTTTAATTTTATAAAAAATGAATAGTTTTCAATTAGCTAATATAGAAAAAAATATTATTTAACAATAAGTAATACAATTATAATTTATTTTATTGTAAAAAATTTGCAAAATAAGAATAATTAATAAATAATATTTATTATCTTTTTGTATTAAATTATTATTACATTAAGAAAAAATGAAATTTTTAAATAATTAATTAAATATAATTATTGTCATTTGTTATAATGTCTGATCCATCTCAAAAACAACATCAGAGAAATAGGGCAAAAAACCATGACAAAAAGCATGACAATGTGGAGGAAACAACATCTTCTTTACCTGATACTAACGTAATTCGGAGAGACATAAGATCAATTCATTCGTTAATTGAAACTGTATCAGAAGATGTTAAAATTTTAAAAGAACGTCCTGTATCTAACGTAGTTAATATTTCACAAGAACAATTAGAAAAATTAACTGAACGTGTAATATCTAATTTTCAAAAACAAGAATTTCAAGTTGCAAAAGAAGATTTTCAAGAAATGAAAAATTATATTGAAAATAATAATACATCCTATGTGATTGGTGCATGTATAACAGTAGGGCTATTAGCAATATTTAGTTATAAAGCGTTTAAATACTATAGAATGTTGAATTATTAAAGAAACAGGATATAATAAACAGAATTAATTTTTTGTTTTTTTAAATTGTATTATTTTATAAATAATAAAATAAAAAATGAATTTAATTATATTTTAAAAGATATAGTTGCAAATCTATTGAATTTAAAGATAGAGAAGTAAAAATATATAATGTCTGAAATAACTAGTGAAGAGTTTTCAGAAAAAGAAGAAGAAGAACTTGATTTTAGTTCAAAAATATTATATATTTCAGAAGATGTTGAAAATAAATTTATGAATTCAGAAGTAAAAATACCAGTATATGATGAATATTGTGATTTACTTGATGAAAAAATTCAAAAGCTTAAAAAATTGGAAAAAGAATGGAAAAGGAATACTGTAATCGGTGGAGTTGTTGCAATTGTATCATGTGTTATAGTATTTGATATTTTGGGAAATATTGTTAAGTCATAAATTTATTTTTAAATAAAACAGAATTAATTTTTTGTTTTTATATTTGTATTAAATAAAAATAAAAATATAAAAAACTGAAAAAATATTAGATATTTTTTTTAGAAATGTTAAAAGATAAAGCGACGAAAAAAGCGGATGCTTTACAGCATAAAAATGCCTTGAATCTTTCTGAATTGATTTCAAATAGAATATTATTAACGGAAAAAAAATATGAAGAGAGAATCAACAAAAAGAATAAGGAAATAAAAAAACTGGAAGAAGCTATACAAAAATATCACTATATAACATTAGGTATTGTGTTTGTAACAGGACTTGTATTTGCGATAAAAGTTTTATAAAAATCTTATGAATAAACAGAATTAATTTTTTGTTTTTTTATTTGTATTAAATAAAAATAAAAATATAAAAAACTGAAAAAAAAATATAATATTTTTTAGAAATGTTAGAAGATAACGCGATGGAAAATGTGGATACTTTGCAACATAAAAGTAACTTTGAACTCTGTGAATGGATTTATGAAAGAATATTATTAAGAGAAAAAGAAGAGAGAATAAAGTTAAAGAATAAGAAAATAAAAAAACTTGAAGAAACTATACAAAGATATCACTACCTAACAGTAGGAATTGTGTTAGTAACAGGAGTTGTATTTGCGATAAAAGTTTTATAAAAATCTTATCAATAAACAGAATTAATTTTTTGTTTTTTAATAATTCTAATTAATAGAATAATGAATATACCAATATTATTTATATTTGATTTAGATTTAACATTAATAGGAAGATCAGAAAATATATTAAATTATAAAAAAATAATAGAATGGATAAAAAATAATTGTAGACATAAAAAATTAGAAAATGAAAATTGTAAAATATTAAAAAATAATTGGTCAAAATTAATACCTGAAAATTTTATAAGACCTTATTTAAAAGAAAGTTTAAATCAAATAAAAGAAATATTTCCAAATGCAGAATTTTTTATATTTTCAAATGGAACAAAAGAATATGTTAAAACAATGATAGAATATATTGAAAAAAAAACCAAAATTAAATTTAATAAATTAATAATAGCAAGAGATTTAAATTTAACAACAAAAGATCATTATTATTCAAAAGAAATAACAAAATATATAGAAGAATTAATAATAAAATCATTATCAAATAAGTATTCAAAAAAAATATTAGAAAAAAATAAAGAAATAATATTTAATGATAGAACAATAATAATAGATGATAATCCATATATATGGAATAATAAACCAATAATAAATATACCAAGTTATAACTATAATCCATTATTGGAATTTGATATAGATACATTAAATTTAATTTATAAAAATTCAGTAATATCAACATATATATTAAATATGGAAAATCAACCTTTTTTTCCATCAAATAGTAAATTGGATAAAACAGAAGAAGAATTAAAATTAAATTATCATTTATTTTTAGCAGAAATGTATAGAAATAATATAGATATAAATAAAGAAATGTCAAAAGATGATTTTTTACTAAAATTAGTAAAAATAATAAAATCACGTAAAAATTTAGAAAAACCATTTACAGCAAATTATATAAAAAATTTTAAAATGTATTAAATAAAAAAATAAAAATAAAATATTGAATAATAAAATTAAAATATATTAATCTTTAATGGTTGAATTTATTGAAAATTTCTGTGATAAAATTCGAGAGGTATTATTATTAGTTAATGAATTTGAAAAAGGAAATAAAATTAATGATAATTATCTATTTTCAATACCATATGATAATGATATTGATGATATGACGAAAAAGGCAATATTAACATTATGTGAAGAAATATGTGAGGCGAAAATTTTAAAAATGGAACCTTATATAATTATTTTACAAATTAGAAAAATCTATCTTATAATAGATTATGGAATAAATAATAATAAAATACTAAGATATGATTTCTTTCTTTCAATGTCAAAGAGAAAACCATTAAAATAATTTAAAAAAATAAAAAACAGAATTAATTTTTTGTTTTTTTAATTATAAAAATTTTAAATCAATTTTTTTATTTAATTCTTTAATAGCATTAATTAAAATAGGAATTAAATTAATATAAGAAACGGATTTTAAATCAGTATCCTTATTATAATGAATAATTTGAGGTAAAATTTTTTCAACTTCTTGAGCAATTAATCCAAATTGATTTAAATTATCATTAATATTTTTAAATTCAACACCATTTAAATTATTAATAATATTTAAAGCATTATCAATATTTTTAATTTCTTTTTTTATTTTAATATCACTGGCATGATATAAACGACCATATATATTTAAATCACCATTTTCATATACAACTAAAGAATTATTAGGTGCATTCCAATGAAATCTAAATTGTTCTCTCCAAATACTAGAAATATTATTTGTTCCAAAATCACCAAAAGTTAAAAAATTATTAGTTCCATATCCAAATTTAAAATGTCTTTTAAAATCAGTAGAACCTTTACTTATTATTAAAAATCCAGAATTATTATTTAAAGAACTATTACCAATAGTTAAATTAATATCATTTAAAGAAGAAGAAATAGGATTATTATTACCAATACCAATATTACCATCAGTTTTTATTTTAAATCTTTCAATATAATTATTATTATTAGCATTTTCATATAATTCTCCTAAATTATTAATTCGAATAGCAAAACCATTTAAATCACTACCAATATCTAAATAACCAGTAAAATTATCATGTAAAATTCGAATATGATTTTTAGTATTATTATTAATAGAAGCAATAGAACCTTGAATATGTAATAATTCAAGAGGATTTGCACCAATACCAACAAAATTATTAAAAATAGTTTTAGTATTAATAGAACCAATATATATATTAGAATTAAGATATTTTATAATAGAATTATTATTAATATTAAATTGTCCTTGATTAGAAGTAATATTTAAAATACCATATGGAAAATTAATATTACCATTATTAATAAGTTTAATAATTTCTTTATTAGCAGTTCCTAAAATTAAATCATTATTATTTTCATTTAAAATAAAAGAATTATTAGATTTCATTAATAATAATCCATTAGAATTATTAGATTCTGTTAATCTTAATTTAACTTCAGAATTATTAATATGTAAATTAGCAGAAGGATTAGAGATACCAATACCAATTAAACCAGAACTTTTAATTCTTAATTTTTCATCATTAATATTAATAGAATTTGAATTTAAATTATTATTAGTCATAAATATAATATCACCAATATCAAAATTACTAGTTCTAATATGTCCAATAGCACATTTAGTCCAATTACATATTTCAGTATTTAAAGAAATAAAAGTTCCATTATTATGAATAGATTTAGAAGAAAATTTAATAGGAAAAGATGTATCACTAACAATATGAATATTATTTAATGGATTGGAAATACCAATACCTAAAAATCCATTATTATTAATAAAAATATTATTATTATTTGTATTAAATATAAAACCATCAGGAGTATCAAAAATAGTATGTGAATTATTTAAAAAATTAAAACGATTATTATTATCAATTGATCTATGCCATTGATTATTAATAGGTCTAAATTCATTAATAAGTAATTGACCTTTAATATTTAAATTACTATAAAAAGAAATATAATTATCATTATCATTAATAAAAGAACTATTTAAATTAAAATTAGAATTATAAAAAAGAATAGAATTATTATTAATATCAATAAAATTATTAGAATTTTTTGAAATTCTAATTTTACCATTTTCAATATTTAATTTTTCATTAGGTTCAGAAATTCCTATACCAATTCTTCCATTATTATGAAATGTAATTATATTACAAGTATCATTTATATTAAATGAATATGAAAAATTATTATTTAAATTATATGGATAAATTTTAAATTTATTATTTGAAGAAGCATATATACTTAATCCGATTAAATTAGACATTTAAATAAATAAAAAATGAATATTTATGTATTAAATAGAAAAAAAATAATGAATAAAGATTATAATAAATTATTAGAACAATCAATAGATATATTAATATATGATATACAAAATAAATATCAAAGTTTAAAAATAAATGGTATAAATCAAAATAATATTAATTATTATATGGAAGAATATCAAAATATAAGAATTAAAGATTTTACAAATAATTATAAAATAATTAAAAATTTTTATAATAAATAATTAATTTATATTTTTATATTTATTTAAAATTTTTTTTGAATATTCTTCTGCTATTGTATATGCCATATATTCAAAAGGATGTTCATTTAATAATGATGTTAATTTTATATCTGTTATACCAGAAGGATATTCATTTTTATAATAAGCAATCATTTCATTATTATTTATATCTTTATATATATATTGATCTAAATCAGGATTACTTCTAATTAAAGAAGAATTATCTCTAATTCTAGAAATTTTAAAATTATTATTTTTTAAATAAATTTCAATTTCATTTTTATTATATCTTTGATAAATATGAATACTTTCATGAATTAAAGTTTTAATTAATTCGATATTTGAATAATTTAATATTATAGGAGATAAAAATATAATATTAGCTCTTGTATGTGGAAATCCTTCTTCATAATTATTAGAAATTAATGCAAAAATCCAATTAATATTATTATTAAAATATAATTTAGCTTCATTTGCACAAATTATTAATTTTTCTTTTTGTTCATTAGTAAATTCTAATCCACTATTACTAGCTTTATATAAATATTCATCATTAGTTTTTACTTTTCTAGCTCTTAAATCATAAATACTTAAATTTTTAATATAATTATCTTGATCTTTAAGAATAAAATTTTTTATATCTTCTTTAGTTAAAAAAGTAATTAAAGAATTAAAATTTTCTTTATTATTAAAATTTTGTTTAATAATATAAATTAAAATAAAAATAGAAATTATAATTAAAATATAAAATAAATAATTTATTTTTTTTTTCATTTATAAATACATAGATAATAATACATTATTATCTTTTTTTTTTAAAATTAAATATTTATCAATAAATTCTTTATTTAAATTAAAAGGAAATGTTATTATTTTATCATCTATTTTTAAATATCTATTCATATTAATATAAGAATAAATATTATTAATATTCCTTTGTAAATTTCTTACACCATCTTCTTCTATTGTATTATCAATAATATAATATAAAATTTCATCATTAATAATAATATCATTATGATTAAAATTATAAGATTTATAAATAGTTTCTAATAAACTATGTTTAATTAATTTTAATTTATCATCTCGTGAATAATTATTAATATTAATAATAATCATTCTATCTCTTAAAATAGGATTAACATTATCAATATTATTAAAAGTAAAAAAGATTAAAGATTTAGATAAATCTAAATCAATTTCTTCAATATATTTATCATTAAATTTATCATTTTGTGTAGAATCTGTAATATGAATTAAAGTATTAATAATTTCTTCACCATAACGACTATTAGAAACTTTATCTAATTCATCAAAAAAGAAAATAGGATTCATAACCTTAGTTTTTATTAATTGTTCAACAATTTTACCATATGTAGAACCTTCATATGTATAAGAATGACCTTTTAAATAACTAGAATCTGAAATACCACCTAAAGGTATAAAAGCAATAGGATATTTAATTATTTTTGCAATTCCATCTTTAATAAATTTAGTTTTACCAACACCCATAGAACCTTGAATACCAATAACATAACCTTTAGCATCTGAATTAGAAATATATTGAGCTAATATTCTAATAATTTGTTCTTTAGTTTCAATATGACCATAAATATTTTTATCAAGACCTTTACGAATATCTATTAAAAAATCAGATATACCATTTTTATTATAATTAAGTTCTTTATATATTCCAAAAGGAATTTGTGAAATAGTAGAAATCCATTTACTTAATTTAGAATATTCAGAAGAAAAAGAACTTAATTTAATAAAATCTTCATATTTTCTTAATATACATATTTTATTAGTAATAGAAGTATTTAAAGATAAAAATTTAAATCTTAATGGTTCTTTAAAAAATTTATATTCATCAATTTGTTTTTCTAAATTTAAAATTTCATCTTTTTTATGATTATCTAATTTTTTAAAATAATTTACTTCATCTTTTGAATATTTTAAATATAAATCTTTAAATTTATTATTATCTTTATTTTTATTTCTATAATTACTCATTTATTTTTATATTATATAAAAAAACTTTTATACACAACATCTATAATAATAACTTTTACCACTATTTTGATTATATCTTGTTATTTCTACAATATCACCTTGTTTTAATCCAATCCATTTTACAATTACATCAGAATGAAAAATTAAAGGCATTTGTAATTTAGTTTTAATCATATATTTTTCCATTATTTTTTTACCTTCATCAATTGATAATTTTCTATGTGGAGGTACTAATTCATGTTTAGTAGGATTAAAAGATAATTCATTTGCATGAAAATATTGTAATAATCCTCCTTTTTTTTGTAATATTTTATCTATAGATGTTAAAGAAGTAATAGAAGGTGTTGTTAATAAATCATTATTAAATACTAAAATGACATTATATTTTCCATTATATTTTTTTAAAAATCCTTCAATATAATTACTATTTTTTTTTAAATCATCTATAATATTTGAACGTAATCCTTTTGTTAATGCAAATATTATTGCTGTATTACTAGTATGAAAATTTATAGCATTATTATCATTAAAGAAACTATCTCTTTCTATTTCAACTTCATGTTCTTCAAATTCATCAATATTATCACCTCTATTAATTAACATATCTTTAATATTTTCAATAATAATATCAATATCAATATTCATTATAAATTATTTATTTCTTTCTTTTTATATATCATTTTTTTTATTTTTTTCATTATATTTAAAAATACAAAAATTATTTTAATTATATAATAAATATATAATATAATCAATATTTATTACTGAACTAAATAATATATTATAAATATATATAATTATATCTTTTTGTTTATTTGATAAATTTAAACGAATTATTGAAATAATTGTTTGAATTAATTCTTTAAATATTAATCTAAATATATTTAATATATAAATAGTATAACAAGAACACCAACAACTTATTCCAATAATAATTAAAATTATAAATGTTGAAGATATAGTTGTTAAAAAAGAAGAATAATTATTATTATCAAAAATAATATTACTATTATTAAATGTATTATTCATTTAAAAAAATAAAAAAATATAATATCATTTTTATAATATTATATTTTTAATTTAATACAAATAATAAAAATTAATTTATTATATCAATATTATTAAGTATAGTTGGACTTATAACAGTACCAAATAATATATTTGAATTATCTTTAACAGTTATTATAAATTCTTTATCATCTATATTACTAAAATAAGAGAAACAAGAATCATAACAAATAATAATAATAATACAACAATTTCTTAAACAATTACAACAACATGTAATAGTATAAAATAAAACACATAAACTAATAAAAATAATAAGAAATATAAAAGCTGTAACATATTCATTAGATAAATTAAAATCAATTATTAAAGAATTATTTTTAAAAATAGAAGAATTATTTTTAAAAATGATAGAATTATTTTTGATAATTGAAAAATTATTCATAATAAAAAAATAAAAATAATAATGAATCATTTTTAAAAATATAAATAAATTATTAATACAATTTATTATAAATCACTGTCAGTTTTAAATCTTATACCAGTCCAACCTTTTTTAGATTCATAATTACCCCATATTTTTTCTAAATATGATTTAATTTGAGTTCTATCAATATTTCTTTTTCCTTTAGCTAAATTAGTAGAAGACCATGTTTTAAATTCATTAAATAATTCATTAATACCAATTTTTTCTTTAATAGTTGGATCTAAAATAATAATATCACTTACAAATTGTCCAATAACATCATTATTATTTTTATATTTTTGTGTAGCATTAATTACTTCACGAGGTTCATTTATTTTATTTGGATTTATTGTTTTATGTCTTTCAATTAACATAGATAGAAAAACATCAGCATATCTTTCTAATTTTTCACTTAATTGTAAATCCATAGGAAACTCATTAGGTTTTTGTGGATCAGGATTTTCACAAAATTTAGAGGAAAATTCAATAACACGAATTCTTCTCCATGTTCCACCATCATCACTTGGAATTTCTGGTAATTCATTACATGCTAAAATCATTTTAAATTGAGGTTTAAATTCATAAGGTTCTTTATATAAACCTCTAGTTAAAATTCTATCATTACCAGATAATTCTTTCATATATCCAATATTAATTTTATCATTTTCTGATGGTTCCTGAAGAATTGCAAATCTTCTACCTTTAGTTCTTTCAACTTCACCTTGTGCAGAATTAGATGCTGCTCTTTTTTGTGTTAATAATGCAATAGGTAAAGTTGCATAATAATCTCCAATAGCTTTTTGAATTAAATCTAATAATCTACTTTTACCATTACTACCTTGACCTGTAAAAATATAAAATCTTTCTTGAACAATACTACCATCAATAGCACAAGCTAAAATATCTAAAACATAATTTCTTAAATTTTCATTAGTAAATATTTTTTCAAAAAAATAATTAATTTCAATTATTTCTGGAGAATTTAAATCATATGGTATATATATTTTATTTGTTGATAAATAAATATAATCATCTGGCATACCTTCTCTAAAAATATGTAATTTTAAATCATATACACCATTATCAAAACCTAATAAATATGTTCTATTATCTAATAATTCTTCAAATTTTTCATCAATAAATAAACATTTACATTCTTTCATAATACTTTCTTTAAATCCTGATTGTTTTAATTTTAAGGAAATTTTAATAGCAATTTTTGCTTTATTATCTAATAATTGTTTTTCAGCATCTTCTGAACAATTATATAATTTTGAATTATAATATTGTGCTCTTTCTATAAATTTTTTACATACTTCTTCACTTAATTCTTTTCTTAATTTTAAACCTTCTTTTGCTTTTACCCATCTATGATAATATTTATCATATTTATACCATGTATCTTTATTTATTGCTTTATATTCTCCTTTATACATTCCTTGAACTACTTTTGCTATATCATAATGTGCTCCATCTGTTCCTATTGCTATATCTATTAAAGGTATTATTGAATTATTTATTATTTCATTATATCTTTGTGGATTATCTTCTTTTGCCCACCATCTTAATGTTCCCATACTTAAATGTTCTTTTCGCATTTTATCCCATAATTTTTGACATTCACCTTCAACATATGAACTACTAATTTTTGAAAATTCAATCCATGTATTTAATAATCTATAATCAATATTTCTTAATGTCCATCCTAAATTTATCCAATCATCATATCTATTTGCTCTATTATGTGATAAACATTCATTTACAATCTCTTTTGCTAATATAAATTCATCATCATTTGTATAATTTTTAATTATATTTGTTAATTTTGTTGAAAATATATTATTATCTAATTTATCTTTTTGTTTTTTATCTACCATTGGTAAAACATGTCGTATATATTCATTTACTTCTGTTTTTTTTTCTTCTAATATATCTGTTTCTATTATATTTATTTTTCTCATTGAAAATAAATTTATATAATCTATTTCATCTTTTGCTGTTGGAATATATTCTTGTTTTTCTGTTTTATTATTTTTATAATTATATATTTTAGTTACTCTATATGCATCACTTTCTGTTTTTTTACTTCCATACATTAACCAACAATTTGAACTTATTATCGCTTTATCTATAATATCTTCTGGAATTGCACACATATCGCGTATATCAAAGATTTCTTGTGCTTTTTCTAAAATCTTATTTCTTATAAAATGTTGAATATTATTATTTACTATAATATTTGGAAAAATTATATGTATACCATCTTTTATTTTATTTCTAAATAATGTTGGTGTTGGTTTTTCCATAATATAAGCAATATTTGCTTCATCACTTACATTAAGATATGTATTTATTATTTTAAAATAATAATCTATTATTTTATACACATGATTTTCATTATATTTTCTTATTATTTTTATTGGTAATTCTTCTACCGTTATATCATGACTAAATCTAAAATCTAAATCTACTCTTATTGCACTTGGGTCTCTTGGTTTTTCTGTTAAATATAATGAAAGACCACTTGTTATCGCCAATGCATATAAATTTAAAAATTGTTCATAATGTTCATTTGGTATATTTATTGTTATTTTAGGTGTTCCTATACTTGTATTTGTAAATGCTTTACCTTTTTCTGATTTAAATTTATTTATGAATGTAAGTAAATCATTTTTCGCAATTGACATTTTATATTTATTCTATATATTAAAATAAATATCAATTTTTATTTTTAAATATTATAATTATTTTTTTTTTATTATTTTTTTTTTATTTATTATTTATATGCTTTAGTTTATATTTATTTTTTTATTTTATTTTTTTATATTTTTTAATATCATTATACATATTTTTTTTTATAAAAAATATATAAAAATATATATTTTCTTTAAATCATTTTAAAATTACTAAATTATATTATAATTATTATAGAAATCATTTAATTTTATTTTAATAAATTCTTTAAATCATTGTAAAATTACTAAATTATATTATAATTATTATAGAAATCATTTAATTTTA
>Ga0172367_10003696_pt1 | contig 19536 bp, 17 predicted proteins | sample Lak10m_FD_114542 | JGI IMG/M metagenome (GOLD analysis project Ga0172367, IMG submission 114542) | Freshwater microbial communities from Kabuno Bay, South-Kivu, Congo - kab_022012_10m | ecosystem: Environmental > Aquatic > Freshwater > Lake | place: Democratic Republic of the Congo: South-Kivu...
TATGAAATTTCTGTTAGAAAATACAGAAAATTTATCCTTAATGCAAGGTGGCATACATAAACTTATCGTTGAAGATGGCAAAGTTACAGGGGTTGAAACACCTCTTGGAATCAGGTATCAAGGAAAAACAGTAGTTCTTTCCGCAGGTACATTTATGGGGGGAATTATCCATATCGGGGATAAAACTACCCCTGGCGGAAGAATCGGCGACAGTTCATCCCCGATATCTGAGCAGCTTAAAGAGTTAGGCTTTATTATTGCTCGCTTAAAAACTGGCACCCCTCCTAGAATACATGGTAAAACCATAGATTTTTCTTCCCTTGAAATACAAGAAACAGAAGAAGATGTTCATTTTTCTCATCATGGGGTAAAAAAAGAGCTCGAGCAAATTCCTTGTTACATTACCTACACTAATGAACAGACACAAAAAATTGCAGAAGAGAACCTAAGCCGATCTGCCATGTATAGCGGCAACATTAAAAGTGTAGGACCTCGCTATTGCCCTTCTTATGAGGATAAAATCACCCGGTTTAAAGATCGTATTCGTCATCAAATTTTCCTAGAGCGCGAAGGATTAAAGACACAAGAGTATTATGCTGCCGGAATTTCAACTTCCCTTCCATTTGATGTTCAAGTAGCGATGATCAAAACTATCAAAGGGCTAGAAAATGCAGAAATAATGCGTCCGGCCTATGCCATTGAATATGACTATGTCACCTCTTTGCAACTAAAGGCAACCCTTGAGACTTTTCGTATTAAAAATCTATTCTTTGCAGGGCAAATTAATGGGACAACTGGGTATGAAGAAGCTGCTGCACAAGGATTAATAGCCGGAATTAATGCAGCACATAATGCGCTAGGAAAAGACCCCTTTATCTTGTCAAGAAACAGCTCTTATATTGGTGTATTAATAGAAGATATCATTACAAAAGAACTTACAGAGCCATACCGAATGTTTACCTCAAGAGCAGAGCATAGACTTGCTCTTCGCTATGATAATGCCGATACAAGACTTACCCCTATCGGACACAGACTAGGTCTTATTTCTGATAAGGACTATCAGAAATTTCTTACAGATCAAGAGACTATTAACCAAACAGTTGCTCTACTAAACAACACCCGCAAAGAAGTTGAAATGAAAAGCCTTTTTCTCTCAACGTACCTTGCAAGGCCAGAAAAAACGTATGAAGATGTAAGGACGCTTTATCCTGAGCTACTGCCGAAGTTAGATTCAACTCTTGCAAAACGGGTAGAAATCGAAGTTAAGTACAGCGGTTACATTATGCGTCAGGCAAAAATGCTTGAAAAACTTGAAAAACTGGATTCGTTTTCAATACCAGATAATGTTGACTACCTAAACATGAAAACTTTACGAAAGGAAGCAAGCATGCGTTTATCTAAAATCCGCCCTCAAAATTTAGGTCATGCTTCTAGAATAGAGGGAGTCACTTCAGCTGATATATCCATTTTAATGATCACTTTTGGCTATTAGCCTATTGACTTTTTTCCTCACGACGATTACAACAGTTTTATGAAAGATCATATTTTAGTTATTAGTGAAAATAAAAATCATGAAATCATCCTTCGAAAGAAGCTTGACGGACTCTCTCTTATTTTTTTAAGCACCCGTCAATTTGCTGAAGAAAAATTGGCCCATCTAAGATTTTCTTTTGTGATTATTGATGAATCTGATGGACACGACACCCTTACTATCGTAAAGGCCATTAAAGGAAATATCAATACCAGGGCAACTCCAATACTTGTGATTTTAAGTAAGTTAAATAAGACATACCTTGAAAAATTAGTCAGAAATGGGGTGGCAAATTTTATTTCAATGCCTATTGCCGATGAAAATATTTTTCAAACATTACATGAAACCGCAGAAGGTAAAAAATCAGAAGATGTGATTTCCTCTTTGTCGATGCCTATTATTGAAAGTCCTGCAAATGATCTTTCTAACCATAACGTCATTGATCGTGAGATGATTTATAAAGTTAAAGAGGCTCTAACTTCTAATGCATCAGTATGTTTAGCTCTTATTTCTACTAAAAATAGACCAGAGGGCCTTGGCGATCTTCTTATCCAGGTAAATGAAAATCTTTTTTGTGTGATCTCACTTTCTAAAAATAAAAAACAAATGGTTGATGATATTCTTTGCTTAAAAAAGCAAAATCTATATGCTGGGATTGTCACCACCGATGATGCAAAATATAGCGACATCGCAATGATGATCAAAGATGGTCAAAAAGCGCTCGATAGAGCAAGGCAAACTCCTCATGGCATTAGCTTCCATACTAAAATATAGCATGCCGTTTTTGATTATTCTGCTTTCAAGTGCAGGGGAAACTCCCTCTCCTCTTGTTTCTCCTGCTATGAAAGCTACAAGTGCTCAAGAAAATGCCGTTATCACAAATGCAGTGATGAAGCAGGAAATGACTCAAGTTTCAGGAACTTCAAATGGTAGATCCCCTGCTTCATTTTCAAATGATATTATGCTCATTGATGCTAAGGAGATGGCAAAAGATTGGAAAAGCGCTTTTGTAATGCTGAAAAGCAAGCAAAGTGGGCCTATTATGTTTACACTAACCACAGGTGAGGTAGTCAAAGATATTGCAGATATCGATGCTTTACCTGGTGGATATTTAATGTTATTCACATTAAAAACTCTCCACGGCATGCAGTATAAAATCATCAAAACCTCTGAAATAAAATTGTTAGAGACTAAATGACTATGGAACCTATTATTTTAGAAAATGTATCCATTGAAAAGCAGCTTGAAATGGAGAAAAATCTTTTAGATAAAGAAACGCGCTCTTTTTTACTCATAAACTTAGGCCCTCCAAAAGCCATTGTGATGGGCTCTTCTCAAAAAGAGGAAGAAGTGATTCATTTAGAAAAAGCATCAAAAATTCCGATCATTCGAAGATTTTCTGCTGGCGGTTGTGTGATGTTAGATAAAGATACCATTATGGTTACTTTTATCATGAATAAAAAAGAGGTAGGTATTGATTTATTCCCCCTATCTATTATGAAATGGACAGAAAAATTCTACCAAAATTGTTTATCCATTCCTAGCTTCAGCCTAGTAGATAATGATTATGCCATTGAAAATAAGAAAGTAGGAGGAAATGCTCAATACATAAAAAAAGATCGCTTTTTGCATCACTCCTCTTTCCTTTGGGATTATAACAAAGAGCACATGGATGTATTAAAACACCCCCCTAAAGAACCTTGCTATCGAAAAGGGCGACCTCACCATGAGTTTTTAACCACATTAAGGCCCCATCTTACAAAAGAGGCGTTCATAGAGGCTATTAGTCAAGGTGTTCTGAAAGACCAAATTTACGGTTAAAGAAGCTTTTTACCGTATCTTTCCCGATAGAGGCAATAGATTGGGTGAGTGGGATCTTTTTAGGGCAAACTTGTTCACAATTTTGTGCATTACCGCAGTCAGAAACACCCCCCTCTTCCATCATCACTGTTAAGCGCTCTTCTTTTAGGGCTTTGCCTGTTTCATTAGCGTTGAAAAGTTTTACTTGGTTAATAGTGGAAGCTCCAACGAATTTTGAACGATCACTAAACTGAGGACATGCTTCTAAACAGCACCCGCAAGTCATGCAGGTAGACTCAATATACATAGCTTCCTGCTTTTTAATAGAGACAGTAGGTCCAAATTCTTCATTATGATAACCATCAACTGGGATCCAACCCTTTATTTTCTTTAAATTCTCAAACATAGAAGCCCTATCCACTACAAGATCCCGGATTAGGGGGAATTTTGTAAATGGGGCAAGAACAATAGTATCGCTTTTGCCCTCTTTGATTATTTCTTCTATCAATGCTGTACAAGCTTGACGAGGTTTACCATTAATCAACATAGAACAAGAACCACATACCTCTTCAAGACATGCTTGCTCCCAAACAATTGGTGTGACGCGTTCACCACTTTTTGTGATCGGATTTTTTTGAATTTCCATTAATGCAGAGATCACGTTAAGACCCTCTCTTCTATCAAGCTCAAATTCTTCAAAATATTGCTTGGTTGTGTTACCTCTATACACTCTTAATGTAAAGGTACCGCTATGTTTCTCACTCATACAAACCTCTTGATTTTATCGTCGACCATAATCTAGTTCTGTCACAAATGGCACTTTTTTTGGAAGATTTTTTAATTTAGGAGTTATTCTTTTTGCCACAGTATAATCTCTAAGGACAGGATCAAGATGACGAATATCCACTGGAAGAAATGAGATCAAAGGCTCATCTAGATGAGGATCAAAGGTAGCAATCGTTGTTTTTAAAAAATCTTGGTCATTTCGTTTTGGAAATTGAGGTTTATAATGTGAACCTCTAAATTCATCCCTCACTAAGGCCGCTTTTGCCATAGCTAAAGCAATCTCAAGCATATAGGGAAATTGCATAGCAAACTGTAGTGATTGATTTAAATGATGGCCCTTATCATCAAGGGTAATATGTTTCACCCTTTCCCTAATCTCTTTAATTTTTGCAATAGCCTCTTTTAGCCCAGCATTACTTCTTACAACAGTTACATTTGAAACCATAATATCAGCAAGCTCATCATGAAGCTTATAAATATTTTCTCCCCCATTTCTTTCTAAAATTGCTTGTTTAAGCGCAAGTTCATGAGCGGTAGCTTCTTCAAAAATATCCTCTGAGCATACGTTACATTTCGAAGAAATATCCTCAATATAAAAATTCATTTCATTAGCAGCTACCATCCCTCCAAATACACATGATAAAAGGGAATTTGCCCCAAGTCTATTGGCACCATGATATTGAAATTCACATTCCCCAGCTGCAAAAAGCCCTGTTAAATTCGTCATATGTCGATATCTAGTAAATCTATCAAGATCTCCTGTTGCCGGCCAATCTATCCACATTCCCCCCATGGTATAGTGGACAGCAGGAAAAATTTTCATCGGAACTTTTCTTGGATCTTCGCCCGTAAATTTTTTATAGATATCTAAAATTGACTCAAGTTTATGCATAGTTTTTTCATCTAAATGAGTTAAATCTAGATATACTTGCTTTTTTCCATCAATACCAAGGCCTGCCTCTTCAACCACTTTAATGATGTAGCGAGAAGCTACATCCCTAGGAACAAGGTTTCCAAAAGATGGGAAAAGTTCTTCTAAAAAATACCAAGGTTTTCCCGTTATTCCACACTGAACATAATGTCCATCTGGCCCTTCTATACTTTTAGTACTATCTCCATAGACCCAAACTCTGCCTCCTTCTCCACGGGCCGACTCACTCATCAAGCGAAGTTTATCATCCCCAGGGATAGCAGTTGGATGAATTTGAATAAATTCTGGATTTGCAATTCTTACCCCTTGGCAAAAGGCACGTCCATTTGCAGCACCGGTACAAATGGTTGAATTAGTAGAATACTTAAATATGACTCCATTGCCACCTGTTGCAAGAAGAACTGCATCTGCCTTTAACACCATCATCTTAGAAGTTCTAAGATCCATCATCACTATACCACGAGCAATATTATTCTCATCAAAGACAGTGCGCAAATACTCATGATGTTCATATTTTTTTACAAGAGAGGCAACTTCATAGCGGCGCACTTGTTCATCTAAAGCATAAAGCAGCTGCTGCCCTGTTGAAGCTCCTGCAAATGCTGTACGTTTATAAAGTGTACCCCCAAAACGTCTAAAATCAAGCTGACCATCTGCTCGTCTATTAAAAGGAACTCCAATACGGTCAAACATTCTAATAATAGCAGGGCCATTATAGCACATCTCTAACACAGCAGGTTGATCTGCTAAAAAATCGCCCCCTTTAATCGTATCATAGGTGTGTATGTCTGGTGAGTCCATCTCCCCCATTAAATTAATGGCAACATTAATTCCACCTTGAGCGCACACTGAATGAGAACGCTTCACATTAGTTAAGCTAACAAGCTCAACTTCACACCCTAATTCTGCTAATTTCATTGTGGCTGAAAGACCTGCAAGCCCCCCTCCTACAACAATCACCTTTTTTCTTCTTTCACTCATTTATTTAAAATACCCCGCGGAGAAAAAGTAACTGCCCCAAATTGATAACATTCCTAATGCTATTAAAATAAAGGCAAGCCCATAGGCAAAACTGACCCACGTACTTTGAGCTTTTTTAGAAAGAAGTAATCCCCAAGTAATGCAAAAAGTCCAAAATCCATTACATCCATGTATCACCGAGGCAAGGACAAAAAGTGTATAAATCGTGCACATCCAAAAGCTTTGGAAAGCCTCTCTTACATTTAAGAGAATCAAATCTGCCGATTTTCTTGAGCCAACAATCACCTCACCTGGTTTTATCTTAAAGTGAGTTAGACCCCCTACAAACTTTACTTTTTCTTGATAATCGTTGATATTTTTATATAGTTCATTCATCTCTTGATTATAGACATTATTTTTAACGCTTTTGGAAGTATTGATTTCTTCAAACCTCTGATCCACTAAAGTGATCTTTGACTTTAACCTTGCTAATGCTTGCTTTTCAGACTCAATTGCCCTTTCATCATAAATAAAGACACCTAATTCATCACAAACTTTATAAAACCCTGCATCGACAGTATATTTTCCAAAAGCTTGTGAATAATTCCCCATGAAAATTTTTACCGGATACATAATAAATCTCATTTGGACTACATGACAGATCAAGCCAAAAAGTATCACCCACGAAGTAATTCTTTGCATGGAATAGGCTTTGTTTCTTTCCTTTTTTATAGAAGGGGTTTTACCTTGATGACTTACTACATTAGATTTTGAAGTCATTAAATATCTAATACCCCAAAAAATATGTATTCCCATAGGAACACCGAGCAAGACAAGCTCTATAATAGGAAGATAAGGAAGACTGTGTAAAAACCCTACGCTATTTACAAACCACTCGGCTTTTGTTCCAAAGAAAATTGCTGCTTGCGAATTTGTAAACAAATGCTCCATTAAAAATAGTAAAAACCAAAGGCCAGTGAGAGAATGAAGTCTTCTCCAGACAAATGCTCTAGGTACAGAGCGTGTTGATATTGCTGCTGACATAATATCCCTCTTTAATAAGTAAGAATTTTTACATTCTAATAAAAAAGTTTATTGTATTCAACAAAAGGTTTTATAGATTAAACACCTTACACCCGTTTTCAAAAGTTTGGTAAGCTACTTGCTCAAAGGTTTGATTGTGTAATAACGCAATCATTTCAGCTGTCCTTTTTATATAAGAAGGTTCGTTAGGTTTTCCCCTAAACCCTTGTGGAGCAAGCCATGGCGAATCTGTTTCAATGAGGAGTTTATCAAGTGGTATTTCCCTTACCACGTTTTGCAATTCAATCGATTTTTTAAAGGTAACTATACCGCTAATAGACAGATACCACCCCAGAGCAAGGGCTTCTTCTGCTTGCTTTACTGTACCTGTAAAACAATGAATAATCCCAGTAAATGCAGGGAACTCTTTGGCAAGTTCAAATAATTCTTTAAACGCTTCATCCCCACGAACATGGAAAATGACAGGTAAATTTGTCTTTATTCCAAGATCGATGTACCTTCTACAATAGACTCTTTGAAACGCCTTATTATCTGGGATAATAAAATCATCAAACCCTGTCTCACCAATGGCTATGATTTTTTTTTCTAAAGCTGCCTTCTTAATTGCCTCAAAATTTTCATCGACATAACTTGCAGCATCATGTGGAGTTGTAGCGGCTGCATTTTTTATCAGATCAGGGTATGTTTGCTCTAAAAGTAATCCTTTTTCTAATTCATTAGAGTTTGTACAAATATTAATAATTTTTGCAACAAAGCTTGCTTTTGCTCGGATAACTGCCCCTTCTACATCCATCGGAAAGTCTTCAGAGTTAAGGTGAGCATGGGAATCCATGATACGTAACTGTGTATTCATTATAATATCCCTTTTCTAAGAAAAATGTTTTCTATACTATGTGATAAAGGAGAATTTTTCAATGGGCATTTTTTATACATCATTTGCTGGCTCTGATACTTTCGGCAAACTTATTTTCATTCTATTATTTGCATTATCTGTGATTAGCTGGACCGTACTTATAAAAAAAATCTTACTTATTAAAGCTGTAAAAGCAAAAGGGGTAGAGGCGCTATCAAGCCTTAGTAGGCAAGATCTATCCTCATTACTTTTTACTCAAGATCCATCTATCACAGAAAATCCATTTTCAAGGGTCTTACACTCCATTTCTTCCAAAACATCCCAAATTTTACAAAAAAATCACCATTTCCAAGATGAAAGGAAAACTTATCTTTCTCAAAGAGATGTGCAAGCCATTGATGATTTTTCTTCTATGGCAATTTATCAAGAAATTAAAGAGTTAGGATCTGATCTCTTCGTGTTATCAACTGTTGTCACTTTAGCCCCTTTTCTTGGAATTTTAGGTACTGTTTGGGGTATTTTAATCTGTTTAGGTGAGCTACAAAAAAGTGGAGGCGGTTCAAATTCAATCGTCTTAGAGGGACTATCTACTGCCCTTGCAACAACTGTCCTTGGACTTTTAATCGCAATACCGGCACTAATTTCCTACAATTACTTAAAAAATGCAATTGCTCATATTAGTAGTGACATGGAAGGGCTTAGTGTAAAGGTATTATCTGAATTAGAACTACAATATAGAACCGTTGAGGCGTAATGAAAAGGCGTTACATAACAGGTATTTCTGAAGAAGCTGAGCTCTTAAACTTGACCCCTTTACTCGATGTTCTCTTTGTCGTTTTAATGTTGTTTATTCTAATTGCACCTATTATGCACTTAGATCGTATCAATTTGGCTAAAAGCTCTTCAAAAACTCTCACTCCTTCTGCCATGAATGAAAAGCAGTCTTTACATATCACCTTAAACAAAGACGGTCATTTATTCATTGGTAGTAAATTCATTGAAAAAGAGACTCTTAGAGTTCTTTTAACACAAATTCATAAAACAAGTAAGCAAACCATTCCAAGATTATTTGTAGACATGGGCGCCTCTTTTGGAGCTTATACAGAAACAAAAGATTTAATAGAAAATTGTGGATTCCCTGAGCTAGATGTAGTTGTTAAAAGTAAACATTCATGAGTAAATCCTTTTTCCTTCCACTATTTATCTTTCTTTGCCACCTTCCCATTTTTCTAATTGAGGTACATCCCCATAAAAATCACCCGCCAAAAAATGAAAAGATTATCATAAACACCATACATCTTCTTCAAGAACCTTTGTTTACATCCTCCATTACGCAACCTTCTTGTTCTGCTAGTTTACCCCCTACACCTTCTTTGAAAGTACCGCCTTGTCCCCCTTCTTCTAAAAAATGTGTCAAAAAAATCTCAAAAAAAAGTATCCAAAAATCGATAAATAAAACTCTTAGTAAAAAGTCGCCACCTAAAAAATCAACCTCTACTCATTCACTCAAAAAGAGCAATGAGAATAAAATTGCAAAAAATGATGCAGTAAAGAGCGAATCGGAATATACTAAGTATTTAGGGAAAATTACTGCGCTACTTGAGCAGCATTTAACTCTTCCAGAATCTGGGAAAGTAAAGCTTGTAATCACCTTAGAACCAGGTGGAAAAGTTGTGAAAATTCGCTCTCTTATTTCAGAAAGTGAAGCAAACCTTAACTATCTACTAAAAAATATTAAGGAGATTACATTTCCCACCTACACTAAAAAAGAAGATAGAATTTTTACCATAGTATTTTGTGATGAATAGATTAAGACTAAACCTACTACTTTTAGCCCTGATAACACCCCTTTTTGGAACTGAGATTGAGATATCTCTGCCCACAAAAGATAGACAACCTACCCTTTATGTTGCCACTTTAAGATCTTCTGATCATGAACTTGAAAATTTAGTCAATTATGTTATATCAGAAGATTTTACCCTTGATGGTAGGGGTAAGATGTTTGAAAAAACCACAGCTCTTCTTACTTTTGAAAAAACAAAAGGAGAAAAGCTCTATAGCGATGAAATCTGGCATACCCATAAAATTGACTACGTTATTTTTCCAAATCTTTCTGAAAATAAACTTGTTATCAATCTTTTAAATGTTCGGAAATCAACTATCAAAACGTTATCTGAAATACAGTTAACTGCAAGCAGGGATAAAAATGTCCATATCCTCCATAAAGCCTCTGATTTCTTAATGGAGCAGATTTATGGCAAAGCAGGCATTGCCTCGAAAAGAATCCTCTATTCCTTTAAACCTTATAGAAAGGAGGTAGATGAATCAACATCTAGCTGGACATCTGAAATTTTTGAGACTGACTATTTAGGCATAATTAATAGACAAATTACAAATGAGCATAGTTATCTCATTAATCCAGAATTTACAAGGAAGGGATCTAGATCTTTCTATTATGAGTTTATTTATGTTACTTATAAGCTAGGTCAACCTCAAATTTATCTTGGTAAAAGCGATGGAAGTGCTTCGGTCCCCTTAATCAAACTCTGTGGTAATCAGCTTTTACCAAAAGTTTCATTTGATGGAAGTTTTATTTGCTTTATTTCCGATGCCTCAGGTAAATCAGATGTATTTATCCAAAAAATTGATTCAAGCAATCAAGCAATCGGGAAACCGATCCAAGTATATTCAGGCACTGGGCAAACCTCTGCATCGCCCTCTTTAAGCCCTGATAACAAGCTTTTAGCTTTTGTAAGTGATAAAACAGGCGATGCAAAAGTTTATATTGCAAATATTGAACAGACTCTTGTCTCAAGGAAGCCCCCTTTACTTGAAAGAGTGAAATCAACTTGTTCAGAATGCACATCGCCTTCCTTTTCTCATGATGGAACAAAGATCGTTTTTTCAGGAAAGATAAATGGGCGACGACAAATCTTTCTTTATGATATAAAGCAGAAAATTGCTCAGCAATTAACTACAGGGTCTGAGGATAAAGAAAATCCATGTTTTGGAAGTGATGATAGACATATTTTATATAACACAACTTCCCCTACAACAGATATCTTCCTTTTATCCATAGATCAAAATAAAGTTAGGAAATTGACAAAAGGTTCAGGAGAAAAGCATTATCCGGCCATTGAAAAATAAAGGAATATTATGAAAAAATCGATCCTACTATCATTTACCTCGTTACTACTTTGTACCTCGTGCACAAATACAGTAGCAATCCTTTCAAAAAAGGCCTCGGATTTCGGCGTCTTTTTAAAAGCCCGAGCATTAACTTACTTAGAGGGGGATGTAAATGAAACTAAAGCCGCATATACCTCTGCTGAATTTTTTGGATCTACTAATGAGGATTTTATTCCATTAGATGAAAAAGAAATTAATGGTTCCATAGCCTACGCCTCTACCCCTCAACCCTCATTTACCCCTGGTACAAAAGATAGTTTAATTCCTGGTATTGATCTATTTAAAGATCCAAAAGAAACTGCAGGAGGGATCTTTAAAAAAATTTATTTCGATACAGACCAATATACGCCAAATTCTTCTGAAGCAAAGCAAACCCTTCAAAAAATTGCTAATTATTTGAAAAAACATCCTAAAACCTACGTTTTTGTCGAAGGTCACTGCGATAAACGCGCCTCAGAAAGTTACAATTTAGCTCTTGGCACTAAACGATCTGGAACCATTCGTACGATACTTGTAAATTATGGGGTAAACCCTAATCAACTTTTTAGCATTTCTTATGGGAAGGAAAGACCAGTAGCTCTTGGAAATACAAATAGTGATTTTGCAAAAAACCGTAGAGTTGCCTTCAAGATATATTCAAAGGATGAAAAATAGGACAATTTATGAAATATCGACAAGCTATATGCCTTTTTACCATTTGTTTATTAGTAACGCTTTCAGGTTGCGTGGGAAGTAACCCTAAAGTACTATCTTCAAATCAAAATGATGTGATTATTCATCAGCTTCGCGTCGAGCTTGAAGAAATTAAGCACCATATTCATACAAACGTGATGCAAATGAATATTTTGACCAATAAGATGATTAATTCTGAAGATAAAATGTTTGAATTAAAGCAGCGTGATTTAATCATCCAAAAGCAAACATTGGAAAGCAATCAAGAGCGTCTATTAAAAATTGAGAAGAAACTCGAACAAATAGTTGAAAATAATGCTCAAAAGGAGCTGGCTATTAAAAAACTAGAAGATGATGTAAAGATCCAAGCTAAGTCGCTTCATCAAAATAGAAATAAGATTCATGAAATTGAAAAACAAACTCTTTCTTTAAAGCACACCGATGCATAAAAACTCTTGTAAATAAATTCCTAAATAAGTAAAATTCTTTTCAACAATTATTTCCCGAGTAAGGACTACTATGGCACAAAGAAAAAGAATTTTATTAATAGAAGACGAAGAAGATATAGCATCACTAATCAAATTGCAAGCCGAAATCTCTGGGTATCAACTTCATGTTGAAGTAGATGGTATCAATGGATTACGAGCAGTTGAAAGAGAAAAACCTGATTTGGTAATTTTAGATATAATGTTACCAGGGCAAAATGGGTTTGATGTATGCAGAAAAATCAAAGGAAACTCTGAGTTAAGAGGAATTCCTTTAATTATTCTATCTGCAAAAAATGATGAAATAGACCTACTTCTCGGACTTGAGCTTGGCGCAGACGATTATATCGAAAAACCCTTCTCTCCAAAAGTTTTAATGTCTAGAATTAAAGCTATTTTAAGAAGAAATAGAGAAACAGAAAAACCAACAAAGAATATTACTTTTGGTGAATTTACTCTTGAGGTTGACAGATATCTTCTTAGGAAAAATGATAATGTAATTCCAATTACCCTTTCTGAATTTGGAATCTTAAAAAGACTTCTTCAAAACAGAGGTAAGGTTCTTACTAGAAACCAATTACTTGATGACATTCATAATGATGATTCCTTTGTTGTTGATAGAAATATCGATGTTCATATTGCATCATTACGAAGAAAGCTAGGACCAAACTTCAAATGGGTCGACACTGTTCGTGGCATAGGCTACAGATTTAAGTTAGATCTATCCGATGAGCCTGCTCTTTCAGAAGAACTAGTCACTTCTTAAATCCATTTTGAAGGCCTAATTCCATTAGGCCTTTTTTTATTCAAAAATATCCATTGTAAAGATATTGTTAATTATATATATGAAAATTAAATATAATTAACTTTTTGGATAGATATGAGATTATTATTGTTGATTCTGATTCCCTTTATTGTTTCTTGTGGAGGGTACAAAAAGGATGGTTCTTATAGCAGCTTTACAAAAATGCAGGAGCGTTCCTTAAAAGCAATAAAGTTATCCAATGATGATGCTCTTGTATTGGAGGTCCACTACCCTGTTATTCTAAAGAAGATTTACTCTCAAAGACAACTATCTGTACCTGAGATACTAATTTTACATGAGATAGGGATCAGTCCAGATAACATTATCCATGTAATTAAATACACTAACAGTGTTTACACATTAACCACAGAAGATGTGGTAAATTTGCAGCTAGGAGGGGTTCCCTTTGACGTGATCAACTATATGATCGAATCTTAAAACCTTTGCTTGCCTATATAAAAAAATAGACCTTGAGATTATGTCCTTTTTATATAAATATCTAAGATAAATACAAAAAAAATAGTAATACTTATGGCCACATTCTATCAAACATTTTCCACAGAAAGATCCTTACCGAAGCTATACACATCGATAGTTGCTGAAGGAAAGCAGTCTGCGTTACAGAAATTTAAAGATGTATTGCATCAAAGTGCTTTTATGCACCTTACCTTTACACTATTTATCCTAGCACAAACGGCCATTTCTACCGCTTTATTTATAAAAGATACTCATTCGCTTTACACGCCAGCCTCCTTTGCTCTGCTTTTTCTAGCCATTGCTTCTTATGCCCTTATCTCGTATTATCAGAAAAATAAAAAGCTAGATGTCATAGATTCAATCACTAAAGATTTTAGACACTACTGCAGTCTTCATTTATCAAAAAGTATTGAAAGTGGTGAGGAGCGACACCTTGGCATTGCCGAATGCATGCGCGATTTAGCAGAAGCTCTGCATAGTCAAGAATTATTTACCTTAACAATTCACCCTTTTAAGTTTTCCAAAAGCCACATTATTTCCCATTACCTTTATTTTCACTATTCAGATATTTTGTATTTTCAGGAAAAATTGCTTGAAGTTTCCTTAGAGCAACACGCATATATTCTTGAAGATTGTGCCTGCAGCCTCCCTTTTCACAGCTCTTTATCTAAAACTTATGCAACACTTTCTATAATATACAAAATGCCAAAGGGAAAACATTTAGAAAAAGCCTTTTCCTATAGTAACATTACAAAACAAAGTGAATTTGCAGCAAGGCTCAATAAATATTACTCTTTAGCTGTAGAAGAGTTAAAAATTATCTGCGAAATTTCAGGTGGGGAGGCATGGACTCACCAAGAACTGGCCTCATTATATGCAAAATTTGATGATTCAGAAAAAGAAATGGGGCAATATGAGATCTTAACTACCAAAATCTCAGATGATAAGGAAATTCTCTACAAGCTAGGCCTTTTATATTTTAAACATGGTAAAACTGCAAAAGGGTTAACCACTTATAATAAACTTAGAAAACTTGATGCTTTATATGCGAAAAATTTACTCAATCACTACCATTTTCTTTGATTTCGATATTTAATCTATAAAAATAAAAATTTCATTTGTCCTATAATATTTCCTTTGTATAATAAAACCTAAAAAATACAAGGGTATCTATGGCAAATTTTACAAAGTTCTTCAAAATAAACCTCAGGTTTTCTTTAGCACTTCTGATTTCAGCCAACATGGTCTTGCATGCTACCGCCCGCTATGATGCTACTACTAAAGAAGAAGGATTCATGCTCAGAAGAATTACTGAGTTTTGGAAGGATCAAGATTATCCAACTGTAAAAAAAGAGATCACTAGCTTTCTTAAAACACATAAAAATAGTGTGTTTTGTGATCAACTCAGGGGTAATTACGGAGATTTGCTTATTCAAGAGGGTGACTACAAGGGAGCTCTTGATTCTTACCTTGAGATCACACATAAAGAAGTACTAGAAACTTTCATCTTGAATAAGATGCAATGTTATTACGAGCTTGAGCAATATGAAGAATTACTCAATGCGGGTCTTCCTTACCTATCTAAAATGTCTAAAGAGCTGTTAGATAGAAAAGATGAATTCTATTTTCTAATGGCAGAGGGATATTTTAGAAGCGCGTTATCTATGCAAACGGATAAAAAAAACACCTACTTAGCAAAAGCTATGCCTTTATATGAAAAAGTATTAAACTCTTCGTTTAATGATCCAACCATGTTTGCGCTTGCTGAAATTTACCGCCTTCAAGCAACCAATGATAAAGCTCAATCATTTTTTCTTGAACTTGCCAAAAGACACCCGGAAAGGAAAGAAGAGCTTTTATTCCATGCAGCCCTTGCGCAAGCTGAATTCGATAAGCCATTAGCGATTGAAACCTTTTCAAGAATCATTGAGTTAAAAGGGGAAAAAAGTATCGATTCTTCGCTGAATCGACTGATTCTATTTTTCCAAGAAGATCGATATGATGATGTGATCAACAACTACCCAGAAGTTGTCTCTGTTATCGCTCCTGAAAAAAAATCTACTTTAGAGTATATCATTGCTCGCAGCTATTTTGCTAAAAAGTCCTATGAAAAGGCAAATATTCACTTACATAAATTTATTTGTGCTAATGAAGGATCTAGTGATGAACAGCGAAATGCCCTGTTAATGCAACTTTCTACCTCACAATTTTTAAAAGATGAGACAAAGTATAAAGAGACCCTTGATAAACTTTCCGCTCACTTTCCTGAAGATAGTGAACTTTCTCAAGCAGTCTTTATTCATGCTATGATGCTTAAAGAAATGGGAAGAGCCTCTGAGGCAGAGCATGAGCTCTCCTCATTAATAGGAACAAAAAATTCTTTTAAAAATGAAGAAGTACTATATTTAGAATATGGCCTTGTTGCCTATAACAATGATAATTTTCCTTTAGCTAGAAAAACTCTTTCTTCTTTTGTAGAGAAATATTCAGAAAGCAGTCATAGCCAAGTTGCTTGGAAATATTTACTATCTTCTTCTTTAAACCTTTTAAAAGCTAATCAAGATGTAAAAGATCCAAATTATCGGAAAGAAGATTTTTTAGCCGATCTTGACAAAATTATGCTTCATAGTGAAGTCCTTGATGCAGGAGAGAAGGTAGAATGTCTTTTTCTTCAAGGAAAGCTTTCCTATGAATTAAAAAATTATGATAAAGCACTTTCTCATCTTGGTAAATTCATCTATAACCACTTCCAAAATGAGCATATTGCAGAGGCCCATTTATTAACTGCTCTTTGCCATCATAAAAAAGGTGACTCCAATGATCTATTCTGTACACATGCTGAAAAGGCCTTATCCCTTGACCCTGAGCTTGCTAAAAAGGGAGCTCTTCATTTAGAACTGTTTAATGTCTATCTAACCCTTGCTAAAAATTCTGAGCATAGCATCTCACTTACAAATAAAGCACGTGATCACCTCTATACCGCTCTTTCTTTAGGGGAAACTACAATTAAATTGGAGAATAAATTATGGCTTGCAAACTCCTATTTAAATGAACTATTTCCAAGACCGAAGGTTTTCACTACTGATGGACCATTACCTGAAAATAAACTGATCTTTGACAGAGCCTTTGCTCTTCTTGAAGAAATTCTCCTTGATCCAATCACAGAAAGTTTAAAAGCTATCGACAAAGAGTCCACATTTTTAGAATGGGAAACCTTAAAATATGCAAATCTTTTAGGTAGAAAGAAAGATTTTACAAAAAAAATACGAGTCCTTCGATCCTTAGTAGAAAAGCAATCTCATAGAAAAGATTGGGGATGGACAGCTCGTGAAGAAGCTATGTTTGAACTTGCAAAAACTTGTGAGTTAACAGGTAATGAAAATGATGCGTTGGAAACATATAATTTTATAGGATCTATGCAAAGTGCCAATAGAACATTTATCGAAGAATATTCTAAGCTAAGTGCATTACGCTTAACTTTTAACACACTTCCAAAATCATCGAAAACAGACAGCAATAGAGGTGTGTTTGAACTTCTTAGCTCGTTAAAAGATATTCAAATACAAAAAAGTCCAACTTCTGAACCTCTTCACTTAGAAGCTGCGTTAGAGTATGCAAAAATTCGTGCTATCATCACAGGGGATAAAAACCCTCACATTAAATATCTGTTCTTTTTAGGAAGAATTCGTGAAGATTTCAATAATAATAGAGATCCCATGGTGGAAAAATATCAGACACATACAAATGATAGTGAAGATGCAAAAATTCTTTATGGACTATATATGAAATTTTTAGATGCTGAATCATTACGTATGGAGGCGATGGTCAAGGCCTTAGAAAATCATATGGCTATGAGTTTAGATCTTTCTCACAAAGCAAAGCAGCTTTTAACCAGTTTGCAAAAAGAATCCACAAGTGTGTATCTTTCTAAAAGAGTGGAAGAAAGTCTGCACCTGTTAAAGAAAGGGTTGCTATTTTAATTCATTGACCCATAGGTAAATAAATGCGTCCATGGAAAGTTTATATTCTTCTTCAAGCTCTCTGCTTGTTAGCTTATTGCACTGAAATTGTCTCGATCATCCCGAGTAATGAAGAAAACTGTCTTGATGGGATCGCCACTAAAAAGTTCATCCCAAAGATTTCACTTCACTCTTTACAAACCGACTGCTCGATATTTAATCATTATCTGCAGTCTCATACAATTGCCGTCCCCTTAAAAAAGGGAGAGCTTACATGGACATATTATCTTCCAAAGAAAAAAACAAATGCCCCAGTTTTTGTAGAAAATGACAATTTAGTGCTTTCAAAAGATTTTCTCATCCAATTATTTGATCCATCCCCACCTGAAGAAGAAATACTTTCCATACTTTCCCCTTTTAGATCAAAGGATTTCTTAGAGGATATTTTATCCACTCTTACAAAAAGTAGGCAGATACAAGAAATAAAAGCTCTTTTTGAGCCAGAAGATAACCATCCAGAAATTGACCTTCTTGAAAATTATTTGAACAATTCTCTAGAATTTAAAGTTCTCTCTCATGCAAATCAGAAGGCTCTTTTATTAAAGGCAGAGGAATATACCAGTTCATCAAATAAAATTATCAAATTAACTAGCTCACCTCTATCAAAAAAAATTCCCTTATCACAGCCTAAAGTAACAAAGTTTACTTCTTCTGATCAAGAACTCTCCCTAACTGCCCTTTTAAATACACAAAATCGTCCAAATCCCTCATATCTTAAGGAGGAGGAAAGAGTCATTGATCTTAGAGCTCTTACATCCTCGAAAATTATCTCATACAACAACAATACCTATACTTACATTCCTCCTGAAAAGGCACTACCCTGCATTATTACTGCACCGTCTTTAATGGGTGAAAAAATCAATTTGCAGATGGTTCAAACCCCCCTTGCACCCCCTTTACAAGTGGTTGCAAAAATGAATATTAATCATTTGCATTCTGCCAATTTATCGCCTTTTCCTTTGCAGGAAAAGGGGGAAGAGATAATCCTACCCTCTACGTGCTCTCCTTCACCTCTTCCACAATTAACAGGGGCTTATTGTTACACCCCAACTCTTAAAACTTCTATAGCTATCAAAAACCAAGGTGGTTCTATAGAAAAAAAAGCCTCATTGAAAAGAAGTCAAGGTGCTATTTCCATTCAATACATCCCAGTAGCTGCTATTGGATTAAAAGAATCTAGCTCTGAAGTGCTCTTTAACCCAAATCCTAATGTAATCATCACTCCCTATCTTTCAAAAATTAATTCTTGCGCTACATTAAAAGATCCCACACCTTCTCAATCAATAGAACTTCCCACACGTTTCAAAGTAAGTAATTTCTCACTTGGTGTAAGCACCTTCAAAGATCGATCAAAGCATTATTTTGTAGAAACAGAGCATGATCCTTCCTTCCCTACAAAATTGATAAAAATTGCTACGCTTTCTTTCAATGAGCAGCATAAAAAAGCACTTCCTCGTATAGAAACAAACATCACTGCTTCAACATGTGTTACCTGCCCTTTTCCTATAAAAAGCTCTTCTATCCCTCATTATTTTATCGCAGCGACAATCAATGGAGTAAATGGCGATGAACTCTTTATCTCTAAAACGTTTAAATCAGAAAAAGTCGATGTGATCGCTTCTTCAAAGCGGCTCAATGAGCTACCAGATCATGTTTATGATCGACCATGCAAAGAAATTGGGGCCACACATCTAGAAAAGAACCCTAAAAGATACCCGAACAAAGAGTGTATCTTAAATCAACAGCAAGTTTCTCTTCCTTCGTTAACCCTTGTTAAAAGACCCTCTGCTTGCCCATTAATTGAAAGTTCTGCTTTTTTTGAAGATACCCACTTTCATTTTGCCCAAACCCGTATTGGCCGCTTAGGTAGGATGATTGAAAAGCAGTCTTTACTCTTTCACACAGAGTCAATTCCAAAATATCTAGAAGAGGTGGCTATTTCCTCCATAAAGCTTCCCCTGTTTAAAGAAACACCTTCTCATGA
>Ga0172367_10003698_pt1 | contig 19534 bp, 13 predicted proteins | sample Lak10m_FD_114542 | JGI IMG/M metagenome (GOLD analysis project Ga0172367, IMG submission 114542) | Freshwater microbial communities from Kabuno Bay, South-Kivu, Congo - kab_022012_10m | ecosystem: Environmental > Aquatic > Freshwater > Lake | place: Democratic Republic of the Congo: South-Kivu...
ATGGCATCAGGATCGGAATAATCGGCATAAAGCACCGGATTGGTGTAGGTCCCGTCGCCATTGTCGGACACCCATGATTTCGAAAGTGTGCTTGTTTGTGCGGTCATTTTCAGAGAAAATGCCACTAGTGCCAACAAACAAAGTGATAAAAGTCGTTTCATATTTTTTCTACGGTTATAATTCATACCATTTCTTTTCCGCGGAAACCTCCCAGCCCCAGGGCGCAAAGATTTTCTCCTTTGTAAAATTTGTCGCCTCCTTTTTGGTCAGTTCGTGCGACCATAGTACCCTTTTCGAACGGTCAGCCCCTGCTCCTGTATTCTGATATTCCTGAAATGTGACTGTTTTTTCATTTTCGGCATTCGACCAGTTGTCCCAGCCTTCAGGAACGATGAACGAACCCATTTCGCAATTCAGGAATACTACTTTGGCAAACCCACGCCACGGGCGACCAAGAAAAACCTTTGTTACTCCTTCGGCAGCAGTTATTTTGCAATCTTTAAAAACGTAGCCAAACGGCTTGCCTTTGGCTGTGCTGGCCGCTGTCAGAAACGAATTGGCTTTGGCATGTATCGTGCATTTTTCGAACAGCGCGGTAGCTTCGCCAAAAATAAAATCGGTGGTTCCCTCGATGTAGCAGTTGTAAAAATACTGGCGCCCAATTCTTCCGGCGGCATAAACCGTGTCCTGATTTCCCAAAAACCGGCAATTGACAAACACGCAGCGGTCGCCCTCAACATAAAGTGCCAGAGCCTGTCCAACTGGTCCGGCTGTGTTTTCAACAGTCATGTTTTCCATCCTGAAATCGCCAGCCTCCACTTTCAGCGTGTAGGTGTAAAATGTACTGTTTCGTCCGCGATTGATTTTATTGAAATGGTCGTCCCAGCTGATGATTGTCTTTTCTACACTTTCGCCAATAATGGTCAAATGGGTATTTCCTTCAAGAATGGCAACTTTTTCGCGATAAATACCATTTTTCACCCGGATACTGAAAGGTTTATCAGGAAAAATGCGGCAAGCATCTACCGCTTCCTGAATGGTTTTGTAGTCGCCCGAACCATCCTGCGCCACCACCAAATCGTACTTTTCGGCTGAAACAGACAGCAACGGAAGTAATAAAAAACTCACTTTTAAACACAAAGACGCTAAGACACTAAGTTTTAATTTAGGAGTTCCCTGTTGTTTTAGTTTCGTGGCTTCGTGGCTTCGTGTTTTAATCTTTTTCGCGATCATATCATTCAATTTTTATTTCTTCAATACTTTATCCAGAAAATCGGTCATATACTTTACGGTTGGCTCAAACCAGGGATGAAACAGCCAGAACGGGTGCGGCGTGTTTTCGATGGTATGAACTTCGGTGTAAATCTGATGCTTGTTTAAAATAGCGATCACGCTGTCGCGCCCGAAATGAAACCGTGGCAAAGCGCTGTTGATAAACAACATGGGCGGCGTATTTTTTCCAACATACTGAATAGGCGAAGCTTCAATCCATTTTTCGGAATTCTGGTTAAACGTGGTCCCAAACCACAACGCGCCAGCCGACCGTTTGGCCGATTCTTCGTCCTTTCCTTTTTCGTCGGGCGTATTGAAATCCAGAACTCCGTCGATGTCAATAATTGCCTGAACAGCCGACGAAGTACCCGGATTGCCTTCCTTCCCATCGAACTTCTCCACACCAACAGTTACGCCTACTAAGGCGGCCAACTGGCCACCGGCTGAACTTCCGGCAATGGCTATTTTGTTTGGATTGATACCGTATTTTTTTGCATTGGCCCGAATAAAACGAACCGCAGCTTTAATGTCGTAAACCGCCGCCGGATAAAGCGCTTCGGGCGACAAACGATGCTCAATGGTTGCCGTCACATAGCCTTTTGCTGCAATTTGCTGGGCCAGCGGAATGTCCATCGATTTGTTTCCCGAACGCCAGCCACCACCGTGAACCAACAGCAAAGCCGGGTATTTCCCGGGTTTGGCAGGACGAAACAGATCGAGGTGTAAATCGCGCTTTCCATAGGGAGTTTCAGGTAAGGTTGCATAAACGATGTTCATTTTCGCTATGACCCCGGAAGGCAACGAAGGTTTTACAATCTGCGCCTGAGGAAATTCCTTTTTGATTTTGATCCAGGCCTGGTATGGTGTAAACGAGGTGTCACGCGGAATACCGTCGATGGTAACCAATTGCGCATTCGAAACCAGACCAATCAGGCAAAATGCTATAAGAATAAGGCTAGTACGTTTCATTTATTTAATTCATCATTAGTTTATTCATCTACTCACCCCTAGCCCCGAAAATTCGGGTCTTTCCCCTCTCTTTCAAAAGAGAGGGGAGAATCCGAGCTCGTGAGGATTGGGGTGAGTTCTCCTCAAAAGCCAAACTATATAATATTAATTTCCAGTTTTCATTTTCTTCAACCCGTCGAAAACCAATTGAGCCACTGCTTTTCCTCCGGCTGGCTGAAAGTGCGTATTATCTTTTTGTCCTTCAGGATACGCCTGATAAGTATTGGCCGGAAGGTTCATGAAATAGTTGGAAGTGACATAATCCTGTCCCTTTTTCGTAAAAAATTCGCACGACAGTTGAGTGAGATCAATTAGCAAAACATTCATTTCGGCAGCTACATCCTTTACCGCCTGCGGGTATTCGCCATGACAGCTTTTTAACACGTCATCTTCCCACGGATAGTTGCGGTTAACAGGAGTCATCAGAATCGGAATTCCATCTTTCTGACGGGTTTGCGCCACAAAAAGCCGCAAAAATTCTTTGTACCCCTCAACATCAACATACCGCTCGGTTTTCTCTTTGGCCGCATCATTGTGCCCAAATGAAATGATCACCAAATCGCCGGGCTGTAATTCAGAATAAATTCCACGCCAGCGACCTTCCTGAAAGAAAGTGCGCGTGCTGCGGCCTCCTTTGGCACGATCGTCAACAATTACACTGTCGGCCTTAATTAACCCTGAAATCAGTTTCAGGCTATCCTTCTGGCAAAACTGTTGAAACACCTGTCCCCAGCCAACCAATGGGAATCGCTTGGTTAGATAATCGTCTTCCAACGCATAATTGGCGCAGGTTGAATCGCCTGCCAGAAATATTTTTGCCGGCCTTTTCCTGTCTGAAACCATTCCTGAGATCAGGATGGTGATTAACAGGGAAGCTGCTATTTTTAGTGTAATTTGTTTCATTTATGCTATTTATTCACTGATTAATCGATAAAGTTCACTCGCCCCTTTCCCGCTTTAACGGCCAGGTCCGTCAAATCGTAAAACTGAAGCACGCCCGGAATCACATTTGTATAAACATCACGCTGCATAGGGTTTTGCAAATATTCGATGTATGATTTTACCGACCGCGATATTTCGGCTTGCGCGATCCGCTTGTCAAAAAAGGCCGCATGAACAGCCACCGGACCATACGAACCAATTGCTTTCAGCCTGATTTCGTGCCCTGAGAAACGGTTGTTGGCGGAGGCAAAATCGACCAGCGAAAGAATGTCAATCATTCGTTGGCCGACAATGGTTTGACCAATGTGCAGGCTCATCATCGTATTCCGGTACTCGCTGTTCCAGTATTTGGTGTCATTCAGGCTAGCCGGATCAGCAGTTTCGCCATAACCTCTCAAATCAGCCGCAACCAGAATGTCGCCCTGACTGACGTAGTTATTCAAGGTTACTTCGTCATTTAAAATGGCATCCTTTCCCGATTCATGGAGAATAAGAACTACTTTCCCATTCTTGGATACTTTTTCAGGCATTACGACCAAGCATGGCACCGGCATTTCGCCCTTCCTGAGTATCTGAAATTTGTATAAATCGTACGTTCTGCCCTGAACAAAACCGGTTTGTTCGGCAGTTATTTTTTCTTTCGGAAAACCAATTCCCAACAATTGAAGCACTTTTTGTTGAATGATTTTTTCATTCTGCTGCATGAATTTACTTCGCGAATCAACCAGTTTTGAAGCGAAATCAAGGTGATATTTCGGGATTGAAACCGCGTCGGAGAATGCGGTTAGCACCTGTCCGGTTGTGGTGCATTGCTGGTCGCTTTCTGGAATCCGGATCATCTGTTTCTCCTGAACCGGTTTCGGGTCGTTGCACAACCAGCGGCGAAACCAGGTGGCCAGCGCCTCCCTTTTCTCTTTGGGCATTCCGTGACCGCATTCGGCCGTAAACTGCCTAAAAGCATCGCCGGCATCCATTGCTTTATACACTTCCTTTAATTCGGCAGAACCTTGCTGAGCGCCCTGGTAATCGACAAAATCGTACAATCCCGACATTACCAGAACTGGTTTGGGAGCAAACATGGTCACCCAATCCGAAATTTCGATGTGGGCTTCTCCTTCGCCCGGAACATGCTGGCACCCGTCGGAAGGACCATTCAATTCGAGCACCCGTTCGCGCTGCGAGAAATAGCTACAAATGCAGGCTACTTTCAGGCGATCTTCCACGCCGATTAAATAAGCTGTTTGTGTTCCGCCGCCCGAACTTCCGTAAGCACCAAGCCGGGTCTTGTCAATGTCGGCGCGGGATTCAAGGTAATCGATGGCACGCTGATTATCCCATAATTCGTAGGCCGCCAGACTGCTTCCCACCAAATTACAACCGGCATTCAACAAGGTGTGTTCGGTTGTTGCGCCGCGTGTCGCAGGTTTTCCCGACGCATCCAAAAACTGGATTCGTTCACCCTGACCAATCGGATCGACAACCAGCACAGCAATTCCGTTCAGTGCCATCAAAACAGCTTCCACCGAACCTAGCTTCCCGGCGAGCCCATGCCCACACAATTCGAGTGAAGCCGGAAACGGTCCAGCTCCTTCGGGTAAATACAAATTAGCTGTAACATACCGCTTCGGAAGACTCTCGAAGATGATCCTTTCAACGCGAAATCCCTTTTGCTGCGAGGATCCCAAAACCTTCGCGTTCAGATTTTGCTTTTCAGGAAAATTCCCGAGTAGCTCTTTATATCTTTTCCGTAATTCATCACGATACCTGAAAACTCTATCTTTCGATTGCACCGCTTTATTCAATTCTTCCTTCCGGTCGGCATATTGCTGATGCACAGCCCGCATCAGGTAAGCATTGTATGCCAGGTTTTGCTTCCAGGGAAGTGCATTGAAATTATTCTGCCCCGAAACGCCACCAACGCAAACCACCAGTAATAAGGTCGCAATTAAAGGATTAACAATTTGTAATGCTTTCATTTTCAGGATTGATTTAATTATCTCTATTCGATGAGCTTTTCATTCACTTTTACATTCATAAACTTCACACCGTCGATCAGACTTTTGTCGTAAGCTGCGTTTTTGGCTCGGATCGTTAAGTTTTCGAATGTAAAATCTGCCAGTCGGTCGTATTGGTCAATGTCGATATCGTAAAACACATCGCAAGTCATGTCAATGTTTTTCATGGTGATGTGTTTGCAATACGAAAGCGGCACATCTTTTCTGCCTTTCAGGTCAAAAAATTGGGTCCAGGGTTTTGCGTAAATCATGCTATGCGCCTGTCCTTTTATATTTTCGACTGTGATGTATTCGTACAATTGGGGCGTGTCGGGACGCATTTTCAGCCACAAAAGGCGCTGGGCCTCATTGACATGACAATTTCGCATCACAATATTTTTGTTGTGAATGGCCTCGCTGCCACAGGTGAGCGCCGAATGACAAAAACCAAACTCACAATTTTCGATGATGATATTCGTGTTTTCGCCGTTGTTTGGATCGGTATCGGCCCACGGTCCTTTGCCACCTTTCAACGCAATGGCATCGTCGTTTACCGACAGGTAGCAACCTTTAACGAGCACGTTCGTGCAAACGTCGAGGTCGATGGCGTCGGTACTTGGAGCCTTAACCGGTTTGCTGGGTGAAAAAATATGAAGATCGAGAATCTTCACGTTTTTGCATTGGTAATAATGGCTTGTCCAAAATCCTGAATTGTGCAATTTAACATCCTGCACCTGAACATCGTTCGAGTTCCAAATGAAGACCAGCCGTGGCCGCGAAACTTCGAGGTTGGTGCATTTCGGATTTTCTTTCCGGCGTTGCCAAAAGGCTTCCCAATATTTCAGGCCGTTTCCGTCGATGGTTCCTTTTCCTGAAATGGTAAACCCGTTAACCCCGTAGGCATTTACCAGCGCGGCATAGTAATCGAGGTTTTGCCCTTCCATTCGCGACGGAATCAGCGGGTAGTCGGCAATATTGTCGGAACCTTTCAAAACCGCGCCTTCCGATACATGCAGGTGGGTGTTTGGCTTGAAAAACAGGGCACCACTTCGGAAAGTACCTTTTGGAACAACAATAACTCCGCCGCCCTGGCTACTGGTCAGATCAATAACATTTTGAATGGCCTGGGTCTGAACCACAGAGCTGTCGGTCGAAACACCAAAGTCGGTCAACACAAACTGTTTCCCCAAATCTTCCGGTTTCACCTTTTTGACTTCGGAAAACCACTTCGGAATTTTTGTTCCATCCGGAAATGTCTCCGCTTTTTTACCAGCGGCGCCGCTTTGAAGCGCAAAAACCAACAGGCAAATGATGACAAAATAAAAGCTCTTCATTTTAGTGTGATTCATATTTATTTATTCCTGAACAAAAGTCGACGGCAATGCCTGCAATTGATGAAAAATGGTTAGCGCCAATCGGTAATTTCCTTTGGCATTGGGATGCAAACGATCGGTGTCGGCATGATTAAAATATTGCACCTGCGAATCAGCAAGCGGATACAAACCACTGATGGTGTAGAGATCGATTACCGGTACCGCCCAAATCGAAGAAGCCTGTTTCAGGGCGTCGACGTAATTATCCAGGAAAAGCCCCTTCCCGTTGGCAAAGTTTTCTTCGGGTTGCACATTGGTTTTGCTAAACGCAGAAAATCCCCGGTGAATAGGCGTTAAAATGATAATCTGCTGATCAGGAAATTTCGTCTTCAGGAAAGCCAAAGCTTTGTTGACCCGGCCACAAAAAGTCGTATCATTTTCGATTGGAACCCGGTATTTGCGCGTCACCATTTTCCCGTTGTGATTGGTTTCTTTGGTGGTTTCACTGAAAAAACTACCCATCGGTATTCCATGATTGTAATCGTTGGTGCCGGCAAAAATAAAGATGGCATCTACCGCTGTACCTTTTTCTTCGTACAGTTTAACTGCCTGATTGTAAATATTATTCCATTGATGACCGCTGATGCCGTAAACAAAAGGCTGAATTCCGAGCCATTCCGACAAATATTCCCAATAGATTTTGTTGGTTCCATTTTTGGAAGGCTGAGTCATCGAATCGCCCAGATAAGCAACTCGCTTTCCCTGCCACTGTAAGCCGTGAGCCTTTGGAACGGCTGAGGGAACCGTTGACTGAACACTGCCCGTATTTTGCTGAGCAGGTACCGAAATTGATGCCATCAGCAATAAAATTCCGATAGTCCAAATTTTTCGTTTAATCATTCCGTTGGTTTTTATCATTTCCTGAATATTAAAAAGCAGCAAAACGCATGTTTTCTCATTAAATGAGCCTTAACTGCTTTGCGCTTGGTGATCTTGAATGTATTTATGTTGTTTCGCTGTCATTCCTGAATTATTTAAAATTTATGCCCAGATTGTGAGTTCAATGCCACAATACTGATTTCTGTAGTTCACCGGGTGCTTTCGCTTCACGAGCAAAATTGATCAGCATCTTCATATTCCGGATATACTCGCCGGTTGAAATATAAAGCTGATCAGACGGATCGCGATACGGAGAAGTGTCGGTTTCGTCGCCCACGTTGGTCGAGGCAAACTCGTTGGTTTGCTCCTGTTTCTTCCCGTCGCCAATGTATGGATGGCTGATAAAAGCATGTTTCGACATCCACCTGTTTTGGGAATCGAGCGAACGAATAATTTCACCAGCCATTTTTTCATCAACTTTCAACGGAAAATTGTAGCGGTTCAAATCGTAATATGACTGAGGACTCCCCTCGCCTTCGAATTTCCCGACTTTGATCGGCGAATCTTTGGTGGCCTCTTCCACCGACAGACTGGAAATACGTTGGTATTCCTTCTTCAATTCGTCTAAAGAAACGCGGCATTTTCCGTAGTAATGCATCAATAAATCCTGATCGCTGTGATCGGGGAAATACCTTCCGAACTTCACATTCGAACCTTTTCGATGCACGTATATGGGTTCATTGGTCCCGGGTTCAACAAAGGTAGGATGAGTCCGATCGCTTTCAACCTCACTGGCCGGCAACCGGGTCTTTTCAAGCCACTGAATAGACTGGGGAACGCGCTCCAGAAATTTACGGTCGCCGGTATATTGGTAAAATTTCAGGAGTAAAAATGCATTTTCGCACGTGGTTGAAGGCAAAAGTGCAGCCGGTTCATAGGTTCGGGCTCCGGCAGCTTCCATTTTCAAATTGAGTTGTTGCGCCCAGGCTCCGCAAGAATCCTGCGAGAGCAGGTAAAAATCCATTCCGCGGCGGATCGGATCGAGAAACCGTTCTTCGCCAAGGGCAAGATAACATTGAATGAGAAAATGAACGTTTTCCCAGATTACATCGTCGTTAAACGTATAAAATGAAGTATAATCGGGATTTCCATTTTTACTGAAATCGTTCTTTAAAGGATACCGTTGTGGCCAGCCACCATTCGGATACTGGCTTTTCAGGATAAAACCGATGGCTTTATCCAATGCCGGTTTATAGCCCGGATCAAGCTTTTCGAGATACATCCGGAGCAAAAAACGGGCAGCATCCGAAGTTATATCGTCGTCGAAGGTTGAGTTTCCATAGTAATGCTGAAATTCTTCGAGCCGCCAGCCATTTTTGCCGATCGTGTTATACCATTCTTTCAACGAACGGTCGCCGGCAAAGTCGATCATGTAGTTCCAGCCGCCCTCGTGGCTTTGCCCCCAAATGATGGCATTGGCTGCTTTTTCGGCCGACTGGTAATAATATTCGTTTCCGGTGGCCCGATAAGCATCTAAAAACAAATGTCCCATACTGATGGTACCCGGGTGTTGCAGCCAAATCATGGTTTTATAGGCTTCCATTTCGCCCCACCGGCGCGAGAAATCGGGCAAATAGTACCAGACATATCCGCCGTTGGTGCTCACATTTTCGACCATGTACTGAGTGGCCTTGAGCATGCTTTGTTCGGCTTCGGCAACCAACTTGCTGTTTTGCGCCGAAAGCTTAATGAAAGCCGCCAGCATCAGCAAAACAACGGTAATTTTTTGTAGGCTTTTCATGTTTGGTTTATTTGGTCAGGCTGGTTAAAAGTAGCTGAATTGCCGGTTGGTTGGTTTATAAAACTAAAAATTCTTCAGGACTCAATGCCCGTGGTGATATTCTGATTTTGGAGATGGCCCCTTTAAACCACGATTGTTCGTTCAGGCGCACTCCGACTGAGGTTTTGCCCGTTTGAACCGGACTAAAGTTAATCGTCCCCTGCAGCTCTTTTTGTCCGTTAATATAGGTGGCGAGCTTTCCGTGGCCGACAACATAAGCCACATGATGCCATTGATCAAGCGGATGCAACAGTTGAGAATCGATCAATGTCGCTTTTTGATTTCCGGATTGAATAAAAGCATCGAAATACCAGCTTGATGCAGTTGTTCGGAGTTCAAGTAAAACGCGGTCGCCCCGTATTTCGCCGGAATGAAAAAAACGTTGCTCAAAATTTCCGCCACTTGCCGGACAAAAAATGGCTTCGATTGTAAATTCCTCCAATCCCGTCAAGGGCATATCATCCAGGAAAATACCGTCATTTACCCCGTTGAATTTAACGGCTTTGCCTTTTGACGTTTCTGTCATTTGAGGATTTCCTGAAATACGAACTCCCGGCGTAGATTTTAAAAACTCACTCACGTTCCAGATCAAAGGTTGTTTGGTGTTATTGCCCGGTTCGGAAGAACTCACTTCCGGCGAGAAACTCCAAAAAACCACGGAGATCAGGATAGTGACAAAAGTTTTTAGTTTCATCAGGATTAGGCTGAAATAGTAAAGTTTAACCACCCACCGTTGTCAGCGGATGGTTAAACTTAAAAATTTGATGATCAATTACTTGTTTGGCAATCCGTAACCATTGGTTACTTTCCCTTTCGACTGGTCGATTACAGTGAGCGGCATCGCGTGGAAATAACGTGGAGCTGCATTTTCGCGTCCAACAACACCATCCAGAATTGCGGCATTCAACATGGCTTTGGCATTGGCGTCATTCCAAACCTTCCGGCCCCACTCTACCTGCGTATATCCATCAGCCTTCAAAGCAGTTGCTTCGGCACTGGCAGGATCGATATAGGTGTACAAACCTTTAATGGCCAAATTTTTAGCTACCGCAGTATGTTGAGGTGCAGCCCAGTTGAAAATGCCACGCCAACCCGGATAAAGTGCCGGATCATTTTCGTTGGTGCCTTCCTGAGTTACGACAGCGGTAGCACTTCCGCCAACCTGAACATATTTGGTCCAAATATAGTTGGAAATAGTTCTTCCGCTTGGGAATGTGTAGAAGCCTTTAGATTCCAATCCGGCTGCCATATCGGCCATTTCCTTGCGAACGGCAATTGCCCGTTCATTAAACTTGCCTGAACGAATCATATCCCAGCGAATATCACCTTCGCCCAATAATTCTAATTTGCGTTCGTTGTAGATAGCATTCAACAATGCATCGCCCGAGAGTCCGGAAATATTTTTGGAAGTATTACCAAAGGCTCTTGTACGGATTTGGTTGACCAAGGCTATTGCACCTGCATTGTCGGTTCCTATGATTGCTTTTGCTTCGGCAAGCATGAGCATCGCGTCAGCCATTCTCATAATCACGTAGTTGATACCTGTCGAACGGTTTGCTGCATTGGGATATAATGGCACATCGCCTCTGTTTTTGTCCCATTTATTGATACTTGGACCACCACCGCCAATACGTGTACCAACGCCCAGCGGAATAAGGTTTTCCTGTCCGGTTGCAGCGTTGCTTCCAGTTACAACCATACTTGGGTCACGACGTTTATCTCCAGGTTCGTAGCCATTGTAGAAGAACGAAGGAATGATGCGGATAGCAGCAAAGGTATTTAAGTAAGCCATCACAGAGCTATTCGATCCCGGACGTCCCATACTGTAACCATATTCAGCGTTTCCGACACCGGCAACAGTTCCTATTTCAAATAGTGTCTCCGGACTTTTACGTCTGGAGTTTATATCCTGAAAATATTTCTGGAAAGGATTGTTGGCTGCCCTGGTATCTGTTGTAATGAGTGTTGCAGTTCCTTTATGGGTATTCACAGCAGCATTCAGGTATTGTTCGGCTACTTTAATATAATCCTGGTAATCTTTACGACGGGCATAAACGCAGGTTCCGTCATTTGTTCCTTTCTCTTCAAACTGCACATTGCCATATAGACCCTGCACATCGGTACGAATGGTCTGCCATCCTCCGGTATGAAGTGCAATCTCGCCAATCAAAGCATTGACGTAGGTGCGGCTCAAACGTTCAGTCGTAATGCCACCTTGTCCTAATACATACATTTTACCCTCAACAGCTTTGAGTTCTTCCAAAATTTTATCGATGATTACAAAACGAGAGGTCAATTCGTAGGTATCCACAATTTTATTTTCATAACCAAACGGGACATCCCCAAAGTGACGCACCAATTCCCAGGCGCAGTAAGCCCACAAAGTTTTAGCTTCGCCGTAAACCTGTGTCCAGGCAGTAGCGGTACCGCCGGCTGCATCTGTTTTGTATTCGGGTTTTTCAGCAATTAAATCAGCAATTCGGGCAGCTCGTGCAAGAGCAATATTTAAACTGTTATACAAACCAGCACCTGCATTAATTGTTGTTGCAGTTGGTTGCACCCTGGCAATAACATTGTTTGCTGTAGGATATTCGCTCATATATTCGGCATCCGACCCCAGTGGATCCTGCCAGTTGTAATTTCCACCGTGTACAGCATTCGTGCGATACTCAGCATAAGCCCACGATAACGCTTTAAAAGCTTCAGCTGGACTCGACATTACAAAGTTATCGTCGGCCTGGCCTTCATTCGTTACATCCAGATAGTCATTGCACCCTGCAAACAAGAAGGGCAACAACGCTATGCTTATATATATTATTATTTTTTTCATTGTCATTCTTTTAAGATTATTATCCATTTACAAGCATTAGAAAGTAGCATTTAAACCAATCACAAACTGACGGGCACGGGGATAAGTTCCCCAGTCAAGTCCCGGAGTAGGATAACGGGCATTGTTCATGTTGTCGTTGGTATTTACTTCAGGATCGAGCCCTGAATAACCTGTCAGCGTAAATACATTGTAGATGGCTCCATAAACGCGGATGTTGCTTGCTTTAATCTTATTCATCAACTGTTTAGGCAAGGTGTAACCTAAAGTCAATGTATTGAGGCGAAGGTATGAACCGTCTTCAATACCGATATCCGACACATAACCTTGTTGCAGATAAGTTGATGGTAAAGTTGCATTGGCGTTGGCAGCATTCAGCTTTTCAGGAGTAGTGAGTTTGGTCAAAACTCCATTCTGTATCTCGAACAAGGTATAGGAATTTTTTACGATTGCCAGCTTATTGCCATACAAACCGCCACCTTTGTTCAGGTTATAAAGTGTTGCCAGTTTGTTGGCGTTATAGATGTCGTTTCCATAACTCCAGTTGAAATACATGCCAAGATCGAACTGTTTATAATTTGCATTGATGTTGAAACCGCCGGTATGTTTAGCGTTCATGTTTCCGATTTCGACATAGTCTTTTTCGTCGATCACACCGTCTTTAAATGAATCAACAAATTTTGGCAAACCCGGATATGCCTGCTGAGCGCCGGGAACCAAACCGCCGCGATAGGATACAAAAGCTTTCGAAAGATCAGGAACACCTGCTTTTAATGTGTACATGCCCGTGTTAGCATCGAAATCGAAATCTTCGGGAGTGTAATAACCTTTACCTTCCATTTTATAGCCCATTACAATACCAACGGGTTTGCCTTCCAACAAACGATAGTCGGAGCTTGGGATGCCCGATTGCAGAAACTGGGTTCCATAAGAACTTTGAAGTCCTTCGGCCAATTCGTCGATGTTGTTTTTATTAAAGTTGATGTTGGCACCAGCGGTAATGTTCCAATCCTGGTTCTTAAATATTGTTCCTGAAAGTGAAAGTTCCAAACCCTGGTTACTGGTTTGACCAATATTGGAATAAGTGGCTGTAAACCCAGTGATTGAAGGAATATCGGTCAACATCAAAAGGTCTTTTGTAGTATTTTTATATACATCGATAGTACCTCTTAAACGACTATCGAAAAGTGTAAAATCGACCCCGATGTTACGTGTAATGGTGGTTTCCCATTTCAAATCGCGGTTGGCCATTTGACTCGAGGCCAAATCATAAGAAGGTTGAAGAACACCATTCATACCATATTGCCAGCGAGTGTCACTTTCTGATGTCCACAATTGTGACCACTGGTCAGCGCTAATGGCATCATTTCCAACTTCACCGTAAGATACGCGCAGTTTTAAATCGTCGAGCCAACTGGCACTTTCCAGAAACGATTCTTCAGAAACGCGCCAAGCCAGCGAAGCTGCGGGGAAATATCCCCAACGATGTTCAGGAGAAAAGTTGGAAGAACCGTCGGCACGGAAAGTAGCTGCCACCATGTATTTGTCCAGAAGCGAATAATTTGCCCTACCGAAATAAGACATGATACGGCTTGGAGTGTTGACACCAGTTGCAGTTACAAGGTCGGCTCCGTATTGAGAAATCATGGCAAAAGCATTGTCTTTGGTGAAATTGTTGGGATACTTCCTCCCTGAGATGCGCATGTTTGTTCCTCCGGAGTTTGTAACTTCCTGTCCAACCAAAACATTGATACGGTGAATCTCGTTCAGTTTAAGTTCATATCCGAGGGTGTTCACCCAACGCATTCCCCAACTGTCATTTTTTCGGTAATCGGCATCACCTGCCCACTTAAATGATCCATCACCATTCAGGTAGTTTTCTTCATTGAAGCTGGAAGGAGTTGGTCCTCTCCAGATTTTATTTTGTGAGAAATTACGCGAAAGTGTCAGTTCAGTGCGATAGTTTAAACCTTTTACAAGGTTCCAGTTTAAACCGGCAGTTCCAAGGATTGATTGGTTCGAGGTAAGGTTCTCACGGTCTTTAATAACTTTTACCGGGTTGTACATGTCATCAAATACGAATGCCTCTTCACCCATCGACGCGTCATTCAGGAATGCCAGATCGCCTTTAATATCTCCCTTTGCAATAGGGCGGAATCGGTATGATCCGGATAATGAAGAACCATAACCGCTTACCGTACCTTCATTGCCCATATTTGCTCTGTCGGTATAACGAACATCGAGGTTAAAATCGAGCTTTTCGCTTATTTTCTGATCTAACTTAAACGTGGCTGAAGCCCTTTTTGAGTAGGAGTTAAGCTTCATACCATCTTCGTCCATGTAGTTCACCGCAAAAAGAACCTTGGTTTTATTGGTACCGCCGGAAATACTTAAGTCGTGATTGTGCGAAAACGAGCTGTTATACACTTCTTCCTGAAGGTTATAGGCCGATATATTTTTATAAGTATCGATACCTCCGGAGTTACTGCCTGTAAAGGCTCCAACACCAAACAATTTTTGAAATGGGGTGGTATAAGTCGTCCCGAAATACACATCGAGAAGTCCCCATCTTGATACCAGGTAATCGTAAGGATTCAGAGTTTCAATATATCCAGTGGGGGTATTGAATTTTGAATACCCGCTATAACTCACGGTAACCGCTCCTTCTTTCCCCTTTTTAGTGGTAACAAGGATAACCCCATTGGCGCCGCGTGCACCGAAAATAGCTGTTGAAGAAGCATCTTTCAATACGTCAACACTTTCGATCATTTCCGATGGGATGAGACTCATGTTGCCAGGTACTCCATCAATTAAAACGAGCGGTTCATTGCTCTGCGAAATTGAACCTCCACCACGAACACGAATCGAAATTTCAGCGTCGGGACGACCATCCTGTGAAGTTACATTCACACCAGGAAGACGCCCCTGAAGTGCCATTGCCGGATTGGAAACAGGAATGGCAGCAAGTTGTTCTCCGGAAACTGAAGCAACCGATCCGGTCACATCCCGCTTTTTTACCGTTCCGTAACCCACAGCTACTACTTCTTCAATCTCGAGCGTAGTGCTGGCCAATTGCACGTTAATTACAGATTGTCCGTTGATTTTCACTTCTTTAGTATCAAAACCAATAAATGAAAATGCAAGAACATCCTTTTGAATATCGGCAGGAACAATAGTGTAAGTTCCATCGCTATTGGTTATTACTCCGTTTGTTGTTCCTTTTACAACAACATTTACACCCGGAATGGGCGTGTTTGTCTCGTCAACCACCTTACCAGTCACTTTTTGCGCGTAAAGCTGAGCTCCCGCAAAAATGACTGTCAGTGCTAACAGACAAACCTTTTTCAGAAAACTTTGATTCATTTTCATCATAGATAATTGTTAAGTTTGAGTATTGCGTTAATTAATTCAAGCTAAATTCAATGGAAGCCAAAATGAATGGTCCCACCCCTTTCGGATCGTTATCACGAACAGTTTCCTTAATGTAATAATCATAAGAGCCATCGCGGTACGGATCTCCGCCCAAACCAGCCACCGCGCAGCATTTGGTCAGGCTAATGGTCCCGTCTACATTCGTCTTGATCAAATGTTCAACAATTCCGGCATAGCCCTTTTCTGCCACCAACCTGTATTCTTTACTGATGTAGCCTTTTCGGACAGCTTTTAGCAGCGCATACGAAAACATCGACGAACCTGTCGCTTCCATATAATTGCCTTCCCTGCTTCCCTGATCGAGTACCTGATACCACAAACCTGTTTTGGGGTCCTGATGCTTTTTAATTCCGGCGGCAACCTGATTCAGGATTTCCAGAATTTTTAACCTTCCTGAAAAATCTTTTGGCAAGAAATCCAAAACATCAACCAGCGCCATAGCATACCAGCCTTCGGCACGGCCCCAGTAGTGCGGCGAGCATCCGGTTTGCGGATCGGCCCATTTCTGGAATTTACGCTCATCCCATCCGTGATAATTCAGTCCGGTTGCCGGATTGTAAGTGCGTTTGTGTACCAGCACAAACTGGTTCACTACATCATGAAAAAGGTTGGGTTCTTTATAATATTGAGCATACTGAGCATAGAAAGGCGCGCCCATATAAAGTCCATCGAGCCACATTTGATAGGGATAGCGTTTCTTGTGCCAAAAGCCTCCTTCCAACGTTCGCGGGTGATTTTTCAGTTGTTCCCGAAGATGGCCGATTGCTTTCAGGTAACGTTCATCTTTGGTTTGCTCATACAAATCGAACAGAAATTTTCCGGAGTTAACAGCGTCGATGTTGTAATCTGACAAATCATAGTGGCTGATGACACCATCAGTGCCAATAAATTTATCGGCGTATGTTTTGGCATACTTCAGATAGGTATCGTTGCCGTTTTCTTTCCACAATTTCATCATCGAAAAGGCGATCAAGCCCTGCGTATAATTCCATGTTGGTTGCGGGTTAAAATCAACGGTCCAGGGCTCCGGAAAAAACTTGATTTCCGAGTCTGCCATTTTAACGGCCATTTCCAATCCATTGATTTTGCTCTTGGGAGTAGCGGCAAAACACGCTTGCAGAATTAAAAAAAGACTAAAAGTTAAAATCGAAATTTGCTTCATCGGTTATTTAGATTAATTGTTTAAGACATTATTTCCTTCAACTAAAAAATAGTGATGACCAAAAAAGAAACGACGGTAATCAGGAGAATCACCAACACGACAATCCCCATCGATACCCGCTTCATTTTTTTCACAATTTCTTCCATAAGTCGTCAGATACTTTTACACGATAAAGCTACAACAAGCAACAATCTAAGGCTGATTCCAGCATATCAGGGAGGGAGTACAGGCGTACCACGAGCGGGAAATATTTCCCAAAATACAGGGCAGGAAATACCTCAGAATGGGAACAAAAACTAAAGCAATCTGATTTAGAAATGATTAACAACAACCGAAAAATACTAACTGCTGAAGGTAATGCACTACGCAAGCACTGATTCTTTAAAAGAAGTATAATTTCATCTGTAAGAAGAATAAAAACCTGAAAATGATTCTGTTATTGGAATTTTCCAACTAAATTTATATATAAATTAAAGTGGAGGGCCTCAAAATGAAAAATTCCAATAAATTTCTTGCGGTATTAGACACTCTTGCCAACCATACGATTCTATTTGTTTTCTGTAGCCTCCTGATTGTCCTCTTTTCATGCGACGATCTGTTCAAATCTGATGATGATGACCCGAGTTCAGAAGGAAACGAACAAACATCAGAATGGAAAACATCCTCATCAAAGAGCTACGAGATACCTTCTGCTGCCAACTCAACGACACACGATAATATTTCCGGTTTAGACTTTAAATTTCCTGAAGGTGGAGACGGGAAATTAACGGTCTCCCGAATTGTTTCAGGGCCCAATGATCTGGTCGTTCCGCAAGACAGCGCTTTCAAGGTAGAATATACCGGGTCGAAAAAAATACAAATACTTATGAAAGTAAACCCGGGGAGTGATGACTTTTTAGGTAGATATACCAACTTCGATTCGAACCTATGTTACGACGGTGGCAACCTCGAAGGTTGGATCCCTGAAAAAGTTTCTTCCACACAAGGTGGATTCATGGTATATGATCTTAATCTTAGCACCGTGGTTACAAAATCAGCTCACGAAAACTGGGAAAAACAACCGGTTTTCAAATACATCAAATACAACAAACAAACAGGATGGGGTGCAATGTCATCGACTTTCAGAAAACAGATGAATGCATATCGAGAGACTCTGAAAGAATATCTTCCCGATGCCCGTCAGCAGAAATTCTACAATGATGCCATCATGAATATGCCGCCCGATTTATTCATTGAAATGCAGTGGACTTGGTTTAAAGGAGGGCCCAAATATGTACCATATTACAGCTATTTCCCGGCAGTAACCCGATGTATGATTGTTCAGGATTACCAAAGCTCAACACAAAATCTGGCGCACGAATGGGGCCACTATGTTTCGCATGTTTTAATGGGAGATAAATATATTTCGTTCGCCAAAAACCCAAGACCAAACAAACCCGATGAGCATTGTGTCGGATTACCAGGTGCAAAAAACAATCTGATAGAAGAATATGCCTATCTGACAGAATATTTCCTTACCGGGAAAGTAGGGGCGATTGGAAGTCCGGAGAAAGGAACATTTTGCGTAAACTCATCTAAATCAAGCATTAAAGGATCAGGATCTTTCATCACAAATGAGCCAGAAAAAGTTGACTTTCCCGACCTCGAAGGGTTTGGAGTAACTTTATTTGCTTCTATTGTTCGGACAAGCAATACAATTTCTAATTATAAATCGGCCACAGTGAACGTTCCGGTCGTGGCTGCATCTTTGCCCGACAGAAAAGAGCTTTTCAAAATTTGCTACGAAATTACCGCAGAAGGAACCAACGATATTTACGAGGTAAGAAGCAAAATTGAAAGTGCTATTCAGACAAAATTTGGGAAAACCGATTTATTACCAGCTATGCTTCAGCCATTGGGATGGTCGTACCATATAAAAGGCCGTTTTGTTGATAAGGATGGAAAAGAAATGGAAGGCGTTACTGCTCAATCGCTAACTATTGCTGATGGGAAAGAATATTTACTTACAAAAAGCACAACAGCATCAGGTAAAAACGGAGAATTTACTTTAAATGAAGTTTATCCGGGGCTCATTAAATTAAGAGTTTTTTATAACAGCAAATCAGTTGACGTGACCACAAAGGTTACCATTGACTGGACAAAACCGACAAATGTTGAAATCAATGTCGGAGATGTTGTAATTGATGAAGAAAGCCTGATCCCATATCTGAACAAAACAATTGTTGCCGGTGTACAATTTGAAGCTATGTTTTCAACCACCAAAGGCAATTATCCATTAAAGCAACTCGTCGATAATAATACCTCGGGCGAAAAGCTAACTTGGGGAGGTCAGGGATTTTCAGTTACAAAAAAATACAACACGACGGACGGACCGTACAATAAATACGAAAAATCTGTTTCAATATCGGGGAGTGTGTCCAAAAATGGCAAATTAATCGAAACTTGCACAGCTAGTTACGAAGAAAAGTGGTTTGAGGTGAGTCCATCTACAGGAGCCAGTAGCTTGTTGCGCACAATTAAAACAACAATTACCTGCAATAATATCCCCTTCAACACCATGAAAGAGGATAAGAAAACAATTAGTTATATACTTATGGGAAGTTCAGTACAGGGAAAAGCTTCAATGAATTATAGTGAAGTTTGGTCGGATGGCAGCGGACTTACCAGCCAAAATATTTTATGGAATGATCTTTCTGTAAATCCTGTCATCGTGTTGATATTCATAGCAACTTAGCATTTACTCAAAACTTAACTGTTCATGTAAGACTACCAATTTCCGTTACCAAAAAGCACATTTCATTACCCGGAGATCAGACGTTGTTGAAGAAAAGACACAACATCAATCTATTTGTTCAGGTAGGCATG
>Ga0172367_10003699_pt1 | contig 19529 bp, 23 predicted proteins | sample Lak10m_FD_114542 | JGI IMG/M metagenome (GOLD analysis project Ga0172367, IMG submission 114542) | Freshwater microbial communities from Kabuno Bay, South-Kivu, Congo - kab_022012_10m | ecosystem: Environmental > Aquatic > Freshwater > Lake | place: Democratic Republic of the Congo: South-Kivu...
TACGGCGTCATCTACGACCTGACCGGTCACGGCATCGGACGTCACCTGCACGAAGAGCCGGTGCAGGTCTTCAATCACTTCAAGCCGCGTGACCGCTATGTTTTGAAAGAGGGACTGGTTCTGGCAATCGAGCCCTTCCTCACCACCGGTAAGGGACATGTCGTCGAAGAAGACGATGGTTGGTCGCTGCGGACAACGGACCGCACCATCGCGGCGCAGTTCGAGCATACGATCATCGTCACCAAGGACGAGCCGATTATTCTGACAATATAGCCCCAATGCCAAATCTTCATCTTTTTTCCTCCCCCGGCAAGGACGACATCCGCTACATCGTCGAATCCAGCCGACCTTATCTCGAAGGCAAGCCCGACGCGATAGTGGCGCATCTTGCGTTTGCTTCGCTTTATACAGAGCGCTGGCAGGAATTCACCGCGGACTTGTTCAAAGGTCTGGCGCGGATCGAAACGCTCAACGCCGAGCTTATGACCCTGCCGCAGATGGAGGATATGATTCGCCGCGCCACGCTGGTTTACATCCCCGACGGGAATACCTTCCTGCTTAATCATCGTTTGCATGTCAGCCGCCTGATGCTTTCCCTGCGAAGGAAAATTCAAGCTGGTTTGCCCGTGGTTGCCTTCGGCGCTGGCGCAATTTTATGCGGAGCAAATATCGTCACTGCCAAAGACATGAACACCGTGTCCACGCCGCATTTTGAGGGTTTGAATGTTACGCCGTTTAATTTCTCGCCGCATTATCCGCTGGATGGCTATGGACAAGCCATGAAAGATGAATGGCTGGCGGATTATCATTTCTTCCATGATAACCCGCTGGTTATGTTGTGTGACGGAGCATACGTCAAGGTGAATGGGAAGAAGACGACTCTCGTCCGCGGCGAGGCTTGGATTTTGCGCAAGGATCAGGAAAAGGAAAGGTTGGAAGAAGGGAAATTGATCCCTTTGTAAAAGATAATGTGCGAGGGGGCTTTGGCTAAGGCAATGTTCACATGTATATCATTGCCATTCCGTAGGGGAAACGTAAGTTGTTCTTAATCCCGATTGGCTAGAATGCCTCGACAAGGAGAAACGCTCATGAAAAATTTTGTAAAAATCTCTCTGTTTGTGTTTCTGTTGGCGGCTTGTGGCCCTTTGGTTCCCATCGCTCCCGAAGCGGTTTCGCAGCCCCAAGTCAACGAATATCAGGATTATGCTTATGATGTTGTGTGGTCGCAGGACGACTCGATGGTTGCCCTGACGACTGGCACCGGTTTGTATGTTCATGACACAAAGACATTCGAGAAGTTATTTTCTTTTGACCAGAATGGATACACAGTCGTCTTTGGGAAAAAGTACATGGCATTCATCAACTGGCAGGGGCTGTTTGTCTATGATTTGAATGGCTTCAAACTTTTGTTTCATGAAGAGCCAAAAGCTGGACGAATGTTTGGAAATATCGCCATCAGCCCGAACGATCAGTTGCTGGCGGCAGGCGAGCAGGATCGTTTGCGGATTTGGAGTTTGCCTGGCATGAAGGTGACGCAAACGATTTCCACAGAAGACCAGGTGTTTTGGTCGCATGTGGTTTTCAATGGCAACAGCCGCTTGGCGGTCGTCAATACGTATTATGGCACGGCTCAGGAATGGGATGTTTCCAGCGGGGAATTGATCCATGAGTTTGGTTTCGATAAACCCGCTGTGTATACTCGCCTTAGCCGAAATGGACAGCTTGTCCTTGTCGATTACGGATTGACGGGTTTTCAGTTGTGGGATGTTGCCGCGGGCAAACTCAAGCAAAATTACGGCGATATTGTCAGCGCGTCTGGCTTTCAAAACTTAAGCGGCGATAATCGCTACGCGGCGGTCTGGGGATATGCCCTGGGCGCAGAAGGCAGCGGTATGTCCGTTTGGGATTTGGAGGTTCACCTCCACATCCAGGAATTCACGACGCCTTTTGTGAACGGCGATGGCTGGCGCTATGGCGCATTGAACTCGGATGGCTCCATGCTGGCGGCGGGCGATAATCAGGGATATGTTTATTTCTACAACGTAAAAACAGGAGAAAAAACAGGGGAATTTTTCCTGCCCTACAAGTATGCCTTGGAATAAAGTTAATCTCCCGCAGTCTTGTTCTGCGGGAGATTTTTTCAATCCTCCCGCATCCAGCGTTTGACCGCTTCGCGGGGGTGGGCGTATTGGTTCATCGCATCCAGCAATGGGCGCGGTTCTGATTCACAGCAAATCGCCTTTTGATGCTCCGCGAAAATAAATCCCTCCGCAACGGCGTGTTCGATTGCCGCCAGCAGGGGCGTGTAATATCCGCGCACATTGAGCAAGCCGACGGGTTTCTCATGCGCCCCGGTCTGCGCCCAGGTGACAGTCTCGAAGAGTTCATCCCAGGTGCCGAATCCGCCGGGCAGGGCAATGTAGCCGTCCGAGAGTTCGTGCATCCGCGCCTTGCGGGCGTGCATGTGCGGAGTCACGTCCATGCGGGCAAGCCCGGTATGCGCCAGCGCGGGCGTATTCATCGAAGGAATGATGACGCCGATAACCTCGCCGCCCGCGTCCACCGCGCCGTCTGCCACCTTGCCCATCAAGCCGGTCTTGCCGCCGCCGTACACCACGCGGATTCCGCTTTCGGCGAGCAGTTTCCCCAACTGGTACGCGGCGGTTTTGTACTCCGCGTGAACCGAGTCCGAAGACCCACAGAAAACACAAATTGATTTCATCTTTTACTCATCCCTTCTTTTTAGAATTGGTCTGGTAACTTTATCATAAAAGCAGGTTAGAGTTATGTTAGCGTGCCTTTTGGGCGCTTGACTCCGAACTGGCGCGGTGATAACAATAGCGGTATGGACTACAAGGATTATTACAAGGTGCTCGGCGTGGAACGCAAAGCCAGCGCGGACGACATTCGCAAGGCGTATCGCAAACTTGCCATGCAATATCATCCCGATAAAAACCCAGGCGACAAAAAGTCTGAGGAAAAGTTCAAGGAAATCAACGAAGCCTACCAGGTCTTGAGCGACGAAACCAAACGCGCCCGTTACGACCAGTTGGGCAGCGCCTATTCCGATTTTCGCACGCACGGCGGGCGTCCCGGCGACTTCCGTTGGGAAGATTGGACGGGTGGACGCGGCTCTTCGGTCAACATGGATGACATGTTCGGCGGCGGCGCAGGCGGCGGATTCTCCGATTTCTTCAGCGCCATTTTCGGCGAAGCCATGCGTTCTTCTGCGCGCAACCGCGCGGCGCAGCAACAGACTGGTTACCAGCAGGAGATTCAGATCACGTTTCAAGAAGCCTACGAGGGAACGACGCGCCAACTTCAAACCAGTGACCGCAAACTGCAAGTGCGGATTCCCGCTGGCGTGAAGACCGGTTCCAAAGTCCGTGTGGCGGGCGCGGGACCCGAAGGGCTTGACCTGTACCTTGTCGTCGATGTGACCGATGAAAATCGCTTCGAGCGCGACGGCTACGATCTGTACACCGCTTCCACCTTGAGTGTGTTTACCCTGATTTTGGGCGGCGACGCCGATGTGGACACGCCTGTTGGAAAAGTAAAGTTGAACATCCCTGCCGGCACCCAGCCCGAACAGGTCTTTCGTCTTGCCGGGCGCGGGATGCCGCATTTGAAAAACGCCGCCACCAAGGGCGACTTGTATGTCAGGTTGAAGGTACAAATTCCCAAATACCTATCGTCCAAGCAGAGAGAGTTGCTCGAAGAAGCCGCCCGCATCAAGTTTTAAAAGTAAACAGGAGTATTCATGAGAACAGGAAAAGGTTTGTTGGCTTTTGTGGTTTTGATTTTGGCAATGCTTGCCTGCCAATCTGCGTCTTTGCAGCCGCAGCAACCGGCGTCTGTCGCTCCGGTTGTGCCAGTTGCCCCCATTCAATCCAACGCCGTCAACCCTGCGTCCGAGCAGGAGGGTTTGGTTGCGCTTTATGAAGCCGTCAGCCCAGGCACGGTTGCCATTATCACCGACCAGGGGCAGGGATCGGGATTTGTGTACGACGCGCAGGGGAACATCGTCACGAATTATCATGTTATCGAAGGCGCCGCCACCGTCGAGGTCAGGTTCACTTCGGGATACATGGTGTACGGAGAGGTGATCGGTACCGATTTGGATTCAGACCTTGCCATCGTCAAAGTGGATGCCGCCTCCTCGGAATTGCACCCGCTTCCGTTGGGCGATTCGTCCACGCTGAAAGTGGGTCAGACCGTCGTGGCGATTGGCAATCCCTTTGGCTTGAACAGCACCATGACCGTCGGCATTATCTCGGCTTTGGGACGCACCCTCGACTCTGCGCACGAGACTGCCGAGGGGAGTTTCTTCACCGCCGGCGACATCATCCAGACCGACGCGGCGATCAACCCCGGTAATTCAGGCGGACCGCTTTTCAATATCAACGGCGAAGTCATCGGCATCAATCGCGCCATCCGCACCACCAACTTTACCGAAAGCGGCGAGCCAGTCAATTCGGGAATCGGCTTTGCGATTTCCATCAACATGGTCAAGCGGGTTGCCCCGGTGTTGATTGCGACGGGCAAATATGATTATCCGTATCTTGGAATATCCTCTCTGCCGAGCGAGCATCTGACCCTGCCTGTCGTCGAGGCGCTTGGGTTGAAATCCTACACCGGCGCATATGTGACCGATGTCGTCTCTGGCGGACCCGCCGACCAGGCGGGAATTGTCCCCGGCGCCAAACCGACCAATATTCAAAATCTTCTGGGCGGCGGGGATTTGATTGTCGCCATCGATGGGCATCCCGTCCGTACTTTCGATGAAATGCTCGCCTATCTCATTACCAATAAGGGACCCGGCGATTCAGTTGTCTTGCAGGTATTACGCGGCGACGAGCGGGTGGACGTGACCGTCGTCCTTGGCAGCAGACCGTAGCAGTAAAAAATCCGCAGGCTCCAGCCTGCGGATTTTTTGTCCTCGTTTATACGATGCTGACTTCGGCGCCCTCGTAGCTGGTACTTAACTCAAAAGTCCGCGACGAAAGCCCAGCCTGTTCGAACGCGCGTTTCATCGCTGCGCCGACGGCTGGATCCTCTTTCGAGGAGAAAGCAATCAAGCTCGGACCTGCTCCCGAAAGCGCGATGGCGGCTATGCCGGCATGACGCGCCGCCTCCATTGCCGCCTGTGCCCCCGGAATGAGCGGGATGCGATAAGGCTGGTGCAGCGCATCGGTCATGGCTTTACCGAGCAAGTCCAGGTCGCCGGTGCGCAGGGCTTCGGTCACCAGTACCGCGCGGCTGATGTTGTAGATGGCGTCTTTGCGCTCCACCTGCTTTGGAAGAATGGCGCGCGCCTGTCTGGTGGGAAAGTCGAAGTCTGGCAGAACGATGGTCACGTGAATCGGGGAGCGGTTGGCGCGGGCGGGCAGTTTGAGCGAGATGACGCGGTCTTCGTACACAATCGATGCCACCAACCCGCCGAGCATGGCTGGGGCAACGTTATCCGGATGCCCTTCGGTTTCGATTGCCAGTTTCAGAATTTCTTCGTCGCTGAATGGATTTCCCAACAGGGCATTTGCGCCCAACATTCCAGTTAACAATGCCGCAGAACTCGATCCCAGCCCTGACCCAAGCGGCACGCGGTTTAAGCAGGAGATATTGATTCCCGTGCAGGATTTTCCCGCGCGTTCGTAAATTTGCAGCGCCGCATCCACAATCGAGTTGTTCGCGTCGCCCGGAAGAATTCCTTCGCCTTCTCCCTGAATTTCGACTTTGATCTTTCGATCGGTTGTCGTCGTAAACGTCGTCTCGTTCCATAAATTCAAAGCCAGCCCCAGGGCATCGAACCCGGGTCCGAGGTTGGCGGTTGTTGCAGGGACTTTCACCAGGATTTTCATTTTCTCTCCTAAAGACGCGCCTTGTGTGGAAAATTCGAGCGCGCCCTGTAAAAAATTTCGCCAAGTCTAACATAAAAAAACGCAAATTATTTCTATGAATTTTGGATCGGTTCGCAGTAAAATCAAGTCATGCCAACTTATGATTTTATCTGCAATGACTGTCAGCAAAGATTCGATGTCTTCATGACCTACAGCGAGTACGGAAAGAAAGTTGTCCACTGCGCCCATTGCCAGAGCAAGGATGTCCGCCGCCGTATGACCAAGGTGCGAATCGCCAAATCGGATGAAAGCCGGTTGGAATCCGCCGCTGACGATTTTTCAGGAATGGGTGGAATCGAAAACGACCCCAAAGCCCTTGCTCACATGATGCGGAAAATGGGAAACGAAATGGGCGAGGAGTTGCCCTCTGAATTCAATGACGTGGTGGATAGGCTGGAGGCGGGTCAAAGTCCCGAAGAAATCGAATCCGCCATCCCTGATTTGGGCTTGGACGATTCGGGGGAGGAATAGAAAAAACTTTTTTGAACCGCGGCGGCGGGGGCGAGTATTGGCGGGAACGTTAAACATTCAACGTTTAACGTTCAAATGAAAAGTCTCATCCCCGCCCAGCGGAAGATTCAGCGGCGCGGACTCCAAAGCCATGACTCGGCTATTGGCGAAGAATCCAAAATCGAACTCGGTGACATCCCCAGCCTGTTTGCCAGGAATGGGCATCAGCCTCGCTGTGAGCGGTTTATCCAGCCGCATCGCCAGCACGGACAAATCCAGCAGCAGCGGGGTCAACTGCTCGGCGGTCACATCCCCAGCCAGGGGGACGGTATCCAATCCTGTGCCGCAGACCGCCGAATAAAGCAGGGCATCTTTCACGGTCAGCACGCCTTCGGCGGCGCGTTTCGCCAAAATTGAATCTTCGAGGACTGGCTGCATGAATCCGCTGAAACCTGTGTGCGGAAAGTCGGCGCGGTCAACGGCTTCGGTGAGGATGGCGGCGGCGGCAAGCGAGCCGTGCAAGCCGATCTTCGTGACGCCCATCGCTTCGACTGCGCCGCCGAGGGAATGCGCGTCGTCGGGGAAGGGGGCAAGGGAGAAGTCGATGCCTTTGAAAATAGGTAATTGGGAATTAGGAATTAGCGATTGGGCGGTTTGGGCGATGGCTTGACCGTGCTTTGTGATTTCGGAAATTAACGTTGAACGTTGAACGTCCAGCGTTTCACCGCTGGAAAATGCTTCGATGGCAAGGTCTGCTGATTCGACAGCAACCGCAAATGCAGGCTCGTCTGCGTCGTGATAGGCGGCGGGGAAAAATGGCGCATTCGCTTTGACGTTTGCCAGCGCGGCAAAATTCAAATTGGCAAAGCCATTCGGTTGGATGGTGGATGCCCGCTGAATAATCTGCGCGCAAGCCTTGACAGCCTTCATCGAAATGCCGTTTGCCTTATCTGCCATGACGCCGCCGAAGAAGATATTTTCACCGGCAGAGATGGCTTCGGGGATGACCGCGTAACTTTCGGGGAACTCGATCAATGCGGGACCGAGCGCCGCATACGCCAGCCCGATTTGGGGCAATATTCCAGACAGTCTTTCCGCAAGCAGCGGAAGTTGATCCACTTTGCCATTCAACAATCGTGGGAAAGGAATCGTCGCCATGCGCGTGGTCTGGACTTCGTATCCCGCCGCTTCGTAGGCAGACTTGGCGCTTGCAAGAAACTCGCCAGCCTTTTGCAAGATGGTTTCGTCGAGAGGATATTTTGGATTGCAAAAATAAGTGATGGAACGGATTTTCATGGTGCCTCGTTTCAACGTTAAACGTTTAACGCTGAACGTTGTCTCACAACCTCAAACATCAGAATACTTCCCGCCATACCCGCATTCAGCGATTCGACACTGCCATTCATCGGAATGGTGATTTTCCCGTTCGCCAACTTCCGCGCGGACTCGCTTGCCCCGTCCGCCTCGCCGCCGATAACCAGCGCAACAGGCTGGCGCAAATTGGTCTCCCAGCAGGATTGTCCATCCATATCTGCCAGAAAAACCTGCAAACCCGCCGACCTGACAACCTGCTCAACTTCCGCCCAGTTCATGGAATGAATCGGCAGCCGAAAATGTGCCCCCATCCCAGCGCGGATGACCTTCGGCGCAAATGCATCCGTCGTTTCAGGCGGAAGCAAAACAGCCTGCGCGCCTGCCGCAGCCGCAGTCCGCAACAGGGTGCCGAGATTGCCAGGGTCACGGATTTGGTCGGGGATGAGGATGAAAGTTGGTAAATTGGGGATTGGTAAATTGATAAGCTCAAGAACAGCGAGAATGCCTTGCGGGGTTTCGGTTTCGCTCAAAGATTTCATCAGACTGGCAGAGATTTCCTCGACATCCACACCGTTTAACGTTAAACGTTCAACGATCAACCTGCCCCTTTCGCTCAAAGTCTCATCGAATAACGCAAACTTCAATCTCCAATTATTATTTACCGCATCTTCGACAAGGCGCACGCCATCCACCACAAAGGCTCCCGCCTCGCGGCGTTCCTTTGCGCGTCCCTGCAAAGCGCGGATAAGTTTTAATTTTGGGTTGTGGGGAGAAGTAATCATTTGGGAAAGGATGAAGGAGGAACGATGAAGGATGAATTGTTAAATATCCCAAACTTTGAGGAAGGGTTGGATGGTGGCGTCGTCAAACAAGAGGATGCGGACGGTTTTTAGCGTGGAGGTTTTTGCATTTGCAAAATATTTTTCGACGGCAAAGAAGATAATTCCCGCCGCGCGTTCCTTGGGGAAACCGAAAATCCCTGTCGAGATGGCAGGCATGGAAATGGACTCGCACTGCAATTCGTCTGCCACGCGCAGGGAGCCGGTGACCGCGTCCGCGAGTTTTCGATCCTCGTCGCCGTCGCCCCAGACGGGACCCACAGCGTGGATCACGTATTTCGCAGGCAGCGCCCCGCCCGAAGTCCAGGCTGGGTCGGCATGTGAAACCGTCCCGTGCTGTCGAATCCACTGGTCGCTTTCCTGCTGAATCACATCTCCGCCGCGCCGTACGATTGCCCAAGCCACGCCGCCGCCGTGCTGCAAATGCTCGTTCGCCGCGTTGACGATTGCATCCACTTTATCGGTGGTGATGTCGCCCTGCGCAATTTGCAGGGACTGTCCCGTCTGGAGAATACGTTCTTTCAAAATGGTGTTCATGGATTTATTTTACCCCCGTTAAATAATGTAGGGGCGGATCGTTGACCCGCCCCTACAAAAATTATCTGGTCTTTGCCACAACCGCGGCGAATGCCTGCGGATTTCGTACCGCGATGTCGGAAAGCATCTTGCGATTGAGCTCGATGTTTGCCTTCTTCATCGCCGACACCAATTTGCTGTAGGTGGTTCCGTTGAGACGGGCGGCAGCGTTGATGCGGGCGATCCACAATTTGCGCAGGTCGCGCTTGCGGACGCGGCGATCACGGGTGGCGTACCACAGGCTCTTGAGCATGGCTTCGTTGGCACGCTTGAAAAGCAGGTGCTTCGAGCCGCGTTGACCCTTCGTGATCTTCAAAACTTTTTTGTGACGTAGATGCCCCTGAGGGCCTCCCTTTACGCGCATTTGTTTACCTCCTGCAAACTCGCGGGCGTCGGCAGGTCATGCCAGTTGCGTACACCCGAAAGCCGCAAATAAAAAATCGATTCGATAACCGGAAGACTAGTCTTCCATGTTCGGGGCAAGGCGCTTGATTCGTTTGACGAACTTGCGTCCCTGCACGACCACCATTTCGCTCAATAGCGCCTTGGTGCGGTCAGATGTGCGGCGGCGCAGATGGCTCTTGCCGCCTTTGGTGCGCACCAGTGTGCCGGAGCCGGTCAGGCGGAATCGCTTGGATGTCGCCTTGTGCGTCTTCAGCTTTAATTTGCCAGATGCTTTTGCTTTGCGAGGCATTTCTAATTTGCTCCTTTCACAAAATTAACCGCGGCATGATGCCCGCGGACGATCAACCTTCTCAAACTACTGGGCGGTGGGAGTTGATTCGCCCTTCGCCTCAGACTGTTCGCTCTTTTCCTTCTTCTTTGCGCTTGCCTTGGCTGGCGACAGCACCACGAGCATGGTCCGTCCCTCCATTTGCGGGGGGACTTCGACGACCGCCACGTCCACAAGGTCCTGGACGATCTCGCGCAAATCTTCGAGCGCAATTTCGGGGTAATCCATTTCGCGCCCGCGGAACTTGACGGTGACGCGAACCTTGTGCCCCTGATTCAGCCAGCGGCGGGCGTCATCCACCTTGAAGTCGCGGTGGGCTTCATTCGTCTTGGGACGCAGGCGGATTTCCTTGACCTCGATCTTGGTCTGAGCCTTTTTGGCTTCGCGTTCCTTTTTTGCCTTTTCGTAGATGAACTTCCCGAAGTCCATCACACGACAAACAGGCGGATTTGCCCCGGGAGAAACCTCCACAAGATCCAACTCGGCTTCACGGGCAATTTGCAGAGCCTGACGGGTGGGCACGACGCCCACATTCCCGCCATCGGCACCGATCAGGCGAACCTCCGCGACGCGGATGCCCTCATTCACTCGAAACTCGTTAGCGCTGATATGCTGCTCCTCTTGGTGTATGTAACAAATCCAGCCTTTTTGTGGCTGGTTTTTTAGCGGGCGAATGATACCATGAGGAAGCGTGAGTCGTCAATAAAAATGCAATTCTGGTCGAATTCCCTGCGAATGTCTTGTATAATCCCTTTTATACATTTCCTCCCCGAAAGATTGAAAATTCGCCCAGTTGAACCAAATTCCAAAACCGCAGGAGAAAACATGATCGTCGCATCGGATTTAATGGGTACATTGACCACCGGCTCGCCATTTTTGGGGCTGGTGGATTGGGTCAAACACAATCAGAGCAAGCTCCGCGCCGGCTTTTACACGGCGGCAGTCATGCCTTCATATGTCCTTGCCAAAAACGGCTGGATTGACTGGCAGGCATGGGGTCAAAAATTAATGGTGGACAGCCTCGCCTACATCGAAGATGCGAATCCCGAAAAACTGGCTCACGCTTCAGAGTGGGTCGTGGAACACGATTTTTGGAGGAAGCGCCGCGTAGATGTGGTCGCGCGGCTGATGAGTCACCGCGAACAGGGCGCAAAAGTTTACATTGCCAGCAGCGTGGTGGAGCCGTTCATCGAGCCGTTTGCCAGGAGAATTGGGGCGCAGGCAATCGGCACACCCGTCGAAATTGTGGATGGGCGAGTGCGAATGGTTGGCGAGTTGATGGCAAACGAAAAGAAAATCGAGCAGGTACTCAGCCGCCTCGGCGTGGATCGTGTGGATGTCGCCTACGGCGATACGATTTTGGATGTGCCCCTGCTCGAACATGCCGATCATCCTGTGGCGGTTTATCCCGAAGCGAATTTGAAAGCCGTCGCCCTCCAGCGCGGATGGGAGATCATCGGCGATACGCCGAAAATTGGATAAAAATATTTCTGAGAGAGGTGAGCGAATGGAAAGGACAACGTTACGAAGAATTCGAAAGCGAAAAGCGGATAACAAGATTTATCTCTGCGCGCCCGTCAATGCGTTGGTGGAGGGAATTTATGAGCAGGATATTCCCTTCTACGAAATCAAAAAACATGGCGATTTCGGTCTCGGCACCTTCAACGACCTCGACGGCGAGATGATGATGTTCGACGGGCTGATCTATCGCGTGGGCGCGGACGGCAGGGCGAACCAGATTACAGACGAGGAAACCCGCACGCCATTTTCCTGTGTTACGTTTTTTCAACCGTCCAGCGAAGAATTTCTCGACCATGAGTTGTCTCACGCAGAGTTCATGGAATGGATGAAGGGACTCATGCCTTCGCCCAACCTGTTCTATGCTTTTCGTATCGAAGGCGAGTTTGCCTACGTCAAGACCCGCTCGGTTCCAAAACAGGAAAATTATCGCCCGCTGGTGGAGGTGGCAAAGGAGCAGCCCACCTTCGAGTTCAAGGATGCGCGGGGAATGATGGTCGGGTTTTACACGCCCGCTTTCGTGCCTTCGTTGAATGTTCCCGGCGTTCACTTGCATTTCATTACCGAAGATCGTCTCAGCGGTGGGCATCTGCTGGAATGCCGTCCGCGCAGCGTGAAAGTGGAAATGGAATATTTGTACACGGTTGAAGTATCGCTCCCATCCAACCTGGATTACCTGACCTGGGATTTCCAACGCGACATCGGAAGCGATTTGAACAAGGCGGAAAAATGAGTTTCCGCGCGCGCCTGGGCATTGCCCTTGCGATTGGGCTTGTATCCGGGTTGTTTTGCGCCTTTGCCCTGCGTCGCATCGGATACGGCGCAGGGGATTTTAGTTGGCCCCTGCGCGCCGCCCGCGACCTGCTGGCTGGAAATGATCCATACAATTACCCGTCTGGCTACCTTGCATTTTTCTATCCGCTTCCCGCCGCCATGCTTGCCATCCCCCTAGCCTGGATGACGGACTTTATTGCAGGGGGAGTTTTCTTCGGCGTCAGTTGCGGACTTCTTGCCTGGCTGATTTTACGCAACGGGAAACCCTGGCAATTGCTTCTATTTCTATCCTGGCCCTTTTTCTATGCCTTGTTATATGCCCAATGGACTCCGCTTATTTTGTGCCTGTACTTCGCGCCAGCCTTCCTGCCAACGTTGTTGATGAAACCACAAATTGCCCTGCCGCTGGCGTTGACTCAACGCCCCAGTTGGCTGGGCTTGGGGTTGACACTGGCGCTGGGGATCGCATCATTGGTGATTTACCCAACCTGGCTCTGGGCATGGCTGGGACAGACATCCACCTACCAAGGATTTATCCCGCCCCCGCCGCTATTGGTGCTGCCTCTTGGTCCCTTGCTTCTGTTGGCGTTATTGCGTTATCGGGATCGAAAAGTATGGCTGTTGTTGTTGATGTCGGTCATGCCGCAAAGGGTGCTTTATGACCAGGTGGCGCTGCTGCTGGTTGCCGACAGCCGACGCGAAATACTGTTCCTCGTTTTTTGTTCGTGGATTTCGCTGCCCGCCTTGTGGGTGTTTGGGGGTTGGCTCAACCTTCCCGGCGGATGGAAATTTTGGATCTTGATCACACTCTACCTGCCAGCCTTGGGGGTTATTTTCGCGCCCATACTAACAAACTGGATTAAACAACGGAGCAATCGACTTGAAAACCGAATCTGAGAAACTCAACCTTTTGATTTTGGTCTTTGGACTTTTGCTGGGGGCGTACGTGCGTTTCCTGCCGACGCTGATGGTTGGATTCCCCGTCACGGACGGCGGCTTGTTCTATGTGATGGTGAAAGCCCTGCAAGCCAATCATTACATCCTGCCGAAATTTGTCGCGTACAACGGCATTTCGATTCCGTTTGCCTACCCGCCGCTCGGATTCTACGTCACGGCGCTGGTCTCGGATGTATTCCGCCTGCCGCTGATCGAAGCCTTCCGCTGGATTCCCGCCGCTGGCAGTTTGATCTTCACCATTGCCTTCTTCCCAATGGCGTCAGCCATTTTGAGATCACAGTTAAAGGGAACCCTGGCGACTGTCTTCTTTGCCCTCCTGCCGCGTTCTGTTTCCTGGTACATCATGGGCGGCGGAATTACCCGTGTCTGGGGACATTTCTTCCTGATGCTGATTCTTTGGAGCGCGTACAAGTTATTCACTACGCCATCCAGAAAATACCTGGCGCTCACCATTCTCTTTGGCAGCGGAGTCGTGTTAAGCCACCCCGAAGCATCGATGCACACGGTTTTTCTGTGTCTTGTGTTGTGGCTGTTTTACGGCAGGTCAAAAGAGGGAATCAAAAACGCCCTGCTGACCGCGCTTGGAATTATCCTGCTGACCTCGCCCTTCTTCCTGACCGTCGTCTCGCGGCATGGTTTCGCTCCCTACCTGAATGCCGCCCAAACGGGATTCCAATCTCCGCTTGCCTGGGTTGCCATCCTGACAGGTTCCTTTGCTGACGAAAAATTTGTCACCCTGATCTCGGCGCTGGCGCTATTGGGGCTGGTGATGATTTTTGCGAGACGCGAGTTCCTTTTGGCGGTCTGGTTGTTCCTGCCTGCCATCGTCAACCCGCGCAGTGCGGCTTCGATTTCGATCATCCCTTGGGCAATGCTCGCCTCCATTGCTTTTGCGGATGTCATCCTGCCGGGGCTGGTTGCTTTGAAAGAAAAAGCGCAGGACGGTTTTGATTTCGAAGCCAACTGGAGCGCCCTCTTCATGAAAAGCGGCGGGATAAAAATTGCGCTGACGGCGTTGATTTTCTACGCCTTCTTCGGCGCGGTTCTTTCGGATCAAGTCTATCCCAAGGTGAGCCTTACCGCATCCGACCGCGCTGCGTTGGGTTGGGTGGCTGAAAATATCCCACAGGGAAGCCGCTTTGCAATTCTCACAGGCGAGACCGAAGCCTTTGCCGATTCTGTCGCAGAGTGGTTTCCTGTTCTCACAGAGAGCGTCAGCCTTTCCACCATTCAGGGTTATGAGTGGATGCCCGATAAACTCTTTCTAAAGAAGATGGACGAATATTACGCGCTCCAAACCTGCATGGGAAAAACTTATGAATGTGTCGAAGAATGGGGAATGAAGACAAATCAAGATTTTGATTACGTGCTTGTGTCACAGAACGGATTGGCGGAAAACGGAAATCCGCTGGTGACTTCGCTGACAGCGGCAGGCTATCGAGCTTTGTATTGGGACGGGGGCGTGGCGATTTTTGATCTAAAAAATTAATCTGCGGCTGGCGAATCTCAATAAAATGGCGGCTTGCTTTCAGCAAGCCGCCTTTGGAAAAGCACTTGATTGTTGTGGATGAAACTTGCTACACTTTGGACAAACTACTATTGACCTTGCTGAATACGTTGCCAATAATGGGTCCCAGGATCATAAGCGCAGCAATAACAACGATGGCAACCAAAACGAGAATCAAGGCATACTCAACAAGCCCCTGTCCCTTCTCTTGCGGAGAGAATAACATTTCTTTTACCTCCTTTCCTTATGATTCAGTCAGGCAGTCCTGAAAGTATATTAATTATAACTAAGCATTTGCTGAAATGAATTAACAAATCGGTTAGTTTGCCATTGCAGTTTTAGCTTTTCAGTTGATGCGCCATTTTCTCACTGCGCCGTGTTGCCGCCGTCTGCCAGCAGCAGGTGACCCGTGACAAAAGACGCTTCATCCGACGCCAAAAACAAAACGGCGTTGGCAATTTCTTCGGGCTTGCCAAAGCGCCCCATCGGGATGTATTCACTGGCTTCCTTGACCGCCTCTTCCAACGTAATCGGGTCAGAATCCTCGAAGTAGCCCTTCTCCATCCAACGGTCAACGAAGGTGTCGCCGGGGCAAACCGCATTAACGCGGATATTGTCGCGGGCGTAATCAATCGCCATCGCCTTGGTCATCATGCCCACCGCGCCCTTGCTGACGATGTACGGCAGGGCGTTCTTGCCCGCCACCAGCGACCAATCCGAACCGTTGTTGACAATCGCGCCGCCGCCCTGTTTTTTCATTTGCGGGATGACCAGGCTGCACATGCGCCAAACCGCCGTCACGTTGATTTCGAGCGTCTCGCGCCACACCGCTTCGGGCGTGGTATCCGCCGTCCCTTTGGTGACGATGCCCGCGTTGTTGAACAAAATATCGATGCGACCAAATTCCCGCAGGGCTGAATCAATCACCCGCTGGCAATCCTCCGCCTTGGTGTGGTCTGCTTCGACGAAAAGACAACGAACGCCCCGCTGCCTGATTTCTGCTTCGACGGCTTTTCCCAACCCGATTCTTCTGCCCGTGACAACGAGATTCGCGCCCTCCTCCGCAAACCGCAGCGCCGTGGCTTTCCCAATTCCACTCGTCCCGCCTGTGATAATCGCAACTTTATTTTTGAGCCTCATTTCATTTTTCTCCTATTCGCTATATTTTATCCGTGTTCATCCGTGTTTATCTGTGGTTTAATTCCCACACTATGGACAGCAAGACACTCAACGTTCTCGAATATCCAAAAATCCTCGACCGCCTGGCGGGATTCTGCGACTTCTCCGCCTCGATGGAATTGGCGCGTTCGCTCGAACCCACCTCCTCCTTTGAGTTGGCAACCGCCCGCCTCGCCGAAACCAGCGAAGCCTGCAAACTGATTTCGATTCAAAGCATGGGAGTCGGCGCGGCGCACGACATCCGCCCGCAGGTTGACCTTGCCGCGCGCGGCGGCGTCCTCGACCCGCAGGCGCTGCTCGATGTCAAGTCCACGCTGATCTCGTGCCGCGAACTCAAGAAGGCATTCGAGAAGCGCAACGAGGAATATCCGCGCCTGACGCAGACCGCGCTGGGCTTGCCCGACACGCACGGTCTGGTGGATTCGATTTCGCGCATCCTCTCGGAACGCGGCGAGATTTTAGATTCCGCCTCGCCCAAACTTGGCGACATCCGCCGCGAGTTGCGGGTGGCACAAGACCGCCTGATGAGCCGCCTGCAAAGATACGTCACCGACTCAAAAACCGTCTCGATGTTGCAAGAGCCAATCGTCACCCAGCGCGACGGGCGCTACGTGATTCCGCTGCGCTCGGAGTTCAAGGGCAAAATCAAAGCCATCGTCCACGACTCCTCTTCCAGCGGCGCGACCTTGTTCATCGAACCGCTGCCCGTCGTCGAAGCCAACAATCAACTGCGCGAACTGCAACTTGCCGAACGTGACGAAGAACGCCGCATCCTAGCAGAAACCTCGCGTCAAATTGGCGAACACGCCACCGAGTTGAAGTACGGCGTGGAGAATCTCGCCGCTCTCGACCTGGCTTTTGCAAAGGCGAAGTATGCGGAAGAACTGCGGGCGAGTGAACCAGTTATCAGTAATCAGTTGTCAGTGAACAGTAAACAGTCTGGGCAATCGCAAATCGCAAATCGTAAATCGTCAATTAAATTATTGAATGCCCGCCATCCTCTTCTTGACCCAAACAATGTTGTCCCGATTGATGTTGACCCCGCGCCAGGCACGCAAGCCATCGTCATCACGGGACCCAACACCGGCGGAAAGACGGTCTCGCTCAAAACGGTAGGACTGCTGGCGCTGATGGCGCAAAGCGGACTCCACATCCCCGCCCAAAGCGGCTCGGAACTGCCGTGCTTCCACTCGGTCTGGGCAGACATCGGCGACGAACAATCCATCGAGCAATCGCTTTCCACATTCAGCGGACACATCACCAACATCATCCGCATTTTGAAAAAAATCGACAGCCGATCGCTGGTCATCTTCGACGAGTTGGGTTCTGGAACTGACCCGCAGGAAGGCGCGGCGATTGCGCGGGCGATTCTCAGTCACCTGCTCGAATCGGGCGCGGTGACTCTGGTCGCCACGCATTATCCCGAACTCAAGACCTTCGCGCACAGCACCGAGCACGTGGTCAACGCCTCGCTGGAGTTCGACATCAAAACCCTGCGCCCAACCTACAAGTTGACGTTGGGTTTGCCTGGACGTTCCAATGCCCTGCTCATCGCCCAGAAACTTGGACTGTCGCAATCCATCATCGACTCAGCGCGGGCGGAGATTAATCCGCTGGATTTGCGCGCCGACAAACTGCTGGACGACATCCGCAAGGAACGCAACCGCACATCGCGCGAGCGTGAGAAGTTGGAAAAGGCGCGGGCGAAACTCGAAACCGAAACCCGCGAAATCGAAAAGCGTTTGGAGAAAATCGAGGATGAACGCCGCGAAACTCTGGCAAAAGCCCGCGCCGAAGGCGAACTCGAAGTGGCGGTGCTGAAGAAGAACATCGACTCGCTGAAGGCGCAACTCAAAAAAGCCAGCCAGCCCCTGCAAGCCATCAAAGCCATCGAGCAAAAGATGGAGGAAATGGAAGAGAAGGTGGAGCAGCCCATCGAGCGAAAAACGTTGAACGTTGAACGTTTAACGTTCAACGAGATGAAATTGGGCGAGAAAGTCATCGTCGGGTCGTTGAATGCCGAGGGTGTGGTGACAGCCCTGGGCGAGTCCGACGCCGAAGTCCAAATCGGCACGGTGCGGATGCGGGCGCGGCTGTCGGATTTGATTCGGAAATCCAAAGGCGAGGTCGAGTCGAAGGTCGAAGGTCGAAAGTCAGACGTTGAACGTTCAACGTTAAACGTTAAGACCTCCCCCGGCATGGAAGTTGATTTGCGCGGCTTGATGGCGGAGGATGCACTCGATAAAATGGAGCGGTATCTCGAACAGGCGTTTCTGGCGAGTCTGCCCTGGGTGCGAATCATTCACGGCAAGGGGACGGGCAGACTGCGGCAGGCGGTGCGCGAGGCGCTGCGCGGGCATGAGTACGTCAAGTCGTTCGAGGAGGGCGGCGACAAGGAAGGCGGCGAGGGCGTGACCGTGGCAAAGATGAAGAGCGGATAAAAAAAAGACTCTGGAAAACCCAGAGTCTTTTTTCGCTTCACTTTCTTTCCGCCACCTGTCGCGCCGCCGGCTTGCGTATTTTATACCTTCGAGCGGGGACTTTTTCCATCAACTGAATCAGCGAACGCAAAGCCTCATTAACGGAATCTGAATCGGAGAAATATTCAAGCACATCGGGAGCCAATAAAACCGCGCCTTCCGCCAGCGTGTAATGATTAATCACGGTTGCACCGTCCGCTTTTGTCACGTGGACTGTGTAGCCTTTGTCCAATGGGCGATAAAACTTTCCACGCTCCGCCTTGCTGAAATCGTATTCAGCGCGCATTTCTTCATTTTTCTTCTTAGTTGTTTTCATAATTCTTCTTCTCTGCCTTCGTCGCCTTTCTGGCGCTTATCAAGCGGACTCTTTCTGTACGACAGGCATGAATGACGGTCAATAAACGCCTGACTACAGATACGCCAATTGAAACAAATCGCTCTTCGCCTTCCGAATGATCTGGGTCTGAAATTGTGGCAAGTTTGGGGTCATTGAAAATCGTCGCGCCTTCATCAAAACTGACGCCATGCTTCTTGAGGTTGCTTTTTTCTTTTTCATCGTCCCATTCAAATTCGGAGTCTCTCATCGTGAAATTTTCCTAATCAAATTATACTCGCTGTCTAAAGTTGCAAAGCGAATATGGCGGGAGCGGAATCACAGCGAATTTAGATTATCCAAGTCTTTTGGTATATAATTTCGCAACCCAATTCAAACAGGAGCCTGCGATGTCCATCGATGATGCCATTCAAAAAATGACCGACCTGATCAAAGCCGCCTGCGCGGGCGCGGAAATCAAATCGACAAAAATGTCGGACGAGGAGGCGCGGCTTTCGGTGTACGCGCCGACGGGCGACATGCAAAAAATAAAAGATGCAACCTTCATGCCCGCGATGGACATGCTCAACAACGACGGGATGGACGTGCAGGTCTTTGTCTACGATAAGGACGCGCCGCCCTTGAAAGGAGGATAAACAGTTTGCCGGGTTTGCCAAATTTGGGACAGGCGGTGAATGTCAGTTGTTGAATTTTCATTGACAATTCCCCCATGCCTCAGGTAGAATAGCCGTCGCCTTGTTTACAAGGGCCTGTAGCGCAGTTGGGAGCGCGCCTCAATCGCACTGAGGAGGCCAGGGGTTCGAATCCCCTCAGGTCCACTGTTCAGTGAGCAGTCATCAGTAATCGGTCGCTGAACACTGAAGATTAAAATTTTGATTACTGAATTCAGGGCCCATAGCGCAGTTGGGAGCGCGTCTCAATGGCATTGAGAAGGTCGAGGGTTCGAATCCCTCTGGGTCCACAAATCAATA
>Ga0172367_10003700_pt1 | contig 19526 bp, 4 predicted proteins | sample Lak10m_FD_114542 | JGI IMG/M metagenome (GOLD analysis project Ga0172367, IMG submission 114542) | Freshwater microbial communities from Kabuno Bay, South-Kivu, Congo - kab_022012_10m | ecosystem: Environmental > Aquatic > Freshwater > Lake | place: Democratic Republic of the Congo: South-Kivu...
AAAAAAAAAAAAAAAAAAAAAAAAAAAAAAAAAAAAAAAAAAAAAAAAAAAAAAAAAAAAAATAAAAAAAAAAAATAAAAAAAACCTTATATGTTCCGACGTACTGGAGCATATCACGTACAATAGCTGAAAGATTTTCTTTTACATAAAAATTGAAATTTTAAAATTAACATATGTACTTTTTTCGTACAGACAGAAGAGTGCTTTTGTTTGTAGTGCTATGCCCTCGGTATAGCATATTTTATGTTTAAAATATTGAGGGTTGATAATAGATTAGATTAAATAAAATAATTATTGAAAAAAATAATTATATTAGAAAAAAATATATTATATATGTATTTTACTTTTATGAAAATTTTTAACAAACGAAAAATGGAAATTTTTTAAAAATAAATCAAGGAAGAATATTTTTAAAATGTTTAATAAAATGATTAATAAAATGTTTAATAAAATATTTAATAAAATGTTTAATAAAATGATTTTTAAAATATTTAAAATTCAACACAGAATGAATTAAATATTAGATATAAAATATTAAAGAAAATAGGCGAAGGAAATTATTCAGAGGTTTTTAAAATTATACATTTAAAAACAAAAAAGATCTATGCAATGAAAATCATTAAAAATTTAGAAAATAATTAATATTTATTAATAAAAAAAGAAATAGATATTATGAAAGAGCTTAAATGTCCAAATATTATATAATTTAAAGGTGTAAAAAAATAATTAGATTAAACATGTATAATTCTTGAATATTGCCATTTTGGAGATTTGGATTTTTTTAAATAAAAAACAAAAAGTTAATTTTTCGAAGAAAAAATAGTATAGAGTATAATAAGATAAGTAGTAAATGGACTTTATTACTTAAATAAAAAACAACTTGTACACAGAGATCTTAAATTATAAAATATTATGATAACTGATGATTATAGAATTGTATTAGCTGATTTCGGAATGGCTAAATAATTAAATCAATTAAATAATACATTTTGTGGAACTCCTAGCACAATGGCACCTGAAATATTAAATAGATAACAATATACATATAAATGTGATATATGGTCATTAGGAATAATTGCATATTAACTTTTGTAAGGAGTGTATCCGTTTATAAATTGTGAAACAAAAACTCTTTAAGATATCATTCAAAATATTTATAATATAGAGAATATTAAATTTTTTAATAAAATTTCAAAAGACGCTATAAATTTTATATCCGGATGCTTAAAAATTAATTAAGAAGAAAGATTTGATTATGAAACTATTATAAATCATCCATGGATAGATTTAAATTAATACGATTACAAACATGATTTTTCAATAAAAAATTTATTGTAAAAATTCGAAAAAAAAAAAAAATCTTTGGATTTATATAATTCTGTAACAAATTGTTAAAAAAATATTCAATCACATTCGTAACCAAAATAAAGCATTGTATAATAAAATGTAAATATAGACGATTGGATAATATTAACTGAAAAAAATATTTGATCAAACCCCAGAAGATCCAAATCCACCGTTACGCTCCTATTATTCAGATTATATAACATTATCCCATTAATCATAAATTTATAAATTTTAATCTTTCGTTATTACTAATTATGCTATTCTATCTCCTTTTTTAATCTGATAATCATTTTGACCAAAATTAAAAATAATAATTTAAATTTCTTATTTATAATCAGTATCAATTAAGCCAGGATGACATTATATATTAAATTTTAAAGCCAACCCAGATCTACTTCTTATATCAGCATAAAATCCATCTTGAAAATCTATGGAAAATCCGGTTTTTATTATTTGGTTTTACATACTTTTTATAATTTTATCTTCATATGCATAAATATCATAACCTATACTTTTTTATGTTTGTTTTTTTGGTAAAATAGAGTCCTTATATAATTTTATAAATTTTGTTTTTTATTATTACATATATATAACCTATTTTTATGTAATATTTTTTTTTTTTCATTTTTTTATTTCGCGAAAATATTTTTTTATTTTACGAATATATATTAATATATGAACAATGATTTTTAGTAAATTTTTTAGACTATGAAATAATGTGTAAATATAAAAAACTAAGATAATAAAGAAGAAATTTAAAAATTAAGATAAATTATACACATTTAAGAATATTATAAATAATTCGATATCAAAGAATTAGTTAAATAAATTTAAATATAATTGTATTCATTGATAGATTAAGAAAATAAACTAAGGGTAAAAAAAGGAAAGAATGAAATCGGATATAGTGTATTGACAAATGAATAATTTTATAATCATTTTATCGAAATCGTCAAATAAATAGAAGTTAAAATTCAAAGTGACGATAAATACAAATTATATGATTTTAATGACAAATTATATTTTCTTCCGAATAGTTTAATAGATGATAAATTCCTCCTTTAAACATTTTTGGAAAGATATTTGAAAAAAAAAGACAAAAGATTTGTTAATTTGAAAATAAAAATATTACGTTCAATGTTCGTAATATCTAAAATATATAATTTACCAAACATAACTATTTAAATATATAATTCTTAGATGGATTCAATTATTTAAACATTTTTAAGTATTTTTAAATTAGAAGAAATGAAAAAAATAGGAGCTGAATTTTCATCGACTTTCACTTAGATTATTTAATAAGGTTAAATGTTTAATCCTGATTCTTTATCTAAGTTTTTATTACCAATTATGAATTTAGAAAAAGATCAATAAAAAAGGTTATTTGATGTTATATATAATGTTCTTAAAGAAATAGTAATGCTGATGTTTTTGATGTCAGACAAATCATTAATTATATACTTCGCAACGTAATTCGAATAATACATAAATAAACCAGAAAATAATTCAGAACAAATGAATCAAATAAAAAATAAAGTAATTTCATATTTTAAGGAATTTTAGTAGGAATATGATAAAGCTGAAAAGTAGGAAACAGGATATTTATTGCAATATAAATATGAAGATGCAAATTTAAATATTAGATTTAACTAATAAACACTTGATAATTTTGTCACATTTATATTTTTGAAAATAAATTAAGAGTTAAAATTCACAGATAAAATATAATAAATTTAAAATTTTAATTTTAATACTGGTTTGTTCGATGCTGAATTTAAAGGAAAAATATATTGTTATTTATGTTTCCTCTCAAAACCTTTCATTTAATATTTTATTAAAATAATCAAGGACCTCGACGATTCTTAATTATATGAAAAAATAGATAAGTTTTTAAGAGATTACGTAGACAATATAGATATTTAAAAGTTTTTCTAAATGCATTAAAAAGTATAAAAGTGATTTTTTTTTAAATGTATAAAAGTTTTTCTAAATATATAAAAGTTTTTATAAATATATAAAAGTGATTTTTTTTTAAAATATTTTTTTTTTAAATATTTTTTTTAAATATACTTTTTTTTAAATATATTTTTTATAAAGTCATAAATTATTTTATAATGATATATTATATATGATAAAAGTTATAAATTATTTCCAAAATTAAAAAACATTACAGTTGCTTATTTACTAAGTTATATATATCCAAGATCAGTAAAAAAAAACCAAAAATATTCTTATGTAAATATAATAGTAACCTTTTTTAGAATCGTTGGTTTAGTTATCTAAATAAGAACATTAATATATGTGTTAATTATTTTCAGAATATTGGTTAAGTTCATTATTTCCATTAAAACATATTTAAAATTAATATTAATAATATAAAACCGATATAGAAGACTAAATGGTTTAAAAAGGATACCAACCATACATAATTAAACATATTGTGAATAATTAAATAAACACAATGCGAAAAATATTTTATAAATACTAATAATATATTTTTAACAACGAAACAATAGAAAATTAAGATTTATAAAATATTTAAAGTGATATGGGAAAAGATAAACCAATATTGTAAAATAATAGATAATAAAAAAAAAACAAGATAAAATAATAAGAAGATATATTTTAAGACTTAAATTTATAAGAATAACGTTAAGTTATCCTCGAAAACATAGATGTAGATATAATTAACCAATTTCCTATTATAAAAAATTTTGTTTATAGTCCTAATATTTCTGATGTATATTACAAACATTATATATTCGATACGACTGTTACATTTTCGGATAATATTTTAGATTTGTCATATAAAAATCAAATAGTAAATAGAAAAATAGAAAAAAATAATCAATATATAGCAAATTAAGGCGATGTTTATATATTTTCATAATAAATACCTCTTTAATATATTCTTATAGATCTTGAAATAAAAGAAACTATGTAAATATTTACATCGAAAATAGATGAATTGAATTTATTTTAGATACCATAATTTTAAAATTATGTAATAAATGACACTAATATTTTCTATAACCAAAATAAATAATACAAACAAATAAAATTTTATAAAATAAAAAAATATATAATTGATTCTTTGACATTGGAAACGTTATCTTAATATATTCCTAATGGAGATATATATTAATAATCTATATTCAATTATCAAGGACAAAATTTTAGTGAAAATTTTAAAAATTTTATACAAGTATATTTTAATAATTCATAACTTTTATAATCATAATAAATAGATATATAATAGTATTACAATAGCGTTTTAAATAGTATAGATTTCGATATATATTAAATAAAAGTTCAAGAGTAATTAACATAAATGATTTATTCAATAGAAAACATTCAATTATATTAAAACGTATAAAAATATTAAAAATTAAAATAATTATAAAGTATGTTTATTTATCAAGCAAATGTAGTTTCATAATTAGATATTTATTATAATAAAGAACAATAGGCTTGTGAAAAAGAAGTTTTATAATATTTAGAATAAAATAATTTCTTATAACAACAAACATATTACGGAAACCAATTTAATATATTATTATTTAATATGATATAGCCGGATAGTGTATTTTAGTATGTTATTTTAAAAACAAATAACAAAGAACTTTTATAAAAAAAACACAAAAGTGCAACATTCCAATATAAAAAATAAGATTTGAATAAATTTTAAGATTATAATATAATAATTTTTGGGTAAATATAGATAGAAAAATTTATATATAAATTTATGTTTTTTATATTTCAAAAGCAAATAAATGTAATAGTATAAAATATAGAATAAAATAATATCCAAACATTATAATATAAAAAAATAGTTAAATAAATTTCTAAAAACCTATAAAAAAACATAAATTAGAATCTTTTATAAAATGAATTTTCATTTTAAATTATTATAGACACAGATTCTAATTATTTTAAATATATATAAATAAATTTTGAATTTGATATATAAAAACTCGCAAATAATTTCATAGATAATAAAAAAATAAAATAAAATAAATACATGAGCAATTTTTTACAATTTCTAAAATTTTTTCATAGGCATTTTCTGATAGATCAATCCGGCAACATGAGATATTTAAAAACCGAATAATATTTAAATAAAAGACTTTTATTATCTAAAATAATAAATATATATTAAAAAACAGATATTTCAGTAGAAAAATTAAAGAAAGAATTAAAATAATAATTTTAATTATCTGAATAATACATAGAACTCTTAATTAAAGAGTTAAAAAGTAAAAATTAACTAATTAAAAAAAAAAGTATGATAAAAAAATTTCAATATATAAAAAAAAATAAATTTGGAATATTTATTTAGTAATAATTTTACAATATATATAAATACAAATTTATAACAAATATAAATTATTACCAATTAAATGAAATATTTTACACTATTTATATATTAAATATTATTTTCTTAAAATATAATTTGATCGGTGAATATTCTTAATTCTATAAAAATGCACAAAATCTTTATTTAAGATCCGAAAAAAAAAATAATGTTATTTAACAAGATAGTATTATAGACGATTTGAGAAAAAAAAATACATTAAAAATATAAAATTTTGATCAAGAAGAATATTACTCAAGATAATGTTAAGGGAAAAAAAAACCTTAAATGATATTTATATAAGAAGCCGTTTAATAGGGATTTATATAAGATTAATAACATAAAAATATATTTTATACATAAAATGGAAAAGTCGCTATTATGATAAATGATATGATTTTTTATTGCAATGATCAAAAATATTCTAATGCTGGATTTTTAACTTTCTCTAAAGATTGTGTTCCTTGCTGTTTCAATAAAGATTAATTAGTTTCAAAAAACCTAAACGTTATGAAAAAATTAAATTAATGCATATATTTTGAAAATCCTAAAAAAACCGATTTTGTTGAATAATAAACTTTATATATTCAAAAATTTGGTAAAAAAAATCACCCAAATAAATATATTATAATACCAAAACCAATAAATCGATTAATAAATTTTAATAATAAAATATCTTTGTATGAAATGACACTAAGAGAAACACAAGGTTATTATTTAATGAAGAGTAATGAAAAAAATTATTTTTTTAATATTTTATTATAATCACTTGGAATGTAAGATTAATATTTTTTTAAATTATTGAAAGGTATAAAAGACATTGATTATTAGAAAATAAAATATTAAAATTTATTTCCGTACTAAAACATTTAAGAATTTGTAAACTATGTATAAAATGAACCAGAAAAAATTCAACCTCAAGACATTATTTATTTTTTATAGATACCTGGTTTAATTTTTTCTAAAAGAATAAATTTAATTATTTTTGATGTAATTTAAGATAAAAACAATAACATTCAATTTCGTATGTAGCCACCTGATCCAGAATAATTTATGTTTAATTAATATGAAGAATTTTATTAAAATTCTTTTAATATATATTTATTAAAATTATAACAATAATAATAATAGCAAATTTTTATTTAATATTTTAATATCATAAAAGTATAAAAATAGAAAATGAAGATGAAAGGATAAAAAAAAAGATATGTCGTAAATCATTAATTTATCTTTGATAATATAGAAAAAAAAATTATAGAATATATTTAATATTTGTATAAATTATATTATCAAATAACATTTAATTAATATGATTTGTTATTTTTACTTGGAGATAAAATATAAAAATAATACATATAAAACATTTATATTAAAGGGTACATTTGTAATGGATTATTATATCCTTTTAAACATGGATTGATTTATCCTCAAGAAAATTTCACATAACATATAGAAACAATTCAAGATTTTAAAAAATAGAAAATAGAAAAAATTATAGAATTGTATAAAGAAAATAATAAAACATTTTAAATCAAATTCTCCATAAAAAATGTGTTTGTCGTGGATTAAAAAATTTCATTTATTAGTGTGTAGCTTAGTTATTTAAATTAATAAACAAACATTTTCATCGATACATAAATTTAATAATATGACAAATAATTAGAAAAATTACTTTAAACAAACAATATTAGTATAAAACAACTTTCTTATTATAATATACAAGAAGATCTTATTTTTTAATTAAAAATAAACAACTATAGAAGAGAAATAAGAAAAATGTCATAATTGTCATTAAGCACTATACTTTTGTCTGATTTATAATTATGTAAAATATATATAGAAATTTTAAATATAAATGTACCTAAAATATTAAAAAATAGCATATTTAATATTTTCTCATTTTAATTATGTCTACCAGAAATGATTTCATAAAAATTATTATAGCATATTTTAGATGTTAATTTATTTAAATATTTAAACAGTAATTAATAAGATTAAGTTATAGCTTTAATTCAAAAAATTTTTAATATTAAAAAATAAATTCTGTGTATAATTCCAGATGAAGAATTTACCAAATAAATAGAAGAGTTTAATTAAATTTAAGGAGTTTAATATATTAATTGTATTTTTTAAAAATCTAAACAATTTTGTATAAACGGAAAAATTAAAACTAATTTATATTACGCTATTTAGGTAATTTAATATTTATTATAATAATTTAATAAATAACCATTTGAAATAATAGATAAAAAAAATAATTTTTAGATTTTTACGAGATAAGATTATATATAAGACTAACCTTAAAATTTAACATAAACAGTTTAAGAATAAGAATTTTAAATAGATAATCATATTTAAAATATTATAAAGTAAAACTTAATGATATAATTTTTTTTCTAATTTTAAGTTTAATAAGAGTATGGTTTATTTAACGCTTTATATATTTCATATTTTTTTATATAGCACGATCAAGAAATTTTAAAAATAGATTTGTAATAATATAATCTATTATAGGCATAAAATTGCAACATAATGATAACAGAATTTATTTAATGGGTCGATTCTGAATATGAATAATAAAAAATTTTAAATAATAAAAATAAATATTAGTTTTTAAAATATATTTTCAATTAATAAAATATTAAGAGGATACCGATAAAACAAGTTTATCAAGAAACTATATTATTATTAAAAATATTATCTATATATTTTTAAAAAGATATATAACTTTTAGTATAACATTATAGTGAGTAATTATGTATGAAATTTTCACAGGGAGATGTCAAGATAATTCAAAAACAAGAAGTAAGGAGAGATTTTAGTATAATCATAGATATTTAATAACAAGTATAATATTATGCTGTTTTGATTGATTTATAAATGTAATCTTTTAAAAATTGAATTATTAAAATTATTATATTTACAAGACAATATATGGAAAATAGTAAAAATTTCGGAGAAATAATTTAGGATGAAAATATTAAATATGTAACATTTAAAAAAAAAAAATAACTATTAGATTATTATAACGCTGTTAAATAACAATATTAGAATTCATTGTTGATTTAGTAAGGTATAGATAACTAGGCAAAATTTTTTTTCTATTATTAATATTAGGATTGTTATTATGATTTAGTCAATAAATAATAAGATTTTTTATTTGAAACATGGTCTCCTAATTAATTAGTCAAATTAGTGTATGATTTTGATAGAAAAATTACTGAATTAGAAATAGATTAATTCGAAGATATTTAAAAAAAAACTTTAGATATGTTACAATAACTTATATAAGATACTTTGATATTCTTATATTTTATAGAGTTTGATTTTTAATTATAAGAAATACAATATTTTGAAATATTAGATAAAAAAATATTAAATGAAGAAAAAATATTAAATGAACAAAAATTTTATGATTTTGTATAAAAGTTTTTAGACTAAATAGTAATATTATCTTCTAAAAATTAAAAATAAAATGCAAAAATATCCTATCATATCATATTTAATAATGTTATATTTAATAGGATGTATTCGTAATTTTTATTTCATTAATTATTTAGAAAAAATTTTCAACATAAAATATATTTTGAAAACTAAAAAGTAGTCGATTAATTAATTTATAGAAATGTATGTCTTAGAACTTATTTATCATAAAAAGATACTAAAAATTATAATTAATTAGAAAAAATTAAAGACGAAATTAAAATATTTAAATACAATATATAAAATAATTAAAATGATATTTGTTTTTTTAAAATGTCTTTGATAACATAATGTGATAATGTTCAAAAATATATAATATTATTAAAAGAAATCGGTAATTTTTAAGAACCGTTCGTAAATTAAAAATAAATGAATCTTTCACCAGAAGAAGAAATAGATTAAATGTATTATTATTTAAAATAACTAAATAAAATAGAAACCAAATATTGTGATCGAAATCCTTATTGGTAAAATGTCGGTTAGATAATATTTAACCATTCAAAACAATAATAATACAAATATGAAAGTTTACAAGATTAAGAGATAATACATAATAATTATATGGATTTATTTGATAGATGGTCAAAATTATCATAATATTATAGCAAAGAAGGAGTTATCGAATATTGGAATAAATATCAAGAAAGTAATTTATTTTTTGGAGTTGTTATTAAATGGATGTAAAACCATGGAATAGAAAATATTTCATAAATATATAAAACGTGGAAAATAAAATACATCTTGAAAGGATAAAGTGTTTAATTGGAGTAATTTTTAAATGTCGATTTCTAAAATATATAAGATGACTTTCAAACTAAAATTAACATATAAATAATCGATTAATAAAAATTAGACTAAGAAACTTTCGAAAAAAATAATTTTGGAAAAAATTTTACGATTAATGCAATAAAAAGTTAAAAAAGTACTGGAAAAAGCAGTTAGTTTTTTTTTTATTTACATAACTAATTAATAAATAAAAATGATACAAAAATTTTAATAATTACAAGTAAAACTACACTAGCAAATAAATTATATTACGATCTGTAAAAATATGGATATTAATGTTACGACTAACTTTCAGGAACAATAGATTCTTAATATTTAATTATATAAATTAATTCTTTGAACAGAATAATTTAAAGTTATGAGCCGGAATATATAGTGATAGATGAAATAAAAGATTTTACTACCTATATAACATCAGAACAATTTTTAATGCAAAAATAAACAAATTAATCGATATAGATATTTGAACATTTTATAGAATTATCTAAAAAAATATTTATAATGGACGCAGATATAGATGTATATTCAATATAATATATATAATAGCTAAAAAAATGCAAATATGATCAAATAATTTTGATATGGAATATATTTAGAACATATAAAGAAGAAAAATATTAATTTGTATATTTTAATCTACAAGACTGGATATCTTAAATTTTCATTGATCTCTTAAATAAAAAAAAAATAATTATTGCAAGTTTATCTCAATAATTTTCACAAAACATAAATCAATTTATATTAAAAATTTTCGGCTCTAAAATTAAAACCGTACTCATAAATAGCTAAACTGATTGGTTAACAAAACAAAATTTAGTACAAGATGTAAATAAAAAATGGAATTAATATGACGTAGTTATATATTCACCTACTGTAACAATGGGTATTTCATTTGAAGAAATTAATTATTTTAGTCAAATTTATATGTATTTATGTGATTTTTCATGTGGTATATTGTAAACGTGTCAAATGGCACACCGTGTTAGAATGCCATAAAATAAAAAAATAAATTTTACTTATAATATAAACGATATTTCGATAAATTGTATTGATTTTTCAAATCCGCGTTTAGTAGATAAAATTTTATAAAATAGATTCTATATAGACTAAAATTGTATAGAAACGAGAGGAATAACTTCACAAATATTTTTCGAAGACGACTAATAAATAATATAATATAAAAATGATCCAAGGTTCTAAATTTTTAGGAACAATACAAAAGAAAAATTAATGAATAATTAACAATATTTGTAACTCCTAATGTCATATTTAAACTATTGCGGATATTTAAAATAATAAATATAAAAAAAATAAAAAATTTACGAATAATTTGAATAAACAAAAAAAGATGCAGAAATTGTTATATTTTTATAAAATTTAGAAATTTCTGAATATTAATAAATTTTCAAAAAATATTCAAAAATAAAAGGCGATAAAAATGATATAGATTCTAAAATTATATCGTTTAATTTATGGTAAATTAATTTAATAAATAAATATTAATATTTAAAGTTATTGAATTATCAAAAATAATTATATGATATTTTAAAAAACATAAAATCTGATAAATGTTGTTAAAATTTTATTTTCTAATTGGAGTAATAAGATGAAAAATTTAATTCGTAAAATATTTAGCTATAAGAAGTTTTTGAAAATCAGTCAACAGACATTAAATATAAAATAATTTAACAAAATATTATTATAATTAAATATAAAATTTTAAAATATAAAATCTTTGTCGATTATGACTTGTTTGATAGGATATAAAATTTAAAAGAAATAAAAAAATTTTTTATAACGGACTAATAAATAGAAACGTAAAAATTAAAAGAATGTAATATAATAATATCATAAACTATTTAGTAAACTTTTTATGAAAAATATTATAAACAATAAATAAGAGATAAATTCATAAGATTGAAAACAATTATAGACTCAGAAGATCAAAAAACATTCGATAAAATAGAAATATTGAAACAAAAAGAACGAAATATTAAAATAAAAAATGTTCAGGATATAATGAAAATTAAAAATTTATTTTAATATTATGGTTTAATTTTAAAAGGATTGTCAAAACTTGGAATTTCTGTCAATGATTCAAATGCTATTTTACAATGTCAAGATGAATAATTATTTATAAATTATATAAAAGAATATTAGGAGAACTTAATAGAAATGTTTTAAGTTAGAAATATTTTTCAACCAAAATATTTTTATCAAGCCATAAATATTTTCAATTAAATATTATATTCTCAACTTGGATTGAAAATATAAAAAAATAAAAAAGGATAATATGTATTAAAATATTTGCAATGGAAAGACTTACCATTTACACATTTAGGAATTCATATATGAAATTAAATTGCATAATCTATTAAATTATTTATTTGGTTGTATTACTTATTGATATATTTTTAAATAATGTTAAACACTTAATCGTTAAATTGTATTGTTTAATCCTTTTCTAGATTTTAAATATATTCGTCTATAGTTTAATGAGCCGGTGTGATTTGTTAATATTTTTTTGAATATTAATCCACGAAAGTTTTTTAATAATCGCTGAATGGTTTGCTGATAGTATTGGGGTTTTTATATTTTTTTTTATTAATTAAAAAATTATTTAAAGCACCCCTCAACTAGACATCGTCGAACTATTAAGCATACTATACTTCTATTTTGTCATGTCTGATCTTTTATAAAATATCTAAAAAATTTTAGAAAGTTAAATTTTGATGAACGTTATGTACGTCTATATAATATTATTTAAATTTATCTAAAAAATATTTTTTTTATTATAATATATTACGTTTTTAAAACTTATCATTGATTTCTGAAATTAATACTGATACCTTAAAAACAAGTTCACTTATTTAGGTATTTTGTTTAATTTTATTATAATAAGAATTTATAACTTTATTGGTTTTATCGTATCTATTTTTTACCTAACGAAGTATATTTATAATCCCTTTATAAAAAACAGGACTCTTATCGGTGGAAGAATCATAGATAGTAATTTATTTATCATCACCATAATCTAGAATTTTTAACTGTGTATTTTCACCTATTTTATTTATATCAATATCGTAACATATTATATTAAAACCACTTTATCTTGTTTCATCACCTCTAAAGAACAACAAATGTCTATTTCTAGTTATTAAAATTTTCGGATCCATTTTATACATAGTTTTAGTTTTAGAATTAAATCCCCATTACGAATAATCGTTTTTTGATACATTATATTAAAGTTATTCAGTGTATAATTCGTTTTTTAGTAAAAGAAAAGTAATTTTTTATCTGCTATTTTACATAAATTATTAATGTAATGCACTTAGAAAATTATTATATATATTTTATTAATCATTTTATAAATAATTTCTTGATAATAAATTGTGTAAATTATATATATTATTTTCGTTGTAATCCAATGCATTAAATATTTTCTAACTTTGTTATGAAGAAATTAAACATTAAGAAACCATAAAATCTATTTTTTTTTATAAATCTGCTATCTGGAATTATCTATCATAAATAGCATAAAAAATATTACCTTATATTATTTATTTTTAGAAAAAATCGTATTATTATATTTCATCGTCAGAATTAAATGTATATTCATCTTATCCATAATACAATTCTTTAGCTAAATTTTTTATCAAACCGTTTTAATCATGTTAATCATACATTTATATAAATCCTTTGGAAACGAATTTGTTATAAACAATATTTAGAGGTACATATGCTGAATCTAAATCTATTTGAGCTTCAATGTCGATCATATCTTTGAAAAAATATTATATAACCGAAGATTCATTATATTCTTGCAAAATTTAATATATATTTTTTGAAAAAAACTCATATAACGTAGGAATAATATTATATTCATTATCTTCCGTATTAATGGGTTTTAAATATTATTGTAATGAATTTATTTCCACGGCATTCAAAATAAATTATTTTTATACTAAAGTATATAATAAAAAATATTAATAGTTTGTGTTAAAGAACGCCGTTTTACCAATTTTTTAAATATCTTCACTATTTATAAATACATCGCGAATTAATTTTAAATAATATTTGGTCGAATACGTAATTTGTCTAGAATATAATAAATAAGACAAATATTAACTTGTTAACAATGTCAAGCTATCATATGCACAATATTATATCAATATTTAAAATAATATGAAAAAATTTTGCATATTTTAATCTAAAATATTTTATGAATAATATTTCGACTTATAAATTGTTTAATATAAATGTTTTACGATTGTTTAATCTTTTTGATAATATTCTGAAAATTTTTATATTTTTTTGTAATATTTAAAATCTATTCTTTGTCTGATAATTTTATATTATTGAACTGTGAAACTTTGACTATATATTTAAGTAACTTATTTTTATTATGGTTAAGAATATAATTCCTAAATAAATTTTATCAAATTTTTAAATTAATAATTATATTATTCAATCTAAACGTATTAATCTTTCTACTATACCGATTCTTCCATATATAAAATCACTTTTTATAATTTAATAAAACCAAACATATCGTAACATTATCATAAAATTATTATTTATTTTATTCGTAAAAAAAAACAAGTGGGTCTTTGTCTGGATATTTTTATAATTAATTTAATATAATATTATATATTTTTTATTAGTCCAAATTATCATACAATCCATCAGATCCTGTGTTTACTATGTAAAAATTTTTTGTTCTATATTCAAATACATCTATTTATCTATTTAACATTAAAGATTTATCTCCAATAGCTCGCGATAAAGCCAATATACCCTAAACTCTCTCATCTATTATATTTTAATTATTATCTTTTATAAATTTATATTCTCTTGGATTATTCGGTTTGTGATCTCTAGTCAATGTTTGAACGATTTCATCTATATTTAATCCACATGCTCTACTATCTCCTAAATTAATACAAAAAAAAACATCGCTAAATACCAAAATAATATTTAATGTACTACCAGTATCTCCGAATTATTTTTCATTTTATTCTATCGTTTGTTATATTTTCTCTATATGTTATTAAAAAAAAAATTTAATATTTTTCAATGATATTTTTTAAAAAACGAATTTTTCATCTATGAATAACTCATAAAAATATTTTTGCAAATATTCTGAAACACTTTAACCTCCGTGACCATCAAACACAGCATATAATTAAAATTATTTCTTCTAAATAATTAGCAATCGATCCTCGTTATATTATCTTTTACATTTTTAATTCATAAAAAAAATAATATCATTTTTTTATCCTGGTTATTAATAAATCATAACATTTTACTGCTATTACATATATATATTTAAAAAATAAAATCTATAAATATATATGTAAAATATTATATAACAATTGTATTATATATGCGACGGCAAGAAAATTTTTCTGTCCGAATAAAAAAAAATAGAAATATTCGAAAAAACATAAAATTTACGCGACACTATATAGAATACATTTAATATAAAAATCAATTCTGATTATAATGTGTTAGAAATTTTATTAGGTTAAATAAAAAATAACAACTAAATTTTTTAAGATATGGATAATATTGATGATTTAGAAGAAATATAAAAATTAATAATTTATATGTAAAATAAATTATTTCCGAATTTTTCAGACATTTATCCATTATTAATAGATTAAACTACAAATGAAAAATAAATACTGGAATTCATTAATCAATATGATTATATGATAAGAGAAATAGATATTTAAAATTAAGAAATGTTAGATATTTAAGATTTTGATATTTCTTTATCCGAATTAAATGAATAAATAAAAATATAACAAAATAAATATATAAATGCATATCCTCATAATTAACCAGTATATTCTTTATGTAAAAGACTTATGATAAATAATATCGATCCATAAATATTAAAAAAAATAAATCATAAATAACTAACTTTCCTGTTTTTATTTTTTCACGGATAAATATAACATAATAACGCGTAACTATTCAAATAATAATTATATTCATTTAAACATCCGACGTATATTAATTTTTTTTCCGGGTTGTTTTTCGAAAATATATAAAGATAAATAAATATTTATTAAAATATTTTTGTATATAGTATTTTGAATTAAATTAAGTTATTAACTTCTTTTCGTTTTAACCAATTAATTATTTTGTCAGCATAAACTGGAGCTGGAAAAAGTAGATAAATTCCGAGATTGCTATTATATTATATTTCGTCATTCGGAAAGAATGCGTCGAGAATAGCGTGTACGTAGCCTACATTAAAAGGAATATAATCTGTATATTCATTAAGGTCAGAAATTGAAACTGATTATGAAATGTAAAAGTGGTATGAAGAGTTTTAGTATAAATATTTAATTGATAATATGATTATATAAAGAACAAAATACAATATATAAGAGCCTTAATAAAAAAGTTTAGTTTTTTATACAGATGGTAAATTATATTCAGATATCGAAAAAAAATATTCATTTGTAAAAACCGAAATAATAAAAGATAAAATAAAGCATTAATTGAATGAAAATTAAATAGATTATAAACAATTATAATCTATTTAAAGTTTACAAGGTTAATCATTATACGATATATATATTATAGACGAAGCTCATAAAAAAAATATGAATATAGAACTTATTATTTCTTTTATGCGATTAATTTAATATATAAATAAAAGTATAAAAATTATGATTTTATCTGCTACAATAGAAGAAGATGAATAATAATATATTAATTTTTTCGATAATGTAAAAAAAATAAGAGTCGATATATATAAAGATAGATTTTAAGTTGCTAATATATATCGTACAGAACATTTTTTGGATTATGAAATGAAAGATTTTCAAAAATAATATTAAATGGCAATAGATAAAATTTTAGAATTAACAAGTTTTATTTAAAAATAAAAACAATATGATTAAAACAATGATATAGTGCTTTTTTTACCAAATACATTTCAAGTCGAATAAACAGTAAAATATTTAAATGTTAAAATACAGGATCCATACATTATATCGTTGCCTGTACATAGGTCCGTCGGAAATTTAGTTAATTAAATTATCGCTGACAAAAATAAATATATTAAATTATTAGATTGTTAGAAAAATCAAATAATTGATTTAATATATGAAAAAAAATACGACAAAAAAAAAGATAATTAATTTAAGATAATAATATACATATCAACACCAATTTTGGAAGAATCTGTAACAATTAAAGAACTCAGATATGTAATCGATACTGGATTATAATTAAATGTTTCATATATAAGATAAATAAAATACATAGAGACAAAATTTATCAATTAATAAAGTTTAAAATAGCGCATAGGCAGATTATCTAGAATGCCTAAATAAAAAGGCGATTATTACGCATTGTTTTCTTAAAAATAAATTCTATAATAACAGAATTAAGGTCTCATCAATTACGATCCACTTGCCGTAATGTAAAAAGTTTACCAATCTATTTAATATTTTTTCATAGATTTTTTATTTATATAATAATAATAATATAATAAGATTACTGCTTTGTAACTTGCATATAGATATTTTTAGTATGATATTTCTGATAAAATGTTTATTAGTAAAATTTAATATTATAATATATAATAACTTTTTAGTTTACGAATAATACCTATTTTTTAATTCGGTAGACAAAAATTAGAAGGAATGAAATATTTAAAAAGTGAATAATTTAATATTTTGATATTTAAAAATTCTATATTAAAATAATAAAATGAATATTAAACATAATACAATTCGATATCTAATAAATACGAAAAATTTTTCCAAATAGATAAACGCCTTTTTTATATTTATTACCAAATGATAAAATTTGGCATAGAATATCCACAGATGATATTTTTTCTTTATTTTTTGTAATATGAACAATCTCAATAAAAAAATATTTTTCAAAAATTTAATATACAATAAATCTAATTCGATACCGATCTAACAAAAATATTATAAGATTTTTAGATATTATATAATAAAATAATCATTTACATTTAAGATATTATGAAAAATGATATAACAAATTTTTAATTATTAGAAGATAATGCCTTTTCTGATTTGTTAAAAATTGTTTTTTAGATTTAATTAATATATAAAAATCATAAAATAAATATGAGATACTAAAATATAACATTGATATAGATTTTTTAATATTTATCTTTGTAATAATTTTCTTAAATTATATATATAGATCAAAAATCTCGTATATTTTAAATCATTCCATAGATTAATTTTTCATACGAAAAAGATAACAAATAAAAAATAAAATGTGTTATTGATTTTAAAAAACATATATAAATTTTAGATTAAGAAATAATAGTTAAAAAATCAAAACTCGAATAAGATAAAACCTACCTGATTTTTTTACCAGTTATTAAAAAAGAAAATAATTAATTTTAGTTACTCGCAAATTATATATAACAATTTGATATAAATAATGAATTTTTTTAATAATATAATTTCATTGAATGATTTTTTTTAATGTAAAAAAATATGAATTCCATATATCTAAATAATAATTGCAATAAAAAATATTACACCTTTTTACATTTAAAACTCCGATTTCATTTATAATTTTTCTATGGTTTCAATCTACTTTTACTTCTTTTTTAATAATTTTATTATCTTTAATAAGAAGCTTAAAATAATTTTTTATAGATCATTTTTTATATTTTAGTTCAATTCATTAATTTTCTTTTTATTTAGTTAAATACTAAAAAAATTTTCTATTCAATTGGTAAAATGTTGATATGACGCCGAATGTAAAAAATTATTTTTATTGTCTAAAATGTTTTATTTTACTTAAGGATTTCGATGAGAACTACATTATTTATCTAAAAATTGTATTAATCTGTTACTATCAATTCCATTTTTTTTTTCATAAATTTCATATATTATAACTCCTTTTGTCGTTATAGCAAATATAGACATCTTTTTATAAAAATTAGTTTTAACGATACATGTCTTATCTATTTTTTTATATGCTAAAAATAATTTATCGATGTTCCATCAATCGAAATTGTATTTTTATTTGTAAAATTCTGTTATTTGATTATTTATTTTCCGAATCGTTGTATGGTACATGTCTTTATTTTTTAATGTTATGTTGTTATTTTTAGTATTCTAAATGCTTCATGAACATGCAAAAAAATAGTTTGCATATAAGCAACGATTAAAAAAATATAATATAAAATAAAAAATTCTAGTCTAAACCGATTAGAAATCTGTTGATTTTACGAGAGTAATGTCTCAACCTTTGAACAAATAAAATGCTGTTTTTTTTTTTACAAAACGGCATTTTAAATGTAAAATAATTTCATAGTCTAATAAAAATACATATATTATATAAGAAACTCCTCATAATTTTTTTTTTTTTGATATATATATTTTAAAATGATTTTTTTTATTTTTTTGTTTTATTTATAAATAAATTAAATAATATTTTCATAGTGATATGTATTAATAATTCCGGTATAATATTTTCATGTTTATTGCTATTTGGTCCTTTTGTTTTTTATATATTTTTTTTAATTTAATGTTGTTAT
>Ga0172367_10003701_pt1 | contig 19526 bp, 14 predicted proteins | sample Lak10m_FD_114542 | JGI IMG/M metagenome (GOLD analysis project Ga0172367, IMG submission 114542) | Freshwater microbial communities from Kabuno Bay, South-Kivu, Congo - kab_022012_10m | ecosystem: Environmental > Aquatic > Freshwater > Lake | place: Democratic Republic of the Congo: South-Kivu...
AAGAAAAAAGAAGTCGATCTTTCGTGGCGTGAAACGAATGTCGAAAAAAGACTGGAGCATGCCCTCGTAAAGGGGATTACTGATTTTATTGATACGGATGTGGAGGAATGCCGTCAGCAATTCGACCGTCCGATCCAAGTCATCGAAGGTCCTCTCATGGCGGGAATGAATGTCGTTGGTGATCTTTTCGGTAGCGGTAAAATGTTCTTGCCACAAGTTGTGAAGTCAGCTCGGGTGATGAAAAAAGCGGTAGCGTATCTCTTACCTTACATCGAAGCTGAAAAAGACGGTCAGCGCACTTCGGCAGGAAAAGTCCTGATGGCCACGGTCAAAGGGGATGTCCATGATATCGGTAAGAATATCGTTGGTGTTGTGCTCGGTTGTAATAACTATGAAGTGATCGATCTTGGGGTGATGGTGCCTTTCGAGAAGATCATTCAAACGGCGATAACGAAAAATGTTGATGTCATTGGTTTGAGCGGATTGATTACGCCTTCGCTGGATGAAATGGTGACCGTAGCTAAAGAGATGGAACGCGCAGGTTTGAATATTCCACTGCTCATAGGAGGTGCAACGACTTCAAAAGTACATACGGCGGTGAAGATCGAAGAACATTACGCCAAAGGTCAAACTGTGCACGTACTTGATGCCTCAAGGGCCGTAACGGTTGTTGAAAGTCTTCTTGGACCAAAAAAAGAGGTTTTTGTAAATGAATTACGCTCCGAATATACCCGTGTACGCGAACATCATCAGCGTCACCGTGCCAACAAGCAATTGTGTTCCTTGCAGGAGGCACAAGCGAATAAACTGCAATTAAATTTCAGTGAAGCAACGATCCAGAAGCCTGCAAAACTGGGCCGAACCGTCTTCGATGATTTTGATCTTCGTGAATTGGTTCCGTACATTGACTGGACTCCTTTCTTTCAAACCTGGGAATTGTACGGTAAATATCCGGCAATCCTTTCGGATGAGGTGGTTGGTAATGAAGCGTCGAAATTATTCGCAGATGCACAGGCGATGCTAGAGAGAATGATCTCGGAAAAATGGACAAGAGCGAAGGCGGTAGTAGGTTTGTTTCCTGCAAATGCTGTTGGGGACGACATTGAGATCTATGATCCGCAAAAGCCTGAAAGTCTCTTGGCTGTGCAGCATACCTTGAGGCAACAAACGAAGAAAGCGGCCGGTCAACCTAATATAGCACTGGCAGACTTTATCGCGCCAAAGGAAACTGGTCAAATCGATTACGTTGGAGGATTTGTGGTGACCACAGGTATTGGTTTGGATGAACATGTAGCGCGCTTCGAAGCAGATCACGATGATTACAATGCAATCTTGATCAAGGCGCTTGCGGATCGTTTGGCAGAGGCATTTGCTGAAAAAATGCACGAGATTGTGCGAAAAGATCTTTGGGGATATGCATCAGATGAATCCTTATCCAATGAGGAATTGATTGCTGAAACGTATCGTGGCATTCGTCCGGCTCCTGGTTATCCAGCTTGTCCTGATCATACAGAAAAGATTACGCTGTTTAAGTTGCTCAATGCCGAAGAGGCTACAACTGTAAGCCTAACCGAAAGTTTAGCCATGACGCCGGTTTCTTCAGTTTCCGGTTGGTATTTTGCACATCCGGATGCGCGCTATTTTGGTTTAGGAAAAATTACGGAAGAACAGGTGAATGCTATTGCTGCAAGAAAAGGCTTTTCGGAAGTTGAAATGCAACGATGGTTGTCAAGTAATATGCAATAAAAAAGCGCACCATTCGATGCGCTTTTTAAAACCTAACCTAACCACTATTCACTGAAAAAGACTTCTAAATAAATGCGATGCACTTATTTGATGAATCAAACATAGTAGCAATGGAACCACTCTACAAGGCAATTTTTCCGATGAATTCAGAAGTATCTTATCAATTCTGATAGTATGAGTGCATAGAAAATGTGATAGTAGAATCAATTTCTCTGTTTGTAGTAAAATATACTTGTTTCGTAGAAATTCTCACATTTTTATTCTTGGATTCCTAAAGATTAATATAAGTGATGGACTTTTCGACGAATTATTTGATAGTTTCGATGAATAATTGGAGTTTTTATAAATTCTATATTGTGACTAACTTTAGCGAACTATGAACGTTATTCGCATCTACACAGACGGAGCTGCAAAAGGGAATCCAGGTCCAGGAGGGTTCGGTGTGGTAATGAAATTCAAAGATCAACTCAAAGAATTTTCTCAAGGTTTCAGAATGACGACCAATAACAGGATGGAATTACTTGCGGTCATTCATGCATTGGAACAACTGAAGAGTGCTAAATACCCAATTGAATTGTATTCAGATTCAAAATATGTCGTTGATTCTGTGTCGAAAGGATGGGTATTTGGTTGGAAAACCAAGGGTTTTAAAGGCAAGAAGAATGTGGATCTTTGGATGCGTTACCTGGAGTTACATGCGAAATATCAAATATCCTTTCATTGGATAAAAGGGCATAATGGACACTTAGAAAATGAGCGATGCGATCAATTGGCAGTTGCCGCGGCTGAATCTGACCAGTTATTGATAGATGTACATTTTGAAAGCGACCAATCCGGGGAGGACCTGTTTACGCCGTAGTTGTTGTATTCAAAGAAGCTTTCAGAAACGTATAAATTAAGGGGTGAGGGATTTCTCTGGTGGACGAAATCTGTGGGCAATAGCCACAGGCCACGAAGAAATGATGCTCCTTTAAACTGATTACTTCAGGTTCTTCAAATTGGTTGTATGCTTCTACATCAACGAGGTCAGCCGTGAGTGAATAGATCAATTGCGGGTACAAACTGTATCTCGAAGAAGTCAGCTCCATCGTATTATGATTCTCGTAAATTTTGAGAAAAGCTTGAGAATGCGGCACAACCTGTATCGTTTCGAATTGATTGCCTTCTACCAGATTGTCAGAGATCAATTTTTCCCCATTCGGATTGAGTTGATATGCTGCAATCAGGACTTCTATAAAACTTCTGATGCCTTCTCCGGTCAGAAGCACAGGTATTTTGAGTTGAGAAACGGCGCGAATAATGCCATTCAGAAAGAAAAGGTTTTGAAAAGGGCCTGGAGCTATAAGGATGCCGTCAAATTCTTCGTATTGTGTTGGTTTGAATTGCGCAGCGTCCGTAATCTTGATCCAGTAGTAATTAACTTCAATTTCCAGAAATCTACTTGAATGGTCCAGGGCAAGATTAGTAGCCTGATGGGAGTTGTATGTGAAATTGTAATCACCGATGATCGCTATTTTCAACATCTGTCCCATATCAACAAACCATAAAAAAAAAGCCGTTAATACGGCTCGTTTAAAATTAATCAGCGCTGAAACCAACCCTTGAGGATTCCATTCTCGATGTAGAGAGAATCCCATAATAGCGTTACGGCGTCCTGATGATATACATAACAATTGAAGTTGCAAGTGAACTTTGAATAGTCACCAAGCGTGTCAGATTCCTGAAGAATTCCTGTGAATGTTACGTTTTGAGCATTCGGACTATTCTGTTTTGTGGTCCACATAACACCATTCCCATCTCTGTAAGTAACTTCAAAACCTGAAGATCCTGAGGTCGAGTAAGAGGGTGTAGTGTTCGCTGAATGAAAGGCATTGAAAGCAGCCAGATCAGGTGATGTGGAGGCAGACGCATCCCAAAGCACACTTCCCAAAACAACTTTAACGGAATTCATAGTAGTTGTTGAAGACATTTCAAAGTTGTAGGCAGCACTTGATACTGCCGGTGCAGGAAGAATGTTTAGATTCTTGGTTGATTTCCCGGTATAACCATTCACGTTTTCAGTTAGTTCAAGGACAGTTCCATTGACAGTGCCAAGGAAATGACATGACAGATCGACCATAGGAACAGGAGGGGGGATGATTTCATGCTCAATACATGAATTCAGAGAGAAAATAAGCGCTAAAGCGACGAATGATCCCAATTTATAGTTTCTCATAGCTGTGGTATTCGTATGCAACATTAAACAAAGTGTTGCATAAAAAAGTTACACGAATTTATAAAAAAAACTCTATAAGCACCATTCTTCGTTAAATATTTAAATATCAAGCACGAATTAGCAGCTGTTTCTGTTCATTGGCTAGTTGCTCCATCGAAATACTGGCATGAGCGTAATTGCGGGTATCCAGCCACATAAAAAGATTTCCATCATGATCACACTCCGATTTAAAAGATGCGTGAACATCCGTTTCTTCGTTTTCCTTTTGCAATTGATTGATTATTTTGTTCAGCTGCGTCGAGTTGATGAACATACAGGTGTCAAAACTCAATTGTCCTTCGTGCACAGTTCCTTTTAGACTGATTTCTTCAGTTGCGGTGTACAGACTGATCTCTGTAATGGTGATTGCTCTTGTTCTCATGGCCTTAATTTTTTACAAATGTTCACGCATAAGAACGTAAACAATTTACGAACATCTTAAAAATCCAATTATTTTCTTCTAAAGGCTGATTAATGTTTATTTTCGACCAAAATTCAACGGATGAAATACGACCGCATATCAAAAGAACTTTACATCAGAAACAGAGCAAAATTTACCGCACTTATGGAAAAGGGTGCACTGGCTGTGTTCAATTCAAACGATATCTATCCTGTGAGTGCTGACAGCACCATGCCTTTTCAGCAACATCGCGACATTCTCTATCTTTCCGGCGTGGATCAGGAAGAGAGTATTCTCGTGATCTTCCCTGAAGCTTCCAATCCCCTACATAAAGAAGTATTGTTTCTGAGGGAGACGAATGAACACATCGCTGTTTGGGAAGGGGAAAAGTTGACAAAAGAAGCTGCTTTCGAGACATCAGGGATTAAAACGGTTTACTGGTTGAATCAATTCGATTCCATTTTCAAACAATTAATGGCAGAAGCTTCTGCCATCTACCTCAATACCAATGAGCATCTTCGTGCAAACACGGAGGTTGAAACACGCGAAGATCGATTTATCAAACGTATCAAAGAAACCTTCCCGGTACACCAGACAAGAAAAAGCGCTCCATTAATGCATCGCATTCGTTCCGTAAAAGAGAAGGAAGAACTTGACCTTATGCAACGGGCATGCACGATTACCGAAGCTGGTTTTCGAAGATTACTTGGTTTTATCAAACCTGGTGTCTGGGAATATGAGATCGAAGCAGAACTAGCTCATGAATTTTTAAGGAATCGCTCTCGGGGATTTGCATACACACCTATCGTTGCATCAGGCAAAAATGCGTGTGTTTTACATTACATCGAGAATAACCAGCAGTGCAAAGATGGTGATGTGATCCTTCTGGACGTAGGAGCTGAATATGCGAATTATTCGTCGGATCTCACCCGATGCGTTCCCGTGAATGGACGATTTACACCGCGTCAGAAGGAAGTATACAACGCTGTTTTACATGTTAAAAAAGAAGCGGAGAAACTGTTGGTGCCAGGTACGGTCATGTCGGAATACCACAAACAAGTTGGTGTCCTTATGGAGGAACAGCTTTTGAATTTGAAACTGATCGATAAAACAGATATAGCGAATCAGCGACCGGAATGGCCTGCATACAAGAAGTACTTCATGCATGGAACATCTCATTTTCTTGGATTAGATACTCACGATGTGGGATTATGGCATGAGCCAATCCAGACAGGAATGGTGTTTACGTGTGAACCGGGCATCTACATTCCGGAAGAAGGACTTGGTATTCGTATCGAAGATGATCTGGTAGTTCAGGCAAGCGGCGCACCATTCAATTTGATGGGGAACATTCCGATCGAAGCTGATGAGATCGAAGCACTGATGAATGCCTGATCCATTGCTCCATTACAGCGTTCAGGGACAAGGCAGACCTGTCATCTTTCTTCACGGATTCATGGAATCTGTTTCCATGTGGGAATTTCTTGATATAAATGATATTCAAGCCATTCTGATTGATCTTCCCGGGCATGGAAAGTCCTTGCTGAACGATCCAGGCGAAATTCCGTCTATTCGATTCATGGCCGAAAAAGTCATGGAGATCACTGCTTTGCTCGAACTCAATTCCTATGACGTCGTGGGACATTCCATGGGTGGCTATGTGGCCATTTTGCTCAAAGAATTGGATCCGTGCTGTGCTAAAGTGGTATTGTTACACAGCAATTTCTGGGAAGATTCGGATCAGAAAAAACGCGACAGGATACGAATGGCAGATCTGGCCTTCAAAGCAAAAGAACTATTGATCAAAGAAGCCATTCCAGGGTTATTCTATCGCACTGATTCGAAAGATTCCGGTGTGCAAAACTTGATTGCAGAAGCCCTGAACATGTCCTCGGAGGCAATTGCCTATGCGTCACTCGCCATGCGTTCGCGGTCAGACAAAACGGAACTCCTGACTAAATATCCTGATGATATTCATATCATTCAAGGGGAACATGATCCTCTGATCGCTTCAGATGTGATGACGCAAGCTCTCAAAGCCTTCAAGGTCTCATATCATCAGCTCCCCAATGCAGGACATATGGGTCACATAGAAGATCCTCGATCGGTCAATAAGTTACTTCAGGAAATTCTGGCTTAATTTCCGTTATCCGAAAAGATCCAGTCGCGTAATGGTCGTTTCATACGTTTATGTTTTCTATAAAATTAGGCTTGTGAATAACGAGCTTTTTATTTTTTTCCTGATCGGATAGTTTGATTGATTCAAATGTATTTGATGCCAAGCCATCAGAAGTATTAAACGTTTTATCAGTTGATGAATAGTATTAGTAATCGAAATCAAATTGTACATTTAAGATTCACTCAAATAGACACCAAAGCTTACAAAACCATTAAATTAGATGTCATGAAACTAAGAGCCCTTGTCGTCGATGACGAAGAATTTGCAAGAAAAAATTTAAGCATGTTGTTGGAGGAATATTGCCCTGACGTGGAAGTCATAGGTGAAGCCTCCCGAAAAAGTGAAGCCAAAGCGATCATCGAATCTTCAAAACCGGATGTGGTATTTCTGGATATCAGGATGCCATCAGGATCCGAAGGGTTTGAACTCCTTGATGAGATCGAAGAGAAGGATTTTCTCGTTGTGTTTGTGACAGCATTCAAAGACTACGCAATAAGGGCTTTTAATGCAAGTGCGGTCTATTATCTACTCAAGCCCATCGATATCGAGGAACTGCAAACGGCTGTCGAAAAAGTAAAGGACACGCGCCGTATCTTCTCAGAGGATCCTCAAAACTATGCAACGTATTACACATCGCTTAAGCATTTGTCAGATAGTTTGCTGCGCAATAAGCCCAATAACAGGATTGCCATAGCTCATGCACGTGGACTAAAGATTGTTGAGGATGATTCGATCTCACATCTGGAAGCAAGCGGAAACTGCACAACGATCTATTTCAAAGATGGTACGCGCTATCTGGATACACGCACGCTGAAGACTTATGAAATGATCTTGAATCCGAATAAATTCTTCCGAGTTCATAAATCGCATATCATCAATATGGAGTTGCTCGCTGAATACCTGAACGAAGATGGTCATTTCGCAGTACTTAAAAGTGGCTTGCGTATTCCGGTCGCGAGAAATCGTGTCGCAGAATTTGTAAAAACACTCAAGCAAAGCACATGAGGTACCTGTTGGTCCTGATACTCTTGTGTGGTGCCGGCTATTTGAAAGCACAGCGGTTTGCCTTTGTGAATTACAATACGGCTCAAGGTCTGCCTCAGTCGCAGGTAACTGCTATTTCACAAGATGTAAAAGGTGCTCTCTGGGTAGGTACATTAGGTGGGTTGGCTCGATTTAACGGTAAAGAATTTACCGGTTATACCAACGAAAATGGCTTGCTGAATAATCGAATCACTTGTCTTTATGTTGCAGGCAGCACAGTTTGGGTTGGACATGAAGGAGGCGTATCGTGTATTAAAGGAAAAGAGATCACAAAATGGTCTTTTGGTAAAGCCTTAAGGTCAGTATCAGTCAGTGATATTTTACCATTCGGAAACAACTTTTTGATCGCTACCAACGGAGAAGGGCTTTTCAAGTTGGATTCCGGAAAATTTACGCGTATCAATTTCTCCGTTACCCCACTGTATGTTAACGATAACAAGACGTTACTTACACTGAACACAGGCAACGAAGACCTTCAAAAGATCCGCGATCTTCATGTGGAAGGCAAGAAACTCTACCTGGGCACGCGCGCCGGCGTATTCGTTACCGATGATCTTAAAAAATTTAACGCCCTCCCTACGCTTGATGGTTTAAGTGTGTCTTCCATTCAATCCAATGGAAAACAGCTATACATCACCACTTTTAAAAATGGATTGTACCGTCGGGAAATCTCCAGTGGCGCTGTTTCACGAATTCTGGCGATTGACACACTCTTTTCCCTGAGAAAATGTCTGCTGGATAAAAAAGGGGATTTGTGGGTTGTCGCTACGGAAGGCGTTTTTAGATTGCATAACGACCGTCTGTTGTTGAGTCTTGACCAAAAGAGAGGTTTGCCCATGGAAAGCATTCGTTGCATATGGGAGGATCAATCAGGTGTTTTGTGGCTAGGCAGTGAGGGCAAAGGTTTACTGCGGTTTCCTGGCGAACAATTCATGCATTACACTATGAATGAAGGGATGAGTTCTGATCTTGTGATTAGCACAGCCCAACGCCTGGATGGTGGATTTTGGCTGGGAACCTTCGATAAAGGCGCCATGAGTTTTTTTCCACACGGAAAGTTTATTAAAGAAGAATTTGAGAACAGCGCTACAGTCTGGTCGTTGCTTACAAATACAGCAAATTCAGATTGGTTTGGAACGGAAAACGGTTTGGTTCGCCGAACCAGAAATGAATCAAAAAAGGTCTATTATGCCGAAGATGGTTTGGCCGGAGATAAAGTCGCTGCCCTTTTCAAAATTTCGTCTAATTCATTTTATATAGGTGGCAGTGAAGGTGTGAGTAGTTTCAAAAACGGAAAATTTCACCAATTATTGATGCCGGAGCCGGCTACAGTTCGCAATTTTTGCAAGTCAGCAGGGAAGGTTTTTTGTGTTGCAGACAATGGATTCTATGAAATCAAAGGAAATCGGTTGATCCGCATTGCGGATTTTACACGTGCGGCCTATTCACTTGCAGTTGATGGTAAACAAGGCATATGGATCGGCACAGAAGAAGGTTTGTTCCATTATCAAAACGGATCGATCTCCCAATGTGACTTTGCTTCTTCGGCAGCATCCAACTTCATCAACTTTCTGGTGATGAGTAAGCGCGGACTTTACATCGGAACGAATAATGGATTGTACCTCATTCGCGATCTGGACCATCCGAAAAAGGGACTAGTGAACCTCGGAATTGCCGATGGCATGAATGAACTGGAGACAAATCTGAATTCCGGATTCGAAGATCGCAATGGTAATCTTTGGTTTGGTACCGCTTCAGGTTTTGTGAAATTCAATCCTAACAAATTTGAGGAAACGTCATATACACCCTCGCTTCTGGTTAAAGGTATTTTGGTAAATTACCAATCGGATATTCAGAAATACGGTATCGCTTTTAATTCAGAAGGCATTCCCGCATCACTTGAACTGCCTTATTTTAAAAACAACCTCACCATTGAACTGGATGGTATTGATCTGGATGATTATGCGAGTTTACAATTTCAGTTCTGGATGGAAGGTCTGGATCAGAATTGGTCACCTTTGAGTAAGAATGCGATCCTTTCGTTTAATGGTCTTCCTGCAGGTGATTACGTTTTGCATGCCAGATGTGTTGATGCGAAAGGCAGAATCTCTGATGAATGGATTTTTCCTGTCTCCGTCGGGCAGGCGTTTTATCGAACGTGGTGGTTCATTCTCAGTTGTGTCGTTTCGGTAGGTTGGCTAATCTGGTACGGACTGAAAACGCGCTTGAAAAGGGAGCAGGAAAAGAACGAAAAAGAAATGCTTGAGTACAAATCGCGGTTACTTAATCTTGAACAGCAGTCGCTGAATGCCTCGATGAATCGTCATTTTATTTTCAATTCACTCAACTCCATTCAGTATTTCATAAATACGCAAGATCGGACTTCTGCGAATCGCTACCTCACCAATTTTGCTAAATTGATTCGGAAAAACCTCGATTCTTCAGATGAAGGAAACCTTGTTAGCCTGCAACAGGAGTTGGAGCGGGTTGAATTATACCTGTCGCTGGAAGCCATGAGGTTTAATGATCGTTTTGACTATGAGATTTCCGTAGATGATGAGATCGATGCAGAAAGTCTGATCATTCCTGCCATGATGATCCAGCCGTTTATTGAAAATAGCATCATTCACGGCATTCTTCCCAATGAAGGTGTCCGAGGGAGAATTGAATTAAACATCCTATTGAAAGGACATAACCTACTTATCACCATCAGAGATAATGGCGTAGGCGTTCAGGATAGCCTGGAAAAAAAGGCTGGATTCGGCGGTGATCACGAATCTAAAGGAACAGAGATTACACTTAAACGTATCCAGTTGTTGCGCAAATTGACGAAACAGAATTTTGAGCTGATCGGACCAAAACAAATCTTCGATAGAGATGGGACTAGCACAGGAACAGAAGTGATTTTGAAAATTTTCGTCGATAATTTGGTTTAACTCGTTATTTAATGTACATTTGTTAGTAATGTATCCGAAGTTCGGTATGAAAAAAATTTACATCATAGAAGCAGTTTTACTTTTGTTGGGCATGGTTTCATGTCAAAAGGAAGTAATTCGTCCTGAGTGTGGTATGCCGTCCCAGGAAGTTCTTACGTACCGTACTGGGTCTACCTTAGATCAGGGAGACACGGTCGATACAGACGATGAAACAGCAGAAGGTGATATTACTGACCCTAACAGTGATAAAGACGAATCCGCAAGAAGAAAGAAATAAGTGAAATCCATTATAGGACATTGAAATGCACCCCTGAGGTGCATTTTTTGTTTTACGGAATTTTTAAGCCAATAGAGTTCTTGGGTAGGGAGATAAATCATTTCAATCAATAACTCCTACCATTCAACCAATCTGACCAAAACCCTTCTTCCGGAGCCCTATCTTAGAGCCTTAAACCGCTGCTTATGTCTCAAAAAGTACGTGAAAGTCTGTACGAGTTGATCCAGTCTCTGACGAAGTCGGAAAAACGTTACTTCAAAGTGCATGCATCCCGCCATACCATTGGCGATGAGAATGGTTATGTGCGATTATTTGATTACCTGGAAAAACTTCACTTATATGACGAAGAAAAAGTGTTTTCGGATTTCGAAGGAGAAGCATTCCTGAATCGTTTCTCCATCACAAAAAAGCGGCTCTATGATCAGATTCTCGCTTCACTGGATGCCTTCCATGCTGCCACTTCTGTCGACGCACAATTATATCGGATGCTTCATGCCGCAGATATTTTATTCAGCAAAACCTTATACGATCAGTGCGAAAGGGAATTGCGAAGTGCGGAAAAACTAGCACGTAAATACGACCGTCAAGCCATTCTGCTGGAGATCTCTCGGAAACAAAAACGGAATCTTGAAAACCAGGGATATAAAGAGTTCAGCCATGAACAACTGTTGGACCTGCACCAACGAGACATTCAACACCTCAAGCAGATTGAAATCTTCGATCAACTCTGGTTCATAAAAAGTGAGTTGTTCATGACGCTGAACAAAAAAGGCAAGGCCCGAAATCCCGAAGAGCGTGAAAAATATGATAGGATCATTCAGCAATTACCCGAAGAGACATTCTCCGAATATATAGGGTTTGAGAATCGTTATTTAATTGCTCACACGAAAAGTGCCTACCATTTCGCCCTGGGAGAAATGCCCGAGAGTATGATTCATTTAAAAACCTTGCTGGCATTGTTACAGGAAAACCCTCATTTGCTGGAAGAACATTTGAGTGCGTATTTTTCGACGTTGACGAATTTGATCTTTGTATCTGAAAAACTTGGCAGGGACGAGGAATCACTACACTACCTGAAGTTGCTCAAACGTATTCCAATTGATAATGACCTTTCAACGAAAGAGGATCTCAGGATCAAGTTGTTCGCCAGTACCTTATCCATCGAACTGGAACTTCTTACTAAAAGAGGAGATTTAACACACGCTCGTGAACAATTGACGTTCATTGAAGAAGGACTTGATTGCTATGGAGACAAAATTTCAGTAGCACGCAGATCTTTTATTCGCTTGAAACTTGCTGTTGTCTGCTTGGGCCTGAACGAATGGGCCCATGCTCGACGTTTGCTTTCGAAATTACTGAATGATCCCGAGATTGGAATGCATGAGATACATCTTGCCAAAGCGCATTTGTTGAACTTGCTTCTCGACATCGAGACCGGGAATACAGAATTGTTTGGCTATGCTCAAAAGAATTGGCAGCGTTTTCTCAAAGTAAATGAAAGGTACGGCGAAATAGAACAGGTGATCTCGCATGGATTGGGTAAGATTTCTCGCGCCTCGAATGGCATCGATCGAAAAGAACGCTGGCAGGATTTACATGAAAAATTAGCTCTGCTATCCGAAAAAGAAAGTTCTTTCGATTTTATTGACTTGAAAACCTGGGCAACATCAAGATGGACAGATCAGCCTTATGAAGCAGTGTTACGCGCTCAATGGGAAGCGAAAAAGTACGGTGCCACTACCCGTGAAAATGAAATCAGTGCTTAAAATGGTTCCAGCCCTGCGCTTTCAATTCCAATGCAGAACCATTTTTATCCACAAAGTAAATTCCATCCTGCGAGTTGGTCATGTGTCCGATCACGGTCATGTGGGGATTTCCTTTGATCTTATCGAAATCAGATTGCCTGATCGTAAAAAGCAGTTCGTAATCTTCTCCGCCATTCAACGCACATGTTCCCGGATCCAGGTTAAAATCAATGGCGGTCATGGATGTTTTGGCATCAATTGGAAGTTTTTCGTCGTAGATGTGGCATCCTACATTGCTTGCTTTACACAAGTGCAGGATCTCTGAAGCCAAACCGTCCGATATATCGATCATGGACGTCGGAACCACATCCAGTTCTTTTAAAAATCCAACGATGTCTTTTCGTGCTTCCGGTTTCAGTTGGCGTTCGATGATGTAATCATGGCCGTCGAGGTCGGGTTGAATATCCGGATTGGCGGTAAACACTTCTTTTTCGCGCTCGAGTACTTGCAAGCCCATGTAGGCAGCACCCAGGTCGCCTGTAACCACAAGTAAATCGAATTCTTTGGCGCCGTTTCGGTACGTAATCTCCGTATTTTTAGCTCTTCCCAGTACCGAAATGCTGATGACTAATCCTGATGTAGATGAGGTGGTATCGCCACCGACCAAGTCAACGCCGTAGACTGAACATGCCGCTTTGATACCTGAGTATAATTCTTCCAAGGCCTCCACCGGAAAGCGATTCGACACAGCAAGAGAAACCGTAATTTGCTCAGCTTTACCGTTCATCGCACAGATATCACTCACGTTTACGGCCACTGCCTTGTAACCCAAATGTTTCAATGGCATGTACATCAGGTTGAAATGGATCCCTTCGATAAGCATATCTGTAGAGATCAGCAACGATTCCTCATCCGAAATGCGGATCACGGCTGCATCGTCACCCACTCCTTTAATGGAGTTCGTCTGTGTTAAAGCCACATCTTTCGTCAGGTGTTCGATCAATCCAAACTCTCCCAGGTTGCTCAATTCGGTACGTTGCTCGCTCATTTTAAATTTTTTTTGCAAAGGTAAGAGAAATGGGGGAGAGTGTTGTTTCAAGGCTCTTTCACAGAATTTACATCGCACTAAGTTTTTGGCGATTTGAGTTTTATAGTGTTATTCAAATGTATTTTGGCCGTTCTTTTACATCATTCTTTTGAAGACCGATGAAAATCTTATTCCTTTTCGTACAGCTTATTTCCGCCGGTTTTGTTTTGGGGCAGAAGCAGGATTACCTTAAATCATTGTTTGAAGGAACGATATCCAAAGATGATTTTCTGATTGCTCAGAAATATGCCAATCTCCAATGCGAGGGCTTTGAATATCACGTGGATGGAGGAGACCAACAGATCCCATTGATCAATTGGGTGTATGAACAGGATTTTACTATGTATCGGGACAGTTCAATCTACTTTGTTTCCTATGAATTCATTCATAGTACCAACGACGTAAAACTCGAGTCCATCCACATATATGAACGAGCTACCATGAATCGCATACGTTCCTTTCTGAATTCATACTACCCAAATTCGGGAATGATGAGCAGCTTAAACGATTCGGATCTCGATCGTAATTCGGAATAAGAATAAGGGGGGGGTGTGCTGAAAAAAAAACGAGAGTGACGCTCTCCGCTCTCACTCTCGCTCTATTTTGTTGGCCCACTAGGGCTTTCCTCGACTTCATTTCATTACGCTCGGAATAAACTTCTCGCCCTTAATCTCAAAAAAAACGAGAGTGACGCTCTCCGCTTTCACTCTCGCTCTGTTTTGTTGGCCCACTAGGGCTCGAACCTAGACTCTTCTGAACCAAAATCAGACGTGTTGCCAGTTACACCATGGGCCAATTTCGACTTTTAGTGTTGCCATCCTTTCCGCCGAAACGGAGTGCAGGAGGATTACACCATGAGTCAATTGCGAGGGCAAATTTAGAATAATTATTTTTTCATGACTAAAATTTTGAAAAGAAATCGTTCATTTTTTTCCAAAGAAGTAGGCTTTTTACAGGTAAATTGTCAATAATTAGCATTTCTTCAGCAAAATAGGTTTCGTTTTATCCTTAAATTCGCGTCGTTCCGAAATTTCGTTTAAACTTTCGGTGCCCAAAAATTTTAAACATGACATACAGCAAGTGGAATACCTATCTGGGTTGGTTGGTTTTTTTGATCGCAACCGCTGTTTATTTTATTACCATCGAGGATACCGTTAGTTTGTGGGACTGTGGTGAATACATCACGGCCGCTTATAAACTCGAAGTAGGTCACCCTCCGGGAGCGCCGCTATTTATGGTTTTGGGAAGATTATTTTCTTTCTTCGCGGATCCTGAAAATGTAGCGGTTTGGATAAATCGTCTGTCTGCCATATCCAGTTCCTTAACGATCCTGTTCATGTTTTGGTCGCTGACGTTGCTGATCAAAAAAATGATCCTGAAGGACAAAAAAGAATTGAGCTGCGCGGACCAGGTGGTCATTTTCGCTTCGGCTGCAATCGGCTCTCTGGCATATACGTTCTCTGATTCTTTCTGGTTCTCCGCTGTAGAAGGGGAGGTTTATGCGATGGCATCTCTGTTTACTGCCGGGATCTTCTGGGCGATCTTGAAATGGGACGAAGAAATGATGCAGATTCAGGACGGAACGTTGTCGCCGGATGTGGCGCCAAATCGTTGGATATTGCTGATCATGTTCTTGTTAGGTTTGGCTATTGGAGTGCACTTGTTAGGTATTCTTGTGGTTCCTGCTATTGGATTTATGATCTACTTCCGCTACTGGAAGAATGCTGATATCAAAGGAATTCTGATTACAGGACTATTGTCTGTATTTATTCTCGGGTTTATTCAGGAAGGTGTTATTCCGGGATCGATTTCTGTCGCTTCTGCTTTTGAGGTGGCGTTTGTGAATTCGTTGGGACTTCCTTTCTTTTCTGGAACGGTTTTCTTCTTTGGTCTTCTGATCGCAGCTTGTATTTGGGCACTTCGCTATGCTCGTAAAAACAATCGTTCGATCCTTTACAATTCCGTGATGGGATTGATCCTCCTATTGATCGGATATGGTTCATTTGCTGTGATCGTGATCCGCTCAAATGCCAATACGCCGTTGGATGAGAATGACCCTGAAAACCTGGTAACACTGCATGCTTACCTGAAACGTGAACAGTATGGTACTTCGCCATTGGCATTTGGTCAGTACTGGAATTCCGTTGAAAATGATCCTTCAATGTATGACAGTCGTTCACCATTCTACCTGCGTCGTTTTGTGGTGACCAAAGGTGAACAGGTGTTGAAAGCTTTCCGAAATGAGGAGGCCGCCAAGAAATATGCTGCTGAGAATGCCGGTTCTTATGAGGAAAAGTACTTTGAATCCAACGCGCAGGATCGCTTGAATCAAGTGCCGACCTATGCGCAAACCACGTTCTTCCCTCGGATGTACTCGGATCAATCGCTTCAACATGTCGATGGGTACAAGAAATGGTCAGGCTATGATGAAAATGACGGTACGGTGACGGCTCAAGGAAAGGACGGTAAGCGTCTGCCTACGTTTGGTGAGAATATGACCTATTTTTTCCGTTACCAGTGCAATTGGATGTATTGGCGTTACTTCATGTGGAATTTTGCTGGTCGTCAGAATGATATTCAAGGTCATGGCGATGCTATTCGGGGAAACTGGATCTCTGGATTCAGTGCTGTGGATGATGCACGTCTCGGAAGTCAGGAAAATGCGCCTTACTTTACCAAACAAAACCCTGCACACAATACGTTCTTCTTCCTGCCATTGATCTTTGGAGTGATCGGAATGATCTTCCATTTCTGGCGTGCGCCGAAAGATGCATTCGTACTTTTCTTAGCCTTCCTTTTTACGGGCTTGGCCATCGTTGTTTACCTAAATCAGAAGCCAATCGAGCCGCGTGAACGTGATTACGCTTATGCGGGTTCATTCTATTTCTTCGCGTTCTGGATCGGTATAGGAGTGTATGCGTTGTACGATGCCTATTTGCGTTTTACTAAGGCTGATCTTATAAAAGCGCTGGTTGTCGCAGGAGCCGGTTTATTCCTTTTTGGCATCCTGGATATGAACAGTGAGGTTGGTATGCCGAACGTAACTTCTTGGGTTATCATAGCTGGAATCTCACTCGCATTGTTCGGCTTGATGATGTTGTTGAGAAACGTATTGAAAAAAGAGATGCAGGGAGCCGTGGTTGCTGGAATCCTTGGACTTGCGGCACCGCTAATCATGGGAATGCAGGGGTGGGATGACCATGACCGAAGCAACAAAACTACGGCAGATGATCTAGCTTTGAATTATCTGGAATCGTGTGGTAAAAATGGGATACTATTCACTAATGGTGATAACGATACCTTCCCACTGTGGTACATGCAGGAGGTTGAGGGAAAACGAACAGATGTGCGTGTGTGCAACCTGTCGCTCATGCAGACGGACTGGTATACAGATCAGATGAAAATGCGTGCGTATGACTCTGATCCGTTGCCAATTAAGTTCAGAGAAGATCAGATCTTGATGTATGCTGGAAATACAGATCAGGTACTGTTCTCTAATCTGTTTGAAATGTTCTATCTCAATGCCAGCGAGAAAATGCTGAAAGAGGTAATTAATTTGCGTCTCAAGTTAAATCGAAAGGCGGCGGAAGATGCTACATTGGCGTTTAATACCCAAGCCATGCAACTTGTTAATGGGATGTCGTCGACACAACCCAATGTGATGTCGCGTATTCAAGAACTTAAGGGGGCATTGACAACGAATAATTCAGCTAACCTTACAGATGTCATCTATTCAAAATACCGGGCTGGTTTCGAAATTTTGAGTGCACTCCAGAATAGTATGATCTCCTTACCTGAAGGGCAGGCACAAGTCTTCCAGGATTTGATCATGAACTATGATAAAGCATGGAATTTTACAGATCTTTCAGATGCAATGGCTTTTGTTCGTAATGACGAGAATCTCCTGACATATTCCGGCCAGCGCAAAGTGCGTGTTTTCCCAAGCACAGGGTTTATTTTAAAAGTAAATCCGTTGAATGCGGTTAAATCGGGTGTGATCAAACCAAGTGAGGTTAACAAGTGCCACAAGGAATTACGATTCAGTTTTGAGGAAACTCGCGGTTTGACAAGAGAACAAGTCATGATGCTTGATATTCTTGCAAATAACGATTGGAAACGTGGAATCTATTTTTCCAGTCCGGGTGGATCAGATGTGTCAATTGCCTTGTATACGAAAGGATATGTGAAACAGAACGGGATGGCATTTGAGCTGAGTCCGTTGAATGACATGACCATGCGCTATGCAGAGGCGATGTTCCCTAATTTGATGACCAAATATGCTTATGGAGCTATGAACGACGCTGATGTGTTGACTGATTACTATGCGCGTCGACATACGACACAGTACCGTTTGCATTTTGCTTCCCTCGCGGATGACTTTCTTGCTAAAGCCGATAACGCAGAACGAGAGATTGAGTTTAACAAGGCTAATGCAGCTCGTTTGAAAAGTTCAGGCGCTAGCGCTCAAGCCAGGAAATTGGAGGATGCCATCGCTGGTTTGGAGAAGTCGAGTAAAACGAATCGCGAGAAAGCCAAAAAGTTAATTCAACGTTCACTGGAAGTAATGCCTGCTGATGTTGTGATCGACTACGGTGAACCTTCTCAAAATGGTCGTGAGAAATATGTCAATGGTGGTGGAGAATTTACATCGTATTCGGATGGAATACTGCACGATTACGTGGGAATTCTTTATAGATCCGGTGATGTTCAGGGAGCTGAAAAATTAGCGAATACAGTTGCTGACCAATTAGAATCTGTGTTCAGTTATTTTGCAGATAGTGATCCTTACTTTGCTGCCAATCCTGAAAACTCGAGCGATCTATATGCTGCATTGGATGCCTATTTTAAAATGTATGCATTTGCAACGGATGTGAAGGATGGTAACAAAAACGGTGCGTTGGCAAAACGCTTGTATGCTAAGATCGATGACCTGTACAAGAATGTTTTTCCTAAAATGTATCGCGGTCTGGAAGACAAGGCTAACGCGAATGGTGAAAGCACCCGAAGAGGAGCAAAAGCAGGACGCTACGCTTCGTTATTATTCCAATTACAGGATTATCTTGAGGCTATGGGTGTGCATTACGGTTATTTGCAAGGCCGAACACCAGCGCCGGAGGCAGTGAGTCCTGAGGAAATGGATCTGGAAAAACTGATGCAACAAATTCCGGTTGGGGATTCCGTAAAGCAATAAGTGCTTTACTATGAAGGTTTTCCGCATTCCGTTACTCTTGTCCTCGGTTTGGCGAAGAAGGGTCTGGCGGATAAATACAGTTAGAGATACGGTTTACCTCACATTTGATGACGGTCCCATACCCGAAGTAACACCCTGGGTATTGGATCAGTTGTTGGAAAATGACATCAAGGCGACCTTTTTTTGCGTGGGCGAAAACGTTCGTAAATATCCTGAAATTTATCAGCGAATCATTGCAGAAGGACACAAGGTTGGTAATCATTCCATGCATCACGAGAAAGGTATTAGCACAAGCCATGCGGATTACCTTGCTTCAGTAGATAAGGCCTCCGAGTACATCACAAGTGATCTTTTTCGTCCACCGTATGGCAGAATGACGATCGCTCAGTCACGTAGCCTTCGAAAACGATTCAGGATCATCATGTGGAGCTGGTTATCCTATGACTTTGATCCGGCTGTTCCGGTGGAGATTATTTTAGAAAAAGCGAAGAAAGAGATTCGGTCCGGAGATGTAATCGTTCTTCACGACAATAGCAAATCATTTGAAAGGCTTCAACAAATTCTACCCGAATTGATAACTGTCATTAAGCAAAAAGGGCTTAGTTTTTTACCTGTAAAATAGGAGCATGGAGCTTGGACTTGTTTCTTTTAAAACTCTATGTTCTAT
>Ga0172367_10003703_pt1 | contig 19521 bp, 18 predicted proteins | sample Lak10m_FD_114542 | JGI IMG/M metagenome (GOLD analysis project Ga0172367, IMG submission 114542) | Freshwater microbial communities from Kabuno Bay, South-Kivu, Congo - kab_022012_10m | ecosystem: Environmental > Aquatic > Freshwater > Lake | place: Democratic Republic of the Congo: South-Kivu...
GGCGTCGAAGTCTGCGCCTTCGAACAGCTCGCGCTGCCAGCCGTCGCCGGCCTGCTGACGCAGTGCAGGCCAGTCGCCCAGCACCACCATCGGCTTGACGGTTTGCGCATACAGCGGCAGGTCGTAGGGAAAACGCTCGGATACATACAGGGTGTCGCCGGGCGCAGCGGCGCAAGCAAACACCTGCGCCACGTCCTGCGCGCGGCTTTTGCGGGTGAGCTTGCCCACGCTCAGCACCAAGCCCAGGGCGATGCCCAGGTTCACCAGCATCAGCGTCACGAACACCCTGCCCGCCGATGGGCGCCGCGCCATTACGCGCTGCCAGCCCAGTGCTGCCAGAAGGGCCAGTGGCGGCATCACCGGCATGATGTATCCGACCAGTTTGGAGCTGGGAATGGAGAAAAACAACAAAATGGCCAGTACCCAGGCCCAGCACAATTTCCACCAGGGCTCGGTGATCAGGATGGCGCTGGCCAGCGTCGTGGCGGTCACCCGGCGCACCTGGCCAAAGGCAAAGAACAGCCAGGGAAACAGCAGCAGCACCAGTGCCGCCAGGTAAAACCACCATGGCTGCGGATTGTTGAAGACGTTCTCGGTGTAGCGGTTGAGCTGCTGACCGATGAACATGTAGTTCAGGAAGTCGGGGTAGCGTTGCTGAGCCAGCACATACCAGGGCGCGGCGATCAGGGCAAACAGCGCCAGGCCGCTGAACCACGGAAAGTGCACCACTTTCCTGAATTGCCGGGTCCAGAGCAGCCAGACAAAGATCACCAGCCCGGGCAGCGCGATGCCGATCAGCCCCTTGCTCAGCATGCCCAGCGCGCAGGCCACGAACCCGAGCCGCGCCAGCCCGGCATCGGGCTTGTCGCCGGCCATGAAGGCAAAGGCAAAGCACCAGATGGCCAGGCCGATCCAGCTCGCCACCAGCATGTCGTGGTTGATGTACTGGCCACCTACCAGAAAGCCCATGCTGGTGCCCAGCATCAGCGCCGCGCGGCGCGCGATCTGCTCGCCGCTGATGGCGCGCGCAGCCAAGTACAGCGCCGTCAGCATCAGCCCGGCGTGCAGCGCCGGAACCAGCCGCAGCGCCAGCTCGTTGACACCGAAGGCGGCCACGCTCAGGGCCTCCAGCCAGTACAGGTAGGGTGGCTTGTGAAAGAAGGGAATGCCGTCGAGGCGCGGCGTCAGCCAGTCGCCACTGACGAGCATCCAGCGGCCCAATTCGCCGTATCTGCCCTCGTCAGGCACCGCAATCGGGCGCAGCGATGCCAGCAGCAGCGCCAACCATAGCAAGAGCAGGATGAGCCAGGATTTTTGACGTTCGGACAGGGTTTTCAGCACCGGCGGATTCTAGTGCCGCGCACCACGGAAACATCGGCCTGTTGCAGGGCATTGGCAAAGTCAGGGCTGGCCAGGTAGGCGAACTCCTGCAGACGGGCCACGCCGATCGCGTCACCAGGTTCGGCCGCCTGCGCCGGGTGACACATCAAAATGCTTCCAGGTGTGGCGCGCTTGAGCCATTGCGCCATCAGGCCGGCGTAGCGCTGCGGGCCGCCCGCAAAGTCGTAAACACCCAGAAGGGCCGTGGCGTGCGGCAACTGCGCTTGCACGGCCATGGCTTCCAGCGCTCGCGCACCCATCCAGCCGATCACGCGGCTTTTCAGGTCGGCCAGTGCCGATGGCACGCGCGAAATACGCAGGTAGGGTTGGCTCGCCTGCGCGCCGTAGCGGCGCACCAGCGTGGCAACCAGCGCCTCGCGGATGCCGGCGAATTGCTGCACATGCTGGTGGCCATCGACAAAATCGGGTGGCGCTTGCCAGTGCGCTTCGAACGCATCGAGCTGGCGCTCGATCACGGCAGCGGCGCTGGCGCGATCAAAGCCGCCCAGCAGCGCGCGGCGCATGGCCGCACCCAGCGGCAGGCCATGACCGGCGGCCAGGGCGAAGTCGCTGGTCCAGTCGAGGTGCAGGCCCACGTCGATCTGGCCGCGCAGCGCATGCAGCAGCGCCGCATCGCTGGGCCAGCGCGGCGACAGCACCATGACGCTGGTGGCGCTGATGCGCTTCATGCTGGCCAGTCTGGCGATGCCGATCGAGGCGCTGGCGTGGATGGCAAAGTCATCGGCGCAGACGATCACGGCGCGGCGCGGCGCGGCGTCAATCATGTGCGAGCCAGAAGCCCGCTCGGGCATAGTGATCTTTCAGATAATCCACCCACAGCCGCACGCGCAGCGGCAGGTGCTTGCGCTGCGGGAACACGGCGTAAATGCCGTTGGCGGGCGCGGCAAAATTCTCCAGAACAGGGACCAGCGCGCCCGAGGCCACCTCGGCCTGCACCTCCCAGGTGCTGCGCCAGGCAATGCCGTAGCCCGCCAGACACCAGTCGAACAGCACCTCGCCATCCGAGCAACTCAGCGGGCCAGCGGGCTTGAGGTGAATCACTTCGGGGCCGTCTTTTTGCTGCAGGGTAAAGGCCCAGCCGCGTGTTTGCGAGGCATCGCTCGACAGCGTCAGGCAATCAAAGCGGGCCAGGTCGTGCGGGTGCTGCGGTGTGCCGTGCCATTTGAGGTAGGTGGGTGCGGCGACGCACAGGCGACGGTTGTCGGCCAGGCGCACGCTCACCAGGGAAGAGTCTGGCATTTCGCCGACACGCACGGCGCAGTCGAAACCCTCGGCCGCCAGGTCCATCACGCGGTCGCTCAGGTTGAGCGAAATGGTCACTTCGGGGTGCAACTCGCGAAAGCGCGGCACCAGGGGCGCCACATGGCGGCGGCCGAAACCGGCCGGTGCCGTCAGGCTCAAATGGCCGCTGGCCTTGAAACCACCGGCTGACACGCCGGCTTCGGCATCGGCCAGATCGCCGAGCAGGCGCTGGCAGTCTTCCAGAAAAGCGCTGCCCTCGTGCGTCAGGCTCACGCGCCGCGTGGTGCGCACCAGCAGCTTGACGCCGAGCCGGTCTTCCAGTGCATCAAGGCGACGGCCGATGATGGCGGCGGCCACGCCCTCGGCCTTGGCTGCCGCCGTCAGGCCGCCGCGGGTGGCCACCGCGACAAAGGTTTCGAGTTGCTTGAGTTTGCTCATGCTAGGTCAAGCATAGCGCTTGCTGCGCAAGTTGTTTTTCATGTCGCGCAACAGCGGCTGCAGCTTGTCGCTGCCGATGCGCAGCGCCACGCAGGTGGCCAGGATGTCGATGATCATCAGGTGCAGCAGGCGCGATACCATGGGGCTGTAACGGTCGTAACCTTCGGGGTGATCGGCGGCCACATGAATATCGCCCGCCGTAGCCAGCGGCGAACCGCTCGCGGTGATGACGATGGTGGTGGCACCATTTTTGCGCGCAATGTCGCACGAGTCCATCAGGTCACGCGTGCGCCCCGAGTTGCTGATCACCAGTACGCAGTCGCCGGGTTGCAACAGCGACGCGCTCATCACCTGCATGTGGCCGTCGCTGTAGGCCACGCCATTGATGCCGAGGCGAAAAAACTTGTGCTGCGCGTCCTGTGCCACCACGCCCGAATTGCCGACGCCAAAGAACTCGATGCGCCGGCCCGCGTGGTAGGCCTTCAGCAGGGCCTCTACGGCCTTGTCGATGGCGCTGGAACTGGCGTCGTTGCGGTATTTCAGAAAAGCCGCCACTGTGTTGTCAATGACCTTGACCATCACGTCGCCGGTCTTGTCATCGGCATCGACGCTGCGATGAATGAAGGGCACACCTTCGCTGACGCTGCCGGCCAGTTTGAGCTTGAAGTCACTCAGGCCGTCGTAGCCCACGCTGCGGCAAAAGCGCACCACGGTGGGTTTGCTCACATGCGCGCGGTCGGCCAGTTCGCTCACCGGCATCAGCGCAAAGCTGCGTGGGTCGGACAGCACCAGCTTGGCCACGCGCTGCTCGGCGGGCGCCAGCGAGGGCAGGGAGGCTTTGATGCGGTCTAGCATTCTTCGCTCCAGCAGTGACCGTCGCGGGCGATCATGGCGCTGGTGGCGCTCGGCCCCCAAGTACCGCTGGCATAGGGGCGCGGACCCTGGGCGTCGGCCTGCCAGTGCGTCAGGATGGGTTCGACCCAGCGCCAGGCCTCCTCCTGCTCGTCGCTACGCACAAACAGGTTCAGGCGGCCGTCAATCACATCGAGCAGCAAGCGTTCGTAAGCGCCCACGCGCTCCTGGCCAAAGCGCTTGTCGAAGTCCAGGTCGAGTTGCACCGGCGACAGCGTGTGCGAATTCTTGCGGTTGTCCTGGCCCTGCGCGAGCAGGTGCAGCTCCAGTCCGTCGCGCGGTTGCAGGTTGATCACCAGCCGGTTGGCCAGGCCGATCTGGCTGTTGAAAATGGCATGCGGCGTGGGCCTGAAGTTGACCACGATGCGCGCATCGCGCCCGGCCAGGCGTTTGCCGGTGCGAATGTAAAACGGCACCCCGGCCCAGCGCCAGTTGGAGATTTCGGTGCGCAGCGCGACAAAGGTCTCGGTGTGGCTGTCCGGATTCACCCCAAGCTCCTCGCGGTAGCCGGGCACGGCCACGCCGCCAATGGCCCCGGCACCGTACTGGCCACGAATCACGTCTTGCGCCAGGGTCTCGGGCGTCCAGGGTTTGAGCGAGCGCAGCACCTTGAGCTTTTCGTCGCGGATGGCGTCGGCGTGCGAGTTGATCGGCGGCTCCATGCCAATCGCGCACAGCAGTTGCAGCGCGTGGTTTTGCACCATGTCGCGCAGCGCGCCGGTGGTTTCGTAAAACGCGCCGCGCTTTTCCACGCCCAGTTGTTCGGCAATGGTGATCTGGATGTTGGCAATGTGCTCACGCCGCCACAGCGGCTCGAACAACGAATTGCCAAAACGCAGCGCAAACAGGTTTTGCACCGCGGGCTTGCCCAGGTAATGATCGATGCGGAACACCTGCTTTTCGCTGAACACTTGGCCCACGCTGTGGTTGATGGCGCGGTTGCTGGCCAGGTCGTGTCCCAGCGGCTTTTCCAGCACGACGCGGGTCTGCGGCGTATTGAGCCCGGCGGCGGCAAGTTGCTCGACGATGGTGGTGAACAGCGTGGGCGCGGTGGCCAAATACATCACCACGGTGTCGGCCGGGCGCTGCGCCAGCTTGTCACGCAGGTAGGCGTAGTGCGCGGGCTTGGAGAGATCCATGCTGACAAATTCGAGCAAGCTGGAAAAGCGCGCAAATTCTTCCGGGCTGGGCCGCTTGGCCAGTTCCACCTGGTCGAAGCGGGACTGGATCATGGTGCGGTAACGTTCGTCGCTGAGGTCATCGCGGCCCACGCCGATGATGCGGGCCCCCTCGCGCAAGGTGCCGTGTTTGAAAGCCTGGAACAGCGCAGGCATCAGCTTGCGCCAGGACAGGTCGCCGGTGCCGCCGAAGAGGACAAGGTCAAAGCTCATGTGAAATCCGGTTGGGTTGCGGGGAGGGTATTCGGAAATTGAACCGTAATGTAACTTGGTTTCATGATTTATGAGAATTTTGGTAACTTTTGAATTTGCGGACATCGGTCTCTGGCGTATTCTCCGGGCATCAATTTCCAGGAAAAATGACCATGACCGCAACAGCAACCCAGGCTTTGGAGGCCACCTTTACCCGCCTCTACCGTTACGCCCACCTGGCCTCGATCGCGGGCTGGGACCAGGCGGCCATGATGCCGCCCAAAGGCAACGAGGCGCGTGCCAAGGCAATGGCAGAACTGCAGGTGCTGATGCACCAGACGCTGACCAGCGCCGAGCTGGCCGCGCAGTTTCAGGCGCTCGGCGCTGTTTCGCTGGACGACTCAGCGCAGGCATCATTGCGGGAAATGCGGCGCCAGTGGCAGCAGGCCACCCTGTTGCCCAATCGGTTGGTGGAAGCCCAAAGCCTGGCCCAGTCGCGCTGTGAACATGCCTGGCGCACACAGCGCAAGGAAAACGACTGGCAAGGCTTTGTGGGCAATTTTCGCGAGGTCGTGGCGCTGGCGCGCGAAGAGGGCAGGCTGCTGGCTGATGCGGCGGGCAGCACCGTTTACGACGCCCTGATGGACAAGTACGAGCCCGGCATGCGCTCAAGCGACATCGACCGCATTTTTGGCGACGTCAAAAGCTGGCTGCCAGAGCTGATTCGCAAGACCATCGCCAAACAGGCCAATGACCCCGTGATCCAGCCGCAGGGGCCGTTTGCCGTGGCGCACCAGCGTGCACTGGGCGTGGAGATCATGGGGCTGCTGCAATTCGACTTCGAGGCCGGCCGGCTTGATGTGTCAACGCACCCGTTTTGCGGCGGTGTGGCCGAAGACGTGCGCATCACTACGCGCTACAACGAAGAAGATTTTTTGCGCAGTCTGATGGGGATTATTCATGAGACGGGTCACGCCCGCTATGAGCAAAACCTGCCGCGCGAGCGGGTGCACTTGCCGGTGGGGCAGGCGCGCTCGATGGGCATTCACGAAAGCCAGAGCCTGTCGTTTGAAATGCAACTGGGCCGCAGCCCGCAATTTCTGGCCCTGATCGCGCCGCTGGTGCAAAAGCATCTGGGTCAGCAAGCGGCCTTTGCGCCCGACAACCTGGCAGCTTTGTTCAGTCGCGTCAAACCCGGCTTCATCCGGGTCGATGCCGACGAGCTGACGTATCCGGCGCATGTCATCCTGCGCTACGAGATCGAGCGCGCGCTGATGGATGGCGAGATCGAGGCTGACGACATCCCGGCGCTGTGGGACGACAAGATGATGGCGTACCTGGGCGTTGACACGCGTGGCAATTTTCAAAATGGCTGCATGCAGGACATCCATTGGCCGGGTGGCAGCTTTGGCTACTTCCCGAGCTACACGCTGGGCGCGATGAATGCCGCGCAATTCTTTGCAAAGATCCGCAGCGAGCAGCCTGATCTGGATGCCCAGGTGAAGGCTGGCAATTTGTCGCCAATTTTTGATTGGCTCGGCCAGCATGTCTGGCGCCAGGCCAGCCGCTGGGAGACCGCGGAGCTGATGCTGCGCGCCACCGGCGAGCCGCTTGACCCTGCCCACTTTCGCCGCCATCTGGAAAGGCGTTATCTGGACGCCTGAAGCGCGGCAACGGCCGCCGACGTGGGCAGGACGCGTACATTGCGAATCACGGGGTGGCGCCAGGCCCAGGCGGCGAGCAGCAGGGCGCCAGCACCGCCGACGGCCAGCGCATGGCGCAAGCCCAGATGCTCGCCCAGGTAGCCGCCCGCCAGCGCCCCGGGGCCGGCCGGGATCAGGATCAGCCAGCGCAGCGTGCTGGTCATGCGCCCGAGCAAAGGCTCGGGCGTGACGGCCTGGCGCAGCGCCAGGAAGTTGATGAAAATCAGCACGGCACCGGTGCTGAAACACAGCAACATGAACACGAACGACGCCACGCCCCAGGCGCTGACGGGTGCCAGCGCAAGCTGCAACCAGCCCAGCGCGCACACTGCCACACCCAGCACCAGGCACGGGCCGGGGCCGAGCCAGCGGGAAATCCGATGGCCCAGCGTGCTGGCCATCACCGAGCCCAGGCCCAGACCGATGTAGCACAAACCTACCTGGCGCTCGTTCAAGCCGAGTTCGCGCGTGGCAAACAGGATCTGGACCACCATGGTGCAGTGGTAGCACATCTGCCAGAGACCTACGACCAGCGCCAGCGAGATCAGCAAGGGCCGGCTCGCCACGAAGCGCAGCCCGTCCTTCAGGTCGTTCCAGAAGTGCGGCTTGGCATGGGTGACGCGGTTTTCCACCACCTTGACACCTCGCAAAATCAGTACGCTCAAGAGCAGCAACATCGCGTCCGCCAGTAATGCCAATGGCGCACCCACCAGTTTGATCAGCACCCCGGCCACCCCCGGCCCGGCCACTTCGGCACCCGACGAAGCCAGGGCGTTCTTGGCGTGGGCTTCGACAAGGCGCTCGCGCGGCGCCACCTGGGTCAGCACAATCTGCGCCGCTGTGCCTGCAACGACAAAAATACAGCCCAGGGTGAACGCCACGCCATACAGCCAGGGTATCGTGAGCCAACCCAGGTACCAAGCCAGCGGAACCGTGGCCAGCACCAGCGCGACCAAGCCTTCGCTCATCACGTAAACCGGCAACTTGCGAACCCGATCGAGCCAGACCCCGGCCGGCAGCGAGGGCAGGACAAAGGGGGCAATTTCCATGGCGGTCAGCAGACCCATCTGAAACGGCGAGGCGTGCAGCATGACCGCCGCCGTCAAAGGCAGGGCGAGCAGGGTGATCTGGCCGCCAAAAGAGCTGATCAGAATGGACGACCACAATCGTCGGTAGGTGGCATCGCGCAACAAGTCATCGGCTGCGAGCGTGGGACGACAGGACCACAAAATCAGCCAGACCCGGCGGGGTGCACCGAGGGTTTTGGGAGTCAATTTTGTCTCGGTCGGGATGGTCTGTTCATGATCGGGCATGGTGGGCGCAACATTCTATCGACCCAAAATTCGGCGCGGCACAATCCTTGCGTTCGTGACATCGGCCTAGGGTTTGTCCTTGGTATGTCCGTTTCGCGGTCGATATGGCCTTAACCTATACTTACAATTTATTATTCGAAAAAGGGCGTCTTGGCACCACCATGGTGCGTTCGGGAGCCCCCAAATCCCACTTCAAAGCAAACACAGTGCAAATCAAAGTGAAGCAATGGATGGCATCCTGCGCCTGCGCAACCGCGTTGGCGTTCACCCTGCTCCCGGCTGTGACGCATGCCCAAGCCCCCGCGACACCAGCGGCCCAACCAGTGGCCCAACCAGCGCCCAACGCAACGCCTGCCGCCATGCCGGCCATCACCGATGTGAAACTTCCGGAAGGCGCCGCCGCAGAAGTCAAGAAAGCGGGCGAAACCAGCGACAACCCCTACGGCCTCGAGTCGCTCTGGAAGACCTCCGACGCCGTCGCCAAGACCGTGTTGCTGCTGCTGCTCATCATGAGCGTGGGCAGCTGGTACATCCTGATCGTCAAAATTCTCGAGCAGGCCAAGATGGTGCGCCAGGCCAAGGCGGCCGCCAAAGATTTCTGGTCCGCCGGTACCGTGGCCCAGGGTGCTGCCGCGCTGGAAGAGCGCAGCCCGTACCGATTCATGGCTGATGCCGCCAGCAACGCCGTCAAAAAGCACGACGGCCTGATGGGCCATGTGGACCTCAACGACTGGATCGCCATGGGCATCCAACGCGCGGTTGACCGCATCCAGAGCAGCACGCAAAACGGCCTCGCTTTTTTGGCCACCGTGGGCTCCATCTCGCCGTTTGTCGGGCTGTTCGGCACCGTCTGGGGCATCTACCACGCGCTCACGGCCATCGGCATTTCGGGCCAGGCGTCCATCGACAAGGTGGCCGGACCCGTGGGTGAAGCGCTGCTGATGACTGCTATCGGCTTGGCCGTGGCGGTGCCGGCCGTGCTGTCGTACAACTGGCTGGTGCGTCGCAACAAGGCTGTCATGGATGACGTGCGCGCCTTCAGCAACGACCTGCATGCCGTGGTGCTGGGTTCGATCAAAAAGTCCTGAAACCCTGCACGACAGACCGCGGTGACGAAAGTTGCACCGGCTCTGTCCTGATTTGCTTAGGAAAACACCATGTCCATGAACGTTGGCTCCAACGACGACGGCGAAGACGCCGTCATGTCGGCCATCAACACCACGCCGCTGGTGGACGTGATGCTGGTGCTGCTGATCATCTTCCTGATCACCATCCCCGTGGTCACCACCTCGATCAAGCTCTCGCTGCCCAAGGAACGTGTTGAAATTCGCGAGACAAAGCCCGAAAACATCATCATCTCGGTCGACCAGGACAGCAACATTTATTGGTACGAGGCACGCATCAACAATGTCGATGCCCTGGTGGCCAAGCTCAAAAAAGTGTCCAACCTCAAGCCGCAACCCGAAGTGCAGGTGCGCGGCGATGCCAGTGCCCGCTACGAAGGCGTTGGCAAAGTGCTGCTGGCGTGCCAGCGCGCCGGTATCGTCAAGGTTGCCTTCATCACTGAGCCACCGCCGCTGGGCGGTTGAGCCTTAACAAGGGAATGACCCCATGGGAATGCACGTAGGAAACACCGGCAGCTCGGGTGAGCCTGAAGTCATGATGGAGATCAACACCACGCCGCTCATCGACGTGATGCTGGTCTTGCTGGTCATGCTCATGATCACCATTCCGATCCAGCTGCACTCGGTCGAGCTTGAAATGCCAGTGGGCGCACCACCCACCAACCTGGTCAAGCCGGAGAAAATCCAGATCGACATCGACGCGCAAAGTGTGGTCTATTGGCAGGGCTTGCCGGTATCGGCAGCCGAGCTGGACGAAAACATGAGGTTGATTGCGCCGCAAGCGCCACAACCAGAAGTTCACATACGTCCCAACAAAGCTTCTCAGTACGCTGTCTTTGCCAATGTGCTTTCGAGCAGCAAGCGCCTGGGGCTCAAAAAGATTGCGGTCATCGGTGCGGAGCAGTTTGTCCAATGAATACGCTGGAAATGGATTACCGCTTCGAGCCGCGCGATCCGTCGCGACGCGTCAAGGGTTTGATCGTCGTGATTGCGTTGCATGCGTTGATCGGCTACGCGCTGGTCTCGGGCATGGCGCGCCAGGGGCTGAACTACATCAAGAAACCACTGGAGGCCGTGGTGATCCAGGAAGTGATCATTCCGCCACCACCACCGCCACCGCCGCCGAAGAAAATTGAAAAAGTGCCTGAGGCTCCGAAAGTCGAGGCACCGCCACCGCCCTATGTGCCGACGCCTGACGTGGCACCGCAGGCCACCAGCAATGCACCGGTGATCGAGTCCGTGGCAACGCCACCACCTGCGCCCGCCGTGATTGCCCCGCCACCGCCGCCTGCGCCGCCTGCCCAAATTGGCCCCAAACGCACCAGCATAGGGTTGGCCTGCCCGAAGCAGGTGCCCCCAGAGATGCCTCGCAAGGCGTTGAAAGATGGCATCGAAGGCGTGGTCAAGGCGCAAATTCACATCAAGGGCGGCGCCATTGTGGATGTCACCATTCTTTCGGGTCCGCGCATTTTTCACTCAGCGGTCAAGGGAGCCATGATGCAGTACACCTGTGTCACCGATGCTGGCGAGGTCATTGCCACGCAGCAGTTCAACTTCAAGGTGGAGTGATCCGTCTGAACGGAGTTCGCTCAGTTCGTGGGATTGCCACCCAAATTGACAGTATTCTGTTGTGTCATGTGAATTCGCAGTTCACGATCAGATCGATGGCATGCGATGCCGTGCCACTTGATTTTGTGACGTATTTTGGCAACAAATTGCCATTTCTATTCGAATTCATGGGTTTGTCCCTAGATTTATTAACAGTTTGTCACTTTATAAACGTCAAGCAGAAACAAAGCAGAAATGGAAGCAAAGACAAGCTGGAAATCCGTTTCAACTTGTAGCCAAATGTGGCACAAATGCTGCTTTGTTCTAAGTTCTAAGTTCTGTATTTTTAAGCTGAAGTTCCTCCCCCCAAAAGCCGCACCCTGGACCCATACGTTCGATTTGCAAGGTGCCTACACCAGGAAGCTCAATAACAGTCAAACGCTGACTCTACAGATCGATATCTTCAACGTATTCAATAACCAGGAAGCCACGGAGTCCAATGAAATCAACGACTATAGTCGTGACACGACCGATCCAGCCCCCGGCCGTCTCAGCTTGAACCCCCGGCCGTCTCAGCTTGAACTATGGCAACCCCACTTCATTCCAGACGCCGCGCGCAGTGCGTTTGACAGCCCGTTACGAGTTCTGATAGAACTTTCCTGACCAAAGAGGGGCCGCTGTCGAGCGGCCCTTTTTTTCAGTCAGCACTGAGGTGGCAGAATTCGTCATACCAACTCAAACGGTGCAAGAGTTTTCAAATTAAAGAAACATGAGTCGTTACGTCAATGGCAGCGCGATCCGTCGATTACCATGCACGCCAAATTGAATACCGTGCTCTGTGGAGGCCAAATCTTGATTCGGTCATTGCTGCCGATGGCTTTTGGTCTGGCTGTATGCGCCACGCCGCTGTTGGCCGCGACTGCAGCCCCACCGGCTTTGTCGGCAGTTCCGGCACCGGTCGTTCCCATCCAGACCGGCCGTTGGGAGCACGCCATCTCGGCCTACTCGCCACCCAAGTATCCGCGCGGCTTTACGCACTTCGAGTACGTCAACGCCGACGCACCCAAAGGCGGCACGCTGAACCTGCGTAATCCGGACCGGCGTTCTAGCTTTGACAAGTTCAACCCGTTCACCACCCGCGGGAGTTCACCCGCTGGTGTCGCCATGTTCATGTTCGAGCCGCTGGCCATTCAGTCGATGGATGAACCGCAAGCCATGTACGGCGTGCTGGCCGAAGAGATTTTTGTCGAACCTGATTTGTCGTCTGTGTCATTCCGGCTGCACCCCAAGGCACGCTTCAGCAATGGCGACCCGGTCATGCCAGAGGATGTGCTCTATTCGCTCGAACGCGTCAAGAGCAAGGAGGCATCACCTGCCACCCAGATTGGCTATACGGACCTGGCTCGGGCTGTTGTTGTGGACCAGCGCACCGTCCGCATCGAATTGAACGCGCGCACGGTGGATGCAGTATTCGCCGCTGCATCACTGGGCATTTTTTCTCACAAATGGGGCGCAGGCAAGAAGTTTGACGAGGTGATTCTTGAGCCACCGATTACGACCGGCGCTTATGTCATCGACAGCTACCAGATGCCCAGCCGGATCGAGTTCAAGCGCAACCCAGACTATTGGGGCCGTGACATCCCTTCCCGCCGCGGGCATTTCAACTTTGACCGGATCCGCTACCGCATGTACAACGACGACGCGGTGGCGCGCGAGGCCTTCAAGGCCGGTGAGTTTGACATTTTCAAGGAATACCGTGCCAGCGCCTGGGTGCGCCAGCATCAGGGTGCCAAATGGCGTGACGGCCGTATCGTCAAGCACGCGTTCAAGACTGCGACTGGTCAGGGCCTGCAGTCGATGCATCTGAACCAGCGACGCCCGATCTTCCAGGACATCCGTGTGCGTGAGGCGCTGCTGCTGGCCTGGGATTTCGATCGCTATAACCAGTACCGTACCTTTGGCCATTCCTACAGCGTATTCAACAACTCTGAATTTGCCGCTACAGGCACGCCGTCGGCGGCAGAACTGCAATTGCTGGAGCCGTTTCGCGCCGAGTTGCCACCGCGCGTGTTTGGCCCTGCCTTTGTTCCGCCTGACAACCTGACCGGCCCGAACGCATTGCGCGAGCATTTGCGCCAGGCGCGCGACCTGTTGGCGCATGCTGGCTGGAAGGTGGCGCAAGATGGCAAGTTGCGCAACGCCAAGGGCGACGCGTTTGAGTTTGAGTACCTGGAACCTGGTTCGCCCGGGCGCATGATCGATTTTCAGCGCAACCTGGAAAAGCTGGGTATTTCAATGAAGGAGCGCATTGTTGATTTCGCCTTGTACCGCCGCCGGCTCGAGCAGTACGACTTTGATCTGATCGTGATTGTGGAAGGCGATTTCACCCTGCCCAGCGCGACGGACCTGGCCTCCAGCTACGGAAGCAAGTCGGCTGACGAGCCGGGTAACAGCAACTTTCGTGGCATCAAGAGCCGCGCGGTGGACCGTCTGATTGAAGCCCTTGGTGCTGCCACCACGATCGACGAACTACGCGCTGCGGCGCGAGCGCTGGACCGGGTGGTGATGTGGAGCTTCTGGCAAATTCCGCAGGTTTACGTGAGCGAAGAGCAAATTTCGTACTGGAACCGCTTTGGCATACCTGCGGTTCAAGCCAAGTACTTCGTCGCTGATTCCTACCCCTCGGCCAGTTCGCCACCTTGGCCACTCTGGACCTGGTGGCTCAAAGACACCAAGGACGCCGAAATCCGGCGCTGATGCCATGCTCAGTTACTTTCTCAAACGTCTGATGCTCATGGTGCCCACCTTGTTGGGCGTGCTCACCGTGACCTTTGTCGTCATCCAGTTTGTTCCCGGGGGTCCGGTCGAGCAGGTACTGGCGGAAGCGCGGGCCTCGCAAAAGGGCGGCGAGGGAAGTGCTTACAAAGCCAGTCGCGACATCGACAAGAAACAGGTCGAGGAGTTGAAGAAGCTCTATGGCTTCGACAAGCCTGCGCATGTTCGCTACCTTGAAATGCTGGGTAACTTCGCGCGTTTCGATCTGGGGCGCAGCTTCATGCAAAACAAGGACGTGTGGTCGCTGATCAAAGAGAAACTGCCTGTGTCCATCAGTCTGGGGTTGTGGACTTTTCTGATTTCCTATCTTGTGTCGATCCCCATGGGTATCACCAAAGCAGTGCGCGATGGCAGCAACTTTGACACGGTAACCACCCTGCTGGTGCTGGTTGGCTTTGCCATCCCGGGTTTTGTGCTGGGCGTGTTGTTGATTGTGCTGTTTGCCGGTGGCACATTTCTGGATTGGTTTCCGCTGCGCGGACTGACCTCGGACAACTGGGTAGAACTCAGTTGGGCGGACCGCATCGCCGACTACTTCTGGCATCTGGCGCTGCCGCTGACCTGCCTGACGATCGGCAGCTTTGCCACCATTACGCTGCTCACCAAGAACACCTTTGTTGAAGAAATTCGCAAGCAGTATGTGCTGGTGGCGCGCGCCAAGGGGCTGAGTCAGCGCCGCGTGCTGTACAAGCACATTTTTCGCAATGCGCTGATTCCGTTGGTGACCGGGTTTCCGGCAGCGTTCGTTGGCGCTTTCTTTGCAGGTTCTGTGCTGATCGAGACGCTGTTTTCACTGGATGGGTTGGGTTTGCTGGGTTACGAGGCCGTCATCCGGCGTGACTATCCGGTAGTGTTGGGCTCGCTGTACGTGTTTACCTTGATCGGCCTGGTGGTCAAGCTGGTGTCAGACCTGTTGTACACCGTTGTCGACCCGCGGGTGCAATTCGGGGCGGTGTCGCGATGAGTACAGCCATGAACCACATGACCCAGTCGCCAACGCGACGCGCCTGGGCGCGGTTCAAACGTAACCGGCTGGGCTATCTATCGCTATGGGTGTTCCTGTCGCTGCTGGTGATTGCCACGCTGGGTGAATTGGTCAGCAATGACCGCCCGTTTGTCGCGCAGGTCAACGGCAAGATTTACTTTCCCATTCTCAGCAACCCCACCGATCTGGAGCTTGGCGGTGACTTTGCCACGCCCGCCGACTGGAAGGACCCCTATATCGCAGGTTTGTTCGACAAGCCGGGGAACTGGAAGGTCAGCACACTCAACCCGCATTCGGCCACCTCGATCGACTATTTCTCCAAGAATCCGTCCCCCGCCGCGCCGTCAGCTGGCAACTGGCTGGGAACCGATCGCTTCGGGCGAGACATGGTGGCCCGGCTACTGTACGGTTTTCGGGTCAGCATCTGGTTTGCCATTGCGCTGACTGTCACCGGTACCTTGATTGGCATCCTGATGGGCGCGATTCAGGGTTATTTTGGTGGCCGTATCGACCTGACGGCACAACGCCTGATCGAGATCTGGGGTGCCGTGCCCGAGCTGTACTTGCTGATCATCGTGGCCTCGATCTTCGAGCCTTCATTGTTGCTGTTGCTGGTGTTGCTGTCGCTGTTTGGCTGGATCGGTTTGTCGGACTATGTGCGCGCCGAATTTTTTCGTAACCGTTCGCTTGAGTTCGTCAAGGCGGCACGCGCGTTGGGCCTGTCGAACCTGCAGATCATTCGCCGCCATGTGTTGCCCAACTCGATGACGCCGGTGATCACCTTTCTGCCGTTTCGCATGAGCGGCGCCATTTTTGCGCTGACTTCACTCGACTTTTTGGGGCTGGGCGTACCCTCATCGGTGCCGTCGCTCGGCGAATTGCTCAAGCAGGGCAAGGACTGGCTGGATGCCTGGTGGATCATCGTGCCGACCTTCCTTCTTTTGACGATCACGATGACGCTGCTCACCTTTATTGGCGACGCCCTGCGTGACGCCTTTGACACGCGTAAATCATGAGCAACATGCCTCTGCTAGACATTGAGCACTTGAGTGTGCGTTTTGGCGCGACCACGGTGGTCGACGACATCTCGTTTGCCATTGGGCCTGGTGAAAAGTTTGCGCTGGTGGGCGAGTCAGGCTCTGGCAAGTCGATCACAGCCTTGTCCGTGCTGCGTCTGGTTGATGCCGCCACTACAACTGGCGCCATCCATTTCAATGGCGCTGATCTGCTCAGCCATACCGAGCGCCGGATGCGCGGCATTCGGGGTGCAGAAATCGGCATGATTTTTCAGGAGCCAATGACAGCGCTGAACCCCTTGTACACCGTGGGCAACCAGATTGGCGAGGTGCTGGAGCTGCACCAGGCGCTACGGCCCAACGCGGCGCGCGCGCGTGCGATCGAGCTGCTGGCGCAAACCGGTATTCCTGAGCCCGAGCGCCGCGTTGACGCGTACCCGCACCAGCTCTCGGGTGGTCAGCGCCAGCGTGCCATGATTGCGATGGCGTTGGCGTGCCGCCCCAAGCTGTTGATTTGCGACGAACCCACGACGGCGCTGGACGTCACCATTCAGGCGCAGATACTCGACCTTCTCGACAATTTGCAACGCACCCTGGGCATGGCATTGCTGTTCATCACCCATGACCTGAATCTGGTGCGGCGCTTTACCCACCGGGTAGGGGTGATGGAACGCGGCAAGCTGGTTGAGATGGGAGACACCGCAACGGTTTTTGCCAACCCACAGCATGACTACACCAGGCGTTTGCTGGCCAGCCGGCCGCAGCGCGTGGTACAGCCAGTGGCGTCTGAGGCCGGGGTATTGCTGAGCGCACAAGACGTTGGGGTGACTTTCACCAGCAGCGAAGGTTGGTTTCGCAAGCGTCAATTTCAGGCCGTTCGGGGTGCCACTTTGCAGCTCAAGCGCGGAGAAACCTTGGGTATTGTGGGCGAGTCCGGCTCGGGCAAGACCACGCTGGGAATGGCGTTGCTGGCTTTGCAAGACATTTCAGGTGGCCAGATAGCGTTGGGCGGGCAGCGCATCGACCATGCCAGCCGGGCGACTTTGCGAACCATGCGTTGTCGCATGCAGGTGGTGTTCCAGGACCCCTTTGCTTCTTTGAGCCCACGCATGACGGTGGGGCAGATTGTTGGCGAGGGGCTGGCGCTGCATCGTGGTGATTTGAGCGCCACCGAGCGCGACAAGATGGTCTTGCAGATGCTTGACGAAGTGGGGCTGAGTGAACGCAGCGGTGTGGCCAACGTACTGCAACGCTATCCGCACGAATTCTCGGGTGGGCAGCGCCAGCGGATATCCATCGCGCGCGCCGTCGTGTTGCGACCCGAGGTGCTGGTGCTGGATGAGCCCACGTCGGCGCTGGACGTATCCGTGCAGCAGCAGGTGTTGACCCTGCTGGCCGAATTGCAGCAGCGTTACGCGATGAGCTACATCTTTGTCAGTCACGACCTTGCGTTGATCCGCGCCATGGCGCACCGGGTGCTGGTCATGAAAGATGGCGCAGTGATCGAGGAGGGCGAGGCTACGACGCTGTTTGATGCGCCGCGCGAGCCTTACACGCAGACCCTTCTGGCGGCAGCACACCTGGCTTGACCGCCTGTTATCCCGAGCGTGTGGCGTTCAAGGCGGGCAAACGCCGAGCAGACGTCATCCTTCGAAACACCCAACGCAATAGCACCAGCGCCAGCAGTGCCTCGCCCAGCGTCATCACAAACGCAACCAAGGCGTTGCCGCTCTCAGCGCGCCGACGGAACTTGGCAGCGGCCCGGTCTCTGGCGATCTCGATGCTGTCGTAAAAGGTGGGCACCACCAGCAGCGTCAGCAACGTGGAGGTGATGGTGTCGCCAATAATGGCCACTGCCAACGGACGGTAAAACTCGCCACCTTCGCCCAAGCCGATAGCCACCGGCAGCATGCCGGCAATGAGCGCAAAGGTGGTCATCAGTGGGCCTGCTGGGCGCCGTGCCACGCCTGCAAGACGGCGACCGCGCGCTGGTGGCCATTGCCGGCGCACCGCCCAACATGGCGCGTTTGCCGGTGGGCTGCCCATTCAGTGAGCGCTGCACCCTGGTCGAGCCACGATGCAGCAGCACCCGGCCTGCCTTGCTGCCCGTTCCCGCCCGGCCTGCTGTGCTGCGCGCCTGTCTTCAAAGCGCCGAAGCGGTGGAAAACTATGCCAAGGAGCTCAGCCTATGAGCCAGGCTGAGCCGCTGTTGTCGGTTCGTGACTTGAAAGTGCACTTTGAATTGGCCGGCGAGTCGCCTTGGCCGTGGGCACCACCGCGTGTGCTCAAGGCGGTCGATGGTGTGAGTTTTGACATTTTTCCGGGCGAAACGCTGGGCGTGGTCGGCGAGTCGGGCTGTGGCAAATCGACGCTGGCGCGCGCCATCCTCAAGCTGATCCCCGCCACCTCTGGCTCCATTCGGTGGCAGCATCAGGAGATGCTGGGTGCCAGCGCTGCTGCGTGGCAAGGTCTGCGCAGGAGCGTGCAGATGATTTTCCAGGATCCGCTGGCCTCGCTGAATCCGCGCATGACCGTGGGTCAGATCATTGCCGAACCGCTGCGCACCCATCACCCGCAGATGGGCGGGGTCGAAGTGATGCAGAAAGTGCGTGCCATGATGCGCCAGGTGGGCCTGACCGAGGGACAGATCAACCGTTATCCGCATGAATTTTCAGGCGGCCAGTGCCAGCGCATCGGCATTGCACGGGCGCTGGTGCTGGAGCCCAAACTCATCATTTGCGACGAGCCGGTGTCGGCGCTCGACGTGTCGATCCAGGCGCAAATCATCAACCTGCTGATGGAGCTGCAAGCCCGGATGGGGCTGGCGCTGGTCTTCATCGCGCATGACCTCGCGGTGGTAAAACACATCAGCCAGCGCGTCATGGTGATGTACCTGGGGCGCACCATGGAACTCGCGGACAAGCAGGCGATTTACCAGAAGCCGGGTCACCCCTACACCGAGGCGCTGCTGAGCGCCATTCCGCTGCCCGACCCGCAACTGGAACGCAACAAGTCCATGACGCTGCTGCAAGGCGATTTGCCTTCGCCGATCAGCCCGCCCTCGGGTTGCAGTTTCCGCACCCGCTGCCCGAAGGCAATCGTGGCGTGCGCCCAGCAGGTTCCTGAGCTGCGTGCAATCAATACGTCGACCCGGGTCGCCTGTGATGTGACATGATCCGCAATGTCGGGTTGCGCAGCCATGGCGTTTTCCCCAGCTGCTTTTTGGAAAAAAGAAAGGTAAGCTTTTACCTCTTTAATCAATCGCCCTGAGGTCTCAGCCCGGGGCATCACAGGAGTAGTCATGAGGAAATTGGTGATGGTGTCCTTGTTGGGTTTGACCGCCGGTTTGGCGCAAGCGCAGACCGTCAATATCATCTGCTCGGTGCAAGCCCAATGGTGCAACATGATCGGCACGGTGTATTCCCGCACCACTGGCACCAAGGTCAATATCTCGATGAAAGGCTCGGGCGAGGCGCTGGCCCAGTTGATTGCCGAAAAAGACAATCCCAAAACCGACATCTGGTTCGGTGGCACCGGTGACCCGCACCTGCAAGCCGCCGAACAAGGGCTGACACTCGAATACAAGTCCCCCACCCTGCCGCAGTTGCAGGGCTGGGCGCAACAACAAGCCAAA
>Ga0172367_10003708_pt1 | contig 19503 bp, 17 predicted proteins | sample Lak10m_FD_114542 | JGI IMG/M metagenome (GOLD analysis project Ga0172367, IMG submission 114542) | Freshwater microbial communities from Kabuno Bay, South-Kivu, Congo - kab_022012_10m | ecosystem: Environmental > Aquatic > Freshwater > Lake | place: Democratic Republic of the Congo: South-Kivu...
AGGCGGGTAAAGATTTCAGGTGCTCAGTGGAAGGAAGACAATGTTCCGCAAGTGCTCCGGCAGCGCTGTGCTTACCTCAATGGTCAGTTCTCATCCTGAGATTTGTAAGACTGGGATGCACCCATATTAATTCTTTTATGGGCTTAGTCTCACCTCAAAAGCAGATCTTCTGGCAAAAGATTTTTGCAGTGGCCGCTATCTATCTAGGGCTACAGCTTTCTATCTTGCTGATAACGGGCTCAGGCTGGAAAAAGTTTTGGGTATTGCTGCCCCCTGAAGCTTTTCAGTACTGGGATGCAATACACTATGCCAGTCTGGCTGTAAATTCCAGCTGTGGAGCATTTTATCCCCTCTGGCCTGATCTGGTTAGGACCCTAAGGGCTCCTTCTACCCTCGCTGAGGCACTAAGGTTTGCAATACCGTTGTCAGAGGTAATTTTTTTGGCATCCTTGCCCCTGGCGTTGCATAGCTTTAATCGCATCCTCAAGCACCGAAACCTCGCCCTGTTGGTCTTTGTCCTCTATGCCCTGGGCCCAAACTCTATTTTCTACGCCATCGGCTATACCGAAGCCTTGTTTGGTGCACTCAGACTATTATTTTTGTTGAGTCTTCACCTCTCTGAGCAGCAGCAATCATCTACTATCTTGCAACTGGGGGCGGGGGCCGCCCTGTTTAGCCTGGCTGCCCTAACCAATTTAGTACGTCCTGCCCTAATACAGTCTACATTTGCAATTTCCTTTGCCCTGATTGTTTCTACCCTAATCCATCGCTCCACCAGTTCATCCCTGGCCTTTCTGACTAAACCCCTGACCCTAGCCAGCCTGATTGGTGCCGGTAGCCTTGTAGGTTATGGTGTTTACGGAACCTTTTGCCATACCACCGCAGGCGACTACCTGGCCCCATTTCAGGCCCAGGTAGCCTGGGGTCGCACCCTGGCATTTCGTCCTTGGCTGCTGTTATTTCCTCGGTCTCTGCTGGTAGATCTTCAGGGGCTTTATACTCCTTTTCTGATATTTCTTACCCTGGGAGGAGTTCTGTGGGCCACCATGCGGCGGCAGGTTTTTACCCTATACCTTCCCCGGCCAGAATGGATATACTTGTTTTTGGTGCATCCCCTGGTGTTTTCGGGCATTTGGATTGCATTGACCCGATTTGCCAAACAGCCAAACAATGGACTACCCCTACCAACCTCGATCCCAACCCAATGCTGGCGCAGATGGGAAGCTTTACGGTGCTTTATGCCGTTGGGTTTTCTGGAATCCATTCCATCATTAATTTTTTAGCGAATTCAGGCTATCTATACAGTACGGCTCGCCATTACTTCGGTTCTCCTTTTGCCTTTATTGCCATTGGAGCTATGCTAAAGGCTTTTGGTCACTCCCGACTTAATCGGGTGGTTTGGGTGTTAGCGGCGGTAGGGGTTCTCTGGCTAGGGGAACAGTGGTGGCATTACGGCGCGGGGCGCTGGCTAGGGTAATGCTCTCCGTGACCAGGCATGATAACCTAGGTCCCCTTCCTGGGAGTTACCCTAACAGCCTGTTAAGTATTATTACATCCTGGGGTGAATGTGAGGTTCTACCTATAGACTTGCCAGCTATTTACTGCATTTAGCTCTGGTTAATATGCCCATAATCGGGTAAACTCCGGAACAGTGTGGTGTGATGCGTTCAAAGGAATCTGCGTGGATGCCAAGTTTTTAGCCTCAAAACGGTTTAGTTTGACCGGGAAAACCTTGCTCTGGGCCTTGGTTGTTGGGGCTATCTTTACCGCTCTTCTGGCTGACCTATTCTGGGGCCATTCCCTCTCACTGTCCCGCTCTATTGCTGTGCCCTTGGGTTTGGCTGCCCTCAGTACGGGTTTACTGGGCCATTGGGTAGTGCCTCTGCTAAAAGCCTTAAAGACCGGTCAGTTTATCCGTCAGGAGGGGCCCCAGGGCCACCTGAAAAAAGCCGGAACTCCCACCATGGGAGGTATCTTTTTTATTCCAGTAGCGCTACTTGTGGCTTTGCTGAGCACTGGATTTTCCGCCACTACCATTGCCCTCACCCTGCTGACCTTAACCTACGCCGCTATTGGCTGGTTAGACGACTGGCAGGTGCTACGGCACCGCTCCAATCGTGGCATCTCCCCTCGTACTAAGTTGGGTTTACAGATTGCTGGGGCAGTTCTCTTTTGCCTTTGGATGTTAGGCACCCAATCCGCGAGCCTTACAACCATTGCCCTGCCCCTGGGTCTGGCCTTGCCCCTGGGGGTTTTGTTTTGGCCCCTGGCTGGCTTTGTGCTGGTGGCGGAAAGCAACGCTACTAACCTCACCGACGGTCTTGATGGGTTGATGGGGGGAACTGGGGCGATCGCCTTTCTAGGCATGGCTTTAGTTGTGGGACCTGACCAGCCTGAGCTGATGATCTTTTGCGCCGCCATGGCTGGGGCTTGTCTGGGCTTTCTGGGGCATAACCGTAACCCCGCCCGTGTATTTATGGGTGATACCGGATCCCTGGCCTTGGGAGCTGCCCTGGCGGGGGTGGGGCTCCTCAGTGGTCAGCTCTTTGCCCTGTTAATACTGACCCTGCTATTTTTCGCTGAAACCCTTTCGGTAATTATTCAAGTGGGTTATTTCAAGGCTACTAAGGGGCCAGATGGAGTGGGCAAGCGGTTTTTCAAGATGGCACCCCTCCATCATCATTTGGAACTCTGTGGCTGGTCTGAAACCCAGGTGGTGGCCATCTCCTACGCCGTATCTGCCCTAATGGTTAGCTTAGCCTTGAGTCTTCCTCAGGTCTAGCCCTCTGAATAGGTACTTAGAAAGTTGTGAGTCAATCCGGTTTATATCCCCTGGGCCAGGCTCCTAATCTGTGGTGGGTTAATCAAACCCAAGCAGACCTGAGTCGTCTTTCACCGCCACCAAGGCTGATCGATGTGGTGACTGAGACCAAGCAATTACGCCTGGACTTGAATCGCTGCGCTTGCCTGGTCATCGACATGCAGAATGACTTCTGTCACCCATCCGGTTGGCTAGCTAGCATTGGGGTTAGCATTAGCCCGACCCGTAACCCGATTGTTCCTTTGCAGCGACTGCTGCCATCCTTGCGGCAGCTTGGTGTACCCATCCTTTGGGTTAATTGGGGCAACCGTCCAGATTTACTTAATATCAGCCCGGCCCTGCGCCATGTCTATAACCCCTCCGGCACCGGGGTTGGTTTGGCCGATGCCCTCCCCAGTAGTGGTGCCCCTGTGCTCACCAAGGGTAGTTGGGGCGCGGCGGTGGTGGAGGAATTGCTGATTGATCCCCTGGATATCTGGGTAGATAAATACCGCATGAGCGGTTTTTGGGATACCCCCCTGGATAGTATTTTGCGTAATCTGGGAAAAACCACCCTGTTTTTCAGCGGTGTCAACCTGGATCAATGCGTGATGACTACCCTGCAGGATGCCAATTTTTTAGGCTATGATTGCCTGCTGCTAAAGGATTGCAGTGCTACCACCTCTCCAGAGTATTGCCTGCAGGCCACCGTCTACAACGTCAACCAATGTTTTGGTTTTGTCCTCAACTCTTCAGGGTTGCTTGAAGCAATGCAAGATATAGGCTAGTATTCGGTGCCATAAACTCAGCATTTCTTCAATTGAGATATAAGTCAGGTAAAAGCAGGTCTATTTAGGCCAGGGTCTATCTGTTAGGTTCCACTGTGCCGATGGTTGGATCCTTGTTGTTACTACACCGTCACCCGTGGCTAGGGCTATAAATCCGGGCTGAAGTAGCCCATTTTTACTAATTTGTTTTACCCTTGGGCAGGTAGAATTTCCCTGCTCAGGATGTGGTTTATTTTTTACAGCCTGAAGGTGTAATCTACCCCCCTACCCAGCCTGAGATAATCCAGGTTTTATACCCATTTCAGACCATGACCTTACCCCGCTCCGCAGACTCTCTGACTGCCCCTATGACCGATGCTGGTGTGCGCCAGACACCAGCAGTCCCAATTTCCGTATACCGGGAGATCGCCACAGAACTTAAGGCTACCCAAGCCCTGGTGGATTCCCTCAATCAGCAAAATCAGCGCTTAGATCGAGACAATCAACGATTACGCCAGGAGATCCTGAAATTTACTGAGGCGGCAGCTCACCTTAAGGTGGTGGCGGACACCACCCAGGGCATAACCCTAGCCCCCGGCAATGGAGCGGCGGCAAACCAGGATAGTTATCCAGCCTTCGCTTCGACCGCTAAGCATGCTCAGCCCAGCCATAAATTATCCCACTCAGAGTCTCTAACCCCCTCCCTCCGCCAAGATCGGGGCCACTCACTGGCCACCCTGGAGGTAGAAGACCTGGATGCTGGTACAGTTACCCCCTATCCGAATCCTGTGGTCTACCCGGGCGGCTCTATAGCTATCTCGGGACTGGCTAGCCAGGTCACTAAACTGTTCAAACCTCAAGCCCAAAACCCCTCTAAGCCAGCCCCTAAGGCTAAGCGCAAGCCCTCCCCACCACCGCGGCCCAAACCCCAGCCCACCTCACCGGTGCTTTATGCTGAACAGCCCGTTCCATCCACCCATGCCCACTCAAGTAGTGCTAGAACCGCCGAGTTGAGTGGCCTATGGCTAGCCACAACCATTTTGCTGGTGGTGGTCAGTGCCTTCGGAGCCGGTTTTCTGGTCATGAAACCCCTGCTAAACAATAGCCGTTAGGGAATAGCCGTTAGGGCGACAGGATAAGGCCTTTAGCGTTTCTTCCATGGGTCACTGTAGCAGCGAATACAGTATTTTAAGGGTGAAGATCGTTAAACATAGGGCTGCTGAGGTAGGTAAGGGACCCTGATTCGGTCTCTTGATGCAATCAGGAAAACCATGGCTATGGTTGTTCCTGAATAGCGAATTTCCTAAGGCTCACTCAGTAACTCCCATGAAACCCAAGTTAGGTTGAAGTTATGAAAAAGATAGAAGCCATTATTCGCCCGTTCAAACTAGACGAAGTCAAGATCGCCCTCGTGAACGCGGGTATTGTGGGCATGACCGTTTCTGAGGTACGGGGTTTTGGTCGACAAAAAGGCCAGACAGAGCGTTACCGAGGTTCTGAGTACACCGTGGAGTTTTTACAGAAACTCAAGGTGGAAATCGTGGTGGACGATGCCCAGGTTGACACGGTGGTGGATCGGATCATTTCCGCCTCCCGAACCGGAGAAATTGGTGACGGCAAGATTTTCGTCAGCCCCGTAAACGAAATCATTCGTATCCGTACCGGGGAGAAGAACACCGAGGCGGTTTAGGACCTTGCTCTAATCTGGAGGTTGTTGTTTAGGCCCAAGTCTGCTGAGGCTAACTCTGCGAAGCTATGGATTTCCTACCTGTCAACAACCTCTAACCCTAACCCTGGTGGAGAGAAATTGGAATTTATCTTCACCAGGGCTGGCTTATCCTGTGTTATGCCTTAATTAGTAAACCGCTAACCTCCCATGGGGTGTCCATGGGGTATCTATGGACTTAACAACAGCCCTACCCACTGCTTTAATTACCTGGCGCGAGGGGGTAGAAGCCGCTCTGGTGGTCGGTATTGTCATGGCCTGTCTAAAGCAGGCCCGTCGGCAAACCCTTTATCCCTGGGTTTACCTGGGGGTAGTTGCCGGTCTAATCGGGAGTACCATGGTGGGCCTGGCCCTGGTCCTGAGCCTAAAGCAGGTGCAGCGGGTATTGCCCCACCTGCAGGCAGTGGTCACCCCGCTGTTGAATATGCTGTTCGGCACCCTGGCTATCGTCATGTTGAGTTGGATGCTGGTCTGGATGACCCGCCAGGCCCGCAGTTTGAAGGGGGATCTGGAGGGTAGGGTTGGGTCCGCACTGCAGGATCAAGAGAGTGCTGGTTGGAGCCTGTTCAGTCTGGTGTGTGTCGCTATTTTGCGAGAAGGGTTTGAGACGGTCCTGTTTGTGTTTACTAACCTGGAGGCTGGTCTGGGTGCCCTGGTAGGTGCCCTGGCGGGGCTAGTTGGGGCTGTTCTGGTGGGTTTGGCTCTATTTCGCTGGGGTATCGCCATTAATCTGAAACAGTTTTTCCAGGTTATGGGGGTACTGCTGTTGCTGATCGTGGCGGGCTTGGTGCTATCGGTGTTTAAGCATCTAGACGCTGGCCTAACAGCCCTGAGTCAGATTGATGGCCGCTATAGCGATCTATGTATGTTCCAGAGTTCCTGTGTGTTGGGTCCCCTGGTTTGGGATACCAGTGCTTTCTTGCCGGAACGCCAGTTTCCCGGTATCTTGCTGAAGACGTTGCTGGGATACCGTGACCATCTATACCTCTTACCAGCGATCGCCTACCTGGGTTTTTGGCTAATCATTGGGGGGAATTACTTCCGCAGTTTGAATCCCCTAGCCCCAGGTAAACCCCTATCAGCCCAGGAATAGGGATCAAGGGGTAACCTGGGTCCTAGGGATCGCCTTCACAGTTACCAATACTGACCCACTGCCCACTGAGCTGCCCATCTGCCCTCTGGTACCATTCCTTCTTCCAGATTGGCGCCCGGTGCTTAAGGTTATCAATGGCGAATTGACAGGCAGTAAAGGCCTCAGAACGATGGGGGCAGCCCACCGCTACCAGAACACTGATCTCCCCCACCTGTAATTTACCAATGCGATGGTGAATCACCACTCGCCCTACCCCGGGCCAGCGTTGCCCAATTTCCCTAGCAATTTGCCCAAAGACCTGCAGCGCCATGGGTTCGTAGGCTTGATATTCCAGGGCTACGACAGCTTGACCAACGGTCTGGTTGCGGACCATGCCACTCATGATCACCACCGCTCCGTTGGTTGGCTCATCCGCCAACTGGTAAGCCGTCTCCAAACTCAGGGGGGCGAAGACAATGCGAAAGCAGTCTTGAGTTGTCTCAGCCCTGGTAAAGGCGGTAGCCACGGTGGTTAGCTTTGAAGTTTTCTATGGTCTTTCACCCTAGCATATCTGGTGATTCGACTCTCCTAGCTGGCCTATCAAGGTTAGACTGATCACTACGGATTAATCAATCGAACCTGCCAACTGGCGGCCACGCTGAAATAGAGCTATAGACCATGGTTACTACTGGGCTGATTTTATTGGTGGCGATCGCCATCCTGGTTTGGGGCTATCGTCGGGCAAGACCCTATGGCACCGTCGGCATCCTGGCCTGGCTACAATCCGTTGTGTTAATGACCCCCTGGTTGTTGTTTTTTGGCTTGGTCACCCTGGGGGTATACCTGAACCTGGCGGGGGTATTGGGGCTGCTGCTGCTCTCCACCGGCCTCTATATTTACCTGGGCCGGCGTCTCCGTACCCTAGCGCAAGACAACCTTGAGGCCAGTTCCCCAGCCCTGAGCCCTGAGACTATGACCATGGCCGAGGCCAGGGATAGTGGGGATCAAATTTCTCCTGTCCCCACCCCTACCCCCCCCAAGGTTGCCATTCCCGCCGAAGACCTGGCCAAGATCGAAGGCATTTTCGGTATTGACACCTACTTTCGCACCGAAACCATTCCCTACGATCAGGGGGCCATCTTTCGCGGTAATCTGCGGGGTCAACCAGCAGCCACCCAGGCCCGCTTAGCCCAGGTTCTGGCGGAGCGGTTGGGCGATCGCTATCGACTGTTCTTGGTGGAAAACCAGGAGCAACGACCTACGGTGGTGGTTTTACCAGCCACTATGGATCCAACTAAGACCACCCGTACCCAGTGGGGCCTGGCCGCCCTGCTGGCCCTGGCTACGGTGTTTACAGGGCTGGAGGCCGGTGCCATCCTCCAGGGGTTCGATCTGGTTCAGGAGCCCTCCCGCTGGCCAGCCACCGTGCCCTTTTTAGTGGGTCTGCTGGTGGTGCTGGTCACCCATGAGTTGGGGCACTGGCTCTTGGCTCGTCGCTACGGCATTCGCCTTAGTCCTCCCTTTCTGATTCCCACCTGGCAGATTGGTAGCTTTGGTGGTTTGACCCGGTTTGAGTCCCTCCTACCGAACCGATCAACCCTGTTTGACATTGCCTTCGCCGGCCCGGCCCTGGGGGGGCTGGTCTCCCTGGTGATGCTGGTGGTGGGGCTGATTCTCTCCCACCCCGGCAGTGCCTTTCAGCTGCCAGCGGAGTTTTTCCAGGGATCGGTACTGGTGGGCACCCTGGCCAAGGTGGTACTAGGGCAGACCCTGCAGCAACCCCTGGTGGATGTCCATCCCCTGACCATCCTGGGCTGGTTAGGCCTGGTGATTACCGCCTTAAACCTGATGCCGGCGGGGCAACTGGATGGGGGACGGGTAGTGCAGGCTATCTACGGACGTAAAACCGCCGGTCGCGCCACTGTCATTACCCTGATTATCCTGGCCCTGGTGTCCCTGGCCAACCCCCTCGCCCTCTACTGGGCAGTACTGATTCTAGTGCTGCAACGCAACTTGGAACGACCCTGCCTGGAGGATATCACCGAGCCCGATGATGCCCGGGCCGCCCTGGGCCTGTTGGGGTTGTTTCTGGCCCTGGCCGTGCTCCTCCCCCTCACCCCCGCCCTGGCTGGCCGTCTCGGTATCGGTGGCTAGGCTTTTTCGAGGATTTGTAGGACCTGCGCCGCAATGGCCAGACTGAGACGGGCCTGCTCCACCGGCGATCGCTGCTCCCAGGATTGGTCTGATATCCCCAAGCTGGTGTTTAAATCCGCCCCTGGCCCATTCCGTAGGGAGTAGGCCAGGGGCCGGGCCAGGACAGCCAGGTCCTGCCGGTCCCAAGTGGGTAGGATGGCACTGACACAGTTAACCAGTTGCTCCAGCCGTGAGTCCCCCCGATGCACCAGGCCATTAGCGGTGGCCACCAGGGTTTGTAGCAGATCCGTGGGTAGACAATCTCGCCATGGCCCCGCCAGGATCACCGGATCTGGGACTGCTGCCTGGGGTCGGCTGACCTGCCATCGCTGGGCTAGTTGGCCAGCCAGAGCAGCCCAGCCTGCCTCTAGGGTGGGCTCAATGGTATGCCCCAAGGCGCCTAGGGTTTCATCCAGCCGTTGCCAATAAACCTCAGCGCCTGGCTCGGTAGGGTCCCAGGGATAGGCTGGATCAGTGCTGACCACATGGGACAACAGATCGGTAATGGCGGCATCGGTGGGGTCTGGGAGGGCAGGTTGGGTCATGGCCAAGGATTAATAATACAGAATAGGTTAAGCCAACTAAATAGAACTACACCAGCATCAGGACCAATTCCGCACGGTTTTGGGACTATTTCCCAGGATAAATTCCATAATTTCCCCCTGCCGATTGCCAAATTGTAGAAGGGTACCCAGGGCTAGGGCAACCTCCTGCTGGTGTAGGTGGCGCCAGTTCTGCCCATCAAAATAGTAGGTGCCGTAGCGGGATACATCCCGCAGATAGTAGCCCCCCGCCCCCAAGCCTTCCCCAGGGGACTGGCGCCAGAGAATCTCGGCGTGATACTTAGAGACCCAAGCCTCCCTCATCACCAGGTCATTATCGGGAAAACGACCTACCCGTAGCCGCCCATTCTGCAGGCACCACCTCTGACTCGGAGTCTCAAGACAACGCACCACCGCCTGGGCCGGCTGGGGTAAGGCGGTCGGTAATTGGGTCACCGCCAGATCAGCGGACAGCAGCATCCCTGAAGCCTGGGGGTGTTGGTAGAGAATGGGCAGGGTCCAGGCTGGATAATTAAATCCATATACCGTCAGCAGGTGCTGTCGAGCCCGGGCCAGGGCGACGGGAATGGTCTGGCGGTCCGCCAGCCCCTGGGCCAGAACCTGGATAAAATCCAGGGATTCTTGGTCAGCGATGGCATCCCGCATCGCCACCACGGCGGGCACCCCATGGTGTAGCAGCACCTCCGCCAGACTACTGCGAGGGATAATCCGTTCCTGGTGATCGGGCCGGCCCCCCCAGCAGGTGTTAAACACCGCTAATTGTACTCCTCCCCGCACCAGGGCCTGGGCCAGTTCGGTGCCACTCAGGCTAATCCCGGCCCGCAGTAACACCAGACCCCCATCCGGGGCGGGTACGCCATGGCCAGCGTAGAAAAACAGATTGAACTGGCCCTGCTCCAGGATAGTTACCAGAGTGGAGGGATCCGGTTGGACTAGAGTTTTCACCCGACAGGGGGACAGAGGGTTAGGGGTCCACCGGGAGGTACTGTCCTGGAAGGCCTGCCTCAGCAGATCTACCTCCCGGGCCAATTGTAGGTTGGAGTGCTGGCCCCCTTCCGCCTGACCCAGCACTAGTAACACCTGGAGACCCTGGGCCAGGCTAGCCGGAGATAGGGGATCCACTGCGCTGGTGGTACGGCTAAATAGAACCTGGGGCCCTAGGGATAGAGCGGGGCGACCGGGCTGGGATTGGATGATTTCCCAGGGTAAACCGATCAACTCAGGGGGGCGAATGTCCAACTGGAGATGGAGGCACTGATTCTGACCCTGGGCCAAGCCCAGGCTATGATCCAGGGTCTGCCCCAGGGGGCCGTCAAATAGCCAGTGCCATAGTCCAATGCCCAGGTCCTGCATCAGCCGACTACTTTGACTGCCACTGCCCAGGTCAGGGGAGGGGGGGACAAAATCCCCATCAGCGGCAACCCCCTGGGGGACCTGGGGCAATTGGCGAGTGCAGAAAAACCCCTGCCACCGCTCCCAGAGATCGGCCATGGCCGGAGTCCACCGCTGGTCGTGGTGACGATAGCCCTCTGGAAAGGGGCTGTCGACCACCCAGATGGCGTAATGATCAAGATCAGTCTGGGTGAGTCGCCCAAGGGCGATGCGGAGGATTAAGCCAGGATGGGGGTCCATAGGGGTAGGGTGGAGCGTTCAGAGACCAGACAGGCAATTACCCACCTGGGTAGCCGTGGCGCTGTCTAGCAGGTCGGCCCTTTGATAGAGGTGGTAGGCCCGCACCCAGCCTCGCTGGCCAGGTTGGATCAGGCGTTGCTTCAAATCAACGGAGGGGGTGGCCATGGCCACCGGTGAATCGGTTTCCCGGGGTGCCTGATCCAAATCCGACCCAGCGGGAATGGAACAGATCTGCAGGGCTAACCAACGACTTTGGTCGGCTTGGGTTTGTACCCTCACCACCCTGACAATGCTACCCACGGGAATAATAGGATCGGCAGTCACCCCAGGAGATTGGGCTGGACTAGGGCTAGCGGTTAGGCCCAATCCTGGTGGGGGGGTGGCCCGCACCTGCCAGAGGGAGCCCAGGGGCACCTGCACTACCACTTCCTGGGCTAATTGGAATAAAGGCTCACCCGTGACCCCAGGGGGGGTGGTAATCAGGGGGGCTGCCCAGGGCAGGGCCTCAAGACTGTTGTGATATTGCTGCCAGCCAAGGGCCCCCATTCCCCCTAACAGAGCCGCCGTTGCCACCCCTACCCCAACCCAAACTGGCCAGAAGACCCGGGACTGGGGCCGATCAGAGACAGGGAGAGACACTGGTGATGACGGCTCAGCCGCAGGGATCAGCGGGCCAGCGGGTAAGGGGGTCGGGGTTAGGGGCTGGGGACTTAGACCCATCAAGGCCACGCTGACATTGTCGTGGCCATTGAGGCGATTAGCCTGCTGTATCAGGGTCTGGCCGATCGTCGCCAGGGATTGGTGGGGCCAGGCTTGGACGGCCGATCGCCATAGTAAATCCACCCGGTCGTAATCGCTCAGGCCATCGGAGCAGAGCAGCAGGACACTGGGGTCATCCAGCAGCAGGTATTGGATAGTGGGGTAAAGGTAGTGGGCATCGTTGATCCCCAGGGCTTGAATCAGGGCGCCACCGCTGGGCAGCTGGGCGGCTTCCGGTTGAAAGGTGTAGCCCTGTTGACTTTCTCGGGAGGCAATATCATCATCCAGGGTGATTTGGTAGCCCGTGCGGCCACTGAGGCGGTAGGCGCGACTGTCTCCCACATGGGCTATAAACAGGTAGGGACTGTGCACCAGGGCCAGCACCAGGGTGGTACCCATGCGGGCTCGGGACGATCGCCGCTCCTCGTTATTCCGCTGGGTAATGACGTTGTTGGCCTTCAGGATAGCCCTGTGAATTTTGTCAGCGATCGCCCCCGGAGCTAGGTCACCCGGCTGAGTCAGGGATTCCAAACTGTCTCGTAACACCTGGATGGCGGTTTGAGAGGCGATATTCCCCTGTTCGTGGCCACCAATACCGTCACAAACCAGCATCAAGGGGGCGGGGTTAGGACTGCTATCAGCCCTGGAGAAAACTCTGAGGGGTTCGGGCACTTCGGGATGGCAGGCATCTTCATTGCGATCGCGGCTGGGCCCTTGGTCTGTAGCCGCCGCCCAGTCGATCGTCACCGTCAGCCCTTGACCCAGGGTTTGGATAGCCTGCTCCAATTCCGCCAGCAGGGCGGTAGGACTGGTAATCGTCCCCTCGCGCAGGGCCAGGGCTAACCAGTTCAAATAGGGAGTGACAGCGGGGTGGGCGGTCTTGGCGAGGGGTTGCCAAACCTGCCCCAGCCTGGCCAGGCTGGGGGGATCGCTGATCTCCCCATCAACGTTGAGGTGGGCAAGCCGCAGCAGGGCCTGATCAACCCTCAGACAATCGATCTGTAGTAGGGTCCCCGCTACCCGTTGTTCCCGCAGGTGGGGCCAGAGGTGGGCAATTTGTCGGAGCCAGTTGAGTTGCTGCAGAGGGGTACCCTGACCCCAGGCCTCTGCCAGGGAGGGTAAAGCAACACACTGCAGGGTACCATCAGCCTGGTCAACCACCCCCAGGGCCCCTCCCTCCAGCAGAAGGACGGGGTAGGTAAGGCCACTAACCAGGGGGGACAGGTAGGTGTAGGGGCGAGGCAGGTGTTGAGCCAGCTCAGCCAGGCGCAGGTAAGGTAGGGCACAGGCTGGAACTTCGTAGAGCGGAGGCAGGTGCACCTCAGGTTGGAGATCAAGCCAAATAGAGTGCTGCCAAACCTGGTAGCGATCGGCTACGACGGTACCTGGGGATAACTCCACAGGTAAAGCCATGTCCGCCACCAGAAAACGGTACAGCAAGGGAGTCTTACAGGTTTGACAGCGACTTACCGGTGGCCTGTTAGCAGCTCGGCAGGTCGGATTGGAGCACTGGATCACTGTCGCCAAGCTAATAATAAAGAGCTATAGAGCCTTATTCTAGGGCTGCCGATCCAGGGGATGATCGGTCAGAGACCGGGATCAACTGACGCTCTACAGTGCCTAGGATTTTCCTACCACCTGGGGTAAGCCCATACTATAGTTCACAGCGCGGCTCTTGAGGTTATAACTAATCGCCCCGCCTTGTAGTAATTGCTTAATAAAATGTTCTAGATCCGATCCGATGCGACGCAGATTGTAGTCCGTCAAGTCTTCTCCGGCGGCGGCATCCACTAACCGATCAAACTCGCGGTAAACAGCCTGCAGAGCTTCCTCCGGCCAGTTGAACTCGTTGTCGGGGTCAATATCCAGGGTTAGGCGATCCTCCCTGGGTACCAACTGATTGTTTTCAACGACGGCGGTGTAGATATGGACATGGCGGGTGGTAGATTTTAGCAGCATCGCGGCAGGTATCCCTTAGGAAAAATTTAGAATCAGAGTGCTGGTCTTACGACCAAAAAATACTTTTTAATAGTCATTATATTAAATTTCGGTGGAGCAGTCTTGCCCGACCATCAAAGGCGACAGGTCCATAGCGGTAGTTCAAGCTAGTGACTATGCCAGTAAAGCAGGATTTTTGGTTAATATCGAGCAGTAGATTAGAGCCCATTGCCCATGCAGTTTCAAGCGTCGCCCCAAACCTATCTGACCTGGACCGGAGATTGTTTAGTCCTGGGTCTCACGGAGAACTCCATGCCCCTCAGCGATCGCCTGGCGGAGTTAAATAGCCGGCTGTCAGGCCTGTTGCAAGAACTGATTGACGAGGCGGAGTTTACCGGTAAGGAGGGTAGCACCGCCGTGATTCGGGTCGGGGGTGCTGTGCGGAAGTTAGGACTGGTGGGGTTGGGCAAGGGGGATGGCCTCACCGGCGATCGCCTGCGACGGGGGGCGGCGGCGGCGGCCCGCTTAGCTAAAAAGGAAAAGTGTACCGGGCTGGCCTTGAGCTTCCCTAGCCTGGGGAAGGACTTGGGCCTCACCGCCCAGGCCCTGGCGGAGGGGGTAACCTTAGCCCTGCACCAGGATATCCGCTTCAAGTCTGAGGATAGGGAGGGGGCCAAGCCCAGCCCCGACCCGGTGGATCTGCTGGATCTAGGGGGCCAGGAGCAGGGCCTGGCCACTGCTGAGGCGATCTGTTCCGGGGTGATTCTAGCCCGAGAGTTGGTGTCAGCCCCCGCCAATGTGGTCACCCCCGCCCAGATGGCCGCCACCGCCCTGGAGATTGCCCAGAGCCATGGCTTGGCGGTGGAAATCCTCGAGCAGGAGCAGTGTGAGGCCCTGGGCATGGGGGCCTACCTGGGGGTGGCCAAGGCCTCGGACCTGCCCCCCAAGTTTATTCACCTCACCTACCGACCCGCAGGTACCCCCAGCCGTCGCCTGGCCATCGTCGGTAAGGGGTTGACCTTTGACTCCGGCGGTCTAAACATCAAGGGGGCCGGCAGTGGCATTGAAATGATGAAGGTGGATATGGGGGGGGCCGCCGCCACCCTGGGGGCCGCCCAGGCCATCGCCCAACTCAAACCCCAGGCGGAGGTGCACTTCATCAGCGCCGTTACTGAAAACATGATCAGCGGCAGGGCGCTGCGCCCCGGGGATATTCTCACCGCCTCCAACGGCAAAACCATTGAGGTGAACAACACCGATGCAGAGGGCCGGCTAACCCTGGCGGATGCCCTGGTCTTTGCCGAAAAGCTGGGGGTCGATGCCATCGTTGACCTGGCCACCCTGACTGGGGCGTGTATCGTCGCTCTGGGGGACGATATTGCCGGCCTCTTCACCGAAGACGAGGAGCTAGCCACCGCCATCACCCGGGCGGCAGATCTGGCGGGGGAAAAGTTCTGGCGCCTACCGATGGAGGAACGGTACTTTGAGGGGATGAAATCCATCGTGGCGGACATGAAAAATACCGGTCCCCGGGCCGGGGGGTCGATCACCGCCGCCCTGTTTCTCAAACAGTTTGTTAAGGAGACCCCCTGGGTTCACTTGGATGTGGCAGGCCCGGTCTGGACCGAGAAGGAAAGCGGCTATAACAACGCCGGCGGGACCGGGTTTGGAGTCCGCACCCTGGTGGAGTGGGTATTGGGCCAGTAATTCTGCAACGGTACCGTTCCGATTCCTCCGGGGTTAGCTACACTTCAGGGAAAGATTACTGTCGGTCCCTGCTCCCTCTCTCCTCCTCTCCCTATGTCCCCTACCGAGTTGGAAAACTACCTGCTGAGTAGTCTTCAGGCCTACGGGCAACGCTACGGCCTGCCCACCTCCCTGGAGGAAATCAAGGGGCTGGTGGCCACCCTGCTGCGCCTCAGCCTGCCCCAGATCCCTGGATTGGCGAGGGCGACGGAGGTAGCCGCCCTGGTGGATCGGGTAGTGCAGGCCTACGGGAAAGGGGCGATCTATCCCTCCCTGCTCAACACTGGGCAGGACCTGCTAATCACTCAGGCTCACAATTGGCGGGCCGGGCTAGAACACCGGCTGCAGGATACCCTGATCGGCTACCTGCAGAGCTACGCGCCGGCGGGTCTGGATCTGGCTACCCTGCGAGATCTGGCCCTGGCCGCCCTCCCCCTGGTCAACGGTCAGAGCATTACCCGGGAGGAGGTGACTGGACTGGTCAGCCAGATTTTGGATAGCTTTGATTTAGAAAAGGCCCTGGCCGCCAAATTCAACCCCACCCTGGTAGCGGTGGTGAAGGAATTGGCGATAGCCTGGAGTCAGCGCCCCCTGGAGCAGGCGGTCGGCGAAACCGTCACTGCTTATCTGCAACGGTTTGCCCCGAAACTGGAAACCATTGGTGAGGACCTGATTGAACGGGCACTGGAGGCGGTCCTCAAAAACCAGGTGGATTTTGGCCTGGACCTGGATTTGAACCTGGCCAATCGACAACTGTTGATCCAGCAGGTCAGCTTCCAGATCAACATCATGAAGGCATCCCCACTACCTTCTAAAACCGCCCAGCAGATCGCTGCCGAACTCCAGACTAAAATTAGTGAGCTGCAAAAATACCGTCAGGAACATTTCGGCACCAGCAACGCCGCGGCAGGACTAGGGGGTAAGGACGGGCTGTCAATGTCAAGTCCCTGGACCAAGCCCAAGCGCGGAGACTCAACCCCGTGAGGGTTCCACCAATGGAGGCCTGACTGGAAAGCACCCTGCTAGCACTAATGCCGACTTTAGTGTAAGCTATTAAAGTAAATGTTCTAGATTATTTTTATTACCTTCTTTTAACGCAGTTATCGGACCTAGAAGTTAACCGATCAATAATTTTATTGTAAAAATTATGGAATTTTCCTTTATCCGCAATTCCCTTCAAACTCCTAATTTTATTGCAGCTCTGGTAATGTTTCTCTGGATTCCCTTTATTTTTTGGATCTTCAGAAGCTTTCCAGCTCGCCGTGCTATTGTAATCACTTTTGTTGTCGCAGCTCTTTACTTGCCAGAGGTTCAACTTATAATTCCAGGTTTTCCTGACTACACTAAGGTGTCTGCTGCCTCATATAGTGTATTACTATTTACGATATTTTTTGACATTCAGAGAATTAAACAGTTTAGATTTGGTTGGCTAGATCTTCCCATTGCTATCTGGTGTGTATCTCCTCTGCTTTCTTCCATTAGTAACGGTTTAGGTTGGTACGATGGCTTGTCTGCTATGCTTGATCAAACCATGGTCTGGGGTATTCCATTTCTGCTAGGTCGTATCTACCTTAACGATCTCGAAGGTTTTTACCAACTTGCTGTAGGAATTTTCGCTGGCGGTGTTACCTACATACCCCTGGCAATTTTCGAAATGCGAATGTCTTCTCAATTGCACAACTGGTTGTACGGAGGACATCCCTTTGCTGACTTTGCCCAATCAGTCCGTCTGGGAGGGTTTCGACCAATAGTATTCACAGGTCATGGTTTAATACTCAGCTTTTGGATGATGATATCCCTGCTGATCGGCATATGGCTTTGGAAGACAAATGCTCTAAAGAGTATTTTTAATATTCCTCTAAATATTGTTATTCCTGTTTTTCTGGCAATCTTTATCTTTCTGCGCTCGACAGGGTCCTATATCGTAATGTTAGTTGCCTTGTCAGTTCTTTTTGCCTCGGTGCTTATGAGGTCGAATGTTTTGATATATTCTTTGGTTTTCGCTATCACAAGTTACGTATTTTTAAAAACTCTTACCGGTTTTAACATTCAGGATTACATTATTGATTTTATTTCTCCCTACCTTCCAGCTGAGCGAGTGGCATCCCTTCAATTTCGTTTTGACAACGAAGCAATTTTAGCAGAGAAAGCTAGACAAAGAATTTTTCTTGGGTGGGGGGGGTATGGTCGAAATTTGATTTTCGATGAGTCTGGTGGTTTATCAACTGTCGTTGATAGTGTTTGGATTATTACCTTCGGTACTAGAGGTTTACTGGGTGTTACAAGTCTTTTCTCCACATTATTGCTACCCGTCTTAGGTATAGTAATGACAAAATGCCCATGTAGACTTTGGGACAGGAGGAGTTTTGCTGCGGTTGGCGTATTAACTGTTGTTTTATTGCTTTTCTCCATAGAATTACTTGTTAATGCTCCAGTTTTGCCTCCAATAACGTTAATTTGTGGAGCCTTGACCGGCTATATTATTCAGCCAAGTTCAGAACCCAGGCGTTACATAGCCTTAATTGATAGATCTGGATCTGTGGCCGTAAAATAATTTGTGAGTTAGGTTTTTAGCGTTTAGCCATGACTTTCTTCCGTTCCTACGTAGCACCCTTGCTGATCGTGTTGATTTTTATCGTGGCTATGTTAGCGGTTAGTGCGCGGATTTTCCTTCCCAGTGACATGATCGCCCCTGCTCCTCTGGAGGATATCGAGCAGATTTTTTCCATCCCTACTAGCTCAACCACTGGTGACGGATAGACCGTTGACTAGAACTGACGGGGTTTGGCAGGAACCATTCCACTCGCTATCACTCCCCAGTTCAAGGTCTTTTTTCAGCGCTGAGTAGGCGTTTCCTGCCAACATCGTGTCTTTAATACGGCCAACTATTTCCCCCTGGTTAATCAGGTAGCCGAGGTCTATATTGACTGAGAAGTCTCCTGAGATGCCTGCCCCATTGCCCAGGACCTGATCTACCAGAATACCGTAGTCGATCGCGCCGACTAACCCCTCCAGGGAACTCATTCCTGGCTCAATGATGGTGTTGTAAAGACTAGGGGTGGGATAACTCCCTAAACCCGGGCGGAATCCATTACCGGTGGATTGCCCTCCTAACTGGCGACCCACGGTTCGATCACAATAAAATAGGGATAAAATACCCTGATCAATAAACACTAAACGTTGGGTTCGAGTCCCCTCGTCGTCGAAGGGACAGCTAAAGGGACCCAGGTTTGGGTCCTGGAGTAGGGTAATGGCTTTAGAAGTCATCTGTTGCCCCAGGCCATCGCTCCAGGGAGAGGACCGCTCCACCGCTCGCTTACCACTCAGGGCGGACTGCAGGGTACCCCAAAGCATATCAGCCACCTTGGCGGTGAAAACTACCGGTAGGCGCCCGGACTTCACCGTCGTCGATTTCCGAGCCCAGTTTAAACGCTGAAGTATCTGCTCCGCCAGGGTTTCTATGTCTAACTGGTGACGACGTGTCTGGCCATCCCCGACGCTGAGAAAGTCATCCCCTCGCACCCAGTCAACGGACCCATAGCCGCTCAGGGTAGTATCGCTGTAACTGTAATCTAACCCCTGACTGTTGAGAATTCGAGTGGTTTCGGTGTCGCACTCCATTTCCACCCCACAGATCACCTCTGGGTAAACAGACCGGATCCGATCGATCAGCTGATCGCCCCAGTCGATCAGTTGCTGCACCGACACCCCCTGACCCAGGTCAGGATAGCGCTGCCGACCACCCGCTAGCATCTCTACACTTTCGGGGAGATTCAGGGCGCTAATAGCCATCGCCTTAGCTACCATGGGTTCTGGCTCTACGGGACCGTAGGCCACCACCAACCCCGGGCGACCCTCCACCCATAGCCGCAGGGCTGTGCCGATGGCAGAGGAACTTTCTAGCTGCTTGAGGCGATTAGCCTCGAAAAACACCGGTCGGGAGTAGCCGGTAGACTGCAGCACCTCCGCCGCTTCTGCGCCTTTCTTTAAGGCCAGTTCCAATAGTTGTTCAGCGAGCAAATCCCCTGGCTGGCCAGATGACATGGCAGTTAACCAGCAATAAACAGCAAAGCTAAAGTTTTTCTAAACTGGCCTTCCCTCTATAATCTCGGATTACGGCACCGCTGCAAAGGGTCTATCGCTAAAGCCCAAAACATCCTTAGGACTATGGCACAATAAAGGCTAATCTATTAGCCTGTCTCTTTTCGTAACTGAAATCCAACACCCGTGAGCCCTACTGCTGTCTCCCCGCTACCCTCTCTGGTAACCCCCCGTCGAGCTGTTTTCCCCTTCACCGCTGTGATTGG
>Ga0172367_10003710_pt1 | contig 19495 bp, 14 predicted proteins | sample Lak10m_FD_114542 | JGI IMG/M metagenome (GOLD analysis project Ga0172367, IMG submission 114542) | Freshwater microbial communities from Kabuno Bay, South-Kivu, Congo - kab_022012_10m | ecosystem: Environmental > Aquatic > Freshwater > Lake | place: Democratic Republic of the Congo: South-Kivu...
CGGACCGTCCGCTGCAGGATGTGTCCATGCGACTGCTCGTCGGGCAAGGCAGTGATGTGCTTCAGTTGCTCGACTGCGAGGGACGCCTCGGAAGCGGCAGCCTCTCAGCGACGGCGCAGTTTGGACTTGCACCCCCCTACTCCATCGCCGCCGACTGCGCAGTATCCGGCGCACCAATCGGTTTGCTCGCAGGTGTGCAGTCCACAGAACCACCCGATCGCGGTTCGGCACGATCGGATCCGGGACGAGTTGATGCGCGCGTGACGGTGCAAGGCGATCGAAGCGGTGTTGCGGGTCGGCGCGGACGAGGCGCTGCGGTCATCGAGCGCACCGAGCTCACCCGACTGCCGATCGCCATCGCCCTGCTGCAGCTCGGTCAGGCAAGCATTGACCTCGATCCTGTCATTGATCGAGGTGATTTCGAGTTCACCATCGATCGTTCCACCATCGCCTTTGAACGCTTCGACCTCACCTCACGCAACATGATTCTCGAGGGCACGGGCAGCCTCGACACGGAGACCCGTGCCATCGCGCTACGCCTTGCAAACAAGGGCACCATTCCACTCGTCAGCGATCTGCTTGGCGGCGTGTCCAACCAGATCTTCCAGATCGATGTCCGCGGCACGCTCGACAAGCCAGAGGGATCGCTCGTGCCGCTGCCGCTTCTGCTTCCCGCACCCGAGCTGCCGCCGACCAGCGCGCCAGCCGCGCCAATTGCTCGGAGCGATGCATGAAGCCGAAAACAACACATCCGCGCCTCGCCCCGCACCTGCGCCGCGCGATCGACGAGATGGTCGCGCTGGCACTGGCCGACCGCGCGAGCGATGATGAGCAACAGTCGCGCGCGCATGTGATCTCCGAGATGGTCGCCACAGCGCTGCACCTCGCCAACGACCGCCTGACGATGGGAGAGCTGCGATTGATCCGCCAGTCGCTCCGCGAGATGCGCGCGGCGTTCACGATGTTTGAACGCTTTCGGTCGCTGCGCAAGGTCGCGATCTTCGGCAGCGCACGCACGCCGCGCGACCATCCCGACTACATCGCGGCGCTTGATTTTTCGCGCGCGCTCGCTTCACGGGGTTGGATGGCCATCACCGGCGCTGGACCCGGCATCATGCAGGCAGGCAACGAGGGCCCGACACCTGACCAGTCGTTTGGACTCTCCATTCGACTGCCGTTCGAGGATCGCCCGAACCCAATCATCGAAGGCGATCCGAAACTGCTGAAGTTCCGCTACTACTTCACGCGAAAACTCGCGTTCATGGGCAGTGCCGATGCGGTCGCTGCGTTCCCCGGCGGATACGGCACGCAAGACGAACTGTTCGAGGCACTCACACTGGTGCAGTGCGGGCGCAGTTCTGTGGTGCCGATTGTTCTTGTTGAGGGCGAGGGCGGGCACTACTGGGAACGCTGGCGTTCATTCGTGAACGAGTGCATGGAACGCACCGCTTGGATCAGCGCTGAGGACACGGATCTCTTCACGCGCGCGACATCAGCCGCCGAAGCCGTGGAGATCATCAGCACCTTCTACCGCCGCTACCGATCCAGCCGGTACGTCAATGATCTGCTCGTGCTTCGACTTGATGCACTGCTCTCGCCGAACCAACTTCAGGACCTTGCGCAGGAGTTTTCGCCTCTGATGGAATCCGGCACGATGCACCAAGGCGTTTCGTTGGCGGGCGACGATGCGCCTGAGGGAACTCCGCGAATCTGGTTCCACCATAATCGGAGGCTCTTTGGGCTGATTCGGCGACTGATCGACCGTATCAACTCGCTCCCGAACATAGCCGCATGACCGCAGCGAACATTGTCACTTCACGACGCAGGCTTGCATGCCTGCCTGTGCTGGCGCTTGCCTCAACTGCACTCGCATTCGTGTCGTGCAACACGGCGCCGAATCCTCAGGCTGAAACCGCGGTGCGCCCCGACGGCGGGGAGGCCGATGGTGTGCGCCCCGAGCGCGCCGAGGACGAGCAGCGTGATGCGAGCGACAGGACCGCCGCATGGGCGGAGATCGCTGCGTCGATCCCGACGCGCGATGTGTGGCTTCCCTCCGATGATGGGACGACCGACGGCGTGGTCGTCCTCCGCTGGCAAGTGCCAGACAATGCGAATGCGGTCAACGCATTCTTCGATGCGAACAAGCCGACCCTGTTGACCGACAGCGTTCAAGATCGACTGCTTGGCAACGGCATCCGTGTGGCCGCCGTCCCGCTGGGAAACCTCGAAAAATCCTTGGACACTCTCGGCGGTACTGCATCGAGTATCCGTCTGTGGCTCGGTCAGGCGCATGCATGGACGCAGGTGAACGCACTGCCCGTACGCGGACAACGTGCGGTGCTGATTGATGGAAACACGCGTCGCATCGCGGACGGCACACTCCAGCTGCTGATCCGCGGCTGGACCGTTCCGCTTGAGAAGGGTGCCGTCACGGATGTGGAATTGCAGCCGGCATTCCTCGCAGGCGGCGCAGTGCCTGGCGCGCGCGCATCGGCGCGCGAGGGCTTCGCGGGTGCGGGCTTCTCCCTTGCGCTTGAACGTGGCACCGCTCTGCTCGTGGCCAGCGCGCCGCCCCGTGCGCAGAGCCCCGGGAAAGGTCCTTCCGCCGGTCCGCCAGTCCTGCCTCCTGCCACGCTTGGCGAACTGCTGCTCGGGCGACAAGGCGGTGATCGCGATCTGCTTCGACTCCGTCCCATTGTGGTGATCGCGCCACTCATCGCCGATCGACACTTCACGAATGGTGCTGCCATAGAATCAAGCCCGAAGTCCGCACAACCATGACTGCCTCGCCACCCATACTGCCCGATCAGGTTCAGACCACTCGTCACCGACGACGACTGCTGACGGTCGCCGTGTTCCCGACGCTGCTGACGCTTGGCAATCTGATCTGCGGATTCGCCGCGATCCACTATGCGAGCAAGCCGATTGGTCCCAGCAACATCTTTGGCTGGAGCACGCTCACAATCGCAGGCAGCCTTGTCTTCTTTGGCATGCTGTTCGATGCCTTTGACGGATTCGCTGCGCGAATCACCAACTCGGCGAGTGAGTTCGGCGCACAACTCGACTCGATGGCCGATATGGTGACCTTCGGAGTTGCGCCGGCGTTCATGGTGTTGCGGCTCGTGAGCTACTACTACGGCGGTCCCGATCATTACACGGGGATCCTCGGCCCCGACGCCGATGGCGTGTACGGCAAGATCATCTGGGGCGTCACGGCGTTCTACATCTGCTGCACGGCACTCCGCCTCGCGCGCTTCAACGCGGAAGTCGGCTCGACCGATGAAGCCGACCACCGAGTGTTCCGTGGGTTGCCCTCCCCAGGTTCGGCGGGTGCGATCGCGAGCCTCACGCTGCTGCACCAGCACCTCACGGTCATCCGGTTTCACGAGGCGCCACCCGATGGATTCGAGAAGACTTCAGCGCTGATCCTGCCGCTCGCCACCATCCTTGCTTCGTTCGCGATGATCTCCCGAATCCCGTACGGCCACTTCGTGAATCGTTACTTGCGTGGCAGGCACTCGTTCGCCTTCGTCGCCTGGCTGATGCTGCCGATCGCATTTGCCATCTGGTGGTTCCAGGTGGCACTCGCCGTCGCCTTCTGCGGCTACGCGATTTCTGGTCCGCTCACGATGCTGCTGCGACTTCGCCCCTCGCGTGCGGCGATCACGGAGGGCGAGTGACCGTCGCCCCGATCACTCCATCGCCTGCAAGCGGTTTACCGGCACGCTTCGGTCCGTACGGTGGTCAGTTCGTTCCCGAAACGCTGATCGCCGCCCTGCATGAACTCGAGGTCGCTTACATCGAGGCGCGGCAAGATGCGAGCTTCATGAATGAGCTGCGCGGACTGCTTCGCCACTTCGTCGGACGACCGACCGCACTGTGCGATGCGCCGCGGCTGACTGCGCACGCGGGCGGAGCGCGGATCGTGCTCAAGCGCGAGGATCTTGCGCACACGGGCGCCCACAAGATCAACAACACCATGGGGCAAACACTGCTTGCTCTGCGCATGGGGAAGAAGCGGATCATCGCGGAGACTGGTGCGGGCCAACACGGCGTTGCGACCGCGACCGCATGCGCGCACTTTGGGCTGCCCTGTGAGGTGTTCATGGGCAGCGAAGATGTACGGCGACAGGCACTCAATGTCTTCCGCATGCGATTGCTTGGCGCCACCGTCAATGAGGTCTCCTCGGGGTCGCGCACGCTGAAGGATGCGACGAACGAAGCCATGCGCGACTGGATGGGTTCGGTCGGCAACACGCACTACATCATCGGAAGCGTGGTGGGCCCGCATCCGTTTCCCACCATCGTGCGGGACTTCCAAAGCGTCATCGGTCAAGAGTGCCGCGCGCAGTGTCTCGAGCAGCTTGGGCGACTTCCCGACGCGGTGGTGGCATGCGTCGGCGGCGGTTCGAATGCTGCGGGCATCTTCGCTCCGTTCGTGCAGGACGATTCGGTTCATCTCATCGGTGCGGAAGCGGGCGGACGCGGGCTCGGCGCAGGGCAGCATGCAGCGCCGCTTTCCCTTGGAACGCCCGGTGTTCTGCATGGCTCGTACTCGTATGTGCTGCAGACCGCCGATGGGCAAACCGCCGATGTGCACTCGTGCAGTGCGGGACTCGACTACCCGGGGGTCGGCCCCGAGCACTCTTATTGGCGCGATGCGGGGCGCGTGCACTACTGCGCCGTCAGCGATGCAGAAGCGTTGGAGGCGTTCCAGTTGCTGGCGCGGCTCGAGGGGATCATTCCCGCGCTCGAGACCGCTCATGCGGTGCATGCAGCGGTGCATGCTGCACGCACCATGCGCGCAGATCAGATCGTGGTGATCAACGTCTCAGGACGCGGCGACAAGGATGTCACCGAGGCGATTCGTCTGCTCAGTACGAGCGGCGACTCTTCGGCGCATTCGACCGCGAATCACCACTCGAGTTTGTCTTCGCCGCCCCCTCGCTCGGGATGAAGTCGAGCGCCACGGGATAGTGATCGCTTGCGTAGCCGCTCGGCGGCGTGTCCTTGCGCCAGTCGTAACTGTCTCCCGGGTGCAGCGACGACAGTACGAAGAAGGATCCAGGGACGATCTCATCGGCGAAACCGCTCGAAAGAAGGATGTAGTCAATCGATCGGCCGGACTCGTGCGTTGTATAGCGGTCGTAGAGTTGCTGCTTCTGCGCTTCGGATATGCCGCGATTGCGCCCCGCTGCTTGATCGTCGGCACTTCGGAAGTCGTAGCCATTGAGAAGGCCCGCGTCCTTGTACATCCGTCGCACATCGCTCATGGGCGTGGCGTTGAAGTCACCCACCACCACAATGTTCGCATTTGGATTCTTCTCAAGCCGCTGCTTCACGAACTCGATGATCTTTGCAGCCTCTGCCTCGCGGTGATCATTGAACTTTTCGCCGCCCGCCTTGTGATGGATCACGAATGCCGTCAGCGAATAGCCGCCCGGCAACTGGACATCGAAAGCAATCGGGCTGCGCTGGAACTTTGTCGGATCATCCGGGACACTGCTCTTCTCCTTCGCATCGGACTTCGCGTCAGTTTTGTCGCCTTCTTGCTTGCCCTCTGATTTGCCCTCTGATTTGCCCTCTGGTTTGCCACCACCGCCGCGCGTCTCGAGCACCGTGCCGACGAAGACCATAGGAGCGGAAATCGGGAACCGCGACAGCACAGACTGCTCGACACCGCGGTAGTAGCCCGCATCGATGCTCTCGATGTGGTCGTAGCCCAACCCCTTCAGATAGGTGTCGCGAAACCAGGTCAGGGCTTCCTTCGACTCGATCTCCTCCAAGCAGAGGATGTCCGCATCGAGCCGCCGAATCACCTCCGCGAGCGCCTTCGCGCGGTCATCGGTCACCGCGAGTTTCAAGTCCTCCCACTCGCCTGAGAGCGAAGGATCATCGACATGATCAAAGAGGTTCTGCAGGTTGTACGAAGCAAGCCGCACCGCACCCTTCGCCTTCGGCGGCGCCTGCTGCACTCCATAATGCTGACCTGGTCCCCTCTGCCGCTTCGGTGGACGCGCACTCTTCTCTCCATTCGCTTCGCCTTGCGCTGCCGACGTCTTTCCAGCGGCGGATGGCTGCGCGGGCTGTGACTGCGTGAGTGGCGAGGTGGCGATGAACGCCGAAAGGGCGACGACTGACCAGTTCCACGGTTGCATGCGGCGAGCGTACCGTGACGACCTACCATTTCGACCGAGTGGCGTTCCTATCGAGTCGAAGGCAGTACGGCGCGTACCGCGAAGAAGCGTCCGAGCGGCGTGCGCGCAGCAAGTCGCAGCGAACGGTCGTGACGCGACATGGAAGCGAAGTCAGTGCACGCCGCAACCGCTCACTCGGGGAACTGCTTCGCTCCTTTGCCGGAACGGTCGGCCGAGATCGCCGAAAGGTGATCGCAGCGCTCGCCTGCGCAACGGTTGGCAGTGTGCTCGAACTGTTGCCGCCCGCCGCCACGAAGATCGCCATCGACAATGTTTTTGGCGGTGCGCCGCTGCCCGAAGCGCTTCGTCGGTGGCTGCCTGTGAGCGATGCGGCTCTCACCGATCCACACTCGCTGCTCGCGCTGCTCGCCATCACGATCGTCGCACTCTCGGTTGTGGCCGTCATCTTGAGCATCACGGGCAGACTGCTTGCCACGCGTACGGTCAAATCCGTGCAGAACCGCATGCGCCGTCGCGTGCTCGGTCATGCGATGACACTTCCGCTCTCACGCATCCACCACATCCGTGCCGGTGGCATGGTGACAGCACTGCGCGAGGATGCTGCAGGAGTCGGCGATCTCATCTTCAGCATGCTCTACAACCCGTGGCGCGCGGTCATCCAACTGATCGGCAGCCTCGCCGTACTCGGCGCCACCGATTGGCGACTACTACTCGGAGCGCTGATCGTGTTGCCAGTGGTGGTGCTCTCGCACCGCACATGGATTGGGCGCATCCGACCGATCTACCGCGACATCAAGCAGACCCGCGAATCCATCGATGCGCACGCCGCCGAAGTCTTCGGCGGTATGCGTGTCGTGCGGGGATTCGACCGCACCCGATCGGAAGCGGCGCGCGCGGCCCGTTCCTCTCACCTCATGTCGCGCCAAGAGATGTTCGTTTGGTGGTGGTCGCGCGGTATCGATCTGGCCTGGGCGCTCTTCATTCCCTGCGCGAGCGCGGCGCTTCTTTGGTACGGGGGAACGCAAGTGCTCCGCGGCACGCTCACCGCGGGCGATCTCGTGCTGTTCCTCACCTATGTGATGATGCTGCTGCTACCGATCCAGATGCTCGCGTCGAGTGCGACAGCGTTCCAGACCAATCTGGCCGGGCTTGACCGCCTGCTCGATCTCTTGGCGGAACAGCCCGACATGCCAGACCGCCCCGATGCGATTCGTTTGGCAAAGCACTCGATCGAAGGTCATGTGGAACTTCGTGGCGTCTCCTATCGGTATCCGCAGACCGAACGACCGGTGCTCGATCGCATCACGCTGCAGGCGCTCCCTGGGAAGACTGTGGCGCTCGTCGGCCCCTCGGGCAGCGGGAAGACAACGCTGTGCAATCTTGTCGCGCGCTTCTTCGATCCGACCGCGGGCTCCGTGCTCATTGACGGCACAGACCTGCGCGACATCCGGGTGCGTTCCTGGCATCGCGTTCTCGGCATCGTCGAGCAGGATGTCTTCCTATTCGACGGGTCCGTCGAGGACAACATCCGCTACGGCACGCGTGAGGCAAGTGCAGCGGCGCTGCGCGAGGCGATGGAGCGCGCGAACGCCGCCGACTTCATCGACGCCATGCCAAGCGGTCTGCAGACGCGCATCGGTGAGCGTGGCGTCCGCCTGTCGGGCGGTCAGCGGCAGCGGCTCGCGATCGCGCGGGCACTTCTTGCCGATCCCAAGATCCTGATTCTGGATGAGGCCACGAGCAGCCTTGATTCGGAGTCGGAGCGGCTCATTCAGTCGGCGCTCGCGCAACTGCTGCGAAACCGCACGACCTTTGTGATCGCCCATCGCCTCAGCACGATCCAGCACGCCGATCAGATCGTCGTACTCGAAGGCGGATCCATCACTGCATCGGGAACGCACCAACACCTGATGGAGGCCAGCGACCGCTACCGCCAAATGGTTTTGTTGCAGACCGCACCGCCCACTGCGCCGAAGGCGATCGGCACGCCCGCCACTACCCCGCCGCGGGGGCAGGCGAGCCCCCCGATGTCCGTCCCTTCCAGCTCCGCCGCCCCGTGATGTGCAGCCATGCGCTGTGCCACTGAATGAGCGTGAGAAGCGCGATACCGATCGGGTGCAGCAGCACCGACCGCAGCGACTGACGAAAGCGCAGCATGAACGCAAGCCGCAGCGCGATGCCAACAGTCAGCGCTGCGCTCGCCAGCCACTCGGGTGCGCCCCACGGCTGCGCCGTGACGAGCGACCACGCGATCCACGCCGCCGGCAGCATCTGCCCGAGCACATGCACGACCGTCACAAAGATCAGCAAACCGAACGACCCAAGCCCCTCAAACGCGTTCTTGGCAAAGCCGCGCCAGACTGCGCCTGCACCGTCATACATGCGGCATGACACGACGGGCGTTCCATCGAACAGATCCGTACGCAATCCCGCGCGACGCACCGCGCGCGGCAACTTGATGCCATCATGCATCGACGCGCGGAATGTCTCGTGACCGCCCGCCGCGCGCCATGCGCCGCGCTCCACGAACAGGAACTGCCCGCACCCTGCGCTCGCCGCAGGCCGAAGCGTGGACCGCATCTGTCCAAAGGGCAAGTAACAGAGCAGCACGAAGTGGATCAGTGGAATGACCGCGTCTTCCATCCACGATTCCGTTTCCTGCCGCGGCACGGTCGAAACGAGTGCGCTGCGCCCATCGCGCGCAGCAAGCCATGCGCTGCGGAGCGCACTGGGTGCGAGCCGCACATCGGCATCCGTGAACAGCAGCCAATCGCCCGTCGCAGCCAATCCCATGCGCTGACAGCCCCACTGCTTCCCGTTCCAGCCTGCCGGCAAAGGCAGGCGTTCCACCACCCGCACGCGGACATCTTCCTCACAGAGCAGCGCAAGAATCGCGGGCGTCTCATCTGTCGATGCATCGTCGTGCACGATCACTTCCACTTCAACGCCCGTGCTTGCAAGCGCAGAGCGAACGCACGCCTCGATGTTGCGGGCCTCGTTTCGTGCGGGAATACAGACGGTCACGGTCGGTCGTTCGCCCGTTGGATCACTGCCCGCATCCACCACTCGGTAGCGGCGAAGATTGATCGCGCCGAGCAGCGCGGGCAGTGCACTGCACGCGAACGCCACCGACATCAACAGCGTCTGCCAACTCATGACACCCTGTCCGCTCCGCGATGAGCTCGACCAGATTCATCAATGGCAGTCCCTCGCCCCGTGAGGCGGAGCCACGCGTCGTAGAAGGGGTTCACTCGTGCCGCGCCCCCGCCGACGATGATGTCAAAGCGCATCGGATCACGCGCGATCGACTCGGTCGCAAGCGCATCTGCGTTCGCCTGCATGGCTGCAGTCAATGTTCGCTGCCATGCAGCCGTGGACGACACTTCTGGCGAGTCCACATCGGAGAATCGCAGAAGTACTTCCGGCTTCGCGTCGAGCCAGAGGGGATATTCAAGCGCCAATGCCACGGCGCGCACATTGGGTAGACGCGCGGCGATCGCCGCAGCGCCTGGACGAAGACGAATCGGTTCACGCACATCCGTGAATCGTCCCTGCGGCGTCAGCATGACAACAGTTCGCGGTTCGTCTGCCACCGTTTGCTGCACATGATCGACCATCGCAGGCAGGCTCGCGGGGTCATCCGGATCGATGCCAAAGACTCCCATGCGACGGAACATGGTGAATCGCTCGAGTTGCACGCGGTCCATCGCCGCCAATACGCGGCGATCTGGGCACCACACACCCTGCAGAAAGGCCAGCAGAATCGGATCCCACCACGATGCGTGGTTCAGCAGCAGGAGCAGCGGTCCTTGATGAGAGCGCCACCTCTCGGTGCTCGGCATGCCGCTGCGCGAGATGCGGACTGCGAAGAACCGCTGACGCAGCAGGCGACGCACATACCACTGAAAGCCTCGCAGCACGCGCGGACTCCAGCGATCTCCGAGAATCAGTTCGTGACCATCGCGGGACGCCATGACTCGTTGCCCGCCTGCACGGATCCCTGCAGCGGAATCGACAGATCCTCGCATGCGCTGCGCGCCGCGGTGACCCCGCTCATCAGCACCATCGGAACGCCGGGGCCAGGATTCGCGCTGCCACCAGCGATGTACAAGTTTCGGATCACACGACTCCGATTGCGCGGCTTGAATCCCCCCCGAAGGCGACCGTGTGAGGCGAGTCCGTAGATCGCCCCACCTTCCGCGTTGTACATCCGTTCAATCGACTGCGGCGTGAGATGACGCTCGACGGCGATCTGCTGCTCAAGATCGGGCATGCCGAAACGCTTGAGCTTGTCGATGATCACTGGTCGATACTGCTCTGCGATGCCGCCTGCACCCTCCCACCGCTGCCCCGCACGGAGGAACGGCGTGTGGATCAGTGCGTAGAGCGATTCGCAGCCAGCAGGCGCCTGCGCAGCGTCGGTGCGACTTGGCACGCACAAGTAGATCGTCGGGTCCCGCGCAGGAATGCCCTTGGCATAGATGTCATCGAACTCCTGCGTGGAGTTACCGCTGAACAGAAAATCGTGATGCCGCAGATGCTCGTACTGACGCTTGAGCCCGAGATACAGCACAAAACCGCTGCACGCAGGCCGGTACGCCGATGCGATCACCGACTGCTCGCGCCGGGCTGCATCGCTGCCAAGCAGGTCGCGATAGGTGCGCTGCACATCGCAGTTCGACACGACGACATCCGCGTGCAATACCTCTCCACTCTCGAGTTCGACGCCGCACGCGCGCCCGCCTTCCTCAAGAATCCGCCGCACGCCAACACCCGTCCGAACGCGCGCACCCTGCTCGCCAAGAATGCGCTCGAGCGCGCGAGCCACCGAGCGCGTTCCGCCCATCGCGTACCAGCAGCCGTGATCCACCTGCGCCGCCGCGATCAGCGAAAGGATCGCGGGCGCAAGGAACGGGCTCGATCCGACATACTGCAGAAAGTGCTCGCAGACCTGTGCAAGATGCGGCTCGCGCACATGCTTGTGAACCGTCCCGGCAACGGTCGCATGCATGCGCATGCCAAGCACATCACGGAGCAGTCCCGGATCGTTGGTCGGCGGCTTTCGCATCAGATCCGAGACACCCTCGAGATCCTTGTAGAAGAACACGCGTTCACTCAAGCTGAACATGCGGCGGCTGTACGCGAGAAAGTCGCGCCAACCTTGTCCAACGCCGCGCCCCGGGAACTGACGGTCCATCGCAGCGGCCATCTCATCGACGCCGTCGCGCAGGTCGATGATCGTGCCATCCTCGAAGAAACATCGCCACTGCGGATCGAGCCGCACGAGTTCGATGTAATCCTCGACGCGGCGACCTGATCGGGCGATGATCCCACGCACCACCTGCGGCAGCGTGAGAATCGTCGGCCCCATGTCGAAGCGGAACCCCGACTCATCGAGCACATTCATCTTGCCGCCGAGATGCTCGTTGCGTTCCACCAAGGTGACTGCAACGCCATGCGTCGACAGCTCGACCGCCGACGAAAGTCCGGCCAGTCCACCTCCGACGACGATGGCGGATGGTTGTGTCGACGATGACGCGCGTTGGATCATGGAAGCGAACCGTTCGTGTCGGGTTGGCCGCACTGGGTCAACGAAGCATAGCCCTCAGCAGCCGCCGCGCGAGTCCCTGTGGCTCGCCCGCTGGAATCCGCCGCGAGACGCTTGTCTGCGACACAGTCACCGTCCGTGTCATCGCGATCAGCCCATCCTCGCCGCGCGATACACCCCATCCGCTCAGACCTCTGCCACGGATCGAAGTTCCCGGATGAACGGTCGGCAGAACCGCGTCGTTGAAGGTCACAAATCCTGCACCGAGCGATGCCACGATGGCGCGGTCGCGTGCGATCGCCTGCACTTGCTGAGGCGCCGCAAAGATCGACACGGCAAGGTGCTGCGGGAATGTTTGGTGCAGCGCGAGAAGCGCATCGAGTCCGTTCGCGGCAAGCACTGCGGCAGCGGGTCCGAAGTGATCACCGCGTGCAAGTCTGCACTGCGGCGAACAACCGCTCACGACCGCTGGACGCATCTGACGACCAGTTGGCGCCTCCACCACGCCACTCAATGAGTGGCCGCCCGATGCAACCGCTTCACGAACGCACGCATCCACCTGACGCGCAGCCCCCTCCGAGATCAGCGTGCACGCCGATGCGCCCGCCACGAAAGGCGCTAGTTCAGAGAGGAACGCCCGCTGCACGGTCGCATCCACAAGGATGCGGCGCGGCGCCATGCAGGTCTGCCCAGCGTTCATGGACAGCACCTGCCAGATCGTGCGCGCGGCGAGCGCGAGGTTCGCCCCCCGCAGCACGATGGCGCTGTCACAGCCCGAGAGTTCGAGCGTGGTGGGCGTGAGCGACGCGGCGCAACCGACCGCGATCTGCCGCCCGACATCCGTGGATCCAGTAAACACAATGTGATCAAAGGACTCGCGCGCAAGCAGATCGGCACCTGCCTCGCGAGTGGCGGGCGTGCGCCGCAGCACATTCGGCGGCAGCCCCTCCGCTGCGAGCCGAAGCAGCAGTCCCTGCGAACGCGGCGAATGCTCTGATGGCTTCACGGTCACTCGGTTGCCAGCGACGATTGCCTGCACCAACTGAATGCCGAGAAGTTGCACGGGATAGTTCCACGTTGCAATCAGCGCGACCGAGCCGAGGGGCACGCGATCCGTCCAATGCCTCTGTCCCACCAACCACCACGGCTTGCCACGGACGGGTCGGCTCGCCAGAACGCGCTGCGCGTTGGCGGCCGTCCACCGCGCGCACGCGAGCAAGGGCAGAACATCCGCGGCGAATGCCTCCCACGAACTCTTGCCGCAGTCCGCGCACACGGCGTCGACAAGTTCGTCCGCATGCGCCTCAACCGCGGCGGCAAACCCCGCGAGCCATCCAAGTCGATCTTCCAACTCCCATCGCCCCGCGTGCGCGACCCATTCCGCAGTCTTTGGCTGCTCGAGCGCTCCCGAGTGCGTTTGCCACTGCGGCGATGCCCGCCTCGGGCTCTTATTTTCAACAACGCCTTCCATCATGTCGCCTACCTTTGATGATAGAACCGCGCCCCGAGAGGCGTACGCAGGAAAGCGCAACATGATCCAGCAATCACCCCGTTCGGAGAGCCGCAGCAAGTCAATCGGCGTCATCGGCGCAGGGCCGGGTGGTCTCGCATCGGCGATGCAGCTCGCGGCCGCGGGATTCGAAGTCACCGTGTACGAAGCGCAGTCCGTGGTTGGCGGACGCTCGAGGCGTCTGACCGCAGGACCGTACTCCTTCGACTGCGGACCAACATTCTTCCTGATGCCCTACGTGCTCGAAGAAATCTTCGCGGCATGTGGCTTTCGACTTGGAGACTTCGCATCGCTGCGGCGACTCGACCCGATGTACCGCCTGATCATCGGCAGTCGCGAAGGCGCACCAACGGTGCTCGACACCTCACAGGATGTCGCGAAGATGGCGGAGCGTCTCGGGAAGTTGGACCCGCGCGATGGAGCGGCGTTCCACCGCTTCATGGATGAGAATCGACGGAAACTTGCGCGCCTGACCCCCGTGCTGAAGCAGCGCGTTCAATCGCTGCTCGATCTCATGTCGCCAGAGGGGATCGCCGCAGCGCCCTATGTCCGCCCGTGGGAATCGGTGCACCAGTGCCTCAGCAAGACTTTTCACGACCGCCGTACTCGTCTCGCGCTCTGCTTCCAAGCGAAGTACCTCGGCATGAGCCCCTACGAGTGCCCAAGTCTCTTCAGCATTCTGCCCTTCATCGAGTACGAGTACGGCATCTGGCATCCCGAAGGCGGCTGCAACCGCCTGATGAGTGCGATGGCCGATGCGTGCACGAAGATGGGAGTGCGGATCGAGACGAGCTGCGCCGTGGACGCGATCGCATTTGATGGTCGAACCGTCGCGGGCGTGCAGATCGGTGGAACGCTGCGCCGCCACGACCGCGTCGTTGTCAATGCCGACGGCACGTGGGCGATGAAGAACCTGATCCCGCAGGAACTGCGCGGACGCGAGACGGATGCCGCGATCGATGCGCGTCGCTATTCCTGTTCGACATGCATGATGTATCTCGGCGTGCGCGGGACGATCGACCTGCCCCACCACACCATCTACATGTCGGGTCAGTACGAGGAGACCTTCCGCGACATTTCGCAGCTTGGGCGGCTCAGTGAAGATCCTTCGACCTATGTCCACAATCCCTCGGCGATCGATCCAACGCTCGCGCCTGCGGGAAACAGCGCCCTCTATGTCCTGCTGCCCGTGACCAACAATGATCCGCGCCAATGCAGCATCGACTGGGATCGTGAACGCCCGCGCCTGCGCGAAGATGCGCTACGGCAACTCGAGGGTCCCTTTGGAATTCGCGATATTCGAAGCCGCATCGAGCAGGAGATCCTCGTCACCCCGCTCGATTGGCAGCGTGAACGGATCAATCACGGCGCGACGTTCAACCTTGCGCACAACTTTGGACAGATGCTCCACAAGCGCATCCCGCACACCCATCCCAAGTTGGCTGGATTGCACTTTGTGGGCGGCGCCACACATCCAGGATCTGGGTTGCCGGTGATCTTCCTCTCGTCGACGATCGCATCGCGGCACATCTGCGAACTGGATGGGCGCGTGCATCCCTTCGATGCCCCTGTTCCCGAAGCGCTGCATCCTTCGGCGCCGCTCGCGGCAGGCATGAATGACCCCGCCCGCGGCGGCGTTCCCCCACTTGCGGCAGCGCGCTGACCTATCCTCGGCGGCGTGACACTGACCTACGGACAATACCTGCGCGTTCCTGAGCTCCTGTCGCTGCAGCAGCCGCTCTCTGGCGGACGCGAGCACGATGAGACGCTTTTCATCGTCATCCATCAGGTCTACGAACTCTGGTTCAAGCAGCAGATCCACGAAGTCCTGCACCTCCAGCAGGCACTCGAGCGAAACGACGATCCCGCGACGCATGCCACACTGCGCCGCATGCTCACGATTCTCAAGACGATGGTCGGTCAGATCGACGTCCTTGAGACGATGAGCCCGATCGGATTCGACTCGTTCCGTTCTCTGCTCGCCAACGCCAGCGGCTTTCAGTCTGTGCAGTTCCGCGAGTTCGAGTTCATTCTGGGAAACCGAAATCCGGCGGCGCTCGCTCGCTACCCCGAAGGTGGTCCCGAACGCGCCGCGCTTGCCGCACGACTCGAGGGGCGCACGCTCTGGCAGTCCTTTCTCATGCGGCTACGCGCCGATGGGCACGCGGTTCCACCAGAACTCATCGACGCAAAAATGACGGCACTCCCAGAGCCGAATGAGGCGCTGCAGGATGTGCTGCTCGATGTCTACCACCACCACAGCGACGACCGCGTGATCTGCGAACTCATGGTGGACTTCGATGAGGGAATGCAGGAGTGGCGCTATCGCCATGTGAAGATGGTCGAGCGAACCATCGGCACCAAGGTCGGCACAGGCGGCTCCAGCGGCGCTGCGTACCTTCGGTCCACGCTCTTTCGACCGCTGTTCCCAGATCTGTGGACCATTCGCGACCGCATCTGAACGCGCCGCGCTCAAAGCCCGGCGCTGCCAGATCCTGCGCGCACTCGAATCCGCCCTGACTGCATGTCCCAAAGCATGGACGCCGCCTTGAGGGGTTCTCCCTGTCCCTTCGGCAGTACCTGCACGAGGCGACCCGCGCGACCACGAAGCTCTGCAACCTGCGTGACAACGTTGTAATCAAACTCCTCGCACTCGATGTCGTACTCGGGCGTGCGGATGAAACAGCGCCCGACGCCGCGAATGCGCTGCACTTCGATGCTCCCGCCGAGCGAGAACGGCTCCCCCGTGCCGACGGTCTGTTCGCCGCGCAGCACCGTCGCCTCCAGTCGATCGCAGGTCATGGTCAACGCCTGATCAGCACGGTCGCCTGCGCGCACCAGTTCCACGGATGCCTGCATCGTCATGAGATACCGCTGATCCACGACACGCTTGAGATCCATCGAACCACCCCAGCGGAAACGGCTCGTGCCCTCCACGCCGCCACCCGCGATGCCCTTGTCGCGCTGCTGCCTCGCCTGCGCCGCCGCATCGCCCGTCTGTTCCGCAGGCACATGCACGAGCACGGTGCCCGCTCCGGGCACAGAAAGTTCGCTGCTGCGCGCGTCGTACTCCACTCGCTGTGAACGCAACTGAAAGAGCCGTGGTGCACCCACGCGAGCGGCGTTCGCCCAAACCTGATTCTCCAGACGCGCATCACCCACCGTGACCAATCTGCGCACACGCATGTCTGCGCCTGCGGGACTCTCGCCACCAACGCCCTGCACGGCGCTCGCCAAGGGCTCGAACTCCAGCAGCACCGACTGCCCGTCGAGCGCATCGAACTCCTCCGCGCGCGGCTCAGCGCGAACACGCACGTCGCCGGTCAGTTCGAGCAGCGCGCCATCGGCAGCGCGGTCTCGATACGACATGCCGCCACTCCACTTCGCATCCAGTTCCGGCCGCTGCGTAGGCGCCGTCGGCTGCTCCAATTTCCCGCGCGCATCGGCAGGAAAAACCGACTGCTTCCAATTTCGCGCGCGGCCGCCACCGACCGCCCTCACATCGCGCTCACGCTCCGCGACCTGCACCTGCGGCATGCCATCGAGCATCATCCCCGCCCGCACCACGCTGACCCCGGGCCCATGGAGTTGCGCAGTGGCAGCGGGCGGCTGCGCCGAAAGCGACTGCGCGAAGATCCGCGCTCCATCCTTCAGTTGCACTTGAACGCCCCCCACCGCATCAACCTGCGACGCCTCCACCGCGCCCAGTGCAGGATCCTGCGCAGCAGCCGCTTGCCCCGCCGCCGCCATCTCCGTGAATGCGACATCGAGCGAATCGCACCAGAGCGTTTGCAGCGCATCGGTCGCCTCCACACCTCCGCCAGCCTTCAAGTGCCTCGGCGCACTCTGCCCGCCCGCAGTCTTGCGGACATCGATATCCACAGAACGCGCACGCAGCGCGAGTCCCGCCTGATTCGCAAGCTCCACGCGCTGTCCATCGATCTCCACGATCATTGCGTCGGCTGCAGGCGGTCGAGGCGCATCCGCGGCGAGTGGCCGCATGTCGAGTCGACCCTTGAATCGAACGATGAGCAGATCGTCCACTCGCACACGCGGCATCGTTGCCGCCACGACCAACTGCGCCAGTTGACCGCGCCAGCCGATCGGCGCGGCGCGGACAGTTCGCAGCGCATCGCTCCGCCGTACGGCGCGAGGGGCGCGACTGCCACGCGCATCCGCAATGCCGCCGCTGACGAGATCGTTCTCGAGGGCAAACACCGCGACAAGCAGATCGCCGCGCGTCCACGCGCGATCGTTCGGCGACTGCCGCAGTACCTCGACGCTGTCGTGCAGTTCCAGTCTGTAGAACGGCGGCGACTCCGCAACACCCGGCGCGGAACGCGAGGAAAGCGATGGCCGCACAGCCATCCCGTGCAGCGGCGCCCAGCGCGCGCGACGAAGCAGCGGCGCAGCCGCACGCTGCAGGCGGGGCGCATCACCACGTGGCGACGCCGCAGCACCATCACCCAACGCCTGCGCTGCGGGGAGCCGCTGTCGGTCGATCACGATCGGACCGAGTGGCCGTTCCACCACCAGACGCTCGATGGTGCTGCGATCACTGCTGAGCAGCAGGTCGAGCCCCTCACCATCGAACGTCAGCACATCGGTGGTCAGACGAAACGCCGTCGGGCAGCGAATCGTCCCGAGTGTCTGATCAAAGTCCAGTTCCTCCGATTCAAGAATCAGCGACGGCTGATCTTTCGCCAGATCAACCTGCTTTCCTGCCGCTGGTCGGAACATGCGAATCACGACATCGCCACGGAAGACGCCAGACTCGAGCGCGCGATTGGGCACGCGAACACGCCCCGAATCCGCGCGCAGTGTTGCAACGCGGCCATCATCGAGGAAGAAGACCGTTTGCGGTCCATCCATCGAGAGAAACGCGCCAGGCTCTGGATCGAGTTTCCGCGCGCTGTACTGCTGTGCCAGTCGTCCATCGGGTGCCGCCACCTGCACCCACGCTCCCTGCTCCAGTTGAACGCTGCTGCTTGGGGTGGTGCGTTCACGCGCCGCCTCGCGTTCGTCCGCGGTCAGCGGCGAAGGCGCCACGAGATCCTCCACAGGCACGCCGCGTGACTGGCGCGTCGGCGCCATGTTTCGGTCCATGAACCACGCAACGACTGCAAGCGTCGCCGCGAGCGCGACCGCCGCCGTGATGATCATTGTGCGCCGAGTCCGCTCTTCCATGAGGGACTTCGAGTGTAGACGCGGCGCGGATCGCGGCCGCGCACCTCAAGCCTCAAGCATCAAGCATCTGGCGAGGCGAGCAAGACGACGACCGCGATGTCGTACCACGCGTGCGTTCCTGCGGCGATGCCGAAGCCACGCACAACATAGAGAACCCCAAACGCGCATCCAGCCGCGAGGAAGAAGACAACACGGCGAAGGTCAAGCGCGCCGCTCGGCAGCCGCAGCGGGTGGTAGAGGGTGAAGAGCACCGCAGCGATGATCACGGCGACTCCGAGCGCCCACGCCTCCTTCCAGCGCATCAAGTCCACGAACAGCGTGTGCAGCAATGCGATCAGCACCATGCGAAACACGAGCTCCTCGTAGACACCGGCGCCGACGCTCATGGCCACCTTGCCGAATGTTCCGAGTCCTTCCATATCCCCCATGGCCGCAGGCGGAAAGATGCGCGTGATGATCTGCGCCGCAACGAGCAACGGCAGCGAAAAGAGAACGCACTCGATGATCATGCCTCCCACAGTCGGAAGGTGAAGAGTCCATGCGCGGCGCGAGAGCACTTGCCACACGAGCAGCACCACGATCACACCAACGCCGGGCAAGGCAAGCGCGGGGAGACTGAATCGGCCCGCATCAATGCCAAGACTGGCAAAGAAGCGAAGCAGTCCTTCATGCGCGGAGTTGGTGAGCGTTCCGCCGTGCGTCCGCAGCGCAAAGACAAGGCCCACCTCGTACAGCACGATCAGCGGCGCGACGAGTGCAAGAATCTCAAGCGGCTGCTTGGAACGCTCGAAGTACCCGCTCGCCGCAACGGTCGAACGCTCGCCTGCTTTTCCACCGCTCGGTGGAGCAGAACCTCGTCGCGCAGCCTTGCGCTGGCCCATGGAGTCTTCGGTCCGCGCGGAACTCGATCAGCTCTTCGCAGCGCTCATCGCATTCAGACGCCGTGCAAGACGGCTCTTGCGGCGCGCCGCGGTGTTGCGGTGCATGGTCGGCGTGAGAGCAAAGCGATCGAGCATGCCCGAGAGTGCGCGCAGCGACTTTTCCGCTGCGGCCTTGTCGCCATCATGCACTGCCTTCAGGAAGACCTTCGTC
>Ga0172367_10003712_pt1 | contig 19492 bp, 19 predicted proteins | sample Lak10m_FD_114542 | JGI IMG/M metagenome (GOLD analysis project Ga0172367, IMG submission 114542) | Freshwater microbial communities from Kabuno Bay, South-Kivu, Congo - kab_022012_10m | ecosystem: Environmental > Aquatic > Freshwater > Lake | place: Democratic Republic of the Congo: South-Kivu...
CTCGGGCAAGGCGTTCGCGGAGGATGTGATGGTGGTCGCAAAGAGTCTCGAGTACAAGGAGGAAACGCTATGACTACGGAGATCATGATCGACGTGTTGTTGTACTTCATGTGCTGGCTAATCACCGTCTTCGGTGTGGTCGCACTCGTGGGATTCGGCTCGGAGGATGACAAATGAAAGTCACATACAGCCCACAGATCGAGCGAGTGATCTTCACCCGTCGCTACTATGCCAAGAGGGGCGCAGTCGCAACAGCGATCGTCCTGCTGGCTATGGCAGTTGCTTTCGTGTGCATCTGACATGGGTGCATACGTCAAGACGCTGCGGACGTGCAGCAAATGCAAAGAGGTTCGAGTACCCGAAGGTGGCGTAGAGATGAGCGCCTCCCGCTGGTACTGCGCTTCCTGTTATCGCGCCTACTTCTTTCGCAAGTAGTAACCAATCGACTAGCCAATGTCGAGGCTCTCGGAGACGAGGGCTTCCGCAGTGGCACGTCATCAGCTCCCGCCACTGGAGCACAACCAAGGAGTTTTTATGGCACTCGCAAACGAAACCCAAATGGGCATTCAGGATTTTCAAAAGGCTATCGAGGACGGTAACTTTACCGCTGATCAAGTGGTACGCATCCTCGATGAGCGTATCGCACGCCGCAAGGCAGCTGGCAAGGCTCTCGTGGCTCGCGTCGTCTCGTACCGCAACGAGTTGGCCGAGTCGATCAACAAGATCGCTACCGTGCAAGTCCCGATCGTGGCGGTGCCCACCTACGCCAAGGCCAAGGCCAATCCGGCCTTGCCCTCTGACCCCGAACAGCTTGCGGACGTTGTGTTCGCAACTGTTGGCGCTGCCGGTATCGGCAACGTCATCACCCGTCTCACCGCTCGCATGATCGGTGTTCACTAACCCGCCATACAAAGGAGTAAACCATGGCAACAATCAAGCAATCCGCAATCGCTTACGCGGAAATGAAGCTCAACAGTGTTGGCCTCTCGCTTGCTGCGATGAGTATCCAAGACGTGAGCTGTCTCGATCTTTCGATCAACGAGGCGAACTACGCATCGGGAGAAAATCTCGGCGCTCTCTGCCAGCTCTTCACCATCATCGCAACACCGTCGCCGATGAAGGTGAGATGGGCTGCGGCGCAACGCTTGATCACGAGCGGTCTCGCTCGCCACAACAACGCCGTCAACGCTGTTGATGCGATCGCCAAACGCAACATCCCCGAGTTGTCGAAATACGACAACCTGACGTACAGCTACGTCACGAAGAACGTCAACCTCACGACGATGGTTGCGCTCGCAGCAACGCTATCCAGCGCATCCACTGTGTCGTGTGCTTTGATGAGCCGGTGCGATCACAGTACGTGGACTGCCTTTGGGGATGATTGGGGATTCGACGAGGATGAGTACAGGGAAGGTGTCGCACCTATCCTCACCCATCGCCTGTTCGGCACGACTGGCAAGCACCTCACCATCGAAGAAGGCTGTGCCCTGTTCCCCAATGGCCCGTTTCCCAACGGCTTCAAGTTCCTCAACCAATCGTCCTCTCAACCTGTTTCCTCAACCAACCAAGGAGTCTCTAGCATGAACGCAACTACCGCCAACACCACCGTCGAATCCTCTTCCCTCTCGACACTGAACGCCGCTTACCACCCGATCATCAACGGGATGCTGTCGCAGTCTGGTCTGAACACAACCATCGAGCAGATCATCAAGGATGTCGAGGCCAAGGGTGAGCTGGAGCGCAACCTCGCAGAGATCGAGAAGAAGTCTTCTGCGGTCATCGAAGACCTGCGCAAGAAGCTGGCGACCGCAGCTGCCACTCCCGCCATGCCAAGCACGATCTCCGTGGTCTCCAATAGCACCACCATCCCCAACGGAACCATCAACATGGTGAGTGCTGACACCATCTTCCCGCTGATGTCTGGACTCAAGCTCACGATTCCGCAGTTCACTTGGGATCACGCTCACCCTGACGTGCCAGCGATCAACCCGAACTACATCTTCCGCAAGGAGATGCTCGTGAAGGCTCTCCGCTGTCTTGCCAAGGGTGAGAACATGTGGCTGTCAGGTCACACTGGCTCTGGTAAGACGACGTTCATCGAGCAGGTCGCCGCTCGTATCGGCTGGCCAGTTGCTCGTATTGCTTTCGATAGCAACGTTGATCGCAGCGAGTTGGTCGGACGCATGTCTCTCTCTGGAGATGGCAACGGAGGCACCGTGTCAAGCTGGCTGCCGGGTATCCTCGAGCGTGCCGTGACCAACGGCTACATCCTGCTGTGCGATGAGATGGATGCCGGTCATCCCAACTCACTGTACACGCTCCAGCCCTTGCTCGAAGGCAAGAGCCTGACCTTGCTCGAGGATGGTGGCCGCATCGTGAACGCCTCACTAATGTTCCGTATTGCTGCCACTGGCAACACCACTGGCAACGGCGACCCGTCTGGCCTGTATCCAGCGTGCCGCATCCTGTCTGCTGCCACGCTCGATCGCTTCCAGACATTCGTCAATGTGCCGTACATGACGCAGGAAGAAGAGGTTGAACTGATCTCAAGTTGCTCGCCAAGCCTCACGAAGAAGCTGGTAACGTCTCTGGCCAAGTTCGCAGGCGAGATGCGCAACGCCTTCGTCTCCAACCAGACGCCAGTTAGCTATAGCCCTCGTCGAAGCATCGCCTTCGCCCGTGAGGTCGAAGACCTGTTCGCAATGGGGATTGGTGACGAAGGCACGGCTCTCTCGATGGCTTTCAAGTCCAAGCTGTACGACGCTGCGAGTGAGGAGTTCCGGCAGCGGATCACGGAGATCGCGGCGGCGTCCCTCGGCAACATCGACCCGGACGTGTCGATCAAGTAATCAACCAACACAAGGAGCTATCAAATGAAGAGCAATGTGTTCCAAGACGCTGTTGAATCCAGCGCAAAAGTTATCGGACGCAAGGACGTTCGGGTTGTGTTCGAGGGGGATCAAGCGCACACCGATGGAAACTTGGTTGTGCTTCCGTCTCTTCCTGTGAGTGCGGAGATCACGGTTAACCAAGCCGAGGTTGTGCGCGGCTATCGTGACCACGAAAGTATGCACGTCCGCTGCACCAACACGAGCAAGGAGTCGCTCAACCAGTTGGGTGAGATGACAACACGTAGCGCAGACCTCGGCGCTATTGTTCAGTATTGCGAAGATGTCCGCATCGAACACGCTGGCATTCAGGAGTACGCTGGCATGAAGCGCACCCTCTCTGCAACGAATACTGCGGGAGCCAAGGCAGTAGTCGAGCGCATGGAGGGGATGGGAGGTGTTGAGTTTGTGCTCAAGAACTCATCCAAGGCGATCCAGTTCCGCACTGTGCTCCAGTATGTTGGCCGCAATGAGATCGGCGTCACATCCGATGGCGTCTTCGACAAGCTGTGCGACATGATCAAAGCCATTGATCCGAAGCTTCATGCTCTCGCTACCAAGTACGGAAAGCTGATGGCTCAACTCCCAACTGGCTACAAGAACAACAAGCTGAACGAGGCTGCGTCGAGGAAAGGTACTGCCAAGGCGTTTGATCTTGCGGAGGAAATCCATAAGGCTTTCTGTGACCATGTACAGCAGAACCCTCAGCCTCAGCCTCAGCCTCAGCCTCCCGGCCCAGCTGGCGACCCATACCCAGATGGCGACCCCGGGCAGTCGCAGAAGCCAAATGATGACAGCAGCAATGGTTCTGGCAAGCAGCAGGGCTCGGACGACAAAGGAGACGACGACAGCGGAGACGACGGCATCACCGACACGAACAAGCCTAGCGGAAGAAGCGGGAAGTCGAAAGGTAGCGACGATGACGACGGAGAAGACGACTCTGATGCCGCCGGAAACGGCGATGGCGGAGACGACGACGGCGACAAAGACGACTCTGAAGGCGGAGACGCAGGCTCTGGAGATGCCGACAGCGACAGCGACAGCGACAGCGACAGCGACGGTGACGACTCGTCTGACGACGGAGACACAGGCGCATCTGACCAGACCAAGGATGACGCCGAATCCGATGACGACGCGAACGGAGGCGGCGATGACGCAGGGTCTGGCCAGCAGAATGATGGCGCGTCTGACGATGGCAAGTCTGGCTCTCAAGTACCCGGCGGAGGCCACGGCAACAGCATGGGAACCATTCCTGACTGCGGGCTTGATGATGTTTATAAGCAAGGTCTCAACAAAACCATCCAAGACATAACGCAGGGCCCAGACATCGGGAAAGGCAAGGTGCTAAACAAGGGCTTGTTTCAGGTGTTCAGCAACAGGTTCTCGACACGGTGTCCGATCGAGAATGTGTCCTACTCTGCGCACTCTGCCGAACGGAACGACAGAAAGAAGAATGGCCTCGTCTACAGCGCACAAGTTCGGATGAATAATGTTGAAGCATCCATCACAGGCAAGCGTGCCATGATTCGACGCATACTTGAGCTGGAGTTACAGGCCCGCAATGATCGCCACTGGGAGGGCGGGCACACGTCTGGTAGGTTGCAATCTGTGCGGCTCGTGGATGCTGTTCAGGGTCGTGAGCGCGTCTACCAGAAGCGCGATGGAGGCAAGGAGATGGACACCTTGCTTTACATCAGCATTGATGGCAGCGGTAGCATGACGCGAGATGATCGCGCTACACAATCGGTAGCACTTGCGTATGCTCTCAGTGAAGCTCTCGAACGTACTGGTTGCGACATCATCGTCGAGATGTGGGGCGACTGCGTGGCTCCAGAGGATTTCCGCAGCTACACGCACAACGACGTTGAGCGTGCGTGGGAGGCGGTGAACGATGAGATACGTCAGGCGAAGAACAGTAGCAATGTTCCGTATGCGTCTCTCGGAATCCTCACTCGCGGAATCATCAAGGAGAAGCGCCAGCGCACATCAGACCCGATTGTTCGCAAAGGGTTCGGGCTTGCTACGTTCTCGATAGCGAGTTGCACTCCGACGTTCCACGCCGTGTTCACCGATCTGCGCGACATGGGCAAAGAGAACCACGCAAAGAAGATTTACCTGCACATCACTGACGGAGACCCCGACGGGACGATCAATGGTCTCAATGGAAAAGACATCATGAAAGAGGCACATGCCTACGCCTCAACTATCGGCGTCCACATGATCGGAGTTGGCATCGGTGGTATGCGTGTGAGCCATCTGTTCCAAGACTATGTGGAGGTGAATGGAGCAGATGCCTATGAGCCAGTGGTACGCAAGCTAGCAAAACTAATTGCAAAGGAGGCTGGCCATGCAGCGCAGTTCAAGCGGGTCGCGTGAGTCTTTGTATCTACAGAGATGGGAGCAGTCAAAGACGCTCACGTTACCATCTTGGTGGCGCAAGCTAGCCCCGGGTATGGGGCCGCGCTTCTGGCATAAGGTGGAGACCATTCGCAAAGATGCTGGCGTATCAAGATCGGACACGTCAGCAATCAGTTACATCATTGATCAACTTAGGAGTCAACATGAACGCGCTAGATGACATTATCAGTGGTCTCGCAATCAAAGGCCACGCCAGCCTGATCGAGGTTGAGAAACCGAAGAAGGAGGCGTCAGCCAAGCCTTCCTACAACCCAAGGGACTACGCCACCGGCCCGTCGATCGACGCCCCGAATGGTCGGGCATACAACGAGCACCGCCCACCGAAGGTGTGGCCGTCCGAACGCATGGGTGCTATCTCCAGCCCGTCGTCGAAGGCTATACCGAAGCGTGCTCCGTTCAACATGTTCAGCTTCTCTGACGAGGACATTGACTTCGCATTCTCCGTCAAGGTGAAGCGCGGCTGGACTTTCGAGCAGTGGCTGGAGGTCATCGGCTTCCCGCCTGATCTTCACCCGAAGCTGGATGGTGCGACGTACAGCTACGCTGAACGCGCGTTCCTCAAGCTCAAGCGTGAGGCGCACAACCGTTAATCACACAAGGAGTGACCATGAGAATCAACGAGTTGATCCGCTACTACGAGGCGGTGAAGAGCGCATACGAGCCGATGCCCAAATCGGTTTCCGACAAACTCTCTCACGTAGCGAGAGTGTTCGGTGACATGCCAGCCTCATCAACTGGCATCGAGATCGCAGCAGCAGCAAAAGCTGCGTGGCCAACGGCTTCTCCGGGCACGATGAGGCGCTACCTTGTCCAGCTCAGGGCCGTGATGCACCGGGCAGAGAGAGATGGCATCATCCAGAAGTCACCGCTCATCGATGTTCCCTACGTCCACGATACCGTCTATGTTGACGTGAATGCAGATGAAGTCAAGATGTTGCTTGACTTCCTGCAATGGACTGAGCCTCGCTGGTATCCGCTGGTGCTGCTGCTGTGCCACACCGGAGCGCGACTTGGAGAGGCGCTGGCCATGAGCGAGTCCAACTTCACTCGGCTGGGCGTGAAGGTGTCCAAGGTTGTCGGTCGTCGCACCAAGACGATAGACCGCATCATCCCGTACACCAATCGCTTGCAGCGAGCGGTTGCTTCTGGTGTTTACAAACGCCACAGGATTGCACCAGACGGCGTAGGAGACGCTTCTGTGGCGTCGTGCTTGGGTAGGGTGCTTGATGATGCTACGAAGTCTCTTGGTCTTCCTAAGCTGCGCGTCCATGATCTGCGCCACGCCTTCGCCGCCATGCTTGCAGAGGGTGGCGCAGACCTAGCCGACCTTGCGACTGCGCTAGGTCACTCCAGTACAGCCATGTCCATGCGCTACCGTGGATTAGTGAGAGGAAAGCTAACTGGTCTTATGGCTTCGATTTGATGGCCAATGATTTGGCTTTAGCTTTAGCCTTTGCTGCTCGCAACTTCTCAGCAATTTTGGCTTTAGCTAAAGCCTCTCTCTCTTTGCGTTTAGCCTTTGCCTCCGCAGCCCGCTCTCGCTTCGCTGCTGAACGATAGCGTTTAAGCAGAGAGGATGGCGTCTTGTACTTGCCTCGCCTTCCACCCTGCATCATGTTCATGCACCACGGATTTGCCAGAGATTCGTGTGTAACAAGTTTCTCTTCGGCTTCGTAGGCTTCGTCCTCTGTGTCAAACGTGGAGAGAATCTCCGTCTTCCACGTCTCAGGTTCATACCCGGCCCACGTCAATGCTAGGTTATAACGAACGCCTGAGCCTGTGTACTTTCCTGCGAGGACGAGATGTGTCTTGCCCTTGCCTTGGTAGAAGTGCCCCGACTCATGGCTTGTACGGTAGATACACCACGGCTTATTGAGTTGCATTGCCGTCCTCCAGTTTTCTTTGCTCCTTGAGCCACGCCATAACAGTCGGCTGTGACACTCCAGTGCGATCACAAATGGTTTCCAAATCGATGTGGTGCTTACCCATCGCAATCGCTTTTTGCTTTGGAGTAAGGCTGGATACAGTGACCCACTTACCAGTAGCTTTGTCTTGACCGAGGCCGATGTAGGTAGTCACATGGTTATCTGTGGCTTGACGTAGCTTACCGAAGCTGATCTCGAATACCATCTTCAAGTTTGCATCAGCTGGCATCGAGCGACGCAGGTAAGACCACGCTGTACATCTAGCACCGTAGAAGTCTGTCACGTAAGTTGCGTCATCAGGCATTGCTGCCTCGCGTTTTGCTTGGTCAATATCCTCTACCACTTTTGTCACGATGATCTGGACATCTAAGTCTTTGAGTTGCATGGTGCTACCAGCCTCACGTCCGTGTCCTTGCATGTTCGGCTTGTTTCTGTGATGCACAAGGATCGCAGTCATCCCAGCATTTCGTATAGCCATTGCTGCATCGTTGACCTTTACCCATGAGTGCGGACTGTTTTCTTCTAGTCCCAACCAAGCTTGCCGAACGGTATCCAGCACTACAATTTGCGGCTTTACTTCCTCAATGAGTGAAGCTAGCTTCACCATTTCTCCGCCTTGATTCAGGCACATTGAATCATCTGCAACGTTCGCGTTCCAGATTGTTAAGTTGTCACTCATTTCTCCAATCATCTCTTCGCAAACATCAATCCGTCCTGATAGTGTGGCGCTGCTACCTTCAAAGTCTAGATACAGAGCTTTGACTGGAGCATCAACGTGCGCGGAACCAAAGCTCTCTCCACGCGACGCAGCCCACAGCATGTACAGAAGCCATAAACTTTTACCATGTCCATTAAACCCGACGACTTGAATGATCGAACCGGGCGGAACAAACGGATCGATTAAATACTGTCGCCCTCCAGACATTCTGCGCAGCTGCGCTAGGTTGCTTGGCTTGATGAGCCGAATCGCATTAGCTCTCTCTTTGCGTGTGTCGTTTTTGCTGTTGTACTTTTCTTTTTCTGCGTACTTCTCTGGATGGTTGCGCTTGTCTGATGCAACAACAGACATCAGCACACTCTCAAACTCATTCTTTGAAAGCTCAGGGGAATAAAACTCAGATTGAAACTGCTGGCCAGCTACCCGTGACTGGTCTTCATCCATGCCGCTAGAGACACACTCTCCGATGTACCGTACCATCCACGGGTTACGCCCGTCTCCCTCCCTCAGTTTTCTGCCGAGTGCTTCCACTCGCTTTGAAGCCTCTTCCCATACTGTCTGCCCGTAACTTTTGATGGCGCTGAGGTTGAGGTTATCGAAGCTCCACTCTCCAACTGGATTACGAGTTGGCGCTGTCTTTGATCTCACACCCGGCCACACAGGTAGTGAAGCCGCGAAGTTTTCTACCTCTTCGTCAGGACAATTGAAGGTGTAGATATGTTGGAACTTTCCATCCTTATCGAACTTGACGCTAGGTGGAGCCACAACGTATCCACCATCACCTCGTAGATCAAACCCGGCAACGTCAGGCCAGTCTGTACCTACGCCTCCAGCTTTGTTTGAAACTCGCTCCGATCCTCCGGGGTGCTTGAAATACAAATGCTGTCCTCTTGTCGTGCTCACGGTCAACAATGAGAACAGTCCAGCTTCTGTGACTGCATACGTCAGGGCGTCTTGATTGTCGCAGTCGGCAACTACTAGATTTGATATGTGACCAGTCACAACAGCTAAGCCGAACAGCTTTGTGAATCCACCCTGCCCATCTGGCACTCCGTTATCGAACCACGACTGCACCTCTTCTTCCGTTGCCTGTCGTTCTTGATACTCTCGCCAAGCGATCGCTGGCTTCTTATCACTGAGTCGAAGTGGAATGATTGACCATCCTATCTGTAGGTAACGCATCGCTGCATTCCACAGTTTGTTTGTCAACTCGTCCACTTCTTGTGCTGCTCCATGAGGTGCTATGTCTGCTGTCATAAAACTCCTTTAAAAAAATTTTCAGTTGCTTGTTTAATTGCTCGAATTGTGTCATAGAATTTGGCCGTTGGTTGCAATCGTAAGCAATTAACATCATTCATCAACCAAAGAAGGGCTCTATGACAACTGAAATTTATGACGTGATCCGTGACTACGTGACCACGGAAGCGGCCTACAGTCAGGCCAAGGAGGCGTACAACAGTGCACGGAAAGCGCTGCTGAACCTAGCGCCAAAGGAGATCGGCCAGTACGAAGTCAAGGACAGCGGCTTCACGCTGACCATCAAATACCCGGAGAAAGTGGAGTGGGACGCTGAGTCGTTGGATGCCATGTACGGCAGTGACAAACCGATCTACGTCAAGCTAAGCTACAAGATCGATCTGCGTGATCTCCGCCGCCTTCCGCTGAATGAGCAAGAGAAGCTCAAGCAGTGCTACGAAGTCAAGCCGGGTACACCTGCTATTGACATCGTAAAGGACTGATCATGGCTACATTTAAACCGGTTCTTGGATATGAGTCTCTGTACCAAGTTGGCGATGATGGGCAAGTGATCAGATCATGCAGTGGGCCAGCGACATGGGAGGGGAGGGCTCTCAAGCAGTCAACTGCGAAGACTGGATACAAGGTAGTTGGCCTGACGAAAAACGGCAAGACGAGAATCTTCACCGTACACACGCTTGTACTGGAGGCTTTCGTCGGAAAGAAGCCTGACGGCATGGAGTGCCTTCATGCAGACGGAAGCAGGGACAACAACAGAGTTGAGAACCTAAGTTGGGGAACCAGAATGGAGAACATCAGAGACAAGATAAAGCACGGAAGGTCTGGCAACAAGATCACATCGTCAATCGTTTCGGAGATCAAGGAGAGGATTGCAAAGGGTGTTGATATGGGTGCATCAATAGCCAAGATGTACGGTGTCAGCGAGTCAACGATCTGCGACATAAAAGCAGGAAGATACTGGAGTCATGTATGACATTCAAGCCAATGAAAACATCGGACGAAATAACGTCGTTCACAAAGACACTGCTGTTTGGTCACGCAGGTTTTGGCAAGACAACTCAAGCAAAGCACATGAAGCGTGTGTTTGGCAAGGGGTTCATCTTGAGTGGAGAAGCTGGCCTATCGAGCATCAGGAGCGAAGGGATTGACTTTCTTCCGTTCTCTAGCTTTGATGGAGCTGTTGATGAAAATGCTGGGGTCTACTCTTTCGTTCACCTGTGTCGGATAATCAACAGCAAGGAGTTCAAGGACGCGGACTACAAGTGGATCATGCTTGATTCGCTTACCGAGTTGTCGGATATGGTGTTTGATTGGGCCGATGCAAAAGCCGCCGCCACAGCCGCCGCAACTGGCAAGAAGATGAATGGCTTTGAAGTATGGAGCTCTTATCGAGACAGGATGGTTGGAGCATGTAAGTTCATTCGTGACTTGCCCTACCACGTAGTCATCACGGCTCTTTGCAAGATCGGAGATGACGACAATGGAGACAAGCAATATCTTCCGTTGTTGCAGGGCTCTGCTGTACAGGCTCAAATCCCGGGAATCTTCGATCATGTTTTTGGCGGAAGCCAAATGATAGTGAAAGATGATGACGGGAAGGTCACGTCAAAAAGGTGCATCATCACTGCCAATTACGGAGGCTGGCTCTGCAAGGTTCGTGATGAGGAGCAGGTTGTGAAACCGGTCGAAGAGACAGGTGACATCACTACTATCCTAACCAAACTAATTGCCAAGCCATGACCCACAAAGCAATATCCATAGTAGAGTCGAAGCCTTGGCTATTCACTCCAGAGTTCGTTGACTACATCAAGTCGAACACGCATGTATACGACGCGTTTGAGACGGAGGCTTTGGGTGTTGCAGAAGCTGGGTTCAAGCACTACAGCGCTCGCACCATCATTGAAGTCATTCGTCATCACACAGCCGTTAAGCAGGTTGCTGGAGAATGGAAGTTGAACAACGACAACACGCCGTATTTAGCTCGCGTTTTCAGCATCGCTCACCATGAGCTTGGAAACCTGTTCGAGTTCAGGTCGTCCAAGGCAGACAAGTCTAATCAAACCCGTTCTCTTGCGTCTGCATAATTGTTCTAATCGCTTATTAACCAAAGGAAAAACAATGTCTTTCTCATTCTCATCACTCTCTCTGGCTAACGTCGAAGCTGCTGCCGGTGTATCCGTGTTGCCTCCCGGTAAACACATCGTCAAGATCACAGACTGCAAGATCGAAGCGACCAAATCTGGCTACGGGCACATCATGAAGCTGCGTATGTCCAACAAGAGCGGTGTTATCTCCGACAACATCAACGTAGATAACCCAAACGAAAAGGCTGTTGAGATCGGACTTGGCCAACTTAAGGCAATGCTGGTAGCAGCCGGTCATAAAGACCCCGACAACGTTGGTGCGCATGGTGTTCAGGCAATCGTTGGCCTTACGGTTGGCGTGATCGTTGGCTCTGAAACATATCAAGGATCGGAGCGCTCAAAGGTCAAGGGTTACTGCAAGCCTTCCGAAGCTGAAGCTAAGCCAATGGCTAAGACTCCAGCAGAGAAGCCGATCGGCACAGACGACTGCCCGTTCTGATCCACATCAACCACAGACAAACAATGTCATTCATAGCAATGCTAAACACCCCCACTGCGGGGGATGCACGAACAAGGAAAACAACGAAGGCCAACAATGCAATCGAACAAATCTTCATTGACTCAAGCTCCGCCGCTGGTGTCTCCAAAGTTCATCAAGCTCAAAGAGTTCTTGACCACAACCTCGCTGTCATACACCACCTATCGACGACTACGCAAGCTAAAGAAGACCCCAAAAGAGTACAAGCTGTCGTCAAAGGTAGTGCTGCTAAAGAAGGAGGACGTGGACAAGTGGATTCAGAACCCAATCAAACGGTCGCGTCAGGTGCCGTCGCTCTTATCGACATCTCCACAGTAAGGCTAGCTCTGGAGCGGGCCGAAGAGACTCGCAGGTACATTGGTGCCAGCGGCATTGGCAGCGAGTGCGATGCCTTGCTGGCACTGAGTATGCGTGGCTTTCCGGGTGACGCTCCCACTCCGCAGCTTACACGCATCTTCAACGATGGTCATAGGATCGAGGCGCTTGTCGTTGAGATGTTGAAGGAGAGCGGACACGAGGTCAAAGAGGTAAACCCGGCAACAGGAAAGCAGTGGGGTTACTCCAGTCACGGAGGGCATCACAAGGCTAACCTTGACGGGTACATCAAGCTAGTCGGCAGCAGCGAAGTCATGACCTTGGAGATCAAGAGCATGAACAGAAAGATGTTTGAGAGCTTTCAGAAGAAGGGTCTCGCACTCTCTCATCCTCACTACTACGACCAAGTGAACGATGGTCTCACGCTTGCAAAGGCTGGTGGCGTTCGTGTCAACAGTTGCTTTGTGATCGCGTACTGCAAAGACAACTCGATGCTTCACGCAGAGATCATTGACTACGATCCTCTGAGAGCTGGCAAGCTGATGATCCGTGTTGACCAGTTGGTATCTGGTGAATTGACTAGGCGAATTGGTGATCGCAAAAACGAATTCGCCTGCGCCGGGTGCCTAAAGAGAACGTCATGCTGGGAGCCAAACGTTTCAAGTAGAGGCTGTTGGCACTGCGCTTTCTCTCTGCCAGACATTGATGCTGTCAATGGCGAATGGTACTGCGCCATTCGCAAGCAAAAAGCGTCAGCTGTATGCGATCAGTTTAAGCTATTCAAACCAGAGCAAAAGGTGCATGTATGAATGACTCCAAGCAAGCATTAACAAAGGAGCTTGAAAAACTGCTAACACAGGTGCCTAGTTCAGTGATCAATGGATCATGGAACTTGTCAGTCCGATACAAAAATTGGGTTGTCAAGGTAACCAAGATCATCAAAGGTGGCAGAGCTAGCGAACTTGATCTCATTTCTCTTATCAGGACATACAAGTCATTCTGACTTACATCAAGAATTTAAAGCAGGTCTGGTGATAAAAACGCCAGCTTTTTTTACAAACATAGACATCATGCAAAACATAAACATCAATATCGCTGGCCCAGTGACTCGTGCCTATTCTGATTTCGTAGCAGCACTTATGAAGAAGATGCCAACCAAGACTGAGGACTTGCTTCATGCAGCAGTCGGCATCAGTGGCGAGGCAGGAGAACTGCTGGACGCCGTGAAAAAACATTGGGCTTACGGCAAAGAGCTCGACATGGACAACGTACGCGAGGAACTTGGAGACATCATGTTCTATGTGACCGCCATGTTGAACGTACTAGAGATCGATGAGGAAGAGGTGGTGTGGGCCAATGTAGAAAAACTTGAGGCTCGATACCCGGGTATCATCTACACCGACACAGCAGCCATTGCTCGCGCAGATAAGTCCAAGGAGGTAGTATGAAACAAGCATCGCCACCTTACCCGAGTCTCATTTCCGCTAAAGCTCCAAAGCAGCAAGCTAACGATAGGCAACATGGTGGAGACCACTACAAGAAGCTTGGGATTCATCAGCCGTGGGATGTGCTTCGGTCTTGGCTCACGCCTGATGAGTATCGTGGCTGGATGAAGGGATGTGCTATCGTGTACCTATCCAGAGAACGCGACAAGGGCGGCGACATCGACATCGCCAAAGCTGGTCATCACATTGAGAAACTTCTGGAAGTGATTGGCGATCAGTAGTTGTGCAATGCGATTCCGCATCTTAGGGATGCGGAATCGAAGTTTATTGTTGGATATAACTGTAAAGGGCGTAGAGTTCAGGGACTCAAGAGCCACCGCGCTGACCCCAATGGCCAGAACGATGGATGTAAAGACGCTCAAGCGAATCAGCCGTCACAAGGACGTGAACCTATTGCTTGATGTGTACTTCAGAGAGTCTGCCGAAGACATATCCGGCAGACTCATCTGATCACTGTTGCTTCTCTCCGGCAGCCCAATCGATCCACCCCTCAACCACTGGGTCTTGACCTCCAAGCACAGGGACGCGGCGCAGCACCTTGCGTACTGCATTGCGTTCCTTGTAGTTGCCTTCAGAGTCTGATGTCAACGAGTGGGCTACTCCATCGACGATCTGGAGAGCATCGTTGAACGTACCCATTGCTGGGCCAAGTATCTGGCTGGTAATACGCTCACGGCCATAAGCTCCGTTGTCAACGCTACGTGCGCTCTGATACATCAGGTCAGCCAGAAGACCGAGAGCACCAATGGACAAAAGCCCCTCAGCGTATGCGCCTAGGAAAGCATCTACCTCTCCGTTCTGCATCTGATAATCTTTGAAACCAAACTCCTGAACAATTCGAGATAGGTTACGGTCACGTAAGCTGCGCCAATTTCCAGAATCGCTCTCTTGATTTTTACCAAGCAAGTAATCCTTGGCGGCAAGCGATCCAAAACCAGCGGCTGATCCGACAGTGAGTAGATACATCAGGCCCATAGGGTCTCCTGCATACTTGCCGCCCTCAGTCGCTATCGCCTCCTTGAAGTTATGTTTTACCAGACGACCTAGCATCATCGGGTAGCTCTTGAATTGCCAGAAGATTGATGCAATTGGGTCTTGCGCCCACAGTGGAATGTCACTACGGTTCGGTTGAAACACAGCCTCTGAGACGAAACGATTGATCGCTTGCGCAACCTTGGCGTTAGACGATGCAATCGCATCGTTTGTAGCGCCGCGTGGATCGTTTACAGCCATAGTGAACGTGTCTAGCTTCTCTGAATGCACGAGTTCAGCAAGACCTAGCTGACGTAGGTAGCGGATCGACTTGCGGTATTTCCACGAATCGGTGCGGCCAGCGGCTAGCTCTCTCTGTGCAATGACTTGGTTTGCCTTAATGGATTCAAACCCAGTAAGCGCTGCTGCCTGCCGCATGGTATTTGTCCACGGCGTCAGGAGAGTGGCGTTAAAGAATGCGTTATTCAGTCGATTAGAGATTCCGCCATTCACATTACTGAGGTTCTCGCTAAGGATGGAGTCCATAAGAACACCAACCCGCTGCATAGCTGCTGCTGTCGCAGGGTCGCTCGAAGCTAGCTTGACTGCTTTAGCCGTACCTTTTAGCCAATTGCCCATGCTGCCAGAGCGCATCAGTGGCAGCACAGTATCAGGCAGGGACGATAGAACAACACCAGATAGCAGAGAAACAGAATTGAATGTCTTCACGCCACCGGCTATAGAGCGTGCAGTTTGGTTTGCCGTGATCGTATAAGCAGGGCGACCCTCAAGCACACCAACGGTGCGCAACATGAACTCGACCTCTCCTTTAGATACCTTTCCTCCTTGATCTCCAAAGTCTGCCAGTCCATTCACGATAGCGGCGGCACGCATCTTGAAATGATCCGATCCTTGTCCGCCGTTCTTCTTGAAGCGCTCAACCAAAACGTCAACCAAAGCTTGACGAGTCTCTTTACTCTTGCTCTGATCGAGCTTATCCATAATGAATCGTGTCACGTACGCAGCGTCTTCTGCTGTAGGACTCATCGGAGAGAACAGTGACTCCGTGAATTCCACATCAGGAACTCCACCAAGCTCGACATCCACAATACCCCTGTCGAACTTTGCTCCGATCTGCGTCAATCCCTCGGCTTTACCCATGAGTGCTTTCTTGACAGCATCGGAACCGTTTAAAGCGATGTCTGCATAAGTAGCAGCCCCGTGCCCACGTACGCCGAAGCTGTTAGACCACTCGATTCTCTTGTGAGCTGCCTCTGTGTACGATGTGATTAGAGAGCGAAGATTGCTATCGAACAATGGGCCAACACCGTCTGAGCTCCAGTCGCCTGCTGAGAAGCGCAACTGACGTGAGTGCAGCTTGTCTCCAAACGCCTGCATGTAAGTAGTGCTTGCACCGTCCAAAACCCCGTTCAACTCTTCACGGTTAATGGCGTCATCAATGACTCGTGTCGCATCAATCAGCGATCGCGTTGAGTTTCCTCCGCGATCTTTGGTGAAGTAATTAGCCAGACGCCTAATAGCATCTTCTCTATGAGCAGCTATCCAGTTAGTGTTGAAACGCTGAGGAAGATAGAACTGATTTGTTCCATCTGTGATGTCGCCTACTGGTATGCCAGCTTCGTTCTGCGCGATAAGAAGCTTGCGAAAGTGATCACGCAGCTTCAGTGAGTATTGCTTCGCCTCAGGAGACAGCTTGCTCAAGTCTCCTGTGCGGAGAGCTTGCACGATTTGATCTTCCACTTCCGTTTGAGGAACACGGTGAGCACGCATATCAGCGTTGCGATAAATTTCACTGATCGATTTGCCGTACCATGTCGTGCGGTCAAGCAGCTTCCCGGAGATAAACCCAGTTGGACGAGACAACTCATCGAGTGCTGATGTTAGCGGGAGAAGACTACTTCCCATAGATGTCATAAGCCTTTGCTCAAAGCCTGCACCTTCTTCAGGCATTTGTATGTCTGCCAGCCATGTGCCGCCAGCCTTCCTGATGCGCGACGGATTTGAACGCATTTGCAGTCCACTGAATGTTGCGATCTCTGCAACCTGCGAATCAGTTGGCCCCTCAGCTTTACGCCACGACTTCTTGAATAGCCCAGAGAAAAACGAAGCGATGCCAGCAGGAGCACCAGCATCAAGAGCACGCTGCTCAAGAGCCATCGGATGCATCGGAGTGGTGTCATCGAGTGCTAGGTTCAAGATCACTTCGCCGCCAACAGGAACGTCAGTATTGACCTGATTGCGCTTGAGCTTATTGAACTTGGAGATCATGTCATCCATGTTCTTTACAGCTGTGGAGTCAACCATCGTTGCGATGCCATCCTTAATTACTCCTGTGGAGCCTTGCTTCTTCAACGCCGCTTTAGAAAGCTTGTTGGCGTCTGAGACAAGTCCGTTGCTTTTGAATAGAACAGGAATAACACCGGGGATTTCCATCGCCTCAGCCTTGGCCACCAAGGTGCGCAATGCACCGTGGTCTCTACGACTCTTGGCAATAGCGATCTCTGATGCAATCGTGGCGCTAGCCTCATCTGCCGAGTCAAGCATATCTCCGATAGTTGTGTAGACCTTCAGAGGCTCACCTTCGTAGACAAAGCCGATGTACTTGGATATATCTGAGTCTCCGCCAGCGGCGCCTGCCCACTCCAGAATGTCGTTCCTGATTCCTTGTGGCAGGCTGTTCAAACGCGCCTCAACAATATTTCTCGCAAGAGCTGGGTGGACGCTGCCATCTGCGTACTTACCAAGTGCACTCAGAGAATTTTGGGATACTCCAGATTCGCTGTCACCTGTAGCTGCATCAATCATCTTTGTGATCTTCGACTTCATGTACTTGGCTGTAGCTACTGCGTCAGCAACATCAGTGTCGAACATGATCTGTCGCATCTTGGAAGTTGCTGGCTCCATTCCAGTAAGAGCATTCCACACAACACCAGCGACATAAGAGTCATTGACCTTCTCTGGCATACCGCCAACTTCACTCGCCTCGTTACCGTACCTTGCACTCAAATCATCTGCCATATCCTTAGAGACAACACGAGACAGCAAAGCATCAAGCTCCTTGGTTGACCGCTCCTTACCCGACAGCTCATCAGCTATGATGCGTAGCGATTTGCGCAAAGCATCAAACGCCTCCGTGCTGCCCTCGAACTCCTTCAAGCCAGAATCAGCAAGAGCGTCAGCACTCACGCCCTTGCCAAGTCTTGATCCCGTAATGGCAGCGATGTCGCCATTGGTAATCTGATGATCTCCATCCTTGCTAAGGAACGTGAAAATTTGGAATGCAACATCTCCAATGACGTTGTTCTTTCCTTCGTCACGATGAGGAATACCACGAACCAACATCTGAAATTGGCTTGGAGCGCCAGCAGGCATACCTTCCGTTGACTCATCAACCGATCGAGCTTCTTCTTCCATCTTCTCGATCTTCTTCGCTGCCTCTGTTTTTGGTTTCGCAGTCCTCTTTGGCGCAGGCTTCTTCTTAGCGATCTCTGCCGCAGATGATGCCACCTTCTCTTCAACAGCTGGCGCAACATCGATGTTGACGTTCGCTCGTTTGTTCGACGGCAGCCGGTATCCGAACCCGTGCATCTCAACATCAAGGTTATCGAGTGCATCGCCCATGAGGTCGTAGAGGTTGCGGGCCATTGCGCCGAGCAGCTTGCGTTGCTCTGCATCTCCGAGAACGACTTTGCTTCCGTCAGGATTGAACAGCGCGTTGGCCTTGTCGAACCCGTCTCCAGCAAGCTCCCTCATCGCTACCAATTCAGCAGCATCAAGAGCATCTTCCGGGCTCTTGCCAGCCTTGATAAGCTTCTCGTACTCCGTGATGATCGACTGCTTGTACTGAAGTGCGGCCTCCGGGTTGCTGTTGATCGTCGTGTCCTTGACGACAGCGAAGAAGTGCTCAGCATCCATCGCCGCCTCAAAGGCAACATCATCAGCAACACCCTCTGGGGTGAGAGCTCTGATCTCGGTCATCAGAGAACCGATGCCGTGTCTTGAGAACATCTCGTCCGGGTTGATCGCTCCTGTGCGATCTGTTCCATCGCTGTTCTTCAGGCGGAACAGGTCACTGCGAATGGCCTTGACGGTGGCCGACTGCATGTACCCATCTGCCGCCTTGTCCTTGCCGTACAGCAGGCCGAACATGTGGTTCGTTGCAGACTTCAGGTCTTCGATGAATGACACATCAATCACGCCGCCCGGGGTCAAAACCTGCTGCCCAAGGCGAGCGCGTAGGGCATCGAGTTTCTGTGCGATGTCGTGGATGAAGACGGCTGGCTTGCGGTTTGATCCATCAAGAGAAGCCAGATCGACTGTCTTGCCGGTGCTGACATCAAGCAGGCTGCCATACGTGTACCGGCTCTCTGAGATCGTGGACGGCAAGATGCGCTCGAACATTGGATGAAGCTCGGTGTCAACCTTCTTTCCAAGGAAGTGCGACAAGAGGTTCTTTGCGATCTTGACAACCCGCTTCCACAACGTAGCCTCAGCAGCTTCTCCTGCTCTGCCAACAGCCTTGTCCATGTACCAGTTGGTGAACTTCCAAGCGAACAGCTCATTCGTGTCGTCAAGCAATCCCTTGATCGACTTACCTGTGATCTTCTCGATCTCTTTGACGTGAGGCAGGTCTTTCGTGATCGAGGCAATGTCGAGCTTCCCGTCGGCTCCGTAGTGCTTGGCCAGAGATTTAACAAATTGAACTTGCTCAGAAGGCGTCAACATGTTCACAAAAGACCAGTGTCCAACCTCGTGGGCAACAGCCACATGCTTAGGAATTGAGCCACCCAGAGCATCCTCTTTCGAGATGTTGACGTTGTTTGAAGAAGGAGAATAGTTATCTCCTTTGCC
>Ga0172367_10003714_pt1 | contig 19490 bp, 31 predicted proteins | sample Lak10m_FD_114542 | JGI IMG/M metagenome (GOLD analysis project Ga0172367, IMG submission 114542) | Freshwater microbial communities from Kabuno Bay, South-Kivu, Congo - kab_022012_10m | ecosystem: Environmental > Aquatic > Freshwater > Lake | place: Democratic Republic of the Congo: South-Kivu...
TTCCAAACAAAGATTAGGCCCTTCAGAAGAACTATTTCTTATTAATGGGACATCTATTAAACGTTTGTGTATGGGACAGAATGATCTTCCTTTTTTTGCGAATAACTCTGAAGATTTAATAGCTAAAAGATTAAAAAAAGCAAAAGATATGGTTTTTGGAGGATTTTCTAAAGATTGGTTAAATATATCTTCTTACATTGGTTCAAAAATATCAAAAAAATATTCTGGATTACCAATCATAAATGCTTTAACTGGAAAAAGAAAAATAGATACTTATCCCCAATCACCATAATAAATATAAATCAAAATAAAACTTCAAGATATAAGATGACAATAATAGACAGATATAACAGACAAGAATTAATTGAAGGATGGGACCAAGAAAGATTAAATCAGAGTAGAATAGTTGTAGTTGGGTCTGAAAATCTTGCTAATTATATTCTTGGGGCTATTACTGCTTTGGGAATTGGAAATATTGAAATTTATGGAAATGAGAGAGTTGGAGAAAACAAAGAATTTTTATTATTCCAGGCTATGGAAGGAGAATCTAAGGTAAAAGGATTAGAGAGCATCTTAAAACAGATGAATCCCCTTTCAAGGATAAAGGGAATTAATTCTCCTATTTCTATGCCCATTTTGACAATGATGGGAAAACCAAACTTAATTATTGAGGCTACAAATTCTCCAGAATCAAAAGAAAGAACCTTGAAATATGCCCAATCAAGAGGAATTAATTTTATTTCAGCAGTTGCGGATTCTGAGAGAGCAGAAATGGAATATTTTCCTCAAGGGATAAGAGCTATAAAACCAAAAAGTATAACCCCCTCTAAAAAAAATATTCTTGATGAATTAATTGGGGGAAGTGAAAGTTTGAAAGAAGAGATTGCAATTAAAGAAGAGAAAGTTACAGAAAAAGGTTTTGAGAATTATGATAAAAAATTTCAGGGAGCAACTCCAAGCGGGGTAATGGGAGGGTTTATTGCTGAAGAAGTGAGAAAGATATTAATGCCTCTCTCAAGTGAAGAGGTTCCTTCAACTAATTTAGCATATTCCCTGTGCTCAGATAGAAGATTTTCAAGTGAAGAGGGAAGAATAAGTAGAGAAAAATTAAAAGATAAAAAGATTTTGATTGTTGGAGCGGGAGGATTAGGTACCTTTACTGTCCCGGGGGCAGCATTGGAAGGAATTGGACAGATTGATTTAATGGATTTTGATGAGATAGAATCAACAAACCTAAATAGACAGATATTATTTTATGACTCTCTTGGACAGATGAAATCAACTGCATTAGCAGAAAAAGTTTCAAGAATTGCTCCAAAAATAAAAATAAATGGAATTGTTGGGAAGTTAGATGAAAATTCAGATTACTTTTTAAAAAATAAACCTGATGCAATTTTAGATTGTGTTGATAGCTTTGCGGTAAGAGCAATTATTAATTATTTTGCAGTTAGATATCAAATACCTCTAATTAGTGGGGGAACAAATCCAAAGGCCGGACAGGTTGTAGTATATGTTCCTGGAAAAACTGGATGTTTAGATTGTAAATTAAATGTTGACCAGGCTCTTGCAGAAAAAAGAAAAGGAAGTAGTTGCAGATATGCTCCAGACCCGAGTGTAATTATGACAAATCAAATAATCGGAAATATGATTGTTGGAGAGACAATGAAAGTTCTTGACCCAGAAAATAATGGAGAACCGATTAGAAGAATTTTAAAGTATGATTCAACGAGCCCAATAAGAGGAGGACTTACTGGTTCTGACGAAGCTTGCGCTTGCACAAGACCGGAAATTAAAGAATGGCTTAAAGAGTTAGATGGAAGAGTTAAGGAATAATAACTCTAAATCATAATCAAAACCTTTTTAAGCTATATTTTTCAATAGATTATAATGGTATTCAAAATAAACATCTCAGAAAAGTCAGGAAAGACCTACAAGTTAGAGACTGAAGCTGAGGCTTTAATAGATAAAGAACTCAACGATAAAATAGATGGAAAAGAAATCTCTTCTGATTTAGAGGGTTATGAATTAGAGATTACTGGGGCTAGTGATGGTTCTGGTTTTACTGCAATGAAAGAAGTTCCAGGCATTGGACTAAAAAAATTATTATTAACTTATGGTAAAGGAATGCACAAAAGACCTAAAAAAGAGGGTAAAAAGAAAAGGTCTAATCCGAAGCCAAAAGGACTTAGATTAAGAAAAACAGTAAGAGGAAAGGTTATTTCACCAGCAATTGTTCAGATTAATATGAAGGTAATTAAGGCAGGTAAAAAGCCTTTAGCCGAAATATTTTCTGCTCCAGCTGCTCAATAAGTAGTTTATGTTATTATTTCTTAGAAACAACATTTAGAAAGGTTTAAATATCCTGAATTATAGAGACTTTTATGACAAATAAATACAATTCAATAAAAGAGATTGGACAATATGTGCTCTATACTGCCATTTTAGCTGGAACTTTCGCATTATGCGGAAGAGCAATAAAGGAAAATTATAAATCTCCGGATTTTGAAAATGCTCAATGGATCGAAGCTCCAGGAGTTTTAGCTTCTGACGCCTATTCTCAAGAGAAGATTATTCACAATCAAATTTCTCAAATGAATTATTATGATGCTGTTAAGGCTAAAAATAATGGTAAATTGGAAGGAGCTGTACTTTTTCCAGACTTAGATAAGGATGGAAAGATTGGAGGAAACTAAAATGGAAGAATCCCTTAGCAATAGACAATTGTTCAGGGAAGCAGGAGATAATGCTTTGGATAAAGGATTATTCAAAGAGGCATATGATTGGTATGAAAGGGCAGATTATAAATTAGGAACAAGATGGGTTTTAAAAAAATCTCAAGAAGATTTAGTTTTGTCTCATGCCCTTGCAGTATGTTCCTTCTTGGGGAGTAAGGATTGCATTGAAATTCCCTCATATTTAATTCGGATAGTTGGAAAAAATAAATTCAAATCAGAATTGGGCAAATTTTGTGCGAATTAAAATGGCAAATAAAAAGTTTACAACATATCAAGGAGGGTATTAAAATGCCTAAAATAAATTACACCGTTAAAAGAGAATTTTTTAATAAAGAAGAATTTAGAAAAAACATCTATGAAAAATATATTTGGAATTTTAATGCTGAAACAGGAGATAAATTAAAAGCATTCTATCAATCGACTGATTTAGGGTTATTTAAAGAAACCATAAATTTAATTGAAACTTATGCCCCCTCTAAAAATAAAAGAAAATTATTAGACTACTACGGCTCCATTCTTTTTAATTTTGAAAATAAAGAAATACTAAAAGAAATAAGTAAATTGGAAAATCAAAAAGTTTTGATTCCAGATTTTTATTTTAACTAACTCCAAAACCTTTTTTAAGGCAGTTTTTCTAAGATTTCTATGACAGAAAATGTACCAGTAATAAATGTTGGAGTGGTAGGACATATTGACCATGGAAAAACCACTCTACTTTCTAAGCTTACCGGGAAATTCACAGACACTCACTCTGAAGAATTGAAGAGAGGAATTACTATCAAACTTGGTTATGCTGAGACCATTATTTACAAAGAGGGGGAGGTTTATACAAGAGAGAAAAAAGGTAAACCTGTTCGTTATGTTTCATTTATAGATGCGCCTGGGCATGAAATGCTTATGGCTACCATGCTTTCTGGAGCGGCAATAATTGATTCAGCAATTTTAGTTATTGCTGCAAATGAGGGAATAAAACCTCAAACAAAAGAACATTTTATGGCTCTTCAAGCTAAAAAAATTAATAATATTATTATTGTTCAAAATAAAATTGATTTGGTTAGTAAAGAAAAGGCTCTTGAAAATTATAAGATGATTAAGGCTTTTGTAAAAGGCACTATTGCAGAAAATGCCCCGATAATTCCTTTATCTGCTCAACAGGAAATTAATATAGATAAACTACTTGAAGCTCTTGCTAACTTACCTCTACCAAAAAGGGATGAGACAAAAGAGCCAATTTTTCTAATTGCAAGGAGTTTTGATATTAATAAACCAGGAACTCTTATTTCTAATTTGCATGGGGGGGTTTTAGGAGGAATTCTAAAACAGGGAAAACTAAAAGTTGGAGATGAAATTGAGATTAAACCAGGATTAAGTATTAAAAAAAATAATCAGTATATCTATGAACCTCTAAAAACAAAAATCATTTCTTTACATCAAGGCTCGGATTCAGTAAAAGAAATTTCTCCTGGAGCAAGTCTTGCTATTGAGACTAATTTAGATCCATATTTAACAAAAACGGATTCTCTAACTGGATGTGTGGTCTCTACCTTAGGAACATTACCTGAAATAACAACCAGAGTTAAGATAAAATTTAAATTATTCGATGAGGTTTTGGGAACAGAAGATAAAAAATCAGTTGATCAAATCAAGAATAAAGAAATGCTTATGCTCTCTGTTAATACAACCATTTCAGTCGGAGTTGTAGAAAAAATTCAGGGGGAACAAGCAGAGCTTTCATTAAATATTCCAATTGTTGCCCTTAAGGGAGATAATGTTGGAATTGCAAGAAATCTTCAGGGACACTGGAGATTAATTGGTTTTGGTGAGATTTTATGAGATGGAATTATACTTTTTATAGAGGGAGAATAAACGAAAAGGAATTGTTTGAACAGATAGAGTCTAATTTTGAAAAAATTTATGAAATCAATAAACCCGCAGAGAGGTATAGAATTTATTACAAAGAAGATGTTGGACTTCTAAGAATTAAAAAATATATGAATCTTTTCGAAATAAGATATGTCCCTTTAAAACAATGTGATTCTAAATTAGAAAGAAAAATAAGTAAAATATTTGATGAATTTAATAAATCTAACGGACAGAAGGGGCAATAAACTTTATAACTCTCCTTAACTATCCACTTAAACAATGGCACTTTATTCTCATTCAAAACTTTCTACATTCGAACAATGTAAATTAAGATATAAGATGAGATATATTCAAAAATTAAAACCAGATTTTGGTAAAACAATTGAAGCTCATCTTGGAACATGCGTTCATGACGCTCTTGAATGGCTTTATTCTGAAGTTTTGAAGGGAAGAGTTCCAAGCTTGGACCAAGTTATTCTAAAATATCAAGAAACCTGGGGAGAGACATATAATGAAGAATTTTCTATTGCTAAACTTGGAATGAAAGAAGAGGATTATTTTGAAAAGGGGGTTAAATTTATTGTGGATTATTATTTTAAACACAAGCCCTTTAATGATGGAACAATTGCTCTGGAAAAACAAATTTACATTACTCTACATCCAGATTTCCCTCATAAGATTATGGGGTTTATAGACAGGTTAGTACTTAATCCTAAAACTGGAGAATATGAAATACATGATTACAAAACTGCAACCACTATTCCAGATAGAGATAAAATTGAAGCAGACAGACAATTAGCACTTTATTCTATCGCAATAAAACAAACCTACAAAACGGATAAACCTGTTTTATTAACCTGGCATTATCTTAATCATAACACACAAATATTTTCCAGAAGAAGTGAAGAACAATTAGAAAAATTAAAAGAAGAGATTATGAACCTTATTAGGGAGATAGAATCAACAAAAGAATTTGGGGCTAATGTAACAAAACTCTGTGAATGGTGCGAATATAATAAGAGTTGTCCTGTTTTTGGAAAAAATAACTCTCAAAACATTTAAAAACCATTATGAATTTAATTTCATATGTCATGCAGTGCATATTATGTGTTTTTTAGAAATCTTGCAAATCCCTTAAAGATGAGAATAGTAATGGAACTAAAAAAGAACCCTCTTTCTGTAAATGATTTAACTGAAAGACTCAAGGCAGAACAAAGTAAGGTTTCTCATGCTCTTGCAAATCTAAAGGCCTGTAATATTGTTAATTCAAGAGTTGAAGGTAAACAGAGAATTTATTCTCTTAATAAAAAAACAATTATTCCAATGTTAAATATAATTGATGAACATAAAAAATCTTATTGTAAGGGGGAGTGTTGTGTGAGATGAAAGCCTATTTAGACAATGCAGCTACTACAAAGGTCGATGAGAGGGTTGTGAAAGAAATGTTAGATTATTTTACAGAACAGTATGGAAATGCTTCTTCCATGCATATTGAGGGAAACAAGGCTAAAACAGCTCTTGAAAAAGCACGAAAGACAATTGCAAATTCTCTAGATGCTAAATCTTCAGAAATATATTTTACTTCTGGAGGAACAGAAGCAAATAATTGGGCAATAAAAGGATTATTTTGGCAGAATTATCCAAAGAAAAATCACATTATAACAACTAAAATTGAACACGATGCTACTCTTAAAACCTGCAAATGGCTTGAGAGTCAAGGAGCAAAAGTAACTTATCTTGATGTTGACAAAGAGGGATTTATTGATTTAAAACAACTTGAAAAAGAAATTAATCCAAAAACAATTCTGGTTTCAATTATACATGGAAACAATGAAATTGGAACAATACAAGATATTTCAACAATTTATAAACTAACAAAAGGTAAAACTCTGCTTCATTTAGATGCTTGTCAAAGTTATACCAAAACAGAATTAAGTTCAAAATATGCTGATTTAATTACAATTAACGCACATAAAATTTATGGGCCGAAGGGAGTTGGAGCGCTTTATATTAAAGAAGGAATTGAAATCATGCCTCTTATTCATGGGGGAGGACATGAAAAGGGAAAAAGAAGTGGAACTGAAAATATTCCTGGAATTGTTGGATTCGCCAAAGCAGTAGAAATTGCAAGTAAAAAAGAAGTTAGAAAAATGCAAGAACTTAGAGATTATACTATAAGAAATATTTTAGAAAAAATCCCAAATACCCATCTTAATGGACCAGTAGGAGATAAAAGACTTGCAAATAATATTAATATTTCATTTAATGATATTGAGGGAGAATCAATTGGAGGATATTTAGAAAATAAAAACATTTATGTTTCCACTGGTTCAGCTTGTATGTCTAACACTTTAAAATCAAGTCATGTATTACAAGCAATTAAATTAGGACCTTTGCAGGCAAATTCTTCAATAAGAATTAGCTTAAGTAAATACACTACCTCAAAAGAAATTGATTATTTATTAGATAAACTTCCTGAGATTGTAAATAAATTAAGAAGATTGAGCCCCTTAGTAAAATGAAAAAGAAAACAATAAAGAAAAAGCCTATGAAGAAAGTTGTAAAGAAAAAAATAACTAATCCTAAAAAAGAGATTACTGGTAAAACAAATATTCAGGAAGCTTTTGAGATAAATCCAAAAGTTGGAGAGATATTGTTCAATTCTGGAATAGGATGCTTTGGTTGTGCATTTGCTCCTGTTGAAACCATTGAGGAAGGAATGAAGGCTCATGGATTAACTAAAAAAGAAATTGATAAATTATTAAAGGAGATGAATAAATAAAATGCCCTCAAATAAAGGATATTCAAAAAAAGTTCTTAGAAATTTTTTAAATCCAAAAAATTTTGGAAAAATAAAAAATCCCGATGCTGTTGGAAAAGTTGGAAATCCAACCTGTGGAGATATTATGTGGATGTATTTAAAAATTGATAAAAAAACAGAAAAGATTAAAGAGATTAAATTTAAAACTTATGGTTGTGCTGCTGCTATTGCCTCAACTGAACAGTTAACCATTCTTGCAAAGGGAAAAACCCTAAAAGAGGCTGAAAAAATTAATATGAAAGATGTTGCGAGCGCTTTAGAAGGATTACCCCAAATAAAGTTACATTGTTCCACTATGGCAATTCAAGCCTTGAAAAAATCTATAGAAGAGTATAGAAATAAAAAAAGTAAAAATGGAAAATAAGAAAGTTGGATGGATGATATTGGGAATGTCGGTCGTAATGATAATTCTATTTTTAATATTCAATTTTTCATTAAATAAGATTATAACTGAAAGTTGCACTCACGGACCGGATTGTGCTATGTATGACACTATGGCCATTCAATTTTGGATAAGTGTTACAATTATTATAATTGTTGCTGCCATAGGGTTATTTATTATGTTTTCAAAACCAGAAGAAAAAACAATAGTAAAAAAAATTAAGGAAAAAAATAAATCTAAAACCATTGATAAATCTAAACTGGATAAACAAGAAAAAGAACTTATTGAAATATTAGAAAAAGAAAATGGAGCAATATTTCAAGCTACATTAATGGAAAAATTAAATATTGGTAAGGTTGGAATAACTAGACTACTTGATAAACTTGAAGCTAAACAATTAATTGAAAGAAAAAGAAGAGGAATGAATAATATTGTAGTTCTTAAAAATTAAAAATTATTATCTTCTTGCGAAGGAGGAATAATTTCTTTTTGCAAATGCTCCAATAGCATAAGGATAACTGCCTGCAACAGAAGAAGCAATATCTACCCATTTTTTATGGGAAGTACCGCTCCACAAAGGAAGCTCTTGCGGTTGCACAATACCACATAAGGATAAACCTTTTTCCTTTGCTTCTGGATTAAATGAATCTACATTATTGTTTAAGTCAAGATAAAATTCTTTTAATTTTGAATCAATATCTGGAATATTTTCAAGTCCATACTTAAATGAAGGATTAACATTCATAAAGTGGGTTAAAAGAACCTTAGCACTTAATGATTCTGAATTTATAACTGCATCCTCTACTAATTTTTTTACTTCTCCTACTTTTTCTGTTTTAGATAAACTATCTAAAAATAAAATTCCTCCAAGAGGGGTTGAATTAGCAGGAATAAAAGAATATTCTGAAGCATGATTTTTGTATAATACATTCTGCAAATTAGTTAATTCTTTATTAAAAAGTTCTGGATGAATCATTCCTATTTTTCCTAAAGCATTCCAAGCAAGAATTTTAGTTTTTGCACTTTCATTATTTGAATTACCCAATGTTTCTAAAATAGATAAAGCTGTAGATAAATCTTCTTCTGATAATTTATCTGCTTCTAAATATAATCCGTGAGCAATTGCAGCTCTTCTAAAATGAGAATATTGTTCTAAATTCTTAAATGGATAAAAAGTATGATAGGGAACCCCGTTAATTGGTTCGTGATCTACAACTGCTGACTTGAAAATTGGAAGAGCAGATCTAATATCTTTTCTTAATTCCTCTATTTCTTTTTCAGTTAAGACTTTATTTGATGCGTCAAATTTTTTTTGAGCTCTCTTTCTTGAACTTTCTTTTGCTATAGAAGATAAAGTATATATCATTATATAGTTACAACATATCATATATTTAAATGTTTTGGTGGGTGGAACTGGTTTCATCAAACCCTTTATAATCCAGTATTCTCTAAAAATAATATGTCAATGAAACAGTTTTTCAAAGAACTTGAAGGTAAACGAATAGAAGGAGAGATAGTCAAGACTTTCCTGTCTTCTTTAATATCCTCCTTAATAATTTTGGGAATATTATATTTTGTATTTCTTCAAAAGGTTCCTAACTTTTTTACAGAGTATGGTATCTATTCTCTTTTTATTATAATTAGTTATTCTATGATCTTTCCTGCTATTAGGCAAATTAAAACTTATAAACAATTTGCTTGTATGCCTGGAATGATGATTGGGATGACTATTGGAATGATTTCTGGATTCTTAATTGGATTTTTTATTGGAGCAACAAATGGAATGTTTTGGGGAAGTGTTTTTGGAATGTTAATAGGAATTATATTTGGCATCTATAATGGAAATTGTTGTGGCATTATGGGAATAATGGAAGGAATAATGGCTGGTTTTATGGGAGGATTAATGGGAGCCATGAGTTCTGTTATGATGTTAAATGAGCATATAAAAGCTGCATCAATTATTGTGATAATTGTTTCTGGAGCAATTTTATTTGGACTTCATTATATGATTTACAAAGAAATGAAAAATGAAGAAGTAAAGGATAAAGAGAAGATTATTTCAAGTATACTTATCTCAGCTACTCTGAGTATTCTTACAACATTATTTATGGTATTCGGACCAAGGAGTGTATTTTTAATATGAAAAAATTAATAATTTTTTTAGGGATATTCATTCTTCTAATTGCATCTGGAATATTTTTATTTGTTAAATCTGAAAAGGTTAGTGGGAAAGATATCGATTCTGGAAGTTCTAAAACTCAAGAAATTACTCTTAGTTACAAAAATTACAATTATTATCCTCAAACAGTTAATGTAAAAGCTGGAGAGAAAGTTAGAATTTATTTAGATAGCAGTGTTAAGGGATGCTATAGATATTTTACAATTCGACAACTTGGAATTGCTAAATCTCTTCCTACCCCAGAGGATTATGTTGAATTAACAATTAAAGAAAAAGGAACTTATAACTTTGCATGCGGAATGGGTATGGGAACTGGAACCTTGGTTGTAGAATAAATGGTTTATAATAATGGTCTTTGCTCAATGTATGGTGGCGGGTATAGTTTATTTGGAGGAATTTTTGGAATAATTATAGGCATTCTTCTTATTATTGCTATTTCATTAGGAATATTTTTGTTAGTAAAAAAATTAAATGAAAATGGAGGAAAGAAAAAATGAAAAAAGTAAAAATTTTTATTGAAGGAATGCATTGTGCAAGTTGTGCTGGAAATATAGAAAGAAGCTTGAAAAAAGTTTCTGGAGTCAAGGAAGTTAATGTCAGTGTTATAGGAAAAAAAGCTTTTGTTGAGATAGAAGAAAAAACAAAATCGGAAGAACTCAAAAAAGCGGTTGAAAGAGCCGGATATAAAGTAAGTTCAATAGAAGAGTAAAAATGAATAAAATAACAAATTCTTCACCCAGAGAAGATGATGAAACTAGACTTTGGAAGAAAAAATTAATTTATAGCTTGGCATTTGCAATTCCTATTGCCATTATTATGATTTTAATGAAATTTTTTGATATGATGATTCTTCCAAAGGAACTCTTAACATTAATTATTCTTTTGATTGGATTTCCTGTTGTTTTTATAATTGGATTCTCTACCCTAAAATCTGGATTAAGGGGATTATTTACTTTTTATTTTAATATGGATTCCCTTATTTCATTAGGCACAATTATTGCTTATCTAACGGGAATATTAACTTTCTTTATGAATATTAGTGATTATTCTGGAGTATCTGCAATGATTATGACCATCTTTATAACCGGAAAATATATTGAAGCAAAAGCTAGAGGAAAAGCAACTCAAGAGATAAAAAAACTTCTTGAACTTGGAGCAAAAAATGCGAGAGTTTTAAGAGGAAAAAAAGAAATTGAAATTTCTATCTCAGAAGTTGTTGTGGGGGACATAATAATTGTTAAACCCGGTGAAAAGATACCCGTAGATGGAGTTGTTATTAATGGTGAGAGTTCAGTAGATGAATCAATGATTAGTGGAGAAAGTCTCCCTAAGGATAAAATAAAAGGAAGTCCAGTTATTGGGGCTACAATTAATCAGGATGGAATTTTGCATATTAAAGTTACCAAAGTAGGTAAAGATACTTTTCTCGCACACATTATAGAGTTGGTTGAGGAAGCTCAAGGCACAAAAATACCTATACAAAAACTTGCAGATAAAATTACTAGCATATTTGTTCCGATAATCTTAACTTTAGCCGTTTTAACATTCGCTGGATGGTGGATCTTTGCAAATGATATTGGCAGAGCCATTGGAGTGAGTATTTCAGTTTTAGTGATTGCTTGTCCGTGTGCATTAGGCTTAGCAGTACCAATTGCATTAACTGTTGGGGGGGGAATGGGTGCTAAAAGAGGAATTTTAATTAGAAAGGGTGAAGCAATACAAACTATGAAGAAAGTCAAGATAATTGTATTTGATAAAACAGGAACAATCACCAAAGGTAAACCGGAAGTGAAAGAAATTTTTTCTAAAATAAAAGAATCTTACTTACTTGAAATTGCTGGAAGCTTAGAAAAAAATAGTGAACATCCATTATCACAAGCAATTGTTAAAAAAGCCAATTTAAAGAAATATCTCAAGGTAAATGATTTTAAAATTTTAAGAGGAAAGGGAATTGAAGGAAAAATTGGAAAGAAAAAGATAATTATTGGAAATTCTCTATTAATGAAAGAAGAGGGAATAAATACTAAAGAATTTCAAACAAAGATAGAAGAATTTGAAAATAAAGGATATACTGCAATAACAGTTGTTGAAAATAAAAAAGCTTTAGGGATTATTGGAATTGCAGATTCTGTTAAAGAAGATTCTGCAAGAGCAATTTCTATCTTGAATTCTAAAGGTTACAAAACAGTTATGCTAACTGGAGACAATGAAAGAACGGCTAAGGCAATTGCAAAAGAAGTTGGAATTAATAGGGTTATTGCAAATGTTTTACCTGAAGAAAAAGCTAAAAAAATTAAGGAATTACAAAGGTTTGGAATGGTAGCCTTTGTTGGAGACGGAATTAATGATGCTCCAGCATTAAAACAAGCAAATGTTGGAATAGCAATGGGCACTGGAACAGATATTGCAATGGAAGCGGGAGATATTGTTATTGTAAGGGGTTCGCTTAGAGGGGTTGTTTCTTCTATTAATTTGTCTAAATATACTTTTTTAAAAATAAAACAAAATCTGTTTTGGGCTTTTGCTTATAATGTTATTGCAATACCACTAGCTGTTTCTGGAACCCTTCAACCAGTAATAGCAGAAATAGCCATGGCTTTATCTTCAATAACGGTTGTCACTAATGCTAACTTATTGAGAAACAAAAAAATTTAATTTATTTTTATAATTTTTTATCTAATTTGTCAACTAGGGTGTGAACACTTCCGTCCTCTGCATCCTTAAAGCCTTCATAAGCTAGGGCTCCGAAGAAAGCTGTTGGAAGAACTCTTAATGCTAAATCCACTCCTGTTCTGAGGTTAAGGCCTTCTGTAAAAGCAGGACTCTCACTAATATAAGTCAAGCCCTCTCCTGTTAGAGTACCGAATAGAACCATTCTTGACATTCCGTACAATCTATAAGCAATATCGTCTATCATAATTAAGGAACATTTCTTCTCTTTATAAGATTTTATTTAATAGAAAATACATGTTTTGTATTCTTTTCAATTTGTAATTCTACTTCTTTCTCTGAAATCTTCCAAAGCTCTGCTAATTTTTTTATGGTTTCTTTAATGTAATTGGGTTGATTTTTTGTTTCTTTATATGGAGAAAGATAGGGAGTATCTGTTTCAGTTAAGATTTTATCTCTTGGAATTTCTAAAGCTAATTTCTGAAAATGTTCTGCACGAACAATATTAGTTGGAATAGAAAAATAAAACCCCAAGTCTATGGCTCTCTTTACTAACTTAAAATTTCCTGAAAAACAATGAAGAATGATTTTTTGTTGATTGTAATTTTCTAAAATTTCTATAACCTCTTTTTCTGCTTTACGAGTATGAACTATTGCAGGGATATTTAACTCCCTTGCTAAATCTAATTGCTTAATAAAAACTTTTTTTTGTAATTCAAAATCTGCCTTTTCTAATTTATCTAAACCTATTTCCCCTATTGCAAGTATATTTTTTTTATTTTTTTCAACTAAAGATTTTAATTTATTAAAGTCCGATTCTTTTAGCTTATCTTCTGGATAAAGCCCCAGAGCAGATTTTATCTTAGAATAATTTTTTGTTAGTTCTAAGTTTTTTTCGCATGATTTAATGTTTACTGAATTTGAAATAATCAATTTAACCTCTTGAGAATTAGCTAAGATTGATTTTAATTCTTCTTCATTAAAAAAATCCATATGTGCATGCACGTCGTAAATCATATTTTATACAAAGAGATAAGGTTGAAAAATGTTTCTTTTAGGTAAGTTTTATAAAGAATTAGAATTAACCAAGAACATGTCAAAGATAGGTCAAATAGCAAAAGATGCATATATTGGAATGGTTGGAAATCGGGTTAATTTAGCAGGATTAGGGTTATTTTTAGGGGGAATAGGATTTTATTATTCTCGGGGTAATGGAGAGGGTTTTCAGGATTATACAAATGTAGTTCTTGGAGCAGCATGTCAAATTAGCGGAATGATAGCAAATATATGCACACATTTTGGTGAAGAAACAATTGAACAATATCATAGAGCTAAAGAAGATTTTGAAAGTTATGGGAGGCTTAGAGAAAAATATTTAGAAAATATTCTTTCTAATGATTATTATTGTGTAAGACAGGGATTATATTTAGCATCTAAAGAAACTGGATACAAAGAAAAATTTAGAGAAGCTCAGAAGAAAGCAACAAAAAGGTTTAGAATTCCTAATCTTTAAGAAAATGCTCTTCTATCTTTAATAAATTCTTTAGACCACCCATGATAATTTAAAAAAGGCATAGGATACCATGCTTTTAACACTTCTTGATTGAAAATATGACCTAAAGTAAAATAGAGATTATCTTGAGCAAAAGATCTTGCAACTAACCTCGGAGAATATCCCTTATTAATTAATTTTGTTCCTAGGTTTTCTTTTCCATCTTTAACTTCTTGGTTAAGAGACTCTTCCAATCTTATTAAATATTTATCATAAAATTTTTGAATATCTTTTTTATCCCTTAAGTTATTAACTGCAACAATTTCTAAGTGTTGTAAAGGATAAGGTTCATTATTAGATGATTGCTTTTTATCAAATAAACCCAGCACAAATTCTAATTTAGAGCTATCTTTTTTCATATTCTAAGAGATATTTAATAGTTTAAAAGATTAATTATGTTGAATTATATATGATACTAGGTAAAACTTGCATAAGCTACACAAGCTAAAATGACTATCGAGGCAAGAATGTTTCTCCAAGAAGGTTTTTCTTTAAGGAATTTCCAGGCAAGGAGATAGGTAAAGATTGGTCCTAACAACAATAAAAGAGTTGTTGAGATAACACCTACTTTAATGTAGCCATAATAAACAACAATTCTATAAACTACCCAAATTGCCGCTGCAAGGAAGGTATGGAAAAGTGTGTGATGGTCGAACTCTTTAGGTACCTTTTCTCTAAAGACTATGAATCCAAATAAGAAAATTGAGACACACCGTAGAAAATAAAAAGTAAATGGAGAGTAAAAATCCAAGATTAACCTAGATAAAACTAACTCTAATGCAAAGAAAAAACTTCCTGCTATTGCTGCTAGAAAATATTTGTTGAAGCTAAGGTGATGCCTTTTAATATGAGAAAAAATCAGAGCTGCTCCTGCAATTAAGGCAGGAACAATAATTTTTGAATTTCTTTCAAATAACGCTTCTCCAAAGATAAAACTAAATAGAATTGCTAAAAGAATTGTGAAGATTGGTTCAGTTATCTTTGCTGGTTCAAGATTGGAAATCTTCTCCCATTTCATAGAAGAATAAGTAAATAAATTTGCTAGAATAGCTGTTATTGAGATTACAAGAAAAAGAAAGATATTCTTTGTAGTTAATGCTTCTGGAGAGAGATTCCAAAATAAGAAAACAAATGGGAGCATAACTAGAATGATTGCTAAAAAGCTATAAGTTTCATAAAATTTTATTGAGATATTCTTTCTTTTGAGAATTAGTCTTTCTATTATTGTTCCTGTTGCTAATGCCGCTGCTCCTAAAATTGGAAGATACATTTTTCACCTCTTTAATTATTAAGAATTAAGGATTTAAAAGACTGTGGGAATTATCTAACGATTAAAAAAATCACATAAGCAATGTACATAAGAACCATAGTTATTCCTTCCCAACGAGTTAATTTGTATCTTTTATCTACAAACACAAAGAAAGCCAAAACTACTGTTGTTATTAATAAAACTAAAACATCAAAGATTGCATTTTGAGGAATCGTAATAGGGGTAATAACTGCACTTAATCCCAATACCCAAAAGATGTTAAAGATATTACTTCCAATAATGTTTCCTACTGCAATGTCTGCATTTTTCTTTAGGGCTGCAACAATTGAAGTTACTAATTCTGGAAGAGAGGTTCCAACAGCAACAATTGTTAAAGAAATAAAATATTCACTTAATCCAAACAGGGTTGCTAATGCAACTGCCCCATTTACAACCCATTTACCTCCAAAGTAAAGAGCCACTAGCCCTCCTAGAATCATTGTTATTGTTAGAAACAAAGACCTATCTTTTATTTTTTCTTCTGAAAACTCTGAATTTTTTTTCTTAGATAAACTTGCAACATAATATAAAAATATTGCAAAGAAACCAATAAGAATTAATCCTTCAAATCTAAAAATCTTAGTTAGATTAAATCCATCAAGAAACTGGGTGCTTACAAAAATTAAAACCATTAAAATTGCTAAAAGAGAAAATGGAATTTCTTTATAGAAAGTTGATTTTTGAAAACTAAGGGGAATTATAATAGCCGTTATTCCAAGAATTAACAAAATGTTTGAAATATTACTTCCAATAATATTTCCAAAAGCGATATCTCCACTTCCGTTTATTGCTGCTATTACGTTTACTACTAACTCTGGCATCGAGGTTCCAAAAGCTACAACTGTCAAACCTATAACTAGAGAGGGAATTCCTAATCTCTTAGCTAGGGAAGAAGAACCTGAGACTAAATAATCAGCCCCTTTAATTAAAAGAAAAATTCCTATTACGAATAAAATATACTCAATCATAAAAATATTAAGGAAAGAAGAGTTTAAAAAATTATTTTTTAATAACCTTTAAATATTCCCTTTTATTTATTAAAATATGGAAAATCTAAAAGAGAAGATTGATGCAAAAAGAGCAGAAATTAAGAGTAAGATTCCTCAAGGAGTTAAAACTAAATTAAAAGCACATTCTCCGCATAAATTTACTAAAGAATTTATGGAATTTTTAAAAGAATATAAAATTCTTGGTCTTGCAATAGCCTTTGTTATTGGAGCTGCTGCAAATCAACTTGTTAAATCTCTTGTTGATAATATTGTTATGCCTTTAATTAATCCTTTAATCCCTAGTGGAGAATGGAAGGAAGCTATTTGGGCACTAGGACCATTCTCCCTATCTTGGGGTAAATTTATATCGGACTTGATTTATTTTTTAATTATAGCATTAGTAATATTTATTATTGTTAAGAAGATTTTGAAAAAGGAAAATGCTTTGAAAAAATAATTTCTATTTAGAAAACTTAAAGACAATTAATAAATATAACATTACCAAAGAATAAGCTATGAGAGTTCCAAGATAAATTCCTAATAAAGGATATAAAAAGAAGATACAAGGAATATAAACTAACATTGCCCATTGTCCTTTTGGAATATTTTTTATTATTGTATGAACTGGTTCTTTTCCATAACTAAAATGCATGATTAAAATCAGGGGGAAAACAGTTGTTGGGAAAGCTGAAAGTAAGCCTGCCCATTCTGGCCCTAATATTTTTGCTAAGCCAATTATTAATAAAATAAAAATAGACGAGAAAATAGCTCTTAGAAAAAGTACCTTAGGATTAACTTTAATTTTTTTGATAGTAGAATTATTTATTTTCTTAAATAAATAAGTAAAGAGAGGAATTGAAATTAGGGGGAAGATTATTGCGGTTAATAAAGAAAAATTAAATTGATTCAATAAAAATATTGTGATTAGATAACCTAGAGTGGCTAAAAGAGAAGAGATAAAAATATTTCCCTTGGAATTGCTTTTAGAACTTAAAAAATAAATTAAAATAAAGACTTGTAATCCTAACATCCCGACTAAATTAAAGACTGAACTCTGAGAAGCAAAATTTGGACCTTGCTCCAATCCATAAAAGAATAGAATTATCGCAGTTCCTGTTGGAATTCCAGAGAGGATTCCAGATACTTTTGGATTAATATATTCTGCAATTAGAGAAAGACCCAAAACTAGAATTATTGTTACTAAAATCTTTATTAGGAGTAAGGTTGAGATTATCATTCAATTTAGATAATGTTTGATTATATAAATTATTATAAACTTTAAATTTGAATTTTCTTTATGGATAAATTTACAAAAGAGACTTATGAAAGATTTGCTAAAAAATATGAAGAACTTAAGGAAAGTCACCTAGAAACATTTCTTTTAGAGATAGCAAATAAATTCTTAAAAAACCTTAATGGTAAAAGAATTTTAGACCTTGGAAGTGGACCTGGAAGAGATTCTTTATATTTTAAACAAAACGGATTTAATCCTGTTTGTATAGATTTATCCAAGAGTATGGTTGAACTTTGCAGAAATAAAGGATTAGAAGCTTATCAAGGAGATATGGAAAAATTAGATTTTGATAAAGAATTTGAGGGGGTCTGGGCTTGCACCTCTCTTTTGCATTTACCTAAAACCTCTTTTTCTCCCATGATTAAAAAACTTGCTTCTTTTTTAAAAGAAGGGGGAATTTTATATCTTGGAATGGGAGAGGGAAATTTTGAGGGCTTTAAAGAGAGTTCAAATTATCCTGGATGTAAAAGATTTTTCTCTTTCTACACTAAAGAAGAAATAGAAGGCAAGTTAACTCCTTATTTTGAGATGTTCCATTTTTCAAGAAGCACTCCTGAGAAAAATAAGAATTTCATAAACTTTATTGGAAGGAAAAAATAAAATGACCTACTCTTTCTTTAAATCAGAAGAAGATAGGAATCTTTGGATTAAATTAAAAGCAGAATTTATTCAAGAGTTTCAAAAAAGAGTTAATCATCAAGAAGTTAAACTGGGAGAGATAAATATTCCTTACTGCCCAATGTGGGTAGCAAATAATCAACTTAAATATGATGAAGAAAATGGAGAATTGAGGATAAGCTTAGAACAATTATTAACTTATAAGTATGAAGATTATGAAACTCATTTGAGAGCAAAACATAAAGGGTGGTGTCAAAAATTTGAAGATATTAAATAATACTAAAATCTTTTAAACCTAAAGAAATACTTATTCTAATAAGCGTGAATAGTTCAGTGGTTAGAATAGGACGTTGCCAACGTTCTGACCCGGGTTCGAGTCCCGGTTCGCGCATAACGGAAGACACCTACGGTTTCTTAACGCTCAACTTCCCTTTAAGAACAAGGTTCCTTGACCATCAACCTCCTTTTAAGAACAAAATTAAAATAATTTAATAAGGGTATTCTTCATTCTCCAAAAATTTAATTAAAGCAAACTCTAGAATATGAGATTTATTTCTGAAGAAACCTTCTTGCAAAAGTTCTTCTATTAATTTCACTTTTTCTTCATCAATTGTTATTGAAAGTTTTTGTTTCATTTTACTTATTTCCTCCAACTTTCTTTAGAACCACCCTGTCATTACCGTCCGAATAAGCAAGATCCGAAACATTAGCGCACAGGAACGAGACCCTGTTCAGATAACATCTCGACAAGGCATTGTCTAAATCAGTCCAAATTTGTCTTGATGAAGAAGTATCTTCTTCTTTAGGCAATCCCAGTTTATTTGTAATTGAATAATGGGCTCCACTTTTCCAGTTTAGTGAAGGTTCTGTTGAATAAACTGCTTCATCTGTTAAATTAAAGTTTAGATTTTTATCTAATTCTAATCCTCTTAGATTTAACCAGATTGGGAAATCCTCTAATTTTACTCCTCTTTTCTTTAATTGTTCAAATAAATATTCTGCTTGTTCTTTATTTGCTCCAGTTAAATTTCTTAGTGCTAAACCTGTGTCAACATAAAAACCTTTGAACATCGGTAAA
>Ga0172367_10003715_pt1 | contig 19489 bp, 18 predicted proteins | sample Lak10m_FD_114542 | JGI IMG/M metagenome (GOLD analysis project Ga0172367, IMG submission 114542) | Freshwater microbial communities from Kabuno Bay, South-Kivu, Congo - kab_022012_10m | ecosystem: Environmental > Aquatic > Freshwater > Lake | place: Democratic Republic of the Congo: South-Kivu...
AAAACAAATGACACTCCCTAATCCTTCTTCTGACCGGGCTCTAAATATCTATCTGACACTCAATCAATTTCCAATTTTGGCATCCCGCATCCGCGAGAAAATGCGCGCAGCTTTATTTTCTCGCGGAATCATCCTGGTGGAGCCCTTCGAGGCCGAGGTGTGGAAAAAAGCGATAGATTCCCAGATGAGGGAGGGTCTGCATGATCCTTTTACGGAGGAAGCTTTCGACGTATGGGAACTGCGCCGGGAGCGTATCCGTGACGCGCTGACGGATTTCTATTTTTCTTACAATTTACCGTATGAGGAATTTGAGAATATCGTCCGCCAGACAGTGGGAGAACGAGGGGAAATTCCCAACATGGTCACGTTCAACCCGGAGCTTGCGCCTCAGGAAATGCTATTTGAACAAGCTGAGATGATTGAACGCCTCCCATTAGAAAAACGTAAACATCTCGATGCTCGTCTACAGGAAATAAAGGTAGTCCTTATCCGGACAATGATCAGCGATCATCTTGCCTATCTGAAAATTGCCCGGCGCTGGTTTACAGTGGAAGACCTGAAAGATATCCGCCAACACAAAATCGGATATGGAAAGATCGGCGGCAAGTCAGCCGGTATGATATTAGCTTATAGAATATTGAAGGAAATAGCCTCTCCGCAGGTAAAAGCCTGTTTTCGCATGCCTGAATCCTATTTCCTTGCCTCGGATGTGTTCTATTCCTTTATGTCCGCCAATGGGCTAATCCATTGGTCCGACCAAAAGTACAAACCTGAAGATCAGATCAGGGCAGATTACCCTATTATTTTGGATGAATTCATTCACGGAAAATTTCCCGTGGACATCCTAGAACGGTTAAGAGTCATTGTCAACGAATTCAAAGGACAACCTTTCATTTGCCGCTCATCTAGCTTACTGGAAGATAACTTTGGCACATCCTTCGCAGGCAAATATGACAGTTTTTTCTGCCCAAACCAGGGATCCCCTGAAGAAAACCTGGATGCAATAACCAATGCAATCGCTCGCATCTATGCCAGCGCTCTTCACCCAAACGCATTGCTGTACCGCCACCACAAGGGATTGGAAGACTATGACGAGCGAGTTGCAATACTAATCCAACCCGTGCAGGGTGAACCGTATGGACAGTATTTTTTGCCGCATGGAGCAGGAGTAGCTTTCAGTCGAAATATGTACCGCTGGTCTCCACAGATCAAAAGGGAAGCCGGTTTCTTACGACTGGTATGGGGATTGGGCACGCGCGCTGTCGATAATATCGGTAATGATCATCCACGCCTGGTAGCTCTCAGTCACCCACTGCTTCACCCAGCCGCAGCTACAAAAATGATTAAGCGCTATTCCCAGCAGTATGTGGACCTGATTGATTTGGATAAAAATGAGCTTGTCAGCCTTCCGGTAGAACAGGTTCTAAATCCACGATATCCCGCCTTGCGTTATATTGCCCAGGTGGATGAAGGCGATTACCTGACTGCCATCCGCACCAGCACCGCGAATATTAGCAGTATGGTGATTACCTTTGACGAGCTTTTGAGACGCACACCTTTTGCAAAATTAATGAGGGAGGCTCTTAATTTACTGGAGACAGAGTACGATTCTCCAGTCGATACTGAATTCACGGTGGAAGTAACTGACCCTCAATCCATCCAACCAGGTGTGATGATATCCCTGCTGCAGTGCCGCCCACAAAGCCATATAGATGATGAAGAATCGGCTTCCATCCCTGCAGATCTGGATGAAGCTAATATTATGTTCTCAAGCCGGAGAATGGTTCCTCATGGGCGCATTGACCATGTTCGATATATACTTTTTGTCACGCCTGAAGGTTACTTCAACCTGCCCTCCCAGGCTGATAGAACCAAGCTGGAAAGAACAATTGGCCATCTTAACACAGTTCTAAAAGATGAAGATTATATCTGCGTCGGGCCAGGTCGCTGGGGTACATCCACTCCAGATCTTGGCGTGCATGTTGCCTACGCGGATATCTACAATACCAGGGCATTGATAGAGCTTTCCGGTCACCAGGTTGGTACATCTCCTGAACCCTCATTCGGAACTCATTTTTTCCAGGACATGATGGAAGCCCACATTTTTCCTCTTGCGATTAACCTGGATGATAAAGACGCTCTATTTAATCAAGATTTCTTTTACTCAACCCCCAATCGTCTGGATGAATGGTGCTCCAATACGGATGACCACCTGCTAAGTACACTAAGACTGGTGGACGTGAAAGATTTCGCACCTGGTAAACATCTGGTTCTGGTGATGGATGATGAAGAAAGCCGCGCTGTCGGTTTTCTCGAGGTGGATTCTTCTTCCTCTAGTGATCAATATGGAAGACAATAAACCTCTTGTTTCTAAATACTTCTTCCAATCTTACAGATGAGTTACATGAAGTAACCTGTGCGGGAGAAATCTGCCCGTTATCTTCCATTTTTTGGTGGATAACAACAAAATTACCCTTGTTCAGGTCAGAGCAATTTTCTGTCATGAAGGCATCCCGCTCAGTGAACAGGCGCAAAGCTCGCGGGCGCATGAATATGAAAACACTATCTGAGGGGGTTTTTTCAATAATAAATGAGTACATTTCCCGGCTGTACGGATCAAAAGGTCCATTTATTTCACGCCCTCCCGCCGTGATTTGATAAGCTGAGACAGCGCTGATCGATAGGCATACTGTCATCAAAAGACTCCAAAACCCGATAAGCGCATATCGGGCGCGAATCTGCCAGCCTGCCGGCAAATAATAAACAGCAATCTTCATACCCTCTAATACACCCAGAAAGAAAACTGGAAGAACCGGGTAAATAAAACGCAGACCCTGGCGCTCAGGCCAGAGGATAAATACCAGGAAAGTCAAAAGACAATAAATGTTTAGACCAACATCTCTTCTCATGTTTCTCACCAGGCTGAAAAAAAAGAATACCGCAAACAAGGGGTATAACAACTCACCCCCGGGTATCTGTTCAAAAGCCCAGGATGGCAGCCACAAGTAGTACAGAAGATTTTCCAGCAATCCCTGAAAACTGAACATTGAGAAATGAGAAAAATATGAACTTTGCCCACCTGGAAACATTATGGCTTGAAATATAAATAACACTAAAAAAATAAATACGGGGAGGATGCCTTTTATTAAACCTTGTATCAGGTTAGGCCAGTAGATCAGAAGCAGAACTGCAAGCAGCGGTGCCAGAAGTAGTATTCCGTTGGTTCTCAAGAAGAAAGCCATGAAGATAAGCAGGCCCGCAAATCCGCCATAAAGCTTTTCTTTTTGTGGAAGTCTCTCAATCGTTACCAGGCTGGCGGTAGAAATTGCCAGGAACGGTATATCTGACAAAATCAGGTCATTGGCCAAGATCATTGCCGGGGCAAAAGCCAGTACTCCCGTGACGAGCAGAGATTCCACTTCATCCAACCTTGTACGCGCCAGAAAAAATGTGCTGATCAGAAATAATGCAAAAAATGCAAGACTGACCAGTTTAAGTGCCAGCGGATTCAATCCAAAGATGGCGTAAACCGGAGCAAGCAACAGCGGATAACCCCAAGGATAAGCCACCGGACCGGGCGGATATGATGAGTTTTGAATTGTAAAGGTGTTATGACTGATAAAATCTGCTGTATGCATGGACAGGATGCTCTTCGCCTGCAATAAATAGCCAGCAAAATCATCCCACCAGGGATGGCCCCGGGTTAGCGAAAAAAATCCCAGTAAAAATGAAAGGATCACGATCAATCCCAGGATTGATAATATTCTTCTATTCATTTTCATATTTTTTCTGTTGGAATATTTTCTTCAACATGTAAATCAATCCCCACCCAAAAAGCTATTCAAGTATATAAACATCACTGCCGGTGTTGATAAAGCGTGGGTAGTTTGCCTGATAGCCCCACAAACCTGAATCCCAGGCGTACAAACCAGGATATTCACATTCCGCCAGATTCACCCCCGCAGGTAATTTCTTTGAGATACATAACGCCGATTCGGTTCGGTTCCCAACTATAACACTCTCGGGCAACCGGTTGGCAGAATCTATGGTTGGAACACAACCAAACACCCAAAATGGGCTACCATCAGGCAAGCGGCACCAACTCTGATCAGGGTTGCGGATTACATCATAGGTAAAAGCATCCGAAATTTGTCCGTTGGGTCTGAAGAGACGAATACTGTCACCACCAGTACTGAGCAGTAAACCAGTCAATGAATTAAAGAAGGTAACATGACCCTTGGGTGCTATCGTTACCGTTCCAATGGTGAATGCAGGGGAATCTCCTTCCTTGTCATCCAACTTCCAGCCGGTTAGCACTGCTGGTAGAGTTCCCAGGTTTATCAATTCAATAAATTCGTCACCGTTGTTTACAAGGCTATCCCCGTTCCAATCTGTACGCGGCTGGGGTAAAAATTCATTGATCACAACGTTCGAAGGTGGGGTGATATTTGGGTTGCGGGTAGGTGTTGGACTTTTCTTTGGTGTGCTAGTTGGGGTGGCTGTCGAATACCGGTAGGGGGTGATAGTCGGCGGGATAGGTGTGGCTTTCACTGTATAACCCCAATTGAAGTTTTTGGGAGTACCACAAATTCTATTTCCTCCAGAATCTCTTTCTATGTCATATTTCGTATCACCTGAATTCGTGATCCAGTATTTTGGCAAATCATCTACATTTTCGCCAGCGCGTTCCATTGTGCAGTAATAAGGAAATATTTTCTTACCGGCTGGCCAGGCTCCATTTGCATTGTTTGCCGTATCAATAACCGCGTTATTCGGGGCGGTCAAAAATAAATATTCACCCGTATCACTCAATAAACGTTCAGAGTAAATTTGATCTGCTTTTTTTGTATTGACTACTGTATCGTTATCACGTTCCAGCAAGAAATAACCTTGAGCGGGAATAAAACCAACAAGGTTTATCTCAAAAAGACCTGCCTTCGCTTTTAGTTTCCAACCACTTAGGTTAATGGATTCTTCCCCTGGGTTATACAACTCAAGCCATTCCGCGTTGGAATTTGACTGCGTGCCCATCCAGGCCACCTCATTGATAATAACTGACCTCTTAGCATAGGGGCCAGGCGTTGAGGTTGGTGTTGGAGTTACAGTTGCAGTAGAGGTGGCTGTCGCGGTCGAGGTTGCAGTACTAGTATTTGTCACGGTTGGAGTAGCCGTAAAAGCGGAAGTAGTGTTTGCCTCGCCCGGGGAACCACAAATAGTGGCCCCATTTGAAGCTTTCGCAACCTCAGTTGTGCTGGAATATTTCCAGGCTACTGAAGCATCCGGTTGTTCTGGAACACGCTCCATGCTGCAGAAGTCTGGCTGGTCAGATCCCGTCCAATTATTCATGTCTTTATTGGCTGTATCCACCAAAACCCCAGCATTCCACAACTCAATTTCAATACCGGCAGTGCTTAGTTCACTAATATCTGCTGCGATCATATCTGAGGGTCGGTTTGTTGCATCTTCATTTTGCTCGATAAGAAAATAACCACCTGCAGTTATACTGCCAGCAAGAGAAATTTCTACAGGGGTCGTCGTTCTTATCACCAGTTTCCATCCAGCAAGGGATAAATTTCCTCCACTTTTATTTGGGTTATATAACTCTATCCAGTTATGAGCTATGCTTGCCTTTGTCCCCCCAGCAGCCACTTCGTTAATATAAACATCTGGCAACGTAATATCAATTTGCGTTCTGGCATTTACAGTTTGCAGACTACCAGCCATCAACCCAAAAAAAGCCGTTACCATAAGAAGAATGGTGAGACGGGGTTGTAACTCATTTTTGGAACGGTGGAAAAGGCTCGATAAATGCTTGATAAGAAACCTCGTACCTATACTAGTATAACAAAAAATGCCGAGAGATTAAATCCCGGCAGTTACACCAACCCCGAACCGTAATATGATTATCGAGGCTCTACCACCAACTTTATGGCAGTTCGTACCTTGCCATCAATCTCAACGTCCACAAATTCCGGAACACAGGCAACATTGATCCCATCACCATCCAGGTAACCTTTTGCCAAAACAAGGGCTTTAACAGCTTGATTTACAGCACTGCACCAATAGCCTGGACCTCGGCATGTTTATGCTCTCGAACCACGCCAGCAATGGCTCCGGCTACAGCAGATGTCCGGGAGTTCGCAGAAACCTTGATGATATCCATAATGACTCTCCCTTACGAAGAATATAATAAATTAAACGAGGAGCATATATCATTCAAGATGATTGTACAAGATAATAGATTTCAATTCAAGTAATGTGAGACCTTACTTATTTATTGGTATAGGATATATATATAGTATTCGCAGTAGTTCCTGTGGATATGTGGATAAATTGCCTTGATAACCAGTGGTGGGTTTTATCTTGCCTAAAAAACACCACATATGGTGTTTTTTGTCAGAAAATTAAAAATAGAAACATGTGGATTATTCCGGGAATCTTTTGACACTTTTGAAATGACTTTTTGACAGTTATATTTCAAATCTATAAATTGGCATCCTCTCAATTGTACCCCCCATATATAGGGGGGGGCAAAAAATAGTTTTTCGAACAATTGAGCGATTTATCCACAGTAAAGGTGTTTTATCCACAGTTTTGAGGCAGTTATCCACAGTTTTACCCATTTAAATAGAAGGGCACAATATGTTTAATACCCTATATGTGGATTTTCTTTTACAGGCCGTTATCGCTTTCAATCTGTTCCATCATTTCTTCCAGGTTATCCAGGAATGAATCCAGTGCCTGCAAGCGTTCCTGTCGTGCTGCGGGGTCCAGCCCCATTTCGCTGCAAGCGGTGGCCCAAGCAAGCGTCTGAACATCATTAAAATTACCATTTTCAGCAGCAAGAGACCAGGTGTGCAGCATAGGCCAGAGCGCCGCGCGTGGTAATTCGCTTGATAGTTGTGATTCCAAGGCAGTTTTGTAGTATGCAAGCCTTGCGCTGTGCAGACGCAAATCTCCGGGGGATTGAGCCGCCGCTTTGAATCCATTTTCCCAGGCAGGCACCCACTGGCGGATGGTATCCACGCTTACACTGTTTGAAACACTCGCAAAGAGAGTCTGGATAAGGTTTGATCGTTCGAGCAGGTTGGCTCTTTCTGGAAATTCTGCCAGAAGTTTTCGTTCTGGGATGGGTGGACCACTCAGACTGGCTAAACCATTGGCGGCATTGAAAGCTGCTGTTAACACTTTATAAGGGCTGGCCTCTTCAGGATTCATGAAGCATTCGGACCAGGTTTCACGAGCTAACTGGGTAAAGTAACGAGCCCTTTTCAGTATATTCGTGGGTTCATCAAATTGAGACCGAACCACGGATTGTGTGTACTCAAAAAAGCGACCCTTTTGAGAAAGGAGAATTGGATCCCACATAACCCACCCGCGCCAACCGTCACCTCGCAATTCCCTGGGTTGGGAATAAAGCCTGACATCCTCGTAGGAAATATCCAGATGATATTCGTTCGAAAGTTTTATAATCTCACGCTCGCGAGCCAACTCTCCATTGTGCAGCACTAATAAATCCACATCAGATGCGCTTTCAACAACTGCGTTTTCTGGACGAAGAGAGCCGGTAAGAAAAACGGCAGTCACTTTTGTGTCGTGGGCAAATCTCTTTTCGACAGTGTCTTTTGCCAGTTTTATCAAGGAATCACGGGTAATGTGCATTTTAATCTCCATCCAGCAGCGCAGGCTGGTAGGGGGATATTCCCATCGCCTCACGAATTCGGTTTTCAATCTGTTTTAAGTGCTCAGGAAAGCGTACAAAATCCAGATGGTTGCTGTCGATGACCAGGCAATGACCCTTGGTGTTTGAGAAGAAATCATCGTAGGCCTTTACTAGTTCAGCTATATAACTGCGATCCATGGTGCGTTCATATGACCGGTCACGCAGGGCAATACGCGACATAAGCGTGCTTACGTTGGCATACAAGTAAACCGTCAGATCAGGTTGGGGAATTTTTTCCGCCAGGGCTTCATGTACACGGTGATACATGGTCAATTCATCTCCCTGCAGGTTGATGCGTGCAAAGAGGGCATCTTTGGTAAATGTGTAATCTGCCAGCAAGGTGCTGCCCCTGCCCAGTATCTCATGGACAGTGATGTTCTGCTGGCGGTAGCGGCTGAGTAGAAAAAATATCTGGGTCTGGAAGGCGTAGCGAGCACGATCGCCGTAAAAATCAGAAAGAAATGGGTTTTCTTCGAAGACTTCAAGAAGAAGTTCCGAATTTTGGAAACTCGGTTGCAAAAGACGGGCCAGGGTTGTTTTCCCAACCCCTATGACACCTTCAATGGCGATGTGCATGGGTCTGACTCCAAAAAAATTATGGTTAAGCATACCATAATTCAGAGACTCAAAGACTTGTAGGCCCCAGCCGTCATTACATAGACATTATTGTTTGCGAATTGTATGCTGCTCATCTGTTTCGATTTTCCACCTCAGGGCCCGGATTTTAAATTTGGAACTTTACAAAATTACGTGCAGAAACAGATATTCAAAGAGGTCGTATAATAACGGCATGTCTTTTTATGAACGGCTTGTATATGCGCGCAGCAACCCATGGGTAGGTCGGCTGGCCTATATTCTGTTAAAGCTGCTTGGCGCAGAAATTCCTCTTTCAGTGAAAATAGGACCGGGTTTTTTACTGCATCACGGAGGAGTGGGGGTTGTCATTCACCCCAGGACAGTCATCGGGGCGCGAGTCGGCATCTACCCAGGTGTAACCCTTGGACGTTCAGATGTATACCGTCCGGCCAATCAATCCTCTTTTGAAGGTATTGAGGTCGGCGATGAAGTCATCCTGGGGGCCGGCGTGAAGGTTCTTTGTGAAAAGGGCCTTTTACGAATTGGGCGCGGTACTGTTCTTGGAGCCAACGCTGTCCTGTTGGAATCTACTGGTGAAAATGAGATATGGGCTGGCATCCCGGCTCGCAAGGTAGGGCTAAGAGAAGAACCCGATCTGTCTTCTGTTTCTGCGGGACGATCATGACTGATAGGATCTGTGTGGTACCCAGGGTCCACGGCGTGGGTGGCATGGTTTCCTTCTTGCATAAATTTTCTGAAGGGGCACGGGCGCGCGGCGTGCAGGTCACATATGACCTGGCAGATAAACCTTATGCCGCGGTACTGGTCATCGGAGGAACGCGCGCTATCCCGGCCTTGTATCGTGCTTGCCAGAACGGGGTGAGGGCAGTACAGCGATTGGATGGGCTGAACTGGATACACCGGGTCCACCCTATTTCGCTCAAACATTCGCTGCGCGCCGAATATGGTAACTTGATATTGTCTCTGATACGTCGTTTTGTTGCCGGGAGGATCATATACCAGTCTGAATTTTCACGCTGGTGGTGGAATAAGCGTTTTGGCCAGATAGGCAGCCCTTACAGTGTGGTTTACAACGGTGTGGATTTAAAGATATATTCGCCGGGAGAAAGCCGGCCTATGGATGTCTACCGGCTTTTGGTCGTGGAGGGCAGCCTGGGAGGTGGTTATGAGACTGGATTGGAAAACGCGATCCGGTTGGCGGAAGATTTGTCTGCGCGAGGCTGGCCAATGGAACTCCAGGTAGTTGGCGAGGTAAGTGAGCCGCTCAAAGGCGCCTGGGTGAATAAAAGCAAGGTTCCCCTGCGCTGGAGTGGACAGGTCAAGCGTGAGGATATCCCGGCCTTTGACAGGGCTGCTCATTTACTCTTTTCTGCGGATGTGCACCCGGCTTGCCCTAACTCGGTGGTGGAGGCTCTGGCCTGTGGTTTACCCGTGATTTCTTTTGATACTGGTTCTCTTACCGAACTGGTAACACCTGACGTTGGATTTGTGGGCGCTTACGGCAGTAATTCCTGGCGGCTGGAAAAACCGGATGTCGCCGGGTTGGTGCAAGGAGCGGAAATGGTGCTGAATGACTGGCCGCGCTTCAGCCTGGCGGCGCGCAAGCGGGCTGAAGATTTGTTTGGATTAGAAAGAATGGTAGACCAATACCTGGAGGTTTTATTGGGATGATGTCAGATGATGTTGAAATCCATGAATTCTTAATCAAACACCTGGCTTCGGTCCAGTATAACGATATCCAAACCTATCACGAGACCACCAACGAAGACCTCACACTCTACGAATGGTGGGTGACACCCCAGCGTCTGCATGGGCTGCCTTTCCATGAGTTTATGATGCAGGCCAACGCCAGGCGCGGGTCGGTCTTTGGCGCTGAGGGAGAAGCAGCTCCTACCCGCTTTGACCTGGCCAACCTGCACATACAACGCTATGCGGATACGGCCATCGCCAGTTACACACTGTTGGTCAGTTCAGCCAGTTCCCAAGGAGTCAGGGTTGCAAGCCACAATGAAAGCAGGGTGATGGTCAAAATAGACGGAAAATGGAAGGTTGTGCACGTACATAAATCACCATCTTACACAGCCCCTCACGTTGATCCACACGAATGAAAAAGATTATTATTGGGTTTGCTTCAATAATTGCCCGCAGTCTGCCGCTATCATTCCGGCAGGCCTTTTACCGTTTCCCGCCCCTGGCGCGCTTGATCCGCGGTTCGATAAATGCCGCGCTGGAAGATGGTCTCTCTGTGATTGAAGTTGCCGCCGGGGATTTGAAAGGCTATAAAGTGCAGCTCAACCTCAAGGCCGAGAAAAGTCGTTGGCTGGGAACCTACGAACCGGAACTTCAAGTCGCGCTGCGCGAAAGCCTGCGTCCGGGGATGACAGTCTACGATGTCGGTGCGAATATCGGTTATGTCACCTTAATGCTGGCTCACAATGTCGGCCCTTCGGGCAAAGTCTTCGCTTTTGAAGCCCTGCCGGATAACGTGGAACGCATCAAAAAAAACTTAGACTTGAACAACCTTACCAACGTCACCATCGTCTCAGGCGCAGTTACAGACCGGACAGGCCCCGTGGTTTTCTATGTGCACGACTCGGTTGGCATGGGCAAAGCTGCCGGATCCGCCGGGCGGCGAGAGGAACAATATAAAGCTGAGATCAGTGTGCCCGGCTTGTCGCTGGATGAGTTTGTTTTCCAGCAAGGCAATCAGCTACCGGATGTCGTAAAAATGGATATTGAAGGTGGCGAGGTGCTGGCTTTGCCGGGTATGCGCCGAATCCTCGCGGAACATCACCCATTAATGCTTCTTGAACTGCACGGGCCTGAATCAGAAAAAGCCGCCTGGGAGACACTCACCGCCGCGGGTTACACCCTGCGCGCCATGGAAAATGGTTACCCGCTTATCCAATCCGCTGAAAAGCTTGGTTGGAAGGCCTACCTCATCGCCAGGAAAGAAACCGGGGATGAACCCTGTTTGTTTTGATGGCCGTCTTGGTTTGCTGCAGCGCGTGCTGCCAGCTTACCGCGCCCCTTTTTTCGAAGCCCTTGCGCGGTCCTGCCAGGGTGGAATGAGCCTTTTTGCCGGGCAGCCTCGCGAGGAGGAGTCTATTCTCACCACACAGGAAATGCGCAGCGCGCGGCTTTTTCCCGCCAGAAACGTGCACTTCTTTTCCCCTTCCAGCCCTTTATATTTCTGTTACCAGGCTGGACTGATTTCCTGGCTGGAGGATTGGAATCCAGGGGCGCTTATTATGGAGGCTAACTTTCGTTACCTCTCATCTCCCGCGGGAATACACTGGATGAAAAAACACAGGCGGCCGGTGATTGGCTGGGGCTTGGGCGCGCCGTTAGAACGCGGGCTGCTTTCTGGGGCGCGCCGAGGGTTCCTGGGCAGGTTTGATGCGATGATCTCCTACTCCAGGCGCGGGGCTGAGCAGTATGTGGCCTGTGGAGTGCCGGTGGACAAGATATTTGTGGCGCCCAACGCTGTTGCCCCGGCTCCCACGCACCCACTGCCGGACAGGCCTGTTGATTTTTTTGCGCAACCCGGTTTGCTTTTTGTGGGACGATTGCAGGCACGCAAACGCATCCCTTCCCTGCTGCGAGCCTGTGCCAGACTGCCCGTCGAGCTGCAGCCGCGTCTGGTAATCGTCGGGGATGGCCCGGAAGAGACCAACCTGCGCGCCCTGGCGAAGGAGGTCTACCCACTGGCGCATTTCGCGGGTGAAAAACACGGCGACGAGCTTGACCCCTATTTCCGGGAAGCCGATCTCTTTGTTCTTCCGGGAACTGGCGGCCTGGCTGTGCAGCAAGCCATGTCTTTTGGGTTGCCGGTCATTGTGGCACAGGGAGATGGCACCCAGGATGACCTGGTTCGCCCTAGCAATGGTTGGCAGATCCCCGCGGAGGATGACGCTGCCCTGCTCACCTGTTTGCGCGCAGCGCTTCAGGATGCCGCCAGGTTGCGCACCATGGGCGCAGAGTCTTACCGCATCGTGGCAGAAGAAATCAACCTTGAAAAAATGGTCAGCGTTTTCGTGGAAGCGCTGGCTTCGGTCAGCTAATTTTCTCTTAAAATCCCAATTGCTGGAAAGTTTTTATCTTTGCACAGAAGGCTACCACCCAATGACATCACCTGCTTCATTATTGAGAGATATAGAACAAACCGTCCAGGCGACTAGTGAAAACCTGGTTTCTTTTTTGCAGTACATTGTGCAAACACCCAGCCTGCCGGACCATGAACATGCCGTGCAAGAAATCGTCGCTGGCAAGCTGCGTGAACTCGGTTTGGAGGTCGATATCTTGCCATCCTATTTTTCCGAGCTGCGAGAGCACCCATCCTTTGGTGACGATGGGTTTTCCCCGGACAGTCGTATCAATGTGGTGGGACGCTGGCGCGGGAACTCTTCCGGACCTGGTCGCTCGTTGATTCTAAATGGGCATGTGGATGTGGTGCCGCCGGGAGATCTTTCCTTGTGGAATGGCTCGCCCTGGAGCGGAGATATCCGCGCTGGACGCCTGTACGGTCGCGGCGCCTGTGATATGAAAGCAGGTCTCTGTGCTGGCATCTTTGCCCTGGAAGTGCTCCAGCGCTTGGGCTACAAACCCGCTGCTGATGTGCTGCTGGAAAGCGTGATCGGCGAAGAATCGGGCGGGATTGGCACGCTGACAACCATCTTGAAAGGTTACAGAGCGGATGGCGCTATCCTGCTGGAGCCAACCCGCCTGGAACTCAGCCCGGTGCAGTCAGGCGCGCTGACCTTTCGCCTGACTGTGCCGGGGCGCGCCGTGCACGCTGCCATGAAACCACACGGGGTCAGCGCAATCGAAAAATTTGCCCTGTGTCTGCAAGCTGTCAACCAGTTGGAAGTGGATCGGCACCAGTTTTTTTCACACCCGCTGTTTGAAGATTCAAGGAATATCGCGCCTATCAACATCGGCACTGTGCGCGGCGGCGAATGGCATTCGACCGTACCAGAAGAAGTCATAGCCGAGGGGCGCATGGGTGTCTTACCCGGTGAAACCAATGAAGCTGCGCGCCTGGCGCTGCAGGCGGCCATCCAGCGCGCGGCTGCAGAAGATGAGTGGCTTGGGCAGCACCCTCCGCGCCTGGAATGGTTTGAAGGCCAGTTTGAGTCAGCCGAGACCCCTGCTGATCACCCTTTAGTCAGCGCCTTGAGCGCAGCCCACTGCGCTGTGACAGGCGATCAACCGGTTTTGCGTGGAGTGACCTATGGTTCGGATATGCGCCTGTTCATCAACCATGCCCATATTCCCGCATCACATTACGGCCCCGGGGATGTCAGCCTGGCCCATGCTGTCAATGAAAATGTGCCCTTGGACGAAGTCTTTGCTGTCACTCGTGTGATTGCCTATATGGTCACGCAGTGGTGTGGAGGAAGTTTTGCATGAATAATTTCGGCTGCCAGTCAATGTTTGCACCCATTCAGCGCATGCTGCTCAAGCACCCGCGCCAGGCTTTTATCAACCAATCGCTGGTTGACCAGCAGTGGCAGGGATTAGGCTACCTTGGTCGCCCCGATTATGAGGCTGCTGTGCGCGAATATGACAGTCTGTTGCAACTGTTTGGGCGCTTCAATATGGAAATCCATTTTGCCCCTTCGTCTGAAGAAACCAGCCTGGATTCGCTCTACGTGCATGATCCCCTAGTGATTTGCCAGCGAGGAGTCATCTTGGGAAATATGGGCAAACCTGCGCGCCGCCCGGAATCATTTGCCGCCGCGAAATACCTGGCGGAATTGGGTGTCCCGCTGCTGGGGCGCATCACCGGAACCGGCAAACTGGAAAGTGGAGATCTGCTTTGGATTGACGAACGCAGGTTGGCGGTGGGACAGGGATTCCGCACGAACGCCGAAGGATTGCGCCAGCTTAGAGAACTGCTGGGGGACCTGGTGGATGAAATCATCCCCGTCCCGTTGCCCTACTGGACTGGTCCGCAAGACTGCCTGCACCTGCTTTCGATGATCAGCATCGTGGATAAAGACCTGGCGGTGGTTTACTCGCGCATCATGCCGGTGCCATTCCGCGAGCGGCTGTTGGAACTGGGATTCCAATTGTTGGAAGTGCCGGATGCGGAGTATGACTCGCTGGGCTGCAACGTGCTGGCGGTCGCCCCACGAAAATGCATCATGCTTAACGGTAACCCACAAACGCTCAAACTGCTGCTCCAGGCTGGCGCAGAAGTGTGGACTTACAGCGGAACTGAAATCAGCCTGAAAGGCACGGGTGGTCCAACCTGCCTGACACGTCCAATATTACGAGCGGTGGGGTAAAATAGGTCTCAACCCCTTATGACAAATACAAATAATTCGATTACAGTTGAAAAGATCAGCAAGACGTACCAGGTATCCGAACGCGAAGGTGGTTTTGGGGCGGCTGCGCGCAGTTTTTTCAAGCGCACTTACAAAGACGTGCGCGCCGTGGATCAGGTCAGCTTTCAAATCGAGCCGGGCGAAATGGTCGGTTTCTTGGGCCCCAATGGCGCAGGGAAAACCACCACGCTCAAGGTGCTCTCCGGCCTGTTGCATCCCACTAGTGGTCAGGCGCGCGTGCTTGGTTTTACACCCTGGGAACTAAAACCCGCTTACCTGCGTGTGATGACATTGGTCATGGGCCAGCGTAACCGTCTCTCCTGGGATATTCCCGCCGCGGATTCCTTCCTGCTCAACCAGGCTATCTATCGCCTGACCGACCAGGAATATAAACGCACCCTGGAAGAGCTGGACGAACTGCTGGACCTGGCACCCATTATGAAGAAACCGGTGCGTAATCTCTCGTTGGGCGAACGTATGAAGTGTGAACTGGCGGCTGGCCTGCTGCACCGTCCGAATGTTCTCTTCCTGGATGAGCCCACCATTGGTCTGGATATCAGCGCCCAGGTGCGCATCCGTGAGTTTCTTAAGGAATACAACCGTCGCAGCGGCGCGACCATCCTGCTGACCAGTCATTACATGGCGGATGTGACCGCGCTTTGCGAACGGGTTATCATCATTCACCAGGGCCGCCTGAAATACGACGGTGGTTTGACCGATCTGGCGCGCAAGATTGCGCCATTCAAACTGATCGGTGTCACCCTGGTAGATTCTGCACAACACGATCTCTCTCCCTACGGCACTCCCGCCCAGGCTGAAGATGATGGCGAAAAGACATTTATCCAGGTACCGGCCGATCAAGTCACCACGGTAACCGCCCGCCTGCTGGCTGACCTGCCTGTGCACGATATCACCATTCTCGATCCGTCAATTGAATCCGTGATAGAACAGTCTTTCCATGGTTAGCGCATGCTGAACATCTACCGGCGCTTGTGGCAGGTTAATTGGGCGGAACAGTGGCAGTACCGCGCCAACCTGCTGATGTACCTGCTCTACTGGCTCGTCTCCCCAATTGTCTACATGGCAGTCTGGACCTCAATCGCTCGCAGCCAGGGCAGTGTCAGTGGTCTGACCGCTAACGATTTTGTCACGTACTACATGACACTGCTGGTCGTTGACCAGTTGACCAGCGAAATCACCATCCATATTTTCGGCTATAAGATCCAGGATGGCTCTCTTTCCAACGAGTTGATCCGCCCGATCCACCCACTGTTGACCAACTCCCTGGTCAATAACCTGGCGTTTAAAACACTCAACATCCTGGTCTTTATACCGGTCTGGGGGGTATTGTTTTTGTTGTTCAAACCGGATTTTACCAATGTCACTGGGCAATCCTTGCTGCTGGCGCTGCCAGCCCTGGTGCTGGGTTTCCTGCTCAGGTTCTTGATTTCTTCCATCCTGACCTGTGTTGCTTTTTGGACCACCAGGGTTTGGGCTTTGTACGAGTTTTTCATGGGACTTTTGGCGCTGTTCTCCGGGCAATTTGTGCCACTGACTTTGATGCCCGCCGTAATTCAATCTGTAGCCCGCTTTTTACCCTTCCAATTGTTTTTTTATTTCCCTATCCAGCTCATTCTGGGGCGACTTTCTGTGCTTGAAATTTTGCAAGGCTACCTGATGGAGTTTTTCTGGTTGTCTGTTTGCTGGGTACTGTTTCGCTGGGTTTGGCGCAGCGGTCTAAAAAAATTCTCCGCGGTGGGGGCATAGCGCATGGATACCCTGCGGCTGATCAAAACCTTTCTGAAGATCAATCTTCAGATGTCGCTGGCTTACCGCGCAGACACAGTCATCAATATCCTGATCAACCTGATGTGGTTGGGTTGGGAACTGCTTAGCCTGAGCATCATCTTCAACAACACCAGTACCCTCGGTGGCTGGGGGCCGGGTGAGCTGGTGGCTCTACTGGGTGTCTTCCGCCTGGTCAATACTCTGATGGCGGCGTTGATCTGGCCGGCCACCGAAAAGTTCAATGCCTCGGTGCGTGATGGCTCGCTAGATTACACCCTGCTGCAGCCGGTTAACAGTCTGTTCCAGGTCACATTTGCGCGTATCACCGTCTGGCGTGTCTGGGACCTGCTGCTGGCAGTTGTTCTGGTGGTGGTGGGCATCAACATGGCCGGGGATGTCACTACACCGCTCACCATCCTGTATTTCATCGGGTTGACGGCTTCCGGGACGCTGGTGATCTACAGCCTGTGGGTGGTGCTGATCGCCCTAACCTTCTGGTTTACCAAGTTCGATAACAATGTTACCATTCTGCAAGCCCTGCTTGACTCCGGCCGCTATCCGGTCACGGTTTACCCGTTCTGGCTGCAGGTGATCATTACGTTCATCATCCCCATTGCCGTGGCGACCACCGTTCCACTGCAGGCGTTGCGCGGGGAATTAGGTGGCAGGCAGGTGCTGTTGTTCCTGGCAATTGGCTTGGCGTGTTTCCTGGTGGCCCTGCAGGTCTGGAGATTTGGTGTGCGCCGCTACAGTGGAGCCAGTAGTTAATGTGTTGTAACCGCTAAAAATTCGTTCCAAATGGTAATCTGGCCTCACTCATCCGTGGAACCGTCCCATTAAGAAAAACTGTGCAGCCCCCCTTCTTAAGGGCTGCACAGTTTTTGGGATATTAAATATTTTGCAGGAATAATTCATTTGGGATAGATTAACTGGAGAGTTTAACCTCCTGAAAGCTCGTGTTTTATTGATCATCAGTATGATCAATAAATAAATTGTCTGGCTGCTGCGTTTCAAAAATCATCATTTATTGAAAACGGTTTGAATCGTCAACTTATGGTAAAATCCTATCCGCTCGGAGGGATGACCGAGCGGTTGAAGGTAACGGTCTTGAAAACCGTCGTACCTGCAAGGGTACCGTGGGTTCGAATCCCACTCCCTCCGCTGTTGGTTGTCCAACAAGTTAATATGGGGAGGTGCCAGAGTGGCTGATTGGGCTCGCCTGCTAAGTGAGTGTCGGGGCTTAAACCTCGACCGCGGGTTCAAATCCCGCCCTCCCCGCCATACGAAAATGCTCGCGCAAGCGGGCGTTTTTGATTCTCGACAGGGGTTCCCATGTGGGAATGATATTCATATCCTCATCGTAGAATCTTTGTTAATCGATACTTACGAAAATTGTTCTTGGATCGATACACCAGGAGGCTTATCCCAACCGGTGAAATTTTAATGGGTAACATGGCAAGTGGGAAGTTGTATAATGAAAGTGCATTGTTGCACAAATTGCACGGCGAATGCCTTGGTGAAATCCTCAAGGTTGGGCCGCCTTACATTGCGTGGAGTCCGTTCCTATCCGCTGCGCTTTGAAAGGCGGCCCACGCTTTTCTTCGTCGGCTCCGATAATTCGAATTGTATTTGGGGGCCGGATTATGAAAGATAAGGAGTGTGCTATGAATCGCAACAAGATTTTTACACTTTTAACCGCTCTAAGCCTGGTTGCGTTGCTCGTAACAGCATTTACTTCTGCACAGGCTGCACCTTCGGAGTCTCAATCTCAAAACCATATCAAGAGCCCAACAGCCCGGGCCTATACTCCGATGGCTTATGATTCTGAATCGGATCGTTTTATCATTTTTGGCGGTCAAACCGATACGAGGTATTGGCTCCCATCTTCTTATGATGGTGAGACTTGGGCTTACGATTTGGCAGCCAATGAATGGACCAACATGAAGCCCATGAAAGCTCCTGCGAGGATGGGTGCTTCTGAATTGGCCTACAACTCCAAATACGATATGATTATCATGTATGGCGGCTGTGACGTCTCTGAATGGGGCAAGAGTGAGACCTGGGCCTATGATTTCAACAAAAACACATGGAAGAAAATGTCGCCTGGACCTGCCAACCACATTGGGGCACGTATTGCCTACGATGCAGAATCCGACCAGATCATTCTTTTTGGTGGATATGACATCTCGGGTTCTTTTTTTAACGATACCTGGGCTTATGACTACGGCTCAGACACCTGGCAGGAGATGAACCCTGTCACCAGCCCGCCAGGTCGCAATTACCAGGCTATGACCTACGATAGCAAAGCTGACCGTGTTTTGACCTGGGGTGGTCTCGACATAAATGGAGAATACCCGGTTGATGAAAGCATGTGGGCTTATGACTTCAATACAAACACATGGACGGAATATTTGCCAAACAGCGGTGAGTACCCCGCCGGGCGCGACTACCCTCAAATGGCCTACGATGCTGAATCAGACCGCACAATCTTATTTGGAGGAACCCCCACAGACGGTTCTGATACCTGGGCCTATGAATTTGAAAGTAACATCTGGACAAAAATGAATCCCGGTTTGGTTCCTGACCCGCTTTCAAAGCATGTCATGGCGTACAGTGCTGCCGCGGACAGGGTTGTTCTCTTTGGCGGGCTGTTTGAAAATTCTGGTAATCTTCTCAGCAACAAAACCTGGTCCTATGACTTTAACATGGATAGTTGGACAAACTTGACCGCAGTTCATTAGCGGAGTTATTTGCACTAACCTGAATACCCAATGTATCCGGATGTTTTAGCCTGGGCGCAGGGTAGAAGCATATCTTCAAGAACCTGGCTAAGCACATACGGGGGTTGTCATAAAAATGATCAGGCAGGGGCAGTGAAAATGGCCAAAAAATTGGTCGTTAGAAATAAGAATGCTTACTGGCGGGGTGATATCCGCCAGTTTTATTTGTGCGCCCAGCATGGGCATTGACTAGAAAGTGAAAGACTTTTGTGGAGGCTGATTGCGCCAACCACTAGCGGAAGGCAAGGGCGTTGCTGTGAAGCAGGGTC
>Ga0172367_10003718_pt1 | contig 19479 bp, 17 predicted proteins | sample Lak10m_FD_114542 | JGI IMG/M metagenome (GOLD analysis project Ga0172367, IMG submission 114542) | Freshwater microbial communities from Kabuno Bay, South-Kivu, Congo - kab_022012_10m | ecosystem: Environmental > Aquatic > Freshwater > Lake | place: Democratic Republic of the Congo: South-Kivu...
AACAAAAACATATGGCGAACATCCCTATTTGGCCTGGGTCATCCTCATTTGCTGCTGTATCAGCCTCATATTATAATACTCCTTCAACAGGTAGTTCACCTACCCCATTTGGATTTTATGATAATGATTCTGACTTTAAAACAGATGCTAATAAGGTAGCTAACTTTTGTGCTAGACGTTTAGGGTACCCTATTGAAAACGTAGAATTACAAGACTTAAATTTTTGGACTGCATTTGAAGAAGCAGTAACAGTTTACGGTAATGAGTTGTATGCTTATCAAGTTAGAGAAAATATGCTTAACTTGGAAGGTTTGCCAATCTCAACTCCTCCTTTAAATAACACTCAAATTACTCCTAACTTAGGTAATGTTATCCGTATCTCAGAACAATATGGAGAAGAAGCAGGAGTAGGGGGCAACACTAACTGGTACTCAGGTTCAGTAGTATTAACAGCTTCAGTCCAAGACTATGATTTAGATATTTGGGCCCAACAAAATGGAATTTCAGGAAGTAACTTAGAGATTCAAAGAGTATTCTACCAAGGTGTTCCTGCCTCCGCTACTTACTATTATGGTGGTGGGATTGGTTTAGAAGCTGGTTGGGGTGGTTATTTTGGTGCTTTAGGAGGTGTAGCAGGATATGGTGCTGCTAATAATTACCTAGTAACTCCTTTATCGTACAATGTGGCTGCTATCCAAGAAGTAGAATTAGGTAATGATATTTTATTTTCATCTTACACTTTTGAGTTAATAAATAATAAATTAAGAATATTCCCTTGCCCTACAGACGGTGACACAGGTACTCATTACTGGTTCCAATATATTCTTAAAGATGAACGTTTAGAAAACTCACTAGTTTCAGGCAGTGGAGTAAGTGGTAGTGGACTTATTACTAATGTATCTAATGCCCCTTACGTTAATCCAATTTATTCTCAAATTAATTCAATTGGGCGTGCTTGGGTTTTTGAATATACTTTAGCTTTATCTAAAGAAATGTTAGGATATGTTAGAAACAAATACTCTACTATTCCTATCCCAGGTGCTGAAGTAACATTAAATGGTGATACTTTAACAACCTCAGCTCAAACTTCTAAAGATGCTTTAATTGAAAGATTAAGGGCTTACTTTGATGAAACTTCAAGAAAAAGTATGCTTGAAAGGAGAAGAGATGAAGCTGAATTCTCACAAAATGAACTTAATAAAGTTCCAATGACTATCTATATAGGATAATGATACAGTTAAAAGACATACTAAATGAAGTACTTAACACTTATCAAGTCAATGGTACATTAGTTTCCTCTAAAGAGGAAAACATTAGTGACATCTTAAATCAAATCAGAGGTATAAGAAAAGTAACTGTATTAAATAATACTACTCCTGATGATGTTCCTGAAAGAGAGGATACTGAAATAACTACATTTGAACTTAAGTTTGTTAGTAGAACTAATGAACCTAAAAAAGATATAACTAAATTTAAAAAAGATATCTTACAATCCGATTATGAAAGAAATGATCTTAAAGTACCAGGTGTAAGATCAGTTAAGTTTGACTTAGATAGTTTAAAACGTTTATAATGGCATTATTTGGGCAAAGCCGAGACATAAGCATGTTTAGATATGTCAACCGTGAGTTGATGGGTAATATTATGTCTCAACAATGTTCATTCTTTAAACTTAGACTTAGTCAAACTAACTTTAACATGTATGGGGAAGCAGCTGAAGAAAAGTACTATGATGGTCCTATTCTTTTATATGCTGTAATTGAAAATCCTCCCCAAACTCAGCCTACAGATGAAATGGGTGTTTCATTTGATTGGAAACCTACTTTTAGGTTTTTAAGAGATGACTTATTAAACAAACTCCAAGGTTATAATGGTCAAACAGATAATTTTAATAATTCAAGTAATATATATGGGGCTAATTTAGTACCTCAAATTGGTGATGTAATATATTATCAAACTGCTTATTTTGAAGTTGTAGCTACAAATGCTAACCAATTCTTTGTAGGTAAAGATCCTGATTATCCTAATAACCCCCAACCTTCAAACCCAGCAGGTGCAACTTATCCTTTACCTGATCCATTATGGAATCCAGGCCTAGATCAATTTGGTTGGGATACTTCAATCATTTGTCAGACAGCTTATATCCCTGCTGATAGAGTAGGTATATCTCTAGAAAGAATGTAATTATGGCTCAATCACGTAAACCAGTACCTAAGACTCAATCAGAACTCAGTAATGAGCTATCAGGAGCCAATAATGCTTTATTAGGAGATCCTAATAAGGCTAATCCTAACTTTGCAGGACCTAATCGTTCTTTGCAAAATAGTTTTGAAGGAGATACAGTAAAACCATTTACAGTTGGTATTCAAGATCTTGATGAGGCTGTTATGTACTATTTTCAAAATGTAATTAGACCATTTGTAATGCAAAATGGTAACAGAATTGAAGTACCTGTAATATATGGTTCTCCTGAAAGATGGAAATCAACTCAACGTGATGGATACTATAAAGATAAGAATGGTGCTATTATGGCTCCACTTATCATGTTCAAAAGAAATTCTATTGAAAAAAATAGAAGTCTAGGAAATAAATTAGATGGTAATTATCCTAACTTATATGGGGTAATGAAGAAAAAGTATGACACTAAAAACTTTTATTCTAATTTTGGTGTATTAAATAATAGAAAGCCTGAAGAACAATTCTATGCAGTTACAATCCCAGACTGGGTTACTGTAACTTATTCTTGTATGGTTTATACTTACTATGTTGAGCAATTAAATGGTATAGTAGAAGCAATTAATTATGCTTCTGACTCTTATTGGGGCAATCCACAACGTTACCAGTTTAAAGCTGCTATTGACTCATTTAATATTATAACTGAAGTACCTCAAACTGAAATCAGAGTAGTAAAAAGTACATTTGATATAAAGTTATTTGGTTACATTATACCAAATACATTACAAAATAATGTTTCTTCTCTTAAGAAATTCAGAAATAAATCAAAACTTATTTTTGGGTTAGAAGTAACTTCTAATGAAGCTCTTCTAGCTCCTAATGTTGTAGTTAATAACTTAGGAACAAGTGTCCCTCAAGAACCACAAACTTTTGGAGATGAAAAAGATCCTAGATTTACAAACCCTTTACCAGTAGATATCAGAACAGATCTTCAAACTCCAGAAGTAATAGATCCTTTATCTAATACAACAGGATAGAAAATTTTTAATATTTATTATATATATCTCGCACTTCATCCATGGCTGACAATATAAGATTTTTAGATCAAAATGCTTCTTTAGCTTCTACTACAACTGGAGGAGCTATAACTATATATTCTGCTAGTCAAGATTTAGGTGAAGTAACTATTTTAGATTTTACAGGATCTGGAATCACTAGTATTACTAATACTAATGGCATAGCTCTTATTAATATCTCAGGATCAATTGGCCCCTCAGGTTCAGCTGGCCCTTCAGGTTCAGCTGGTCCTTCAGGTTCAGAAGGAAACTTAGCTGTATGGAGATATGATTCAAATACTACTATAGCAGATCCAGGAGCTGGATACTTTAGATTTGATACAGCTTGGAATTCTCTTTTAACTTCTAAATTATCAATTGATGATGTAAGTTTTTCACCTGCTATAAATTTAGGTAGTGTATTAAATGGGATCACACTTAACTCAATAGTTAAATTTTCTTCATTAACAGATTCTAATACCTACAAATATTTACAAATTACAGGTATTGCTCCTTTCCAATCAGGATATGAAGTATATGATGTAACTACTTTAGCAGCTAGTGGTTCTCCATCAACTAATGATCAATTTGGATTTTCTATTCCAGCTCCTTCAGCGGGTGCTATAGAAATTTTAGATAATAATATTAGTGTTGTAACAGCTGTAACTTCTATTAATTTTTCCGGCTCAGCTTTTACAGTCACTGATGATGGTAATAATGCAGTCACAGTATTTGCTGATTTTGGAGATGTATTCCCTTATACAGGTTCTGCAGATATAAGTGGTTCATCTACTATTGATGGAATTTTCTTAGTAAAATTAAATAATGGGAATGGAGACCCAAACAAATTCCAAGTAAATAATGAAGGTACAGTAGTACTAGGCAAATTAAACACTCCACCTACAGCAATAAGTGGTAGTATATTTTACTCAGCTTCTAATGAATTCTATTTAGGTTTTGCTTAATCCCAACATATTTATAACAGACTAGAACTCAACAATAAAACACAAAACAAGATATGGCAACATGGAAAAAAGTCATAGTATCGGGCTCAGCAGCCGAACTATTGAACGTTACCGCTAGCGCAGCTAGCATTGGAACATTAAATGTAACTGCTGGATCAGGCTCATTCAGTGGTTCCTTCCAAGGTGATGGTTCAGGTTTAACAAATGTGCCTGCTTCTGGTATTGTATTAGCTGTTTTATCACAAAGCTTAGGTATTGAGAACTTTAGTTATGATGGTCAAACAAGTGCTGAAGTACAATTAGCTACAGGTTCAGCCCACTTTATTTCAGGTTCAAGAAAAACTATTAGTGTTGTTGATACTACAGGTGCTTCAGGTATTGATTTAACTTATGATCAAGGTACAGGTGTATTAAGCGGTAGTTTAGTTAACTCTTCAATAACACTTGGTTCAACCGCAGTCAATTTAGGAGCTACTGCTACTTCATTAGCAGGCTTAACTTTAACTGGAGTTACAGCTACTGGTTCATTCAGTGGTTCATTTGTTGGTACTACAAACTTACCTGATTTAACTGCTGGAACAGGTATTTCAACCTTTACTTATGATGGTGCTACTACAGCTACTGTAGCTGTTTCCGGAGCTGCTCAATTATCATCTAATGCTATTACAAAATGGAATAGTACAGATGGAAAATTTGTTGATTCTAGCTTAACTGATAATGGTACTACTATTACAGGTACTACTTCAATCCAATTAACAGGTGCTTCTTCAAATCTTTCAGGTTCATTTAGTGGTTCTTTCTTTGGTAATGGTGCTGGTTTAACAGGAGTACCTGCCTCAGGTATCGTATTACAACCTTTGACAGCAGGTGCTGGTATCGTACCATTCACTTATAGTGGAAGTGTTGCTCAATCAGTAGCCATTTCTGCTTCAGGTGTAACTAACGCAATGTTAGTTAACTCTACAATCTCTATTGCTCCAGGAACTAATGGTTCAGGTATTACTGATCCAGTTTCTTTAGGTGAAACTTTAACAGTTAACGGTACTAATAATGAAATTGATGTTGCAGTTGGTACTAATACTTTAACAATTGGTTTACCAGCTGATGTAACAATTTCTCAAGACTTAATAGTTTCTAGAAACTTAACAGTACAAGGTACAGCTTCATTCCAAAACACTACTAACTTAGATGTTGCCGACCGCTTTATTTTATTAGCCTCAGGTTCAAATACAACTGGAGATGGTGGTATTGTAATCCAACAAGGCACTAATGGTATTGGTGAAGGTTTTGGATATGATAGTGCACTTACTAGATGGGGTGTTACAGGTTCATTTGATGGTTCACAAGCCACATTTGTACCAGATGCTTTCATGGCCGCTGTAGTAGTAGCTGGTGCTGGTGTAAATGATCCTAGTACTGCTCCTGCTAGATATGTTGCTGATGGTAACATGTTTATAGCAGATAATGGAGAAATTTACATTTACTCTTAATAATATTGATAAAAAGTTTTGTGCAAATATTTAAAAAAATTACTTATGGGTTTCCAAGCCGGTAACGTACAGACCCCTTCAGGAGAGATGCCTGGAGGGTCTTCTGTTTCTGATAACAAAGGAGTAGAGCTTTCAAAGCAAGAAATAGAATTTCTTTTAACATTAGTTAAAAATTCTACATTTAAAGGAGATATGATTGAAATAGTTTATAAGACAGTTTATAAGCTACAAGACCATTATACCAAAATTAACAAATGAGAACAATGTTTTCAATAGAAGAATTATCAGTTATAAGACAAGGACTTGACCTCCTAACAATCACAGGAGCAAGTGCTAAAAAAATGGTTACTTTACAAGACAAAGTAGAAAACGCTTTACAAAAAGAAATAGAAAAGCGTGACAGAGAACTTGCCCCCCCAACTAATCAGTAGTATCTTTATCCATATTTATTAGCATATTATTGGCCCGAAAGGGAAGTGGACAGGCACTACCTGTAACCAACCATAATAAAGAGAAAATATGCCAAGTTGGAAAAAAGTCATACTATCGGGATCTGACGCTTCCCTAAATTCTTTAGCTGTATCTACTAATATTACAGCATCTTCTTTTACCGGATCTTTTACAGGTTCATTTTTAGGAACATCTTCATATGCTGTTCAAGCTTTATCAGCTTCATTTGCTAACACAGCATCTTATGTAGCTACGGCTTCATACACCCCTAACTTACAGCAAGTAACTACACAGGGAAATACTACACAAACCAATATTATAATCTCAGGTTCTAATAATGTTCTACAGATTAGTTATGATGGATTTACAGTTTCAGGATCATTACTTGGAGGAAGTTTAAAGAGAAAAACTCATGAAGTAATCTATGGTGCTATTGATTTTTCAGCTAATACAACTACTACTATAGCTCAATTACCAGCCCCCACAGTAGCAGGTTTTACTTTTGACTATACAGCTTATGTTTCAGGAGGTGTACTTCAAGCAGGTAGAGCAGGTGTAGTAAAAGGTATTTTAAGAAATACTGAGACAGGTGTTGTTACAAAAGCGTTTCAACTTAATGAAACAACCACATTAGATTTAATAGACCAGGGTAATGGTACAGCTGGTTTGCAATTCACTATAATACAAGATACTAACGGAACTTCCAACCAATTAGTGGCAATTGCTGATAATACTTGGCCGTATTTTGTGAATTACACATTAACTATCTATTACAACCCTAACTTTAGTTAATATTTATATCACGCAATAATCCCTGTTTGGACAGTGAAAAACAGAACACAATATGGCAAATGAATTTGTAGTTAAAAATGGTTTACTAGTATCTGGAAGTGCCAATCTCAGTGGCAGTTTAGTTATCCAACAAGTAGCTTCTGACGCAGGTCTAGGAGACTTCTTAGTATTAGCCCCAGATGGTACAGTTAAACAAAGACCTTCAGGAGCCCAAGGTGCCCAAGGTGCTACAGGAGCTCAAGGCGCTACAGGCGCTCAAGGTTCAACAGGTGCTCAAGGTGATACTGGGGCACAAGGTGCTACAGGTCCACAAGGTGCCCAGGGTTCAACAGGTTCACAAGGAGCTCAAGGAGCAACAGGTGCTCAAGGACCAACAGGTCCTACAGGGGCACAAGGTGCCACAGGCTCACAAGGTGCCCAAGGTGCTACCGGCCCAACAGGCGCCCAAGGAGATACAGGTGCCCAAGGCGCTACAGGTCCCCAAGGAGCACAAGGTCCAACAGGTCCAACAGGTGCTCAAGGTTCAACAGGAGCACAGGGTGCTACTGGTCCACAAGGAGCGCAAGGCCCAACAGGCCCAACTGGAGCTCAAGGTGCTACAGGTGCACAAGGCGCAACTGGGGCACAAGGTGCTACAGGTTCACAGGGTGCTCAAGGTGCTACAGGTGCTCAAGGTGCTGATGGTTCATTTGGTGGTGCTACCTTTGATTACACATTTGATTCTTCCACATCCTCAAGTGACCCAGGAACCGGTAAAGTTAGATTAAATAATGGTACTGAAAATGCATCTACTGCCATGTATATTGATGATTTGGATGATTTTGGGAATGACATTTCCACATTCATGCAAACCATTGACAATGTAACCTCTGCTATCAAAGGTTATGTTAGAATGGCTAACCGTACTGATGCTACTCAATTCCTTCTATTTCAGATTTCTAACTTAACTGATAATACAGGTTGGTGGACTATTGATATTACAAACCAAGCCTTTTCAGCTACTTCTCCATTCACTAATTTAGAAGATGTCACAGTATCATTTGTAGTAACAGGTGATAAAGGAGACACAGGTGCACAAGGTGCAACCGGAGCTCAAGGTGCAACTGGTGCTACAGGAGCACAAGGTGCAACAGGTGCTCAAGGTTCAACTGGTCCTCAAGGTGCTCAAGGTGCTACAGGCCCAACAGGAGCTCAAGGAGCAACTGGAGCCCAAGGCCCAACAGGTCCACAAGGAGCACAAGGTGCAACTGGTCCCCAAGGTGCTCAAGGAGCAACAGGTGCGCAAGGTCCAACAGGTCCTACAGGAGCACAAGGCTCTACAGGTTCACAAGGTGCTCAAGGAGCAGAAGGTGCTCAAGGTTCTACAGGTCCACAAGGTGCTCAAGGCTCTACAGGAACACAAGGAGCACAAGGTGCAACAGGTCCCCAAGGAGCACAAGGCTCTACAGGTGCCCAAGGTGCAATTGGCCCACAAGGTGCCCAAGGTGCCCAAGGAGCAACAGGTGCTCAAGGAGCACAAGGTGCTACGGGAGCCCAAGGTGCAACCGGAGCTCAAGGACCAACAGGTCCTCAAGGAGCCCAAGGTGCTACTGGAGCCCAAGGTGCAACTGGTCCCCAAGGTGCTCAAGGTGCAACTGGTCCCCAAGGTGCCCAAGGTGCTACAGGAGCACAGGGTCCAACAGGCCCTCAAGGTGCTCAAGGTGCTACTGGTCCTCAAGGTGCTCAAGGACCAACAGGTCCTCAAGGAGCCCAAGGTGCTACTGGTGCCCAAGGCGCTACAGGTCCTCAAGGAGCTCAAGGCGCTACAGGTCCTCAAGGAGCCCAAGGTGCTACTGGAGCCCAAGGTGCAACTGGCCCACAGGGTGCTCAAGGAGCAACTGGCCCACAGGGTGCACAAGGCGCAACTGGTCCTCAAGGTGCTCAAGGTGCGACTGGTCCACAGGGTGCGCAAGGTGCAACTGGTCCGCAAGGAGCACAGGGTGCTTCTGCCGCTACATCCATTACTAATAATACCAATAACTTTGTAGTAACAGCCACAGGTAATGGTCCAACTCCATTTAATGGTGAATCCAATTTAAGATTTGATGGTAGTTACCTTTCAGTATCAGGTTCAGGTTCAACAATATTCTCAGTTGATGGTTCAGTAGGTAGATTATTTACTGTAACTGACAGTTTATCAGGTTCATTATTCTCTGTTAACAATATTTCAGGTTTACCAATCTTAGAGGTATTCTCTGATAACAGAGTATTAATGGGTACATATGGGGCGGAAGCATTAAGAGTTTCAGGTTCACAGGTATTCATGGACAATCTAACTAATGATGGTTCAACTGTAGCTCTTACTTACAATACTACAACTAAAAAGGTATCATTTAATACAATTGCAGGTCCACAAGGCGCTCAGGGTGCAACTGGTCCTCAAGGTGCTCAAGGAGCAGTAGGTGCTCAAGGTGCAACTGGTCCGCAGGGTGCACAAGGCCCAACAGGCCCACAAGGTGCTCAAGGAGCAGTAGGTGCACAAGGTGCTGTAGGCCCACAAGGTGCTCAAGGAGCAGTAGGTGCACAAGGTGCTGTAGGCCCACAAGGTGCTCAAGGAGCAGTAGGTGCTCAAGGTGCAACTGGTCCGCAGGGTGCACAGGGTCCAACAGGTCCTCAAGGAGCACAAGGTGCAGTTGGAGCTCAAGGTGCGACCGGTCCTCAAGGTGCACAGGGTCCAACAGGCCCACAAGGTGCCCAAGGTCCAACAGGTCCACAGGGTGCACAAGGTGCCACAGGTGCTCAAGGAGCTACTGGTCCCCAAGGTGCTCAAGGTGCAACAGGTCCTCAAGGAGCACAAGGTGCCACAGGTGCTCAAGGAGCTACTGGTCCCCAAGGTGCTCAAGGTGCCGGAGGCCCTCAAGGTGCCCAAGGTGCCACAGGGGCACAAGGTGCTGGGGGTCCTCAAGGTGCCCAAGGTGCCACAGGTGCCCAAGGTGCTGGAGGCCCTCAAGGTGCCCAAGGTGCCGGAGGCCCTCAAGGTGCCCAAGGTGCCACAGGGGCACAAGGTGCTGGGGGTCCTCAAGGTGCCCAAGGTGCCACAGGGGCACAAGGTGCCGGAGGCCCTCAAGGTGCCCAAGGTGCCACAGGGGCACAAGGTGCTGGGGGTCCTCAAGGTGCCCAAGGTGCCACAGGGGCACAAGGTGCTGGGGGTCCTCAAGGTGCCCAAGGCGCTGGTGGTCCAACAGGTGCCCAAGGTGCAACAGGCCCAACCGGCCCTCCAGGACCAGTAGCAGGTTCAGCTAACCAAGTAGTATACAAGGATGGCTCTAACAATCCAGCAGGTAGTGCTAATATGACATTTAACGGTACTACTTTAACAGTAGCAGCTCTAGTAGAATCTTCAGCCCTAAAATACAAGAAAGATATTATTCCAATTACAGGTTCACTAAAAGGTGTGCATGGAATGCAAGGTGTATACTTTACACGTAAAGAAGATAATTCTAGACAAATTGGTTTTATAGCTGATGAAATATTTGAAACTTACCCAGAATTAGTTCAACTAAAAGAAGGAGAAGTAGATAGTTTACAATACCAACGTATAACTGCAATTCTAGTAGAAGCTGTAAAAGAACTTGATGAACGCTTGAGAAAACTTGAAGGAAAGTAATTATGGCTACTTTACAAAATTCTATAATAGGAGGTCAATTTACAGGTTGCTGTAATGGCGGTCTGCAAGGTGGTCTACAATTTGGTCGTTGTTCTATGGCATCAGCGTATGCATCCGCCCTCAATAATGTAGCTTTTGGTGCTTATGCACTTAGGAATGTCACTACTGGAGATTATAATACATCAGTTGGTTTTTACTCTTTATTTAGTCTTAACTCAGGAAATGGTAATACTGCTGTAGGATATAGAGCAGGACATACACTAACCTCAGGTACTTGTAATACATTTTTAGGTTATAAAACTTATCTTCATAGCTTAGCTTGTGCTTGCAATAGAAATACCGCTGTTGGGGTATATGCCCTGAGAACCCTAAGAGGAAATAACAATACAGCTATTGGAACCGGGGCTCTAACTCATGGAAGCATTTGCACAATTGGTAGTAGTAATGTTGGAATAGGACGTAGTGGTGGGTGCTATGTCACTGGTGACTGTAATGTTGCTATAGGGACCACTAGCAAAGCCTATTCTGGATGTGCTGTTAATGTAGGATGCAATCGTTATGGAGGAAATGCAAGTGTAGGAATAGGTCATAGTGGATATGGAGGAGGAGCCTGTAGTATAGCTTTAGGAATGAACTCAAGAGCTTTAGGAGCACATACTATAGTTATTGGTTATAATGCAGGTAATTCTAATGCTTGTCATATCCAATGGGGTAATTCAAGTAATAATGTAGTAAACTGTATTTGGCCTCGTTGGACTGTACCTTCTGATCAAAGAGATAAAGCTAATATCCAAAGTTTGGATCCTAAATATGGTATAGAATTTATTAAAAAATTAAAACCTAAAACTTTTAATTGGGATAACCGAGAAACTTATGTTAGAGAATGTGGTTTTGAATTTGGTCAAAAAGATGGTACATTAGCTAATTCTGAAGAAAGATATGGTTTTATAGCTCAAGAAATTAAAGAAACTATAAATGAATTAGGTATTAAATTTGACGCTTTAGGAGGTGAAGAAAATGATGCTTATCGTGTAAAATACTCAGACTTCATAGCTCCTATGATTAAAACAGTCCAAGAAATTTCTGAACGTTTAGAATTGTTAGATGAAGAAGTAATTAAATTAGAAACACTATAAAAAATGGCAACTTTAGCTAGTTTAAGTATTAATTGTAATAGAATATGTCGTGGTGGTTCTACTGAAGGGACACTAGGTTTTGGAGAATGTGCTTTACAATCTACCAATGGTGGAAACATTAAAAATCATGCTTTTGCTAATGCTTTAACAAATGGTAGTTTATCTAGTTGTTATAACACAGCTATAGGTGTTAATGCAGGTTGTTGTGTTAGCAGTGGTCAACAAAATACCTTTGTAGGGCATTATGCTGGTAGAGCTGTAACAACTCCTTATCAAAATAATGCTTTAGGATTTAAAGCTTTATGTGCTCACACTACAGGATGTAGACAAATTGCTATAGGAGCTTGTTCCATGTATAATAGTACCACTGGAAATGCTAGTATAGGTGTAGGATTTAAAGCTATAACAGGCAATGCTAACTGTTCTGTAGCTATAGGAGCTTATGCCCAAGCACAAGGAAATAGATCAGTTGCTATAGGTGCTAATGCTATTGCTGATAATACTAATGCTGTAGCATTAGGAGGTGGATCATGGGTAACGGGTGATAGTAGTGTAGCTATAGGGGCTTTAGCTAAAGCTTTTTGTGACTGTTCTATAACTATTGGTTTTGAAGCTGCATCAAATGAGACTAATCAGATTACTATAGGTACTTTTAATAACCTCTATCCTGCTAATAGTATTGTAATGGGCAGTCTTGGTTATAATACAGTTTGTAATTGTGTTTTTGCAGACTGGACTTATGTTTCTGATCGTAATGAAAAAACTAACATTCAAACTTTACCCTATAATTTTGGTTTACCTTTAATTAAAAAATTACGTCCTGTAAAATTTAATTGGGATGTTAGGGAAAAATATGTTCAAAAATGTGGGTTTGAATTTGGGCAAAAGGATGGTACACTAGTTCAAGAAAAAGAAAACTATGGATTAATAGCTCAAGAACTAGAACAAGCTTTAAAAGAACTTAATTTAAGATTTGATGCTTTAAAAATTAAACCTACTAAATATCAATTATCTAGTACTGACTTATTAGCTCCTTTAGTAAAATCTATTCAACAGTTATCTAGTAAACTTGATATTATTAAAGAAAGACTAACCGTTTTAGAAACCAATTAATCATGGCTACACTCTTAGCAAATACCTATGTCTATCCCCTCCCAGCTGGAGGTTGTAAAATTTGTATAGCGCCTAATAGCACTGGTGTTATAGGTCGTGGTGTATTAGGAGGTACAGGAGGATGTGCTCAGCAAACTGCTAGTAAAAATACTGCTTTTGGATTTAGAATAGCTAATTATGGAAACGCTAGCAATCTAAAAAACTCAGTATTAGTAGGATATGATGTAGCTCAAGGCTTTGGTAATTCAGCTGCTTGTAATGCTTCATGTGGTAATACTTTAATTGGTTCTAAAGCAGGGTATGATATAAGATCAGGAACTAGTGGAGCCTATTGTGGGTTGCATAATACATTTTTTGGTCATAGAACAGGTTGGCAAAATCAATTTGGTAATGGTAACATAGCTATAGGTCCTTTTGCTTTATTTTCCCAAGGTAATCGTTCATCAAATAATATAGCAATGGGTGATGTTGCTATACGTGGTTATGGAACTACTGGATTTAATAATATAGCTATAGGATGCCAAGCTTATCAAGGTGCATCTAGTAATTGTGGTGACAATATTTTTATTGGAGTCTGTTCAGGTAGATACACCCAATACCGTTGTAAAGTAACTGCTATAGGATTTAGATCAGCTGCTGGTGGAGGAACCCAAAACGATAAAGGAGTATCTATTGGAGCTTATAGTAGTGTAAGTGGTATTTGTTCTACTGTTATAGGAAGAGGCGCTACTGGAGGTGATAATGCTAATAAAATATCCATAACAGTAAACTGTAGCCCATCCGCTACAGCTCACCATACTCTTATAGGTAATAGTACTCATACTACAGCTTATGTAGGTGTAGCATGGGATAATGTTTCAGATTGTAGAGACAAAACTAATATTAAACCTTTATCTCCAAATTTGGGTTTACCATTTATTAAAAAACTCAATCCAGTTAAATTCAATTGGGATAAAAGAGATAAATATGTCCAACAATGTGGTTTTGAATGGGGTCAAAAAGATGGTACCTTAGTAGAAACAGAAGAACAGTATGGTTTTATAGCTCAAGAAATTGAAGAAGCATTAAATGAATTGAATGTTAAATTTGAAGCTTTGGGAAAACGTACCTCTGAACATGATAAAAATGTTCAAGTATATGACTTGACTTATTTAGAGTTAGTTTCTCCTATGGTTCAATCTTTAAAAGATCTTATAGAAGATTTAGAAAATACTGAAGCAAGATTGGAAGTATTAAAATCTTAATGTATATTATACGTAATTAATAGTTATACTACTTTTATGGTTAAAAAAGTTTTTTATAATAGCTCTCTCCCGAGATCAGGTTCTACTCTTATACAAAATATTTTAGCACAAAATCCTAAAATATACTCAAGTCCTACTTCTGGACTTTTTGGATTTGTAGATGCAACCCGAACCATATATTCTAGTTCTCCTGAATTTAAAGCACAAGATGAAAAAGAGATGGAGAAAGCTTATAAAGGTTTTCTTAAATCTGGAATTTATGGGTATTATAACTCCATTACAGATCGCCCCTATGTTATGGATAAGAGTCGAGCTTGGAAATCTGAAACTGAATTTATTAAATTTTTTGATCCTAACCCTAAAGTTATTTGCATGGTTAGAGATTTAAGAGGAGTATTTGCATCCCTAGAAAAAAAATATCGCAAAAATCCTCAATTAAACCTAGGCACATCAGATTGGAATATTTTAAGAGGTACTCATTCTAATAAACGTATTGAATGGTTTTCTAATAATGCTCCTATTGGCCCAGCTGTTGATAGATTATATGACAGTATTTTAATGGGTACCCATGAAAATGTTTTATTCATTCGTTATGAAGATCTTACTCAAAACCCAATAAAAGAATTAAAACGAATTTATAGTTACTTTGAACTTCCTTATTTTGAACATGATTTTGATAATGTAGAGCAACTCACTCATGAAGATGACTCAATACATGGAGTATTTGGGGATCATATTATTAGAAAAAAAGTAGAATATAAAGAACCTGATTTTAAAGAAGTACTAGGTGAAAAAGGATGTGATATGATTGTAGAAGCTTATCCGTGGTTTTATGAATTATTTGAATACGAAAAATGAAAGTAGGTTCTCAAGTAGATGTGGTTGAAGAACAACCCAAAGAAAAATATGTAGTTTGGCATATTGAAGGAGGTTTAGGCAAAAATATAGCAGCTACCTCACTATTATCTTCTATATCTAAAAAACACTCTGATAGAAAATTTATTATGGTAGCTTCTTACCCAGAAATTTTCTTAAATTTTCCTGAAATTTATCGTGTATATAATGCAGGTTCTACTCCTTATTTTTATCAAGATTATATTGAAGGAAAAGACACTATAGTATATAGACAAGAAGGATATTACCAAAATGGCCACATCAATAAAGAACATCATTTAATTCAAAGTTGGTGTGAACTCCTAGATCTAGAATACACTAAACAAACTCCAGTTATTCTACCTAATATGGTTCAAGCTAATTTGATGAATAAATGGGTAAGAAATAGACCAGTAATGGTTATACAAACTAATGGAGGTCCTTTACAAGATCATAAACCTTATAGTTGGACTCGTGATATTCCTCCTTATATAGCACAAGAATTAGTTAATTATTTTTCTCAAGATTATCATATAATCCAAATTTGCAGAAATGAATCTCAAGTAATCCCAGGTGCTGAAGCTATATTCCAACCTTTAAGTAATTTTGATTTAATTTCTATTTTAGCAGTATCTGAAAAACGAATTCTTATTGATTCTTCTTTACAACATGCTGCTTCTGCTTTAAATCTACCCTCTACAGTTTTATGGGTTGGTACTTCATATAAAATTTTTGGATATGATCTACATACTAATATTGTAGCAAATCCACCAAAACATAAACCTAAACTTATAGATTCTTATTTATTTGATTATAATTTTGAAGGATGGGCTGAACAGTGTCCTTATGATAGTCCTTTAGAAATGTTTGACTTAGAAAAAATTATTAAATCTACCATAAATTCTTAACCTATGGAAATAAAACCAATTATCCCAGTCCCTTCACATATTAACCAAACTAACTATTATTGGTTCAAAGAAGGTTTAGATTTAATTGACGTACAAAAAGTAGAAGACTTAGCTGATACTTACCCATATACAAAAGGTACTATTGTAGGTAATGATGAGATTGTAGAATCTGTAAGAAAAAGTAAAATCAAATGGCTTCACCCTAATGATGATAGTAGCTGGCTTTATGATAAAATCCTTAACATGGTTGTTGAAGCTAATCAGTCTATGTGGAACTTTAATCTCTATTCAGTAATTGACTCAATTCAATATACAGTATATTCTGAAGGTGGGGGTCATTATGATTGGCACATGGATATTGGTCCCGGATCTATTAGTCATAGAAAAGTATCTATTGTAACTCAACTTTCAGATCCTAGTGAATATGAAGGGGGTGATTTAGAATTATGGTATGGTGGTGGAACAATACAAATTCCTAAACATAAAGGTTTAACAGTTATATTCCCAAGTTTTTCAATGCACCGTGTAACACCAATTACTAAAGGTACTAGAAAAAGTTTAGTTTTGTGGGTAGGTGGTGAACATTACAAATAATTTTAATTATGCAACTTTCAGCTTTTATTATTGATGATTTTTATAGTGATGTAGATGAATTAAGAGAATTTGCTCTACAACAAGATTTTGGAGTTAAAGGAAACTACCCAGGTAATCGAACCCACTCTTTTTTAAATGATTCTATCAAAGAAACTATTGAAATGATAGTTTCTCCATACTATGGGAAAGTAACATATTGGTCTGAACAGCAATATACAGGTGCTTTCCAGTACACTACATCTCGTGATCGTAGCTGGATTCATGCTGATCAAACTACTAAATGGGCAGGCGTTTGTTATTTAACCCCAGATGCTCCTTTAAGTGCTGGTACTGCTTTATATAAACATAAAGCTACAGGTTTATCAATAGCACCTAGAAAAGAGGATGGAAGTTATGATTTAGAACTTTTGTCTATTATCAACAAAGATTCTCAAGATATGACTAAATGGGAATTAGTTGATAGATTAGGTAACAAATATAATCGTTTAGTACTTTATAGAGGTGACCATTTCCATATGTCTATGGATTATTTTGGTAGTGATCTTTATGATGGTAGACTATTTCAAACATTTTTCTTTGATACTGAAAGATAAAATATGCTGGTTGTAAAAAAACCTAGTGCTATTCTTTATAATTGGCATCAACAAGGTACTTTTGAACTTGTATCTGATGTATATTTTCAAGAATCACTAGAAGAAAAAGTTATAGTTTATTCTTTACCTTATACAGGTGATGTAGAGAGTGATTTTGCTCTTTACAAACCTGATCTTGTCATTCATACCCAAGACAATATAAACATAACTAATAAATTTCTACAAGCTAGATCTTTTAAATATACTCAATACCCAGCTGATAATATCTTAGCCAATGATATTGTATGTCAGTCTACTTTTAGAAACAGTATTAATATCCAACCTAGATTTTCTATATTCACCCCAGCTTATAAAACTGGAGAACGTATCAATCGAACTTATGAAAGTTTAAAAAAACAAACTTTTACAGATTGGGAATGGGTAGTTTTAGATGATTCACCTGATGACGCTACTTGGAATATTTTACAAGATTTAGCTAAAACTGATTTTAGAGTTAAACCACATAAACTTTATCCTTTAACCGGTGGTAATGTTGGATTAGCTAAAAACAGAGTAGCCTCTTTATGCAATGGTGATTGGTTAGTAGAACTAGACCATGATGATACTTTAATTAGTACTTGTTTAGAAGAATGTAACAAGGCATCCTTACAATTTCCTGATGCTGGATTCATGTATAGTGACGTTTGTGAGCTCTATGAAGATGGTACTATGAGACACTATGATCACAACTGGTCAGGTGATTGGTATGCTCGTCATGATAATTATTTTGATTTTGGGTACGCAGGACATACTTGGGTTGAGGCTGATGATAATTTGTATTTAAATCACCATTATCCCGATATTAACCCGCTGTCCATCCGATTTAACATAAGTATGCCGAACCATGTAAGAGTATGGCGTAAAGACGTGTATAATCAAATAGGGGGGCATAGTAAATATTTTCCTGTTGCTGATGATTATGAACTTATAGTAAGAACATTTTTACATACTAAAATAGTTCATATTAAAAAAATGCTTTACCTACAGTGGAATAATCACAATAGCACAGTAGATAATAATGCTAAAGATATCAACAGAAGAGCAAGACTTATACGAGATCATTATGATATCCAAATTCATGATCGTATATTATCATTAGGTAAACAAGACTGGAACTGGGATAATGAATTAGGGCATTCTCAAAAATTCCAAAACAACACCCCTATAAGAAAGTACTTTGAAGAAGAACAAGTTTTAAACTACACATATGAATAAACATTCAGAACTCACTAAATTAAAAGGTAAGTATAATTTATCTAAACCATTTCCTCATATTGTTATTGATAATTTTGTTGATCCTACTCTACTAAAAGATATAATTAATGAATTTAACAACTATCAATTTTTTGGTCATGACCCTAAATCTACTAAATATCAGGTAAAAAAACTTTTTAGTCCTTATAGTGCTGAAAACTTAAAGGAAATGCCTTCTAAAACTAAGGAATTAATTGATTATTTTAATTCTAAAAAATTTATTTCTTATCTTGAAAAATTAACAGGTATTAAAGGATTAACAGCTGACCCTACACTATTAGGAGCTGGAATGCATCGTATTAAATCTGGTGGTAAACTTTCAGTTCACGCTGATTCAAGTAAACATGCTGAAACTGGATTATATAGAAGAATTAACTTACTTCTTTACTTAAATAAAGATTGGAACCCAGATTGGGGTGGGAGTTTACAGTTATATGATAAAGACATGAATCTACAGTCTGAAATTCAACCTATTTTTAACAGAGCTGTTATTTTTAACACCACTAAAGACAGTTACCATGGTCATCCTCATGAACTTAATACTCCAGAAGAAATATATAGAGACTCTATAGCTTTATATTATTATACAAAAGATATGCCAGCTGAAGAAAAAGCTGAAGTTACTTCAGCTGTATGGAAAGAATTACCTAAAACCCAAAATTTAATGAAAAATAGACCTACTATTGTATTTGCTACAATGTGTAAAAATGAGGAACATTGTATTTTAGAAACTCTAAAATCAGTTGCTCCTTACATTGACTACTGGATTGTATGTGATACTGGTTCTACTGATAAAACTGTAGAGTTAGTTAAAAATTTCTTTGCTGAAAAAGGCATACCAGGTGAATTACATGAAGATTCTTGGGTAGGGTTTGATCATAATAAAACTCTTATGATTCAAAGAGCTAAAGGTAAAGCTGATTATATAATGCATCTAGACGCAGATGATCAACTAGTAGGAGAATTTAAATTTACTCATGAAGAAGCAGGTAAAGATACATATCATATTCCTGTAAGAAGAGGTGGAGCTGAATGGAAAGCCTTAATTTTATTTAAAGCAGATTACACTTGGAAATTTTGTGGTGTAGCTCATACTACTATTAAAGCACTTGAAATCCCTTCATACAATACAGGTGATTTATCTCACTATGG
>Ga0172367_10003721_pt1 | contig 19475 bp, 15 predicted proteins | sample Lak10m_FD_114542 | JGI IMG/M metagenome (GOLD analysis project Ga0172367, IMG submission 114542) | Freshwater microbial communities from Kabuno Bay, South-Kivu, Congo - kab_022012_10m | ecosystem: Environmental > Aquatic > Freshwater > Lake | place: Democratic Republic of the Congo: South-Kivu...
CCTGGTAAGGCCAGGGGTACATCGGGCTTTTTTGACCGGGCATTTCATCCGGGCGGGAGATTGTTTCAAAACGGACATATTTTGCCGCGGCGGCAGGTTCCACATCCTTCAGCAATTTAGCCAACGAAAAACCCTCCCATGGGATTACCATACTCCAAGCCTCCACGCAGCGCAGGCGGTAAATGCGTTCTTCGGGTTGGAACTTTTTGATCAGATCTTCAAGGGCATATTTCTGGGGTTTATTTACCAACCCGTACACTTCCACTTCCCAAGGACTGGTCTTAAACCCGGCTGCCAGGGGAGCGACGCCGCTTTTGTCGGTGGTAAACTCATAAAAATTATTGTAATTGGTGATGTCCTCAAAAGAATTGACCGGGTCGCCAAGCTCATCCTTTTCCTTGCCGATCGAGGCGTCCACGGGAGTAGGTAACTCCGTCTTGACCGTTGCGGTCGTCTGCGGGGCGCAGGCAGCCAATGCCATGGAGCCTGCGATTACCCCGGCAGCTTTGATAAAGTCACGACGTGATAGATACGTGTGCTTGGGAGTGATCTCGGAGGATTTAATTTCTGGTGAGCGGAAGCTGTCTGTCATAATTTTCTCCTGTTAATTATTTGTAAAGATTACCATAATAGTCTAAATTTATTATTAATTTTATTACGGTACTTTGCTCTGTTTGTTGAATGGGGATAAGGAAGAACCAGGTGTTGTTGTGAAATAACAAAGGAAATATATTGTGGAAAATCTTCAAATTAATACCAAGTTATGTGGTATGATTGCCTTCGCTCTGGTAGCCAGGGCGTACGCTTGGGACAATGTTTTGATATTCCGAATGATTGCCCGATGAAGTAAAGATCGGGCATTTTTGTTGGCAAGTCCATGGGACGGCTGGCCCGCGAGGGCCGGACGGTGCAGGCAAGAAATTCGGTACCCAAAGAAAATGGGTACACTGTTCCCAGTCTCTGAAAGTATCCTTTTCTCAGGGCATTGGGGCGGAATCATCAAAACGATCCCTTCTCAGCTTCCATCCAGAAAGATGGTAGGCTTACTATATACAGGAGTTTTGATGACAACCGAGTTTTCTTCTTTTAACCTGCGCCCTGAACTGGTGCAGGCAGTTACCACGCTTGGCTATGTGGAATCCACCCCTATCCAGTCAGGCATCATTCCGCTCATGTTGGCTGGCACTGATGTAATTGGTCAGGCTCAAACCGGCACAGGTAAAACTGCTGCCTTCGCCCTCCCCATTATAAATAATTTACAACCTGGCAAACGCGCTCCCCAGGCGCTGATCATGGCCCCTACCCGCGAACTTGCTCTGCAGGTTGCGGATGCTACCATCTCGCTAGGACAGTTTTGTAACGTGCGCGTATTGGCAGTGTACGGTGGCGCTCCCTATATTCGCCAGATCAATGAGCTGCGCCGCGGTGTCGATATCGTGGTTGGCACCCCTGGCCGTTTGATCGATCTGAAGGATCGCGGTGTGCTTGACCTGAGCGCTGTGCGCACGGTCGTGTTGGACGAGGCAGATGAAATGCTCTCGATGGGTTTCATAGAAGATATTGAGACTATCCTTGCCGTCACTCCTGTTGAGCGCCAGACAGCTCTTTTTTCGGCCACCATGCCTGCGCCTATTCGGAGGTTGGCTGATAAATATATGCGCACTCCGCAAGCCGTGACGATCGATCGTGAGCAAGTTACGGTGGCTGCTATTGAACAGCGTTATTACCTGGTCAATGAGTGGGAAAAGACTGCTGCCCTGACTCGCTTATTCGAAGTGGAAGAAATTTCTTCTGCCCTGATATTTGTGCGCACCCGAGCTGGCACCGGTGACCTGGCCAGCGAGCTTTCCAACCGTGGCTTCCCTGCCGAGGCGTTAAATGGCGATTTGAACCAGGATGCTCGCGAGCGAACACTCAACCGTTTTCGATCCGGTCAGATCAAGGTGTTGGTAGCAACTGATGTGGCTGCCCGGGGTCTGGATATCGATGATATCTCGCATGTTGTCAATTACGATCTTCCTGATGATACTGAAATCTACGTACATCGCATTGGGCGTACCGGCCGTGCCGGAAAGAACGGTATTGCTATTTCGCTGGTGCCCGTGTTCGAAAAACGCCGTGTCAAAGATATCGAACGTTTCACACGCTCAAAGATGATTCCGGCTACCATTCCTACTACTGAGGAAATTATTGCCCGCCGTGAAGCACAGTTGACCAACCAGATCACGGTCTGGTTAGCGCGCGGTCGTTGCAAAACTGAACGCGTCATTGTTGAAAAGCTGGTTGCCAGTGGGGTTGACCCGCTAGAAATTGCTTCTGTAGCCCTCAAGATTGCGCGTGGCGATGAAAAGGTGCGCCCGATCGCCGCCATTACTCCACTTAATGAAATCCGCCCTGCTCGTCCAGCGCGTGGCGGTGGTGTGCGCCATGAGTTTGCCGAAAAACGGCCTTTTGCTGAAAAACGAAATTCAGGAGTTGAAAAACAAGGTAGTGAACATCGCGCGCATCCCAAAAGCCGCGAAGGTTTCCTGGGTGCCAAATTTGGGGTGAAATCCAACGAGCCTGGCATGGTGCGTCTTGCGATGAGCCTGGGCAAAGCGCACGGAATTCGACCGTCAGATGTGGTGGGTGCTATTGCCTACCATGCTGATATCCCCGGGAATACAATCGGCAAGATCTATATAGAAGATCAGCACACCCTGGTGGATGTCCCTGAGCAGTTTGTCAGCCAGGTGCTGTCAAAAACTGGCAAGTACAGTATCCGCAAACAGGCGTTCACGGTCGAAAAAGCATAAGACAAAAAATGAGAGGCTAGAACAGCTTCTCTTTTTTTTGAATTTTCGAGAGTTCCAGGTATCTTTCCCTGGATGGAACAAAGAATTACTTTGGCCGGGTTGAAAGGGCTGCGCCGACAATCCCGGCTTCATTCAGAAAAGTAGCCGGAACGACAGGACATTCTACGCTCAGCAGTGGTAGAAAGCTCGCTGCTTCTTTGCTGATGCCCCCACCAATGATGAATAAGTCAGGCCAGAAAAGTTTTTCCATGGTTTTCAAGTAACGGTTCAGTCTCTTGGCATATTTTTCCCAGGAAAGCTCTTCACGCTGCCGGGCAGCATCTGAAGCCCTGAATTCCGCTTCCTCCCCCTTGATTTCCAGATGTCCAAACTCGGTGTTGGGTACCAGGGTTCCGGCGTGGAAGATGGCGGAACCAATACCCGTGCCAAGTGTGATAACGATCACTGTACCTGGCTGCCCCAGGCCTGCGCCAAAAGTCATCTCAGCTATCCCCGCTACGTCAGCGTCGTTTCCGACACTCACATCGCAGCCTGTAGCGTTAGTAAGGAATTCATCAGCATTCATACCAATCCAGGCGGGTGAAACATTTGCGGCAAGTTTGACGACGCCGTGCTTGATTGGTCCAGGAAAGCCAATCCCGACCTGGCCATTCCATTCGAATTTTTTGACGATTTCTGAGATAACCTTGGCAACTGCCTGGGGTTCCGCACCTTTGGGGGTCTTTAAGCGATAGCGGGGTGCGGTTAATGTGCCGCTGCTGATATTAACAGGCGCACCTTTTATCCCTGAACCACCCACATCGATACCGAGAATTTCCATGAGATCCTCCAAATGTTTGATATGAAGTATTGTACATCTTAAAGGTCGTTTTGGTACTCTTTCCCAGGATTGTATGCGTGAAGCTTGAAATTCTCGCGGGTTGGGCTGGGTGACGAACTCATATTATAAATACAGCAATGGCATCGTAAGTGCGCCATCACTGTTTTTATAATATCCTTTCGCTGAACCAGGGTAATCCTGTCCGGATCAGCCGTAGCGCTGCATGAACTTCCCCATCCGTTCCAATGCTTCCTCGATTTTTTCATAAGCAGTGGCATACGAACAACGTACAAACCCCGCTCCGCCCAGGCCAAACGCGTCGCCCGGAACAACTGCCACGCGTTCTTCTTGCAGTAATTTCTCGGCAAAATCTTCACTGCTCATGCCTGAGGCCTTGATGTTCGGGAAGGCGTAGAATGCACCCCGTGGTTCAAAGGTAGCCAGGCCGAGTTTGTTCAATCCGGTGACGATCAATTTCCTGCGCCGGTTATATTCTGCTACCATATCATCCACATAGGAATCTGATTTCAGGGCTTCTATGGCGGCGTCTTGTGCGGTTGTTGGCGCGGACATAATGGTGTATTGGTGAATGCGAACCAAACCCGCGATGATGGGAGATGGCGCAGCTGCATAACCGATTCGCCAACCAGTCATGGCATGGCTCTTGGAGAATCCTCCTAATAGAACGGTTCGTTTTCGGATTTCTTCACCTAGTGAAGGGAAACAAACATGCTTGAAACCGTATACAAGTCGGTCGTAAATTTCATCCGAAACCACCATTAAATCGTGCTCGATGGCGATTTTGGCAATTTCCAGCAATGTTTCCCGTTCAGCGACGGCGCCGGTTGGGTTGCTGGGGTAACCGATGAAGATCGCCTTGGTACGTGGTGTGATGGCTGTGCGGATTTCATCTGGATCCACCTCGAAGTTGTTTTCCATCTTGCAGGGGATTTCGATGGGGACACCACCTGCCAGATAAACTTCGGCCTGGTATGACACAAAACAAGGGGTAGGGATAATGACTTCATCACCAGGATCGAGCAAAGAGACAAAGGTTAGGTAGAGGGCTTCTGAAACACCCACCGTGGCGATAATTTCTGTGGCGGGGTCATATTTCACACCGTACAACTTTTGTAAATTGTCAGCGACGCCCTGGCGCAGTTCTATTTTGCCCGAGTTGGAGGTGTAATGGGTCTCACCCGCTTGCAGAGAGCGAATTCCTGCATCTAGGATAGGCTTGGGAGTGGTGAAATCGGGCTCACCTATCCCCAAAGAGATGACATCTTTCATGGTCGCGACGATATCAAAGAATTTTCGAATTCCTGATGGTTTCAGTTCCGCAGCCCGCTTTGATAGATATTTTGCAGGATCAATATTCTGCATGGTTTCTCCTTTGGTGCAAAAAACAGGTTAAAGTAACTTTTTTGGCAGCCCTTATGGGTGGGAGCTGATGGCAAGATGCCAAAAATCTTAGGCTAAAATGGCCATGCGCTCAGGCCATTGTAATTTCACTTGCATAAAAAAAGTAGGGCAAGATGTCATCTTGCCCTACGCGTTTCTTCCCTAAAGCTGGATGCTCGAGTTATCACCGATGTTGACGGTCTTTGGGTGGCCGTCGACCCTGGCATTTCTACCGATAAATGAGCCGTCCAGAACCGAGTCTGAAACCGCAGACCCCTCGTCCAGGATGCTGTTGCGCAAGACACACCCGCAGACTTCACATTCTGCGCTGATAGATACATGCGGCCCGATGACAGAGCCTTCCACCTTCGCGCTGGGGTGGATGAATACTGGTGGAACAATCGTCACCCCGGCGCGTTTTGCAGAATCTAGCGAATTGTCACGCCCATGGTCCAGCATATACTTGTTCGTATCAAGGGTGGCTTCAATGGTGCCGGTATCCAACCAGATATCCACGCTATTGGTACGCAGATGCGCGCCGTTTTCAAGCATAATATTGATAGCATCCACGAGGAAATATTCTCCTTTTAGTTGGATGTCTCGTTTTATCTGTTCGTTGACCGCTGAAACCAGGTCTTCGCCTTTCTTAAAATAGTAACATCCAACCACGGCAAGATTATTTTCCATGGCCTTGGGTTTTTCGATCAAGCGCTGAATGTCCCCTTCTTTATTAATTTCCGCTACACCAAAACGACGCGGGTCGGGAACTGCTTTGACCCAAGCCACTCCATCGCTCTTTTCTGTGGCTAAGAAGGAGAAGTCGGTTTCGAGAAGGGTGTCGGAAAAAACCACCATGGTTGGGCCGTTGACCAGATGGCGTGCCAGCCAGACAGTGTGGCTCTGCCCTTTCATTTCTTCCTGCACAACGTAATGTGCTTTTACCCCAGGATAATGTTTTTGTACGTACACCGGGATTTGTTCACCCAGGAAAGGGCCGATGATAAAGATGTATTCGATATTGTCCGGATCGGGTATGGTCTTGAACATGTCCATCAGGTGATCAAAAGATGGTTTGCCTGCCACACCGATTAGGGGTTTGGGCTTACTCCAGGATTGAGGGCGCATGCGCGTTCCCCATCCGGCCATTGGGATAATGATTTTCAGAGAGTCGGTCAATGCATTCCTCCTGGTTTAATATGTGTGGCCATTTTTTGAAAATTGAAAGTTGGTCTAGCTATCATATGGATAGGACGCTTCATTTTTGTTTTTCTTTATTTTACCTTTAAACATACTTTTCCCGATCAGCGGTATACCAAAAAGCCCAGGAGCGCGGCTGCGATGACCAGGATAACTGGGTTGATACTTGTGAATGTTAACAGGGCGAATGAGACGCCAACGATGAGTAATTTGTCCCATCCTGCGACCAGCGCTGCCCCCCAACCGATTTTCCTGACCCCAAACACATTGATGAACATGTCGTAGGCTGTCCACAGTAGAAGCCCTACCACCAGAGGGCGCACTGCCTGCAGCATAGCTTTAACTGTCGGGCTGTCTTTGATGCCAAAGAAAAAAGCGACCATGATTAGCATTAGAGTCGTGGCCGGGATGACAGTCCCTGATGCCGCGGCGATTGCACCAGGTGTCCCTGCTAGTTTATATCCAACGTACGCAGAAACTTGAGGCGCGATTGGCCCAGGCAGTGCGTTGCCAACGGCTACGGCATCGGCGAATTCTGTAGAACTAACCCAGACCTGTTTTTCAGTTGCGCCGGTGGGCAACCAGAACGCGTGCGTTACCTCGCGCTGCATCAGGGCGAGAGAAGCCGGACCGCCGCCCCAGGAAAACATGGCGACGCGTGTAAAAAGCACGAAAATATCCCAGAGAAGTTTCCAATTCATGTTATTTCCCGGAAGACTCAGGAATGTCCCAGTATAGGGTGGGGTTGGTATGGCTGTTCCATCTGAGCGATCTCTTCATGATTTAGCTTGATCTCCATTGCTCCAATGGCCTGGTTAAGGTGATCGATTTTGCTGGCGCCAATGATTGGCGCAGTAATATGGGCTTTATGAAGCATCCAGGCCAGGGCAATCTGCGAACTGCTGGCATTGTGGTTCCTGGCGATCTCTTGTGCTCGCTCTACTACCCTGAAATCTTCATCTCGAAAGTACAACTGGTCAGCATAAGGATCGGCCTGGGAACGGACTGTTTCACCGCCACCGCTTTGTTTGCGATTGCCAGACAGGAATCCGCGCGCCAATGGGCTCCAGGGAATCAGGCCTACACCTTGATCAATGCACAAGGGTATCATTTCACGTTCTTCTTCGCGATAAACCAGGTTATAGTGATTCTGCATTGAGACAAAACGGGTCCAGCCGTGCAAATCGGCTGTAAATTGAGCCTTGGCAAACTGCCAAGCAAACATGGAAGATGCGCCAATGTAGCGCGCTTTCCCCATGCGAACTACATCGTGCAGTGCTTCCATGGTTTCTTCAATGGGGGTGACGTAATCCCAGCGGTGGACCTGGTACAAGTCGACATAATCCATTTGTAATCGGCGCAGTGATCTATCAATTGAGTCAAGTATATGTTTGCGGGAGAGCCCTCTTTCATTCACTTCGTCGCTCATAGGGTTGCCGACCTTGGTAGCAATGATCACTTTGTCTCGTTGAACGCCAAGCGCCCTGAGTAAATTTCCAGTGACGGTTTCGCTTGCCCCCTGAGAATACACATCCGCAGTGTCGAAGAAGTTGATCCCGGCTTCAAGGGCACGCGCAACGAAGGGACGTGTTTGCTCTTCGTTAAGAACCCATTGTCGCCAGCTTGTGGAGCCATATGTCATCATGCCCAGACATAAACGAGAGACTTTCATACCAGTCTTGCCAAGGTTGACGTACTGCATACCTGCCTCCTCCTGTAACAACAATGAAGGTTTATAACTCTGAACTGAGTTCTTCGATCTTTTTTTCCATCAATACTACCGAGCGTCTGATGTTGTCAGCATCGAAAGAAAATTTCGCCCCGGCGGTTTCGAATAATTTTGGTAAGCCTACTGTTGAACCGAGAGCCAATGCTTTTTTGTATGAGTCAATCGCGGCTTGCTGATTTGCCAGGGAGTATGCCCAGATCTGGGTGGCACCAAGCTGAGCCATACCATACTCGATGTAATAGAACGGAATGGTGAAAATATGACCCTGGCGATGCCAGTAAGTTTTTTTCGCATCTTCGTAACCGTTGTAGTCGACCCATGGCATGAAACGATCCCATAGTTCAGCCCATTTATTTTCGCAGTTAGACCCATCCAGGCTTAGCTGGGGATTTTCATAAATCCAGTGCTGAAACGCATCAACAAGCGCCATGTATGGCCAAAAGCTGAGTATTTCTTCCAATTGTTGGACATGCGCTCGTGCGGCTTCGGCTTTATTATAGAAACCGCCGTGATCCCTGGTCATATAAGGAGCAGCCAATAATTCCATACCCATTGAGGCAACCTCTGCAAATTCGGCAGGAAGGTAGTTTTCCGAGCGGTGTTGAAAGTATTCCAATTTTGCGCGTTCAAATTCATGGATGGCGTGCCCGCATTCGTGCAAAAGGGTCAGCGCATCATCGTGAGTTCCGGCTGCGCTCATAAAAATGAATGGTTGGCGGGTGACTGCATATCCAAGCGAATAGGCGCCGGGGGCTTTATTTTTACGCGATTCCAGATCGAGTAAACCTTGTTCGCGCATGCTTTCAAAATAGCTCTTGAACTTCGGGTCAACCTGCTCCAGGATGGTCCTGGTCTTTTCTTCGAGTTCCATGGTTGATTTGAAAGGTTTGAGCGGCATGTCTCCGAAAGGATCAACCGCGGTATCCCAGGGGCGCATGATGTCGAGGCCAAGCATCTTCTGACGTCTTTTGGTGATGCGCCCTACAGCCGGTACCACAACTTCTTCGATTGCGCGGTGAAAAGCCTTGCAGTCATCTGGGCTGTAATCAAAGCGGAATTTTTGGTCCCAAATCAGGTCGCGGTAATTTTCCAGGCTGTTATTTGCGGCAATTTTTAACCGAACCTGCATGAGCTTACCCCACAAGTCATTAAGTATGGCGCGCTTTTCCAGCCTGCCTTCCAGCAGCAATCGCCAGGCTTTCTCGCGGACAGTTCGATCACGTTCCTGTAAGAGGGGCATCATTTGGGCAGTTGTGCGTTCCTGCCCCTCCCATTGGTAGGACATACTACCGATGATTTTGTTATATTCAGTATTTAATTTTTGTTCTTCAGTTAAAAGCGGCAGGTTTGCTTCACGAAAGAGCGCCGCCTCGGTTCGCATTTTGCGTAATGGCAGATCAAATCCTTGGGGTTCTAATTTGGTATCAAGCAGTTTCTTTTTCAAATCCTGCTCGGCTGCCTTAACATGCGGCTGAATCGACTCGATAAAATTAACGTAGCGCTGCTCAACGTCCGTGTCAGCTGTAAACCGGGTGGTGGCGATAAACAGTCGTGTATATAGCTCATCGATGTGGGATGATAGATCTGACCAGTCTTTTAGCCAGGAGTCTACGTTTTTGTGGTTTAAATCCTGTGTTTGCAGCGACTGAAAAAAAGGTTGAATTTCAGTCCAGGTCCAGTTCATCAGGCTGGCGGTATCCAGAGGGAATTTATTGGGCATTTTAATCTCCTAAAAGTGGATCAGGGCTAAGAGGTATATTCCTGATCGCTATACAATTGTGAGTTTTGCCAGGCTGGCAGCCAGGCGCTTAATTCCAACGCTGTTAAAAACGACATCGACGATTTCATCTCCATCTTGTGCGCGGCTGTCAAGAATAATGCCATCGCCCCATATGGGATGCTTGATATGCATTCCAGCGCGGTACTGCTGCTCAATAATTCTTGCAGGACGCGCGGGCGTAGGTAGCACCCAGCTCGATTTATTCTTGCCATAGCTGGAGGTGGAACCCCTTCCAGACCTCGAACCTCCGCTAACCAGGTTCGCTGGGATGTCGCCCAAGAAGCGCGATTCAATCGTGTCCTCAGAGTAACCACGTCCGCCACGTCGTTGGGCGCGCAGGATGTAGAGTCTGTCCTTGGCGCGCGTGATGCCGACATAAAACAGGCGGCGTTCTTCTTCCATTTCTTCGGGTTCGTCGAAGGAACGGCTGTGTGGCAGGATTCCATCGTCCAACCCGACAATAAAGACCACGCCGAATTCCAGTCCCTTGGCAGCGTGCAGGGTCAGCAGGGTGGGGACATTTCCTTCCTTTATCGTATCCTGGTCAGAGACCAGGGCGATGTTTTCGAGAAATTCCGGTAGTGTACGCTGGTTGTATTCATCCGCCAGGCGGTGGAGCTCCATCACGTTTTCCCAACGTTCCTTGCCATCGTCCGTGCCATCATCGAGGTAGTCCTGGTAGCGGATGTCGGTAACGACCCGATCAAACAACTCGGACACCGTGGCAGTGGACGCGAAGGATTGCCAGGCTGAAAGCATTCCGCCGAATTCGGCAAGGGGTAAAGCGGCTCTACCGGCAAACTGGGCAAAGAAGGGAGAATCTGAGCCTCGAGCCAGGTCTAAGAGAACATCTCCAGGAGCTATATGATCAGTCTGACCCGCGCTGTGCAGCGCCAGAATGGTTTTCTCGCCAATACCGCGTGGGGGAACGTTGATCACACGGCTGAGCGAAATATCGTCAGCGTGGTTTTGTACCAGGCGTAGGAAGGCGATCATATCTTTGACTTCTCGGCGGCCATAAAAACGCTGCGCGCCTACCAGGCGGTACGGCAAGCGTGCCTGCAGGAATGCTTCTTCCAGCAGACGGGACATGGCGTTGGTGCGGTACATCACAGCGCAGTCGCCTGGCTCGTACTGGCGGCTGGCTACCAGTTGTGCGATTGTATCCACTACGAAACTGGACTCTCCATAATCATCGTTGGCTTCGTAGAAGACAATCTTTTCGCCAGCGCCTCGCTCGCTAAATAATTGTTTACGTTTGCGCCGTGGGTTGCGGTCAATCACTGCCATAGCAGCATCCAGGATGGTTTGGCGTGAGCGGTAATTCTGCTCCAAAAGGATGACCTTGCACCCAGGATGATCCTCTTCGAAGCGCAGGACATTGCGATAATCAGCCCCGCGCCAGCGATAAACAGATTGGTCAGGATCTCCTACGCAAAATATATTTTGATGAAAGGATGAGAGGTGCTTGATCAGGTTGTACTGCGCGATATTGGTGTCCTGGAACTCGTCTACCAGCACATGCCGGAAGCGTTGGGCATATTTCTCGCGCACATCCGGGTTATTCGCCAATAAGTTAGTTGTCATTAAGAGAAGGTCGTCGAAATCCACCCCATTGGAGGCTTGCAGCAGATCCTGGTAACGTTTGTAAATGCGTTTTACTGCTTCGTCGCGATAGTTTGTGATGGGGAAATTATCCGGCTCGATCAGCTCGTTCTTGGCGCGCGAAATTGCTGCATGAACCGCCACTGGGCGGTAGAGTTTGTCGTTGAGGTTCAACTCGCGGATGGCGTTCTTTACAACCGACTGCTGGTCATCGGCGTCAAAAATGACGAAATCCGAGTTGACCGGCAGCCGGTCGGCTTCGCGCCGCAGGATCCGAGCGCAAGTAGAGTGAAAGGTACCCAGCAGCAAGCCGCGAGTCATGTCGTCACCGAGCATATTTTGGACACGCTGTTCCATTTCGCGGGCAGCCTTGTTTGTGAAAGTAACTGCCAGCATCTGGTAAGGGCGCACACCTTCATATCCGATCAGGTAGGCGATGCGCTGGGTGAGAACTCGGGTTTTCCCCGAACCAGGGCCAGCCAGCACAAGTACCGGGCCTTCGCCAGCAGAGACGGCGTCTTTTTGAGCAGGGTTGAGTTTGTTTAAGAAATCCATGACGAGGAAGGAATGCAAGGAGAAAGATTCATTAATAAATTACCGAAAGCTACGAAAAGGCTTTCCTTGGGAATGAGAAGATAATCAACTGCGCAAGACTCAGTCTACTCTCCCCAGGAGAGACGATATCTATAACTGCGAGGTGCAATGCGGACAGCGAGAGGCATTGAGCGGTATCTCAGTGGCACAGTGAGGGCAAGTTTTTGTAGTAGGCTCCACAACCGGGGCCATCCTACGCATGCGATTAACAGCGCGGACAACCAGAAAAATTGCAAAAGCGATCAAAGCAAAATCCACGACGGAGTTGATGAAAGCACCGTAATTCCATGTTACCACGCCGGTAATTGCCTGGGCCTCCTTGAGCGGAGTTCCCGCAGGAACTTGTCCCCGGATCACCAGGTACAGATCGGCAAAATTTACCTGACCGAGCAGCAGGCCAATTGGGGGCATCAAAATATCGTTGACGAATGAAGTCACAATTTTTCCAAAGGCTCCACCGATGATCACGCCAACTGCAAGATCCAATACATTTCCGCGCAGCGCAAATTCTTTGAAATCTTTAAGCATAATTTTTCTCCTGTTTGAGAAATTCATTGTACTTTTCACGCATATGGCTGTCAACATGAACAGGGGTCATTGGAACGCAGATCAACCTTAACTACCTCCAATAATCATGAGGACTGTGCTTAAGTGTGTATTGATATTATCCAACCCGCGTACTATTCTGTCCTCCGTAAGTTCACTTTATCACTTATCAAGTTGACTAATAATTGACGGGCAAATGAATTAGTGTATAATCTTAACAATTGTCAATTTTTATATATTTCGTAGAATTATTCTTTATAAAATTAAAAATGCAAAGGATTTACGCGGATGCCCGAATTACTGCTCGAAGTTCAGGGGCTAGAAACCCAGTTCCGTACTCCGGATGGAGTTGTTCATGCAGTGAATGGTGTCTCATTTGGCCTTAAGGAAGGCGAGACATTGGGTGTGGTGGGTGAATCCGGTTGTGGCAAGAGTGTAACCATGCTCTCTGTGTTGCGACTGATTCCTTCACCCCCTGGTAAGATCACAGCGGGGAAAGCGTTATACCAGGGTCATGATTTATTGACGATGTCGGATGAAGAGATCCGTCATATACGCGGCGCTCAGATAGCCATGATTTTCCAGGATCCGATGACATCGCTGAACCCTGTGATGACGATTGGTAAGCAGCTTATTGAGCCGCTGCAGTTGCATTTGGGGATGAATGACCAGCAAGCCACTGATCGCGCTATTGAGTTGCTTGAGATGGTAGGAATTTCAGAAGCAAGACAGCATCTAAAAGATTATCCACATCAATTTTCTGGTGGTATGCGCCAGCGCGTGATGATTGCCATGGCGCTATCCTGCAACCCCCAAATTTTGATCGCGGATGAACCCACAACTGCGTTGGATGTGACCATTCAGGCTCAGATTGTTGAGTTAGTCAAACGCTTGCGCGACGAATTAGGTATGACCATAGTATGGATCACGCATGACCTGGGCATTGTCGCCGGGTTAGCTAAGCGTGTGATTGTTATGTACGGGGGCTATATTATTGAAGAATCTGAAGTTAAAGAACTGTATGCCAAGCCTAGTCATCCATATACGCTTGGCCTGCTGGGCAGTTTGCCTCGCCTGGATGAAACCAAGCGCGAACGTCTTTTTTCGATCGAAGGAATGCCGCCCACTTTGTACAATAAACCTGAAGCCTGCCCGTTTGCACCACGCTGCCGTTGGAGTATGGAACGATGTTGGAGGGAAAACCCTGAACTTGAAGTCGTTGGACCTGATCATCGAGTGGCTTGTTTTGTTGATGTTAAAACCGGGAGGGCCCGCTAGTGGAAAATAATCAGGAAGTCCTGCTCCGGGTTGATAAACTTGTCAAGCATTTCCCCATTTACCGGGGTGTGTTTCAGCGCCAGGTTGGTGCAGTACACGCGGTGGATGGCGTCTCATTTGATGTATTTAAAGGTGAGACACTGGGTCTGGTGGGAGAATCTGGTTGTGGTAAATCCACCACCGGGCGTACCATATTACAGTTATATAAACCGACATCCGGGAGTGTGCATTTTGGCGGTGTCGATCTTGCCAAGTTGCATGGCGAAGAGTTGCGGCATATGCGCAAGAAGATCCAGATGATCTTCCAGGATCCATACGCCAGTCTGAACCCGCGCATGACAGTCGGCGAGATAATCGGTGAACCTCTGATGGTTCACAATGTTGCTACTCCGAAGGAAATTGAAAAACGGGTGGCTGAACTTTTGCAAAAAGTCAATCTGAACCCGGCTTTTGCGTCACGCTTCCCTCATGAATTTTCAGGTGGGCAGCGCCAGCGCATTGGTATCGCCCGCGCCCTTGCGCTGCAGCCTGATTTCATTGTCTGCGATGAACCCATCTCTGCCCTTGACGTTTCCATCCAGGCTCAGGTTGTTAACTTACTTGAAGAATTACAACAGCAGTTTGGGCTCACTTATTTGTTCATTGCGCATGATCTCTCGATGGTCAAACACATCAGTGATCGTGTGGCTGTGATGTATCTTGGTATTATCGTGGAATTGGCTGATCGGGCCACGTTATATAAAAACCCGCTGCATCCATATTCCCAGGCTTTGCTTTCGGCTGTGCCGATCCCCGATCCTTTGCTGGAAGAAAAACGTCAGCGCACGATCCTGGAAGGTGATGTACCCTCACCGGTCAACCCACCATCCGGCTGCCGTTTCCGCACCCGTTGCCCGATCTCACAAAAAGGCCTGTGTGAAGTGGAACAGCCTGCTTTCCGCGAGGTAAATCCGGGTCACTTCGTGGCCTGTCATTTGGTTAAATAGCCAAAAAAGGAGGTGGTTCCATCCAAGGACGTTTTATTTATGTATGAATCTGTCGATCAACCGTTTCCAATTTCTTAATCTTTGAGGAGAAGAAAAATGCGTAAATCGTTTATTGTTTTTAGCCTGCTCATCGTAGCAAGCATGATGTTGTCTGCCTGTGGTGGCGCAGCTGCCACTCCCCAGACTGTTGTTCAGACCGTGGTTGTCGCTGGCACCCCTCAGGTGATCGAAGTGACCCCCACCACTGCCCCTGTCACTGCCACAGAATTCAAGTCCAAGGACCCCTCGACTTTGAATCTTGCCGAATCGGATGTCAGCATTGACACTCTCGACCCGGCCCTGGCTTATGACACTGCCAGCGCTGAAATTATCCAGAACACCTACAATACCCTGGTGTTCTATGATGGCGAGGCTACCGATAAATTCGTACCCATGCTGGCTGAATCCTGGACTGCCTCACCCGATGGCAAGACCTGGGTCTTCACCATTCGCAAGGGTGTCAAGTTTCACAATGGCGACGAGCTGAAACCTAGTGACGTGGCTTATTCATTCCAGCGCGGCCTGCTGCAGGGCGGCACCTCCTCCCCGCAGTGGCTCTTAACCGAACCGTTCTTCGGCGTTGGCGTGGATGATATCTCCGTGGTTGTCGATCCTAACGGCTCGCTGTATGATGATCGCGAAGCTCTCTCCAAGTTTGATGCAGCCGCTGTCAAGGGCGCTTGCGAAAAAACCCAGTCTCTGATTGTGGCTGACGATGCCGCCGGCACTGTTACCATGACCCTGGCTCAGCCTTGGGGCCCGTTCCTGGCCACCATTGCTCAGACCTGGGGTTCTGTCATGGATAAGAAATGGGTTGCCGAAAATAAGGGTTGGGATGGATCCTGCGATACCTGGCAGAATTACTACGGTATGGCTTCCGCCGACGATCCTTTCTCCACCATCGAAAATGGTACCGGCCCCTTCAAGCTTGAGAGCCTGAAGCAGGGTGAAGAATATATCCTGGCCCGCAATGACGATTACTATGGTGGACCTGCCAAGCTTTCCCGTATCGTTGCCAAGGCTGTTCCCGAATGGGGCACACGCTTTGCCATGATGCAGGCTGGTGATGCTGACTGGGCTTTGGTTCAGGTTGCTAACCGCTCCCAGATGGATGCCCTCGTTGGCGAGAAGTGCGTTTATGACGCTGCTACCAATGCTTACAAAGCCTGTGAAGTCACCGATGCCAACCAGCCCTTCCGTGTTCGCCTGGGCCGCCCTGGTATCTCCATGGATGTTGTTCTAACAAACTGGAATATCGCCACCGATCCCAAGAGCCCGAACCCCTACATCGGTTCCGGCAAGCTGGATGGGAATGGTATCCCGGCCGATTTCTTCTCCGATCTCCATGTCCGCAAGGCCTTTGCCTACTGCTTTGATTGGGACACTTTGATCAATGACGTCTTCAAGGGCGAAGCTGTGCAGTCCTTCCAGTTGACCCTGCCCGGCATGCCTGGTTACTTCCCGGATACCCCTCACTACACCATGGATCTGGCTAAGTGCGAAGAAGAATTCAAGGCTTCTACGCTTAAGTCCGAAGATGGCAAGTCCCTATGGGATACCGGTTTCCGCATTCAGATGGCCTATAATCAGGGCAACCAGACCCGCCAGACCATTGCTGAAATCCTGGCTGGCAACCTGTCCCAGGTTAATGATAAGTTCCTGATCGAAACCCTTGGTCTGCCGTGGGCCGCTTACCTGCGCGCCCAGCGCGCCAAACTGCTGCCGCTCATGACCGGTGGTTGGTTGGAAGATATTCATGACCCGCACAACTGGTACCAGCCCTACACCACCGGTACCTATGGCGGACGCCAGGCTCTTCCCAAGGAAATCAAGGCTCAGTTCAAAGACATCCTCGACCGTGGTGTGGCTGAACTCGATCCTGCCAAGCGCGCCGAAATTTACAAGGAAGCTAACACGCTTTATTATGAACAGGCTGTGGGTATCCCGCTTGAGGTTGCCACCAGCCATGCATTCACCCAGCGCTGGGTACAAGGTATGGTTACCAACCCGATCTTCCCGGGCTTCTATTACTACACAATGTACAAAGATTAATTGTAAGTTTAATGTTTTGGGGGCCTGGCAACAGGCCCCCATTTCCCTCTATTTTGTCCTGCGCAGTGCAGGTGAATGATCGTCTGCGCTGCGGATGACAAAATAAAAAATTTGTTGAGGAAAATCGATGACAACGTTTATTATTCGTCGTTTATTGCTGGTACCCGTTTTATTGTTCGGTGTAACCATGCTGATCTTCTTGATGTTGCAATTACTTTCCCCAGTGGAAAGATCAGCTCTGTATGTGCGCGACTTTCCCAAAAATGAAAAGGCAATTGAGGGTATTATCAAGCGCTATGGGTTGGACAAGCCATTCTACGAGCAGTATTGGCGCTGGTTAGTTGGCGTGGTTGACCCGATGACCCATGAACGCAGTGGTGGTATCGTTTTTGGTGACTTAGGTTATTCCCGCACTTCATCTCAACCGGTCAGCGAGCTGATCAAGAATCGTTTCCCTAATACCCTGGACTTGACCATCTGGACTATTGCGCCCATGATCCTGGTAGGTATCTGGTTGGGGGTCCAGTCTGCTATACACCACAACGGTTTTATCGACCAGGCTGCACGCATGTTCAGCATTATCGGTACTTCCTTTCCGACATTTGTGTTCGGGTTGATGGTATTGATGCTTTTTTATGCCAATCTGCACTGGTTATCGCCAGGCCGCCTCAGTGATGATCTTATGCGCCAGGTATCCCTGAGCTCATTCCATCGTTATACTTCCCTGATCACCTTCGATGCAATTCTGAACGGCCGCTTTGATATCTTTCTGGATGCGATAAAACATATGATCCTGCCCATCTTGACTTTGTCTTATATCAACTGGGCAACCTTCCTGCGGGTGACGCGCTCTTCTATGCTCGAGACTTTGCGCATGGAATATGTCACTACAGCGCGGGCTAAAGGACTGGCTGAAAGGGATGTGATCTATAAACATGCCCAGCCAAACGCCATGATCCCGGTTGTGACACTGGCAGGCTTTTCAATCGTTGGTTTGTTGGCTGGTGTGACTATCACGGAAACAGTCTTTAATTACCCAGGCATAGGTTCGGCAGCGGCGCGCGCCGCGGTTAGCCTGGATGTGGTTACTGTGTTGGGATTTGCCATTTTTGTTGGCTTTATCTTGATCGTGGCCAATCTGGTGGTGGATATATTGTACGCAGTCGTTGATCCGCGCGTGCGGCTTTCCTAGGAGATTGGATATGACAGAACATATTCCTACTGGTGATAACAGCCTTCTCGCGGCTACATTTACAACACGCAAAATTGGCTGGTTTGAACGATTTGTTGGCCCTGAAAACTACCGTATTCTGATGGGGTTGTTGAAAACTCCAGCATCCATCATTGGTTTGACCCTGATATCCTTTTTTATCCTGGTTGCGCTGGCTGCCCCGTTGATCGCCCCACCACGCAAAGGGGCTGACCCGTATTCCGTCCCACGCGATGGCTTTACCTCAGATCCCCAACCCATGGGTTCGGCTTGGAAGCGCAACGTTCCACCCATCCCGTTCTGGTATAAAGCGGTCACGGGCAATGACAAATGGGTGCATCTTTGGGGTACTTCCGAAGGGCAGTATGATATTTTCTATTACTGTATCTGGGGAACGCGAACCGCATTTTATACTGGTCTGCTTGTGACGATTGCCACTTTGTTGATTGGTGTAATTTATGGTTCGGTTTCGGCTTATTATGGCGGCATTGTTGATAATATCATGATGCGCGTTGTAGATATTCTGATGATCCTTCCCAGCCTGTTGGCGGCACTTATTCTGGCAGCAGTGCTAACTCCTCGTATTGGAAAAAGCCTTATTCCTGTGATGACTGCCTTGATCGCCTTTGGTTGGATGGGGTATTCGCGTATTATCCGCGGGGATATTCTCTCGGTAAAGGAACGAGACTATATCATGGCTGCCAAGGTAGTGGGCGTCAAGGATAGCCGCATCCTCTTCCGGCATATCATCCCGAATGCAATTTTCCCCACCCTGGTGCTGGCTTCGTTGGCCATCGGGGATGTGGTTTTGAGTTTCGCAGCGCTTTCCTTCCTGGGTATCGGTACAGAAGTGGGTTACGCAGACTGGGGCCAGGTGCTTTCGTTTGCGCGCAACTGGATCACCAGCTTGAATGTTTACTGGTACATCGTTGTGTGGCCAGGTGTCACCCTGGTGTTGTTTGTCATGGGTTGGAACCTGGTTGGCGATGCATTGCGCGATGTGCTTGATCCGCGAATGCGTGGGCGCAGCTAACTTTCATTTTTGTGGCTTTTTTCCTGGTCCATCTGTAGAATTACCTTCCCCTCGGGTTGGATTTGCTTATCTGGCAGCCTCCCAAGGGGAATTCGTTTCTGCCTCGGACGACCCTATTATTATCCTCAAAAACATGGATAATTCTTGTAGAGAAAATGGTCAATTAACTCCTTTTCTCCTGGGTCTAAAATGTAAATGTCTATGTAGCGTTAACATGACCGCAGCCACCAATGAACGTGTTAGAATCGTTCTGTTTAGCGAAGTTAAAAGGTAATTACTCACAGGGTGCCTACCTTAATGAGGAATTGTCCGTTAAAAAGGAAAAAGAGTTTATTTCTGTGGAGATTTGAGCGTGCTTTCCGCTCAAATCTCCACCTGCGGGTAATACCAATGCGGAACGATTGGCTATC
>Ga0172367_10003724_pt1 | contig 19470 bp, 11 predicted proteins | sample Lak10m_FD_114542 | JGI IMG/M metagenome (GOLD analysis project Ga0172367, IMG submission 114542) | Freshwater microbial communities from Kabuno Bay, South-Kivu, Congo - kab_022012_10m | ecosystem: Environmental > Aquatic > Freshwater > Lake | place: Democratic Republic of the Congo: South-Kivu...
AAAATCATCTCCTGTATTCAAAGCGAAATATCCTGAACCAGGATTTATTGTTGTATCTGTCTGACCAGTAAATCTCCACTGAGCTAAGTTACCCTCAAGTCCTGAAGTGCCTGATGAACCACTTGAGCCAGACGTTCCACTTGAGCCTGATGAACCAGATGTTCCTGAACTACCTGAAGTGCCTGATGAACCTGAACTACCTGAAGTGCCAGATGTTCCTGATGAACCTGAACTACCTGAAGTGCCAGATGTTCCTGAAGAACCTGAAGTGCCTGATGAACCACTCGTACCAGAAGTTCCCCCTGTGATACTAGCAGTCAAGGCAGAAAACGCAATTTGCCCTGAGGTTCCTGATGTTCCCCCAGTATAGTCTGTTACTATATATAATACATCAGCGGGGGATGCTGATAATACTATCGGTAAATCCGTAATTCTTGTTGTTGCCATAACTTATAAATATTTTATTTTTTCTATTTCTTTTTTTTATTTTTAACAGTTCGAACATATATACCCAATTACAAAACCATCCGTTCCGATTTGCCACATTTCACATCCTCCGATATCATTTGTATACCACAAATTATTTCCATTGAATGGGTTTGTTAAACCATTATCTGTATAGAAACTGACCGCTGTTGTCCAAGTTGGTGATGCAGAATAAAGTGTTTGTGTAAGTGAATAGGAACCTGACGCACAAACACTATCACCTGACGATACCAAATAGCTTGTATAAGGTTGTTGAAGTATTAATGGATTTCCATCCTGAGTAATCAATTGATTTCCCTCTTGGTCTAAAATTTGAATTTCAAAAACTTGTTGTGTTGGCGTTGGTGTAGGAGTTAGTGTGCTAGTTGGGGTTTCAGTTTGAGTTGGAGTAAATGTAGGAGTTGGTGTTTCAGTCGCAGTTGGAGTTGCGTCAGGAGTTGCTGTTTGCGTTGGTGTGTTAGTCGGCGTTTCAGTGACCGTAGCGGTTGGTGTTTGGGTAGGTTGAGGCGTTGGTGTTGGTGTCACATCAAACTCAGAGTTTGTGTTAACCACAAAGGCAGTTGTTGGAGAACCCGTAAATGACAAGCTCACTCCTGAATATGAAGAAGTGTCATCTAAATTATTATAATCGTCAGCAATTACGTAATTACTATATCCTACAGTCTCTCCTGAAAGGATAGTAACTGAACCACTGAACGATATCGGACTACCACTTAAAACACCCAAAGTATTTACGAAATCTATTTGAGTATCAACATCTAAAATAGCGTTTGCAGTAGCAGTATAAAGAACTTGAATTGAACCTGGTGAGAACGAACCCATTAATGAGATTGTAATTGTTCCCTCTGTCGGAGTTGGTGTTGGTGTTGTGGTTTGTGTTGGTGTATTGGTTGGAGTTTCAGAAGCGGTAGGAGTCGGTGTTTCAGTTGCAGTTGGAGTTGCGCCAGGAGTTGCTGTTTGCGTTGGTGTATGAGTTGGTGTTGCAGTATTTGAAGGAGTATTTGTGGGTGTTGACGTAAACGTTGGAGTTTGTGTGTTTGTTGGTGTTGGAGTTGGTGTAGGAGTGACACATGGGCCCAATTGAACTACCACACCGTTCAACATTTCTGTTCTTGTCTGTGCAGAATATACGGGTGTTGAACCTGTCGTATCTACGTAAACATCAAACGGACCTATAGCATTAGTGTTAGGAGTAATTCTAACTATATAATTGTTACAGGTATCTGCTGAAATTTGTTGTTCTATTAAATTATTACAACCTGGCGCGGTGTTGACTACTATGACGGACTGAAGCGGCATTAATTTGCTTTACTAAATAAATACCCACTTTACTATGTTTTTATTTTGTGAAATTAAAAAAAACATTACTCAGGCAAAACAAGACATCCTGCTATTGTACAAACAGATTCTTGAATTGAAATGTTAACGACACAATCCACCAAACTGACAGTAATATTGAATGCACAACCGAAAGTACAATCCAAAATTTTGAAAATTTGGCAACCTGCAGAATCTTCCAAAATCAACATAATTTGTGGAGCGGTTTCGAAAATTGCAGGGATTACAGAATTATAAGCAATTTCAGGAGGGACGGGTCCCGAACTAATAACACCCAATAAAGATTTGTTATTTCCATAAACATCCGCTATGTAAACTGATACGGGATATGAAGCCCCTGAAATAAAATCTAATCTTACTTGTACCATTATGTTAAACACATTATATCATAAACTATTACTAGTTCAACTTTTATTTCTTGTCCCTGTAAAGAATTGTTAGATGTACTTGTCTGAATTGTAATTTGATTATTCAATTGGTCTATTGTTACGTTACCGATTCCAGGTATAGACAATAACAAACTCTGTATAGTGTTGTACCAAAGATTATCCGATGGTGCATTAGTAAGTGAAGTAGAAGTATAAAATGATTGTGAGGCAATAGTGCCTTGTGGTACTACTGAAACTTTCGCAGTAAAGTCCGCATTTATCATTTTACAATTTGTGTTTCCCGAAGTAATGTCTCGGAAACCCTCATTTAACATTTGTATAAGTCCAAACTTTGACGGTGATTGAATATTGAAAATTTCTTCTCCCATCACGTATGTCTGATAGGAAACGTAATTTGAATCGCAGGTGATTGTAGTTTTTCTTGATAATGAGCATCCCGCATCATCAACGACATCTAAACTATAAGTTCCTGCGGTTAAACCTGAAACTGTAATTTGTTGTGGATTACCCGAAACATTGTCGGACCAGTTGAAAGTATATGGTGGTGTACCCGAAGTTATAAATGAAGTTATCGAACCATTATTACCCGCCCCACATGAAATTGTATACAGTGAAAAATTTAACTGAGGGCTAAAATCAACATAAACTTGGGTCGTTTGTACACAACCATCAGCATCGGTAACCGTTATTGTATGTTGTCCTGATGTTACATTCGAAAATGTCACAGCCGAAAGAGCTGTATCTATAACGTTTGAAAGTCCGTCGAGGGAATAATCCAACGGAGATGTGAAACCACTTGAACAAGTAACAGTTATTTGTCCGTTATTTTGATTACAGGTCGTTCCAACTGTGGAAGTTGATATTGTATACTTATTTGAGGCTAAAATTGTTATTTCTTGAACATAACTACAACTCAAACTATCTTGAACTGTAACAAGGTATGTTCCTGCATTCAGATTGTTGAATAGATAAGAGGTTTGGCTATTGGTAACGTTAACAACATTAGCGTCGGGATATACTAATGTATAGGTTATTGGTACATTACCACCTATAACGTTGATGATAATCTGTCCATTATTAGAGGAACAATATGAGCTTTGACCTATTACTTCCACGTCTGTAATTCCTTGAGGCACTTCTAATGTTGTCCCTACATTTATTGAACATAATCCTGCATCAGTGACTAAAAAATTATATTGACCCGCAGCTAATCCTGAAAGAGTATAGGTTTGCGAATAAGAAATTGAAACTGCTCCTGTTGAGGCAGAATAATAATATGGTGCGGTGCCTCCTGTGATTGTCAAATTAATTACACCATCACTTGAAAAACACGTTGGTGGTGTTGCTGTGAATATTCCAAAACCTAAAGGAGTAACATTAACAATTTGTGCCGTCTTTGTTACTGAACATCCCTTACTATCCGTTACTTGAACTGAATATTGACCAGCGGTTAGTCCAGTTATAGTACTACCTGTCTGACCATCAGTCCAATAATATGTGTATGGTGCCGTGCCTGTTTGACCTGTCACAAATATTTTACCTATTGGATTCCCTCCGCAAGCGGAGTTCGGAACTACATAAAGACCACAATCAAATACACCTGAAGGTTCGATTATAAAGTTTTGACTTTTTCCAGTACAACCGCCTGGGTCTTGGGCTATGAGATAATATGTGTCAGCACTCAAACTATTGAAAACAGCTTGATTAGTAAAAGTTGATGCTGAAGTTATATAAGAATCCGTTGAAGTATAAAGATAAAAATTAGTGGTTGAAAAATACGATGAGGATGTACCTGTGACCGCACCATTAGTGAAATTACATGTTGTGGGTGCAACTCCTGATATAGAAACACAAATACCACTTGAAATAGGTATGTTTACAAAAATCTCTTCGTTGACAGGTAGGGTACTGTCGTTGATTCTAAGAGAATATGTCCCATATGATAAATTAGTTCTTGTAGATTCTAAAATTAAAGCATCTTCGCCCAAATATGGTGTAACCCATTCAACGGTATAGGGTGGCGTTGCACCATTTGGTATAACCCTAGCCGCACCAAGTTGACCCGTTGTACAATTACCCGTAACACTTATGTTAGCAAAGATTGGCATTGTTATTGATTACAATTTATACTTATGTTTATTCCAACTTTAAGTGAGACCAAACTTACAATGTCAAATGGTGAGCAAGTCATACTATTGATTGTCAAAAAATTACCGTTTAAAAAATAATTGTAACTATAATCATAAAGATTTGGTAAATTATTTATCAGATTGGTTCTCCATAATGAATTGGTTGGTACGTCATTGATACCAAAACCATTATAAAACTGTTGATTAATAACTACATCGTTTCCTATATTCAAATTAATAAACCACTTAGTTCCAACTGATGATTGAACACAATCATTAAGTGTTAAACCACTTGAGGCTAACATTGTGTTTAATCTATTCATCAAAATACTACTGAAATTGTTTACATTTATATCCCCATTCAACCAAGGATAGATATAAAAATCGGTAAACTGATTCGAACATGAAAAATCAAATATATTTGATATAATATAACAAGGGTCAACAGGCACGGGAACAAACTGACATCCTCTTTGTCTTCTATATACAAACTTTTGTTTTTGAAATATTGAGTTTTCAAATCTTGTTCCGCCATTCCAAATTGTTGTAGCGGGTATCATTTGGTCAACAAGCTTTTGCCAATAAGGCCCAATACCGTTTATATAATCTATTAATTTTTGATATGTATATTGGTTGTTAGGGATACCAACAGTTGCCTCAGATTCGATGTACTTCCACCAAATAGATTGAAGAGTAGGATAACCACCCGTTTTACCATCTGTAATGAATTGACGATTTCTTACATTAATCATGTTCTCCCAAAATGTTTGTGAAAACTCGAAAAATGTTTTTTTCTTTGGTTCAGGATTCACGTAAGTCCAATCTACTCCACCAGGCACAGGATAACCTACAGTCAATCCCGATTCAGGAATTGGGTAATCATTTTTAACTGACGAATCCCAAACATCATATACCAAACCTTGTGCAGGGTTCAAGAACAAATCCATATTCTTGACATTCAGAACTAATTTCTCGTTATCCACAAAATAATAAGCGTTATAATCTCCTTGTGTTGACACTCTTATCTTGTTATCGTCTGCCAACCATGACTTATTGTTATCAACAACTTTCCTAAGTTTGAAACCCTCAGTCATATATGGGAAATCTCTATACCTATTAAGATAAATCTGACCATAACTGAAAGGTTGTAAGGCTGTTTGTATGTCAAAGTTTTGACCTGTGTATTGGAGGTTTGTAACTGTGACTTGGTCAGGACTCCTGTGTTGTGGTGTCACCTCATACCAACCAGCACCAACTTGGAAAAAATAAGTTTCAGTATTTCTTGGTGCGTTAGGGTATCCTTCAGCGTCTATTGGATAGTCATCCAATCTAATTGTTACATCGGTAAATGTATTTGTGGAAGTAAATCCTGAATAGGTTTTACCTTTTATTTTATAAGTGTTACCAATTTGGAATGATGGTGAGTTTTGAACATAGGTGCCACCTGATATTTGCGCCCATTGAGTAAAAAATTGGTCCGTGTTAATTTTCTGGTCAGCTAAATAAATGTGTTCGTTATATTCTATAAGTGATTCAGGAGCACCAATTAATCTCATTATAAACTCTACGGACCTTCTTGTTCCTTTTGATTTAAAAAGATACGCAGCATTCAAAATTAAATTTCTGTAAAAAGCGTAGTTTAATTCTGTTGGGGTAAGTGCCCTAGCGTATCCGGGGTATGTTGGTGTTGATGTATTTCCAAAAATAGATGTAAGAAAATCTTCGTTCGTAATTGGTGAAAAATTAGAAGACCAACCCAACGTTCTTGCTAAGTTTACTAGAAGTTGAGATGGGATATCATTACTCGGATTATAGTTTACCGAGTTCATAAAGGCTAAAGCGTCTATAAATTGTTTTACTTGGTCAAAACTTCTTCCATAGATTTGAAAAATCTTTTCAACTTTCTGTCCCAAAGTATCAAACTCTTTCAAAGCATCAGTAACTAAAAATCTTGAAATTAAATTTGATTTGAACGAATCCAAGTTTTCTGCAATCAGTTGAAGTTGAGATAAATAATTATCAAAATTGTTGGACCTTATGTCTAAGTTCCAAACACCGTCTTTCGGCCAAGTAACTTGTTGATATGAGGTGTAAAACTGACCCTCCTCGTTCTGTTCAGGTACTTGGAAAAATGCGGTGTACTCTGGTCTTATTAATCTATTGAGTAAAAACTTTTCAACTTCATCAAAGTTTTCATTGAATACTTTGTCTGTTACCAAATCATTCAATCTTATTTGATATTGTTCTGTGATTGTTGATGCGGTAGTCCCGAAAGGTGCTCCTGAAACTATAAACTCTACGTATCCACTTGAAAGAGTTTGTGACGGTGTGAAAGCAACAACTTTAAAAATGTTATCATTAATTGAAACACAATAATCAAGATAGGTGTTGTATAGATTTCTATATTGTGAAACCTCAATTTCTCTTACGGAAAGGTTTGTAGTAGCACTAATGGAATAATCAATATCGAACGGGTTGTTAATCCTATCGACATCAACCGTAAAGTATGTTGTGTCTTGCACTGAGTCGTAAAGTATGTTTTCAGCGGTATATCCCGTCAAAAAGTTCAAGTTTAGAAACAATATATCTAAAGCCGCAGGAAATTGATTGATAATATGGGTAACTGATACCTGAAACCTTTTCGCTAAAGAGCCATACATCGAAAAGTTCAATACTTGTGAAACATCATAGTTCGGATAAACTCTGAACTGAGTTGCCATAATCTTCCTACTCATGAACAGGTCATCAATATCCATCATCTCCAAACTCATAGGTTCAGAGAATGCCCCAACATTAAAGAATCGATTTACTTTCTCCGTTACACCCGTAGTAAACTCGAAATTACCCTGCGTAAGTCCACCCCCTTCGACAGTTTGCAAACCTACAATATTGTCGGAGAATGTACCCGCCCCACTACCTGGTCTTGGCGGATAAAAAAATTTAGTTTTTTTTATCGTTGTCGCCATTAAGTTGAGATGTTTGTAAAGTTCTTACTAAAATCAATATTTGTACCTCTATCTTGTCTAACCTCATACAACAATGCGTTGAATTGGTCTCTAATTTCATATAAGTTGTATTGTCTATATATGTTATTTTCAGAGTCGTAGATTGTATAGATACCGTCATCAATAGATTTAGTCTGATTGCCGTAAAGAGCAATAGCAAGAGATGAGATGTCATATTCAACCATGTTTATTTCAACAGTGACCGGATTGAAGTAGGTATTACTTATAATAATATCTTGGTCAGGTTGTCCAATAAAGGGCGTAGCGTTAGGTTTGTTAGTTGGTGATGATGATGGTGATAATGTACAAAACAAAAGATTTGCAATTCCATCAACATATCTGTATCTGATAGCTTTTTGAGTAGTGTTCACTTGATTCACAACAACTGGTTCACAAAAGAAACAGGAGGTAATCATTCTGAAGAAGTTTGGTATCTTGGTTCCGTCAGGATTCAAATATTCAATTCTGAAACCTACCAATCCTTGAGGTACAAACTTATTTAGATACTGTGGTGGTACACTTGCCAAGTCAATTATAATTCCTTTGACGTTGGGTAATGCACTTAAAACACCACAATCTGTTATCGTGGTTCTTATTTGTGCAGGTCTGATGTATAATGTGTAGATACCGAGGGCGTTGAATTGTTCGGCGGGTAAAGTTAAGTTGTATAGTCCTCCGAGAATCTCATTAGGGTCTCCACCTGTCGAACTGTTGTTGAAATAAGGTCTAAGTAATGTTTTTGCATCCAAGGTAGTCAATACAAACTCATTTGTTGCATCTCTTGATGGTGTATAATTCATTATAATCTCCACGTCCTCAGGAGACACATCACTTGGTCTTATTGTACCATATGAACCAATTGCCATTTTCTTTTATTTTATAAATAGTTTTATTTGATTTTTCACACTTCTCCATTTGTTTTATTGACCACGTTGAAAAATCCATATCCGTAGTTTATTAAATCACCTAAATTGTTAACTTCTCCAAGTCTTTGTACTCTTTCGTAAGCGCTATTCTTACCTCTTTCGACAAACACATTTGTTTGAATATTTGGTTGGTCTACAACCTTAATTAAAACTTCTTCTTTTGTTATCGGTACCGCAGTCAAGTTAGATGGTGTCAAACCTGATGACTCCTCAAAAAATATTGTAGTACCATCTTGATAATCATAATAGTTTACATCTTGAATAGTGTAAGCAGTAAAAACATTGAACTCAGTATTTGTGACCGCACCCCATATCTGTCCGTTCGAAATGATAGGAACTCCGAGTTGATACTTTTCATTGAACAACGGGGCGGTCAAGGGAACTGTTCCATATATTTGTAACTCAGTTATTCTAGACTTAGTAAGACCAGATATTGTGAAAGGAACCGCTACGTAATTGTTCGAGGTTTGGGCAGAAACAATATTCACCGCATCACCTGAGAATATATAATCATATGATATCGGTGTTTTTAACCAATTTCCATCTAGTGTAGTGAAAAATATTTTTCCTTTTGGATTCGGAATCGGCACATCCACATAAGGTGTATGTATTGTTTTTTCAACTCTTGTTACACCCCAAGGATTTCTTTGTTCCATCACAATTGTATATTCTTTAATTGCCGTTGGGTAAGTATGATTTATAGAGTTTGGTGCATAGTTCGTAATTGTCTGTTTCGGTGTACCATCACCCCAATCAACAGTATATGAGGACAAATCCAAAAACTTTTGAAACTCATCTGATGTATTATAAACATACCATTTGTAAGGTTCTTGAGTTGTAGATGAAAATATGAAATTAGCAACAACATTTTTTTGCAAAACAAATCCGTCGAATTGTGAATAATATCCCTCATCTATGGTTGTCTGATTCAAAAGAACGTTTACCGTCAACCCTGTGAATAGAGATGTATATCTTGGTCCCGATGTCACCATTTGAGACATCCCCGAGTATACTCCAAATGTCTGTCCACTTACGGTGACTTTCGCAAGGTCCGAGATTACTGTCTCAGGAGACACAATAAATCTATAATAATCTTGATTCATTATGGGTTAACATATTCAAACCATTTTATGGGAATGTTTGTCCCGAGTCTTTGTCCTGTAGTATTCGAAACTACGTAAGTTTGTTTCTCATAATCCAAATCCACTTGGTAATAAAAATATTTTGTGCTGTCGAAACTAAAAGGGTTAGTCAAATAGGCTTGAGGTCCGTTAGTTCTATCTACTTGTCTATTTGTGCTTCCTGTCATCATTTTGATAAATTGACCTGTTTTAGCATCGAAAAACTTTGCGGTCATGTAGAATCTTTTGATATCCAAGAAGTTCCTTTTTTTCAACCAATAAATAAAAAACCCTTCACTATCACCTACGTAGTCTAAAACAAACTTTGGTTTGTTGATTTGGACAGGTGTGCGGTTCATAACAACGTCCATTTTTGTTCCTTGTTGTGTTGGGATAATAATGGTTATGTAGTTGATTTGTTTTTTCTCATCTACAGAATCATATAAATCCAACTTGAAAAACGAGTTTGAGAAACTATTTACATAATAAAAAACTTCTTGCGATGTAAATCCTTGATTAAGATAATCGATTTTCCAATTACTGATTTGATTCAACGGTCCTCCGGAATAGAAATAAAACTCATAATTGATAAATGTGTCGTTTGTTGTACCTGTTGCTGGTTCATGTGCAAATCTTGAAACTTCGAAGTCCCTTCCTACACCAATTACTTGGTTAATCATATCTTCTTCGTAAGCATCTATCGCATCATCTAAACCGATATAGTCCCAATTCAATTGAACGGGTAATACAATCTCTTTGTCCACGAGACCTGTTTGTAATATTTCAAATTTATTCACATCCATCGATTAGTGGTTTTACAACAAAGTCATATCCTGTTCTATAATTAGCCCCTTCAGGTATTAATCTGAAGGTCACTTCGGTATAGGGATAATGTGCAGAGTTTAGATATGGATAATCTACACCAAACCCTTGCTCATCTATAAATCCATAAGTGTATATATCTCTCCATAAAAATTGGGCTTCAGCGTTTGAGTAGTAAGCGTAAGAAGGTATCCCCTCAACCATGTTCAAGGCGGCATTTTCAATATAATTGGAAAACACTCTTATTGTCATCTTATTATGAGGAACATAATAGAAACCAGGGGCGTTAGGGTCAGATGTATTCGTGGTTTGGAAGACATTTTGATTATATTTCAACTTTTGATAATAAGTTGAAACGACACGCTCAAGTTGTTCCGAATCGTTCCATTCACAAAAGTCTCCATCAATCATGTCTCCTCTATTCAAATCAAGATTATAATAGAAGGTTTTAGTGGCACCATTTGTTTTTGTATAAGCACTAGTAGGAATCGAGGTATTTGACTCAACGTTATTTTGTGACCACCAACTATTAGTCGGATTTGTTATATTAAATTCCCAACCTTGTTTTAATCCAATCTGATTTGTTGGGTTATTAAAATATCCTGTGAATCCTTTGTTTATTATTGAAAGATATAATTCTGATATCGGTCTTTTCTGATTGTCTTTCAATCCTAAAAGATTCAAATCGTATCCCACAGTAAAATTATAGGCATTACTACTTGTTTTTTGGGATATTCGAGTAACATTATCAGGTGTAATAGAACTATATTCTAATTTCTTTTCTTCCGAAAAAATGTTTTTTTCAAATCCGGCTTTAGACACAATCATATCTTCAATATTTGTGAGAACTTTGTGTCTTCTCACATAATATTTGGATTTAGTTTCTTCAATATTATCAGGGTTGATTACCCTCATGAAAGTCCCTGTAGTTCCGTTTGCAAATGTTGTACCCGTATATCCCAAATTGAATAAATTGAAGACATATTGTTCACTATCGAATTGTCCATTACCTAACGAGTATACCAAGAAAATATTTTTATTCTCATACGAAATCGAAAGTTCAACATATTCTCCTGGTGTTAATCCGTGACTAGCAACACAGCTAAACTGAACAATTGGACTCCCCTCTTCCAATGTATTTGTTATCGAAAAAGGAATTCCGTTTTTAGCCACCCAATTTAAAGTACCAAAACTTGGAGATGTATAGAAAAGTTTCTTCTCATAATCATTTTCAGCTGCGTATGTCATATAATACATCCAATTGTAGGTGTACGCACTTTTGGCTTTGTATGTAAAATGCCCATCAGGGATATTTGGCCTAAAAATATCAAACTCATAGTACTGAGGAAATCCTTTCCATATACCACTGATTTGTGATTCTTCAGGATTTACATAATACAACCAGTTTTTAAATGGGTTATAGGTGGTAGTGCCTGTATAAGAATTCGTATAAAGATATTTGACTTTGAATGTAGGTCTAAATATGGGTGAGCCTTGTCTTTCATTTTCGAAAACCTGAGCTAAACTCACAGTAGAACTTCTGTCATATTCTACAAGTTGTTGACTTGTTTCATCTAAATTGACTTCAATTTGTTGGTCAACAGATGGTGCCGCCGCATATCTTAAAGAACTCGGTATGATTGTAAACTTATTCAAGTATCGAATATTTTTGTTTAAATTTATCTATAACACTTTTTCCTTTGATGAGACCAAAATAGAATTGGAAAGGTGCTCCAACTATAAAATTATTACTTGTGGCACCAACAGTAGAATAGTTACCATTTATGTCCACACTGAATATGTACCCTCTCGCCCACTGTTCATTAACTGAGGTGTTGGAGTTTCTGAAATAATTTGGTTGTGTTAAGCTCAACCTATCCAAAGACTGATATGGTTTATTCTGAACAATATCAGCAGGTCCTGTAGACCAATTATTAAATTGTCCACCAAATATAGTTGTGGTGTTTGCTAGTTTCCATCTATATAAAGGAACTACTTGTGACTTTATACCATAGGTAAATGGAGCTGCGGATGATTGTGGATTAGCCCTAAAATCAATTCTACCTGGTGTCAAATAATCTTTGAATTGTAAGTCCTCAGTAGTCGATGAATACCAAATTGCCATGACTGGGTTAGATGGTGTTCCCAATATATTTGTAGGGTTCAAAGGATTACCCGCAACACTTTCGTAATATTCAGGGGAATATTTTATCAATCCCATTTCAGAGTTTATCGACAACATTTGCGCTAAATCACCATCAACTCTTCTAGCGGTTCCGTCTCTTGAAAATAATTGATTGATTGAATTATCCCCAAGGGAAAGTATTCTTCCTAAAACCGTTCCATCTGTTATTCTTGATATGACAAATAAGTTTACCAAATCAGAAGTATCTCCATAACTTGTTGATTCTAAAAGAGAGATTGTATATCCTCGTGTGTCGGGTTCTAAAAGTATTTCACCCCAAATAGTATCCTTCATTCCCAAATTCAAAATTGTTGTTGGGAACATAAGATTCAAAACGTTTACCGATGATGGTCCGCTTAATCTTCCAACAAATTTGGATTGTGCTGCGTTATAAGGTGAACTCCTATAATAGAAATTATTTGATTTTGTATCGAAGTATACCAATTCTTTTGCATAATTCACCTTTTTGATTTGGTTAAGTCGATTGTAAATTGTGTCAACTTGAATTGGAAACTGATAAAGAGACCCATTCATCCAATTATTCATAAATGATTGTGATAACACTCCCCTACACAAAGCATAAAAAAATCTAAATCTATATCCCCACTCTCCAAATGTTTTTATATCCTTAAATAAATCCAAAAGTGGCCTTCTCATAAAAAGATAACAACCTATTTCAACGTTATCAGTTTCAGTGCAGCTTTGATTTACTTGAAAACTAGTCCCAAAACCTTGATAACAATTCAGGGATACCATCGTTTGACAATTGAAACTTTCTAATACATTGATTGCACCTATTTCATCTTCTATGTCAGGTGGGACTTGTTGTGCCCCTGTCGTATATCCTGGTATTCCCTCAGGATTATCCAATTCAGGTATCGTATAGAAAGTAAAATTGTTATTTTGTTGTAGTAATGGAACGGCAGCTGAGTCCCAACTAATTGCATTCAATTGGTCAGATGAAGGTAATCTATCATTTCTGAATATATTATTTGTTTTGACACTAATTGACATCGGATTACCTGTAAACTGAGGGTATAATACAGGACTTTTATATGATATATTCACATCAGAATATTCGAACCAAAGACCCACATTAAGATTTAAATAAAAATAGCCTCCTCCCGACAAGTCTTCTGAAGTACTGTATTTGTCCGCATCTTCACCTCCCCCGAATTCAAAATTATTCCATGTTCTTGTAACACATGACCTTACACCATTCAATTGTGTAATTGTTACGTTTCCAGATGGATTATTTGCATCTCTGGCGCCGTAATAACCAACTGTAGAAGATGTGAACCCACTGAACTCTCCTGGTGTGAAAAAATATGAGGGATAGAAAGTATTGGATTGATTCATCACTTGAACCGAAGTAGTGTTCGAGTTCAATTTTTGAATTGGGATATTCAATCTTGTGGATGCGGTAAATGTAATGTCATTTTCAGTAAGACCTAATATTTTTCCGATTGAATATTGATTTGTAAATTTTGGAGAATATGGGTCAACTCCTCTTTGAAGAATTAGAATGTATTGTTCACTCATATTATCAAAAAATTCATAAGGGCTCCAAAACTCTTCAACAATTTTTTCATAACCAGGTAATGGGAAATTTCTATGTCTCATTAACATCAGTTTATGTGTTTTACTCAACACGTTCGGAAATGTTTGTGTAGTTCCAGAGTTCCATATTTTTGCAGCTTCTGACACTGTAATTGCAGTAACAACTTGAAAATATTCTCTGTCCATAGGATAAACCTGTCGATTTATAGTTGTACCTGTATTAAGGTTATAAACTACGGACGTATCTGATAATTGTGATGAAGCGTAATTTACTGTTATGGATTGTCCACCAGTAACCGAGGTTCCAGTTATACCTTGAAATATTCCATTCGCGGTCATTGCCGTGTATAAAAAGTTAATGTCTGTTGTGGTTATTGGGTCGACCGCTGTAAGTAAATCTCCTGGTTCATATAGTTGGTTTGACAAGACAGTGATTGTGTTATCGTAGTGGAATCTTCCGATATTGTCAGGTTGATTAAATGTAACTTTGATTTTATTAAGACCATCAAAATAGTAGTCTCTAGAGTTGTAAAGATTTATTCTTTCTCCTAAAGTAAGTCCGTCTGACCAAGCAAAGTATCTATTATTGTCTGAAGCCAATCTCTGCACACTTGATTTTGGGGTTTTGAAAAGACCAACATTTTCAACTTCGTCGGCATTTCCAGCCATCGCATCAATATAAAGTAATGATTGAGTCTGAACGTTTTCTTGTAAATTGCGAGCCCCCACGTAACTTTGAACATTACTGAAATAACTCGAAGGGTCTGAAACATAAGACAACACACCATTTGTTCCACCTAATAATGCCTTATCAAGTAATTCGCCGTCCCTACAAGTACAAGTTTCGCATTCCGGGTAAGTTATCATGGGAAGCCTGATTGTATATTGTTTTCTTGAACACTTAATTCGAAATACGTTACAGATAAACTTAAAAGGCCTAACGTTTATAATTGGAATCTTGATGCTACAAATTGCACATATAACCCCTATCACCAAAGCATATAATCCGATGATAATGTGTGCAATTATCAAAAGAGGTAACAATGTGAACTGAGTTATTGTAAATAAAATTGAAAATAAAAAAAATAGTAGGTCAAAATTTCTAAAGCCGTCGTTTACAGGAAACTTATTGATTGAATCCTCACAACTGTCGTCGTCTATTTCTTTAATACCTATGAATCTACCCCTAGCACCAACTTTCCATTGGTCGATGAATCCTGATACTGTATAAACTCTATTGAACTTGAACTCGTAAAATGTATCTTCACAATTGATAATTTCATCAAGTCTCTCGGTCTTTTGTTGGCCAACAAATCCATCAGTATAACCTGACCAAGCCAAACCAAAATAATAAGAACTTGCCAATTGTTTTTCCAAACTACTTGAACCACTATTATATGGGTCAGCAGCGGGACTAACCCATCCGTATTCTTTGACGTTAGGAACTATATAGATTGGTCTTCTAGTTTGAGCTGTAAGTGAAGTTGATTGTTGCCATTTTATTTTGAACCTATACTTGGCTTTAGTTGGTATTCCTATTGTTGGGTCATAAGAAATAACCCTTTCTCCAAATTGGTTAGTTGTCAAATACTCCAAATTCATGGGTAATTCTAATATCCAAGTTCCATCCCCATCAATTACATTTCCGTTTTGTTCCAATTGATGTTGTTCTATGACCGGGTTTCCATCTATATCTTGTACTATTGTCTGTCTGAGAGCAATAATTTGGCCGGGTCCTGTTTCGAGTTTACACAAGTTACCCATGTTATCTCTCGGTTTAGCATTTTTTCTTACTCTAAATTTGTTTGAGGTAGAGAAGACTGAACCCATAAAAATTGCAGTTGGTTGAATATCAATATCGGCTTCCTGTCTAAGGTCAAAATCAAGTCTATTGATTGCTATTGCACAGGTCGTAGGGTCTCCCCAAAGCGGAGAGATTTCTAAACTTTTATTTATTGTTATTAGTTGAGGTAAAGAATCCAAATCATTCGATGTAAGAAAAGTATTTCCAGCAACTTGAGCTTGTGTTGCTATACCCATCCTAATTAAATCTTGTGGTGTCAAAGAGAATTCTCCGATATCAGATAAGTCAACATCCATTACAACTCTCTGTATACCAAGAGGCACACCCATTATCATATAATCACCGCTCTCATTTGTCTTGGTTGTAAACTTGTAATACTTGTCGTAGATTTCAACCGCAGTTTTACCAGTTAATACATCATTTTTTGATGGAAAAGTACCCGTAGCAGCATGTTTTGAATATGATTTCTCATACGGTAAGAGATTATATCTAAATCCATCTTCGTTTTTATCTTCTGGAGATTTGTAAGGGTATATTGAAGTGACAACAGGATTCGACTCATCGACAGTTGTTATGGGTATGAAAATTGAAACTCTTGCATTAGGAATACCAAATCCATTGTTCGCGGTAACTCTTCCTACTATTACGCCATAATCCGCACAATTTCTATTATAGATGTCGGCTTGTTGTATTTTCAGCGAAAGTATTTCTAAAAACTCGAAATCCTGAGTTAGCTCTAAATTAATTGTTTGGCTTATACCAATCTCGGTTTTTATTCTGTATGAGTCACCCATCAAAAGACTTTATTCAATAAATAGTTTATGTGTATTTTTTTAAGTACACACACTATCTAATCATAAGACTCAGATTGAATAAATAAATTATGAGAATGTAATTGATTGGAAGTTTTTGACCGATACTTTGATATCCTTTTGTGGGAATCTGACTTGATATACTTGGTTAGGTTGAGCAAAAATTGTGTCGTCAACAGGTCCAATAATTTTGAGTTCAGGGTCAATATATTCCATCGAAGTTTCTGCGGATGAATATTGTCCACCGACTTTGTTTGTAACCTCAATATTTGCAACTGTCAAAATACCATTTTGATTTTGGATAATACTTCTCAACTCAGATAGATTTACGTTTTGACCAAGTTGTCTTACTTGTGGGTCAAAATATGCTGAGATTTTATCTACTACGTCAGCAATTACCTGTCCTGAGTTTTGTGCAGAATCTAAAACAACTTGAACATCAATACCCAAATCAATAACGTCGGCAGTGATTACTGATATGTAATCATTCATCATTCTATAGTTTGATAAATAGGTTGCAATATTTTGTCTCAAGGTGTTAGAAACAATCGGAGTCAACTTACCTGTTGTGTCGTAAGATAAAATCTGAATTACAATTTTGTTATCGTTCTCTGTAATTGAAACTTTAGCTGGAGCACCGAACTGAGGCGGCATGTTTCTTATCAGAGATTCATAATCTTGAACTGTCACCGCTCTTTTTTGAGCCGCAAAATTGAAAGAAACATAGTTTCTAATTTCCTCTAATGAAGGAACTCCCGCACCACCTATCGCAGCCGTAACGTTGTTACATCTCAGTGAGTTAACCACACTCGAGTTGGTGGCTTCAGAAGGGCCATTCACAAAGAATGATACCGTCCCAATTGAATTGATAACATTTGTACCTAAGTTGGTTGCTAATCCACCACCTATTCTATATTGAATGAAAATTGTAGAATTTGCCGTAAGTGTCGAACCAAGTGAAAAGTTATTGGAATACTTCTGAAGGTCTAAAGTTGTTCCTAAAGTTGTGAATTGGTTTAGAGCATCTTGGGCTGTATTTGTTCCTCCTCCGAAAGTTATTTTCTTGAACCCTTCAGGTGTATATTCTGTAATAAATCTATCTTGGGTCTGTATGTATCTTCCGACCTTTATACCAGGTTGGTCCGATACTTTGGTTGGGTCTTCAACAAAAACTCTATCCTCAGCCAAAGCATCAACTTCGTACCATCTGTTATTTGCACCCAAAAACTCAGCCACCGTTGGTACATTTGTATAATCGGTTCCGCTTTTCAAAAGCACACTTGTTATACCTAAAACGTTTTTTTCAGGTAAGAATAACTCGTAAAAAGGTCTCACATCATTTGGAGTTATAACTTTTTTAAAAACTTTCGTCAATCCATTAACAACGAGTTCTCTTTTCGTGATTGTGTAATTTATTAAAACATTATTGGCGTTGAAGTTAGGAATCTTTAATCTGTTAGGAAATCCTTGAGCGTTATAGGGTGATGCAAAGTCTATATCGTAAACGTTTTCAAACACTATACCGGCACCTAAGACTTGTGAACCCCTCGAAAGTGTTCCGAGATATCTCTCATCTTCTTTATCACCAAAAGCCGGTACTGTTATAGAAAAATCTACTAAGGCTAAAGATGGTCTTTGACCAGGTAATTTCAAACCATAAGTTCTTGCAATGTTGAATATTGAAGACCTTTGTTGTGCATATTGTAGTACAGTTTCTTGGATACTTCTATCAATATGATAATGAAGGTTATCTCCAATCGCCGCATTCAAATCTAAGAAGACTGAAAAAACAGAAGCATCATTAAAATCCTGAATCAACTCTGGATAATAAGTTCTGACGTAGTTAAGTAGTTCGACACGAAGTGCTTGGTAATCCCTTACTGTATATGAAATCTGTCTATTAGCCATTTATATTAAATATTGATTATAACAAAATCACTTTGTTCAAATACACCTCGATTATTAGAATAATCTATTCTAACCACAGCAGTATACTCAGAAGTACCTTTACCAGGGACTCTGAAAATTGATGATTCGGGAGTTCCAGGTGTAGCAATACCTTCAGAGAGTGCAACTTCATCTAATGGGTCAGCAGGTGTTATTGTAATGTTATTAAGAAGTAAGTTTGGCATATAAGTTTCAACCGCATCTCTGATATCAGATTGAATCGCATCAAAAGTTAATCCGTCAAATGGTTCAAATATATATTCGTAGAGTCTTGTACCAAAATCAGGGAGATAATAACGTGAACCTTTTCTTGTCAATAACAAATGTATAAGGTCTGCTTTAATTTCTTTAGCCTCTGTTTCCGTCAACTGTAGGTAGTCACCACGAAGAGAGTCTCTGAATGGAAAATTTATACCATATGTAATCCCATCTGCCATATGTCATAAATATACTTGGATTATTTTTTTATTGAAGTATTGCCCTTTTGATATTTTGGTTCGTATGGGCAATGTTGACAACCATTCCCACAACAATGTCCTCTCCTTAAATGAAACTCTTCGGTGAAAACTTTGTATGTACCCTCCATATAATACAAAGGGAGAAGTTTTTTCGACTTCTCCCTTTTTATTTTTTTATTGTTTTCCATCAAACTAATGTTACTTCACAAGCACCACCTGCACATGCAACTTCTCCACTTAAATCTGTATTATCATCTGCCTCTACGATTTTGGATAAGTCAACATCTTCAAGTGTTGCCATAAGTTCTTCGTACTTTTCTTTTGTACAATCCTCGAAGGGAGCCTGAATATAAGTTCCTCCATCGTAAGGAAGTACTGAAAGACCGTTATAGTATTCTTTGTTTTCCCACATCCATTCACCTACAGCCGGCCATTCGTGTTCACGAATTGAAACTGTTGCAGATACGTTATGAGCGTTTGAACCACTT